>Ga0102589_1000511_pt1 | contig 77690 bp, 65 predicted proteins | sample AraplaMF_Col_mLB_FD_76858 | JGI IMG/M metagenome (GOLD analysis project Ga0102589, IMG submission 76858) | Arabidopsis root microbial communities from the University of North Carolina, USA - plate scrape MF_Col_mLB | ecosystem: Host-associated > Plants > Roots > Endosphere | place: USA...
TGGGCCGAGCAACCCGACTTCCGCGAGCCGCCGCTGACGCTGGAAGGCGCCGCCGACCACTGGAACCATCGCGTGGACGACGACTACTTCTCGCAGCCGGGCGCGCTCTTCCGCGTGATGTCGCCCGCTCAGCAGCAGGTGCTGTTCGATAACACGGCGCGTGCCATCAAGGGCGTGTCGCGGTATATCCAGCAGCGCCACATCGACCACTGCACGAAGGCCGATCCGGCCTACGGCGCAGGCGTGGCCGCCGCGATCGAGAAGATCGAAGCAAAGTAATCAGACAACTTGAATCAATTTTTCAGGAAAGGCTCATGTCGAACATCGTCCCCCAACAAAACGCTGAACAACTGGACGCGTCGCGCCGCAAGCTGCTTGTCAGCAGCACGGTCGGTGCCGCCGCCGCATCGGTGGTGTCCGTCGGCGCATTGGCCCCGTCCGCGGCCGAAGCCGCGCCCGCTGGCGGCCGTCATGCCCGCCAGGCTAGCTACGTCGTGACGAAGGACGGCACGCGGATTTTCTACAAGGACTGGGGCTCGGGCCGTCCGGTCGTCTTCTCGCACGGCTGGCCGCTGGATGCCGACGCGTGGGATGCGCAGATGCTGTTCCTGGTGCAGAAGGGCTTCCGCGTGATCGCCCATGATCGCCGTGGCCATGGCCGCTCGGACCAGCCTGCGAAGGGCAACGACATGGACACGTACGCCGATGACCTGGGCGCGGTGCTCGACGCACTGGACATCAAGGAAGCCACGCTCGTGGGCCACTCCACTGGCGGTGGCGAAGTGGCGCATTACATCGGCCGCCATGGCACCAAGCGCGTGGCCAAGGCCGTGCTGATCGGCGCCGTGCCGCCGACCATGGCCAAGAGCGCCGCCTACCCGAACGGCCTGCCCATCGAAGTGTTCGACGGCATCCGCAAGGGTGTGGCCGATAACCGCTCGCAGTTCTACAAGGACCTGGCCGTGCCGTTCTTCGGTTTCAACCGTCCGAACGCGAAGGTTTCGCAAGGCACCATCGACGCCTTCTGGGCGCAGGGCATGGCCGGTGGCATCCTGGGCCAGTACCTGTGCGTCAAGGAGTTCTCGGAAGTGGACTACACCGCCGATCTGAAGAAGATCGACGTGCCCACGCTGGTGCTGCATGGTGACGACGACCAGATCGTGCCGATCGACAACGCCGGCAAGCTCTCGGCCAAGATCATCAAGCACGCCACGCTGAAGATCTACCCGGGCGCGCCGCACGGCATGTGCGTCACGCACGCCGACCAGGTCAACGCCGACCTGCTCGCCTTCATCAACAGCTAAGGTTCACGCTTCATGTCCGTATCCCGCCGGCAATTCATTGCCTCGGCTGCTGCCCTGGGCGCAGCAGCCTCTTCGGAGCTTTTTGCCATGTCACCGTCCTCGACTCCCGACCTCATCCTCGTCAACGGCAAGTTCACCACCCTTGACAAGTCCAACCCGCAAGCTGACGCCGTGGCCATCCAGAATGGCCGCTTCGTCAGCGTGGGCACGCGCGACGAGGTCATGAAGCTCGCGGCCGCGACAACGAAGGTAGTGGACCTGAATGGCCGGCGGGCCATTCCCGGGCTGATCGACAGCCACATGCACATCATTCGTGGTGGCCTGAACTACAACATGGAACTGCGTTGGGACGGCGTGCGATCGCTGGCCGACGCCATGCGCATGCTGAAGGACCAGGTCGCCCGCACTCCCGCGCCCCAATGGGTGCGCGTGGTGGGTGGCTTCACCGAACACCAGTTCGCAGAGAAGCGCCTGCCGACCATCGAGGAACTGAACGCCGCGGCGCCCGATACGCCCGTGTTCATCCTCCACCTGTACGACCGCGCCATCCTGAACGCCGCCGCGCTGCGCGCCGTGGGCTACAACAAGGACACGCCGAACCCACCGGGCGGCGAGATCATTCGCGACAAGGCTGGCAATCCGACCGGCCTGCTGCTGGCCAAGCCGAACGCGACCATCCTGTACGCCACGCTGGCCAAGGGTCCGAAGCTGCCGGCCGAGTACCAGAAGAACTCCACGCGCCATTTCATGCGCGAAGTGAACCGCCTGGGCGTGACTGGCGTGATCGATGCTGGCGGCGGCTACCAGAACTATCCTGAGGACTACAACATCATCGAGGAACTGCACCGCGATGGGCAGCTCACGGTGCGCCTGGCCTACAACCTGTTCACGCAGAAGCCCAAGGAAGAACTGTCGGACTTCAAGACCTGGACATCGACGGTCAAGCCCGGCCAGGGCGACGATCTCTATCGCCATAACGGCGCGGGCGAGATGCTCGTCTACACCGCTGCCGATTTCGAGGACTTCCGCGTCGAGCGTCCGGACATGCCGCCGTCGATGGAAGGCGATCTCGAACCCGTGATCCGCCTGCTGGCCGAAAAGCGCTGGCCGTGGCGTCTGCACGCCACCTACAACGAAACCATCACGCGCGCGCTGGACGTCTACGAGAAGGTGGCCAAGGACGTGCCGTTCACCGGCCTGAACTGGTTCTTCGACCACGCCGAGACGATCACCGATCGCAACATCGACCGTATTGCGGCACTGGGCGGCGGTATCGCCGTGCAGCACCGCATGGCGTATCAAGGCGAGTACTTCGTCGAACGCTACGGTGCCAAGGCTGCCGAAGCCACGCCGCCGATCAAGAAGATGCTGGAAAAAGGTGTCAAGGTTGGCGCAGGCACCGATGCCACGCGCGTGGCCTCGTACAACCCGTGGGTCTCGCTGTACTGGCTGACCACGGGCAAGACCGTGGGCGGCATGTCGATGTATCCGCAGGCCAACCTGCTCGATCGCGAAACCGCACTGCGCCTGTGGACCGAAGCCAACACGTGGTTCTCGTCGGAAGAAGGCAAGAAGGGCCAGATCAAGGCCGGTCAACTGGCCGACCTGGCCGTGCTCTCCGCCGACTACTTCGCCGTGCCGGGCGACGACATCCAGGACATCACCTCGGTGATGACCGTGCTCGGCGGCAAGGTGGTCTATGGCGACCACGAGTTCGACAAGCTCTCGCCCGAGATTCCGCCGGCCATGCCGGACTGGTCGCCGGCCCGCCACGGCAGCAAGTACCAGCCACGCCCCACGGCGCAAACCAAGCTGGCAATGAACACCGCCTGCGGCTGCGCCAGCTCCTGCGGCGTTCACGGCCATGCCCACGCCAAGGCGTGGACCACCAGCGCACCGACTTCGGACGAAAGCACGTTCTGGGGCGCGCTGGGATGTTCTTGCTGGGCGTTCTGATACCTCACCACTCCGCTATGTTGTCTCCCCTCTCCCGCTCTGCGGGAGAGGGGGCGGGGGAGAGGGCCAGCGGTTCTAACTGCGATATCAGCAAGCAGAACCCCCCGCCCTCACCCCCAGCTCCTCTCCCACTTCGCGGGAGAGGGGAGCAAGAAACGCCTCACCCGATTTTCTGAATTCCCCGGAGACCCCGCCATGCCCCCTTCCTCATCCTCGCTGGCGGTAGCCGGCGGTCATCAGCGGCACCTCCCCCGCTGGCTCCACTGGCTCGCCCTGCTGCTGCTCTGCGCGGCCTATCTGCAAGGCGGACTCGTCAAGCTGTTCGATTTCCCCGGTGCCGTGGCCGAGATGCAGCACTTTGGCCTGTCGCCTGCGGTGCCGCTGGCTGCCGCCACCATCGCACTCGAGCTGGCTGCACCGGCCATGATCCTGCTCGGCGTCTTCCGCTGGCTCGGCGCACTCGCGCTGGCGGCTTTCACGTTGGCCGCAACGTTCATGGCAAACCGCTTCTGGAGCGCACCGCCCGAAGCCGAATTCATGCTGATGAACGCGTTCTTCGAGCATCTCGGTCTCGTGGGCGCCTTCATCCTCGTGGCCTGGCATGACCTGAACCAGCGGGGCCGCGCATGACGCAGGCCACCGCAACCGCCAAGCCGGCAGGATCGTTCGCGCCGCTGGCGCAGCCCACGTTCGCCGTGCTGTGGGTAGCCACGGTGCTCGGCAACGTCGGCAGCTTCATGCGCGACGTGGCCAGCGCCTGGCTGGCCACCGATCTTTCCTCGTCGCCCGCCGCCGTCGCCACCATCCAGGCTGCCGCTACGCTGCCCGTCTTCCTGCTGGCGATTCCGGCCGGCGTGCTCTCAGACATCCTCGACCGCCGACGCTTCCTGATCGCCATTCAGTTCCTGCTGGCGGGTGTCAGCGGCACGCTGGCGCTACTTTCGTGGCAGAACGGGCTGACCATCGAACTGCTGATCGGCCTGGCCTTCGTGGGCGGTATCGGCGCAGCGATGATGGGACCGACGTGGCAATCCATCGTGCCGGAACTGGTGCCATCCAACACGCTGCGGCAAGCCGTGGCGCTGAACGCGCTCGGCGTGAACATCGCACGCGCCATCGGCCCCGCCACGGGTGGCCTGCTGCTGGCCGGCTTTGGCGCGGCAGTGACCTATGGCGCCGACCTCGTCAGCTATATCTTCGTGATCGGCGCACTGGTGTGGTGGAAGCGTCCGAAGCAGGCCAGCGATCCGCTGCGCGAGCACTTCTTCAGCGCCTTCCGCGCCGGGCTGCGCTTCACACGCGCGCACAGCAAACTGCACATCGTGTTGCTGCGCGCGGCGGTGCATTTCGCTTTCGGCAGCAGTGTGTGGGCGCTGTTGCCGCTCGTCGCCAAGCAATTGCTGCACGGCGGCGCCGGACTCTATGGCGTGCTGCTTGGCGCCGTGGGTGCGGGCGCCATCGTCGGCGCGCTGACGATGCCTGCATTGCAGAAGAAGCTCGATAGCGACGGCGTGGTGCTTGCCTCGGCCATCGCCACGGCTGCCGTCATGGCGGGCCTGTCGTTTGCGCCACCGGTCTGGCTGGCGCTGCCGCTGCTGCTGGTGCTCGGCGCCGCATGGATCATGGCGCTGACCACGCTGGGCGGTGCCGCGCAGGCCATCCTGCCGAACTGGGTACGTGGCCGCGCGCTGGCGGTGTACCAGATGGTATTCAACGGCGCGCTGGCTGGCGGCAGCCTGCTGTGGGGTTTCGTGGCGCAAGCCATGGGCACGCCCCATGCGCTGCTGATCGCGGGCATCGGGCTGGTGGTGGCGGCGATATTGCTGCATCGCATCCGCCTGCCGCGCGGTGAGGAAGACCTTGCACCTGCACGCCACTGGGCCGAACCCGAGATGGCCGACGAGATCGCGCATGATCGTGGCCCCGTCATGATCCTGATCGAGTACTGCATCCCGGCTGCCAGTCGCGACGCGTTCCTGCGCGCCGTGCATGGCCTCTCCGAAGAACGCCTGCGCGATGGCGCGTTCAGCTGGGGCGTGATGGAAGACCCCACCGATCCGGAACTGCTGACCGAATGGTTCCTCGTCGAATCGTGGGCCGAGCACATGCGCCAGCACCGTCGCGTGCCCAATGCCGATGCCGATCTGCAGCGTGGCGTGGCGGGCTTCCACGTGGGCACCGAGCCGCCGCGTGTGCGCCACCTGCTGGGCGTGGGACTGCCGCCGGACGCACGCTGATCCTTCACAACATATCGATAGCCACCATGAAAATCTATCTCGTCTCCCTCGGCGCCGGCGTGCTCGTCGGCATCATCTATGCGCTGATGCAGGTCCGTTCGCCTGCGCCGCCCGCCGTGGCCTTGCTCGGCCTGCTGGGCATGCTGATCGGCGAACAGGTCGTGCCGCCGATCAAGCGCATGATCGCCGGCGAACCGGTCACGGCCGCGTGGTTCCACTCGGAATGCGTGCCGAAGATCACCGGCACGCCGGGCCCGCTGGTGGCATCGAACGAGAAGAAGGATGGCGATGCGTCGGCACATTGAAGGATTGCATTCCCGACGGTTTGCTCCCCTCTCCCGCGATATTTGCTCCCCTCTCCCGCTCGGCGGGAGAGGGGCCGGGGGAGAGGGCAAGCGCCTGCGTCTGCTGCTAACCGTTCTCGCCGCACTACCGCTTCCCGCCCTCGCCAGCACCGTCACCCTCTACGGCCGTCTCAACACCGCCATCGAGTACTCGCGCGCCAGCACGGCCACCGATGGCACCTCGCTCGGCAGCGTGGTGCGGCAGACCAACTACCGCTCCGTCTGGGGCCTGCGCGGCGAGGAAGACCTCGGTGGCTCGCTCAAGGCGCTGTGGCAGATCGAAAGCAACCTGTCAATCGACAACGGCCAGGGCGGCATTGCCACACGCAACTCGCGCATCGGGTTGCAGGGCGATTACGGCCTGCTGTTCATGGGCCACTGGCATACGCCGTACACCGAAGCAACGATGGCCTACGATCCATACTACCCCACCACCGCGGGGTATATGGCGCTGATCGGCAATGGCTCGACCTCGACGTCGGACAACGTGCAGGACACCAGTTCGTTTGACCGGCGCCAGAAGAACATCGTGCAATACCGTTCGCCGCAGATGGCTGGCGTCAGCGTCTGGCTGGGCTGGGGATTGCCCGAGGAAAAGACCACTGTGCCGCGCAATCCCGCGCTCTATTCGGCGGCCGTGGTCTACGACAAGGGACCGCTGAACGCGACTGTCGCCTACGAAATGCACCAGCACTATCAGGCGGCAGGACGCAATGACGATGCCATCAAGGTTGGCGTCGCCTACCAGTTGCTCCCCGGCACGCGGATCTCGGCACTCTATGAACATTTGCATTACCGCACCGATACGGGCGACCTGCAACGCAATGGCTATTACGCGTCGCTGGTGCAGCAGGTTGGCGTGGGCAGCGTGCGGGTGGGCTTCGCGCTGGCGGCAAACGGCACGGGATCATCGACCGATACGGTTGGCTTCTTCCGCAGCGGTTCGCAGACGGGCGCCACGCAATTCACGGTGGGCTACGACTATCCGCTGTCCAAGCGCACGGCGCTGTTCGCGTTCTACAGCCGCATCAACAACAAGCGCAATGCCGTGTATGACTTTGCCATCAACGAACTCGGCGTCAGTGCCGGCGCGGATCCGCAGACCTTTGCACTCGGCATGCGGCACAGCTTCTGACATGATTGGCGGCACCGCTGGGCACGCTCCATCGTGAACTCATACCATGGTATGAATCTGCGCTGAATCGTGGCGGAGTCGTTCCGAAGCGCATATCCTTGTGCGGCTTTTGCGTGCGGGCGGGCCCTGCGGAGGGTCTCCCGCCAGTCAGCGGAGGGGCTTCCGGCGCCCTGGCAATACCACCGTATGATTGGGGGCAGGAGCCACCCGGATTATGCTGCGAGCAAGCGGTGAGCTGTATCGCCGCTCAAGACTATTCAAGGAACGCGTGTGACTGCCATCCCCATGATTGCCATCGTCGATGACGACGCTTCAGTCAGGCATGCCATCGGACGACTGGTGCGCTCCCTCGACATGGCTGTCGAACTCTATGGCGGCGGTCCGGAACTGCTGCAATCGCCGTTGCTGGCGGATATCGCCTGTGTCATCACCGATGTACAGATGCCGGTCATGAACGGCTTCACGCTGTGCGAGACCCTGCGTGCGGCCGGACACAAGATGCCGGTGATCTTCATGACCGCCTTTGCCCACGAAGGCTACGAGCAGCGGGCCCGCGCCGCTGGTGCCACCTGCTTTCTCAGCAAGCCGTTCCAGGACACCGATATCCTCGACTGCATCGAGAACGCCCTGAAGTCCCGTCCGGAAGATTGATGCGCTACGCCGTAGCCTGACGCTGGCCGGCACCCACCGGCTGGACGTGCGGGATATCGTCGGCCTGCACCAGGCCCAGTGTCTGCGCCATGATGATCAGTTCGGCGAACGTGCGGGCCTGCATCTTGCGCATGGCCTGTCCGCGATAGATCTTGACGGTGGCCTGGCTGATGCCGAGGCTGTCTGCCACCTGCTTGTTCATCAGCCCGCGCACCAGCAGTTGCATGACTTCCTGCTCGCGGCCGGTCAGTCCGCCAAAGCGTTCGCGCAGTTGTCGCGTCTGCGACGTGGCCTGACGGCGCTCGCGATCGCGCTGCAGCGCCTCGTTCACTGCGTCGAGCAGGTCCTGTTCGCGGAAGGGCTTGGCGATGAAGTTGACGGCGCCGGCCTTCATCGCCGCCACGGTCATCGGCACATCGCCGTAGCCCGAGATAAAGACGATGGAGGCACGCTTGCCCGCGTCGTTCAGTTGATGTTGCAGGTCGAGTCCGCTGGCGCCGCGCAACCGTACATCGAGCACGATGCAGGTGGGCCGGTCCGGGAATCCATGGGCAAGCAGTTCCTCGCCCGATGCAAACGATGCCGTGGCGAGTCCGATCGAGCGGAACAGGCCAGACAACGCATGCCGCACGTCGCGGTCGTCGTCCACGACCAGCACCACGCCGTCTCCATCGCTCCCTGCGTCGGCGCCATCGGCCGCATCGTCAAATTGTTCGCTCAACATGGCGGCCCTGCCGTTCATCGCAACTCTCACTATGCATCTGGTGTGACATCCTGCCCGGCTCCGGGGATCTTCCCGAGGCACGCAGCGCGTGGCGCAGGCGGGCGGACAGGCTGCGGCGGATAAGCCGGAGCTGCATAATGACGCGACGAAATAACGCGGGCCACTGATAGGTAAGCGCCCGCCGCCGACGTGAATCCGGCCTACGCGAGGCGGATTATCAATGCTTTTTCAGATTTTGCAAAACGCCAGGCGTCATCGGCATGGACGCCGACTGACTGCACCGCGATAGCGCCTTCGATACGACGAGGCACGTCGGGTGACTACAGCGCCTCCAGCGCACGGCTCAACGTGTAGGCGGCACGCACGGCCACGTCGAATGACCGGTCACAGGCCAGTTCACGTCCCGCGACGGTGATGCGCCAGAAATCGCGGTTGCGCTCGCAGTTCAGGCGATGTTCTTCCATCTGGTCAGAGAACCAGCGCCACAACCGCGCATCCTGCGTCAGGGCCGACGCAGCGGCGCGCAGGCGAATCACTTCGAGTCCGGCAGATTGATCCATGTTTTCCCCCTTGGCGGCACACTCGCGCGCCCTGTGAGCCAATAGTAGGCAGGCGGGCCCCGCCTGTGCATTGCCCGATGGCACAACCCTGGTAGCGCACTCGCATGCCGGCCTTATACGAAGGGATGATTGCGGCCCTTGTCCGCTACTTCCGTTCCCGGTTCCTCCAGTGCGGCGCACCGCGAGCGTGCCCGATGCGCGCCGATCGGGCATCCCGCGCACCGCCAGCCCGCACCACAAGAGGAAAAACCGTCCGCCACCCTCCCTCAGCACTAGGGGTTAGCGATATTTGCGGTCTGGCATGGGCATTGCATAGGATTCAAGTGACTTGAATACGGTGCAGAAGACTTTCCGCATCGGTTTGGGTCCCGACCATGTCGTCCAACCCAGGGGGAAGAGAGTGCGCAAGCAACAAATCGCAGTAGCCGCCGCCGTGGCAACCGCCGCCGGCATGGCCTTGATGGCCGCGCCCGTGCAGGCCAAGGAAGTCGTCAAGATCGCGTTTGTGGGTCCGCTGACCGGTGGCGTGTCGTCGATCGGCCTCGGTGGCCGCAACTCGGCAGACCTGGCCGTGCGCCTGCGCAATGCCGATCCGAAAGCCAAGTACACCTACGAACTCGTGGTCCAGGACGACGAGTGCCGCCCGAACGTGGGCGTGCAAGTGGCCACCAAGATCGCAGCGGACAAGTCCATCGTCGGCGGCGTGACCCACTTCTGCTCCGCCGTGGCAATGGGCACGGTAGGCGTCTACAACCGCTTCGGCATGCCGGCCGTGGTGTGGGGCGCGGTGCTGCCCGAAGTCACCTACGGCAACAACTTCAAGGAGATCATGCGTGTCAACGGCACGATGATCAACCAGAGCGAAGTGGCCGCCAAGTTCATGACGGGCCTGGGGTACAAGAAGTGGGCGATCATCCACGACACCACGGACTACGGCAAAGGCCACAACAAGTACTTCAGTGAATTCCTCAAGAAGGACGGCGGCACCATCGTCGGCACCTTTGGCGTGACCGCCGACCAGCAGGACTTCACCACGGAGCTGACCAAGATCCGCGAACTCAAGCCGGACGTGGTCTATTTCGGCGGCCTCACGCCGCTGGGCGTGCGCATCCGCACCCAGATGGAGAAGCTCGGCATCAAGGCCCAGTTCGAAGGCACCTCGGGCATCAAGTCCGACGCCTATATCGAAGGCGTGGGCAAGCCGCTCTCCGAAGGCTCGCTGGCCTTCATCGAAGGCGCCCCGCTGGAAAAGCTGCCAGGCGGCCAGTTCTTCATGGAACGCTACACCCAGCAGAAATACGGCGAGCCGCCCGAAGCCTACGGCCCGTTCGCGTTCTCCGCAGCCAACCTGATCATGGATGCCGTGGAGAAGGTAGGCCCGGACCGCAAGAAGGTGCGTGACATGCTCAACGGCACCAAGGACGTGGACACCATCATCGGCAAGGTCACCTTCGACGAGCACGGCCAGAACATCGTGCCGCTGATCACCAAGTACGTGGTGGAAGACGGCAAGTGGGTGATCTGGGAAGACAGCGCCTATGGCCGCGGCAAGAAGAAGCTGTCCGGCCTGTAAGCGTTGCGTCCGGGCAGCGCGCAACGTGCGTCGCCCGGACCGTGCCATCCGGAATTCGGGGGAAAGCGAATGAGTGTATTGGGGCAGTACGTATTCAACGGGCTGATGCTCGGCATGATCTACGCGATGGTCGCCGTGGGGTTCACGTTGTTCTTTGGCGTGCTCGACGTGATCAAGTTCTCGCACGGCGACGTGCTGATGGTGGGCGCGTTCGCCGGCCTGGCCGCCTCGGCAGGGGTGGTGGCGCTGCATGTGGAGTCGCCGCTGCTGCAGTTGCTGGCCGTGGTGGTATGCGCGGTAGTGGTGACCGGCCTGCTCGGTGCCGGCATTGCGCGATTGCTCATCCTGCCGCTGCGCCGCGCGCCGCCGCTCAACACGCTGCTGGCCACGCTGATGCTGGGCACGGTGCTGCGTGAAGCCGTGCGCCTGTTCTACCCCGATGGCTCGAACCCGAAGCCGTTTCCGGCCTTGCTGCCAAGCGGCCAGTTCTCGCTCGGCGCACTGACGCTGCGCGTGGACAACCTGATCCTGCTGGCCGCCGGCGTAGCCATCATCATCGGCGTACACCTGCTGATCACGCGCACGCGCTTCGGCATGGCCATCCGCGCCGTGGCGCAGGACGGCGAGACCGCACGGCTGATGGGCATCAACTTCGAAGTGGTGGTGCTGGCCACGTTCGCGCTGGGCTCGGCCATGGCCGCGCTGGCCGGTGTGATGAACGGCCTCTACTACAACGAAATCAATTTCAATGTGGGTCTGCTGCTCGGCGTGATCGGCTTTGCCGCCGCCATTCTCGGCGGACTGGGCAATCTCTACGGCGCCATCCTCGGCGGCTTCCTGTTTGCCGCGCTGCAGGTGCTCGGCAGTGCCCTGCTGCCTGCACTGGTACCCGACATTCCCAGCGCCTACAAGGACGTGTTTGCCTTTGCCGTGGTCATCGTGCTGATGGCCTTCAAGCCGACCGGACTCATTGCGGAGAAAGCCAGTGAACGTGTCTGACAACGTCTCTCAACCGATCACGCCATCCGCCGCAGAGACTGGCGGCCTGCGTCGCCGTCCGGCCGCCGTGCTCGCCATCGCAGCCGTGGCGTTGGTCGCCTATCTGTACTTCTTCCTGCATGCGGAATCGCAGATCGCCGTAGGCGTACTGCTGGCCGTGGCCGTGGTGGCATTGTTCGCAGCCGGAAAGCTGGGGCTGGTGAAAACCGTCGAACAAGCCGCCGCACATCGTCCGGGACAATCGCGCCTCTGGGCACTGGGCGGTACGCTCGCACTGATCGTGCTGTTCCACGAGAGCCACTTCGTGCTGCTGATGCTGTGCGCGGTGCTGCTCTACACCACCGCATGCCTGGGCCTGACCGTGCAGTTCGGCTTTGCCGGTGTTTCGAACTTTGCCGGTGCGGCGTTCTTCGGTATCGGCGCCTACACCACCGCCGTACTGGCTGCGCACACGCCAATCCCGCATCTGCTGGTGATCGCCCTCTCGGGCATCGCGGCAGCGGTGATCGGCTCGCTGCTGATCGCGCCAGTGCTGCGCACACGCGGACACTACGCCGCGCTGGTGACCATTGCGTTCGGCATCCTGTTCAAGACCTTCCTCGAAGTCAACGACGTGCTCGGCGGCCCGCAAGGTTTGCAGGTGCCCGGCATGACGCTGTTCGGCTTCCAGTTCAACGAGGGCGTGACGCTGTTTGGCGTCGACATCTCGTTTTATGCGAGCTACGCGCTGCTGAGTCTGCTGATCTGCGCCGGTACGTTCGCCATCGTCAAGGCGCTGGAACGGTCTTGGGTGGGCCTGGCCATGGACGTGGTGCGCACCGATGAAACCGCTGCGGCCACGTTCGGCCTGCATATCGCGCGCTGGAAAGTCATCGCCTTCATGCTCGGCAACTTCTTTGCCGGGGTGGCCGGCAGTGTCTACGGCATGGTCACCGCGTTCGTGGCGCCCAACAACTTCACGTTCGCCGACTCGCTGCTGATGCTGTCGATCGTGATCCTGGGCGGCCTTGGCAATGTGGTGGGCCTGGTGCCCGCCGCCATCATCGTGCTGGTGCTGCCAGAGAAGCTGCAGTTCATCCAGGAATACCGCTTCCTGTTCTACGCGGCGCTGGTCATCGTGATCCTGTTGTTCCGCCCTGATGGCCTGATGCCCCGCAAGACGCGGCTGTTCTTCCCGCGAAAGGATGCGCAATGAGCCACGCAATGATCGAGGTACGCGACCTGACCATGCGCTTTGGTGGGCTGACCGCGCTGGACAAGCTGCAGTTGGAGATCCATCGCGGCGAGATCCTTGGCCTGCTGGGGCCCAACGGCTCCGGCAAGACTACGTTCTTCAATGTGCTCACCGGCATCTACAAGGCCACCGCAGGCACCATCACGCACGACGGCGAGCAGGTCATCGGCAAGACGCCGCAGCAGATCTACCGCAGCGGCGTGGCGCGCACGTTCCAGCGCTCGCGACTGTCGCTGCCGCTGACCGTGTTCGACAACATCGTGATCGGCGACTACCAGAACATGAGCCACGGTCTTGTCTTCAACCTGTTCCGCCGCAAGGCGTTCAAGGCCGAATACGACCGCTATGTGGAATCCGTGCTGGAACTGCTGAACATCTTCAGTCCGCCGCTGGCGGCGCGACTGTTCGAACCGGTGGAAACATTCACCATGATCGACCGCCGCCGTATCGAGGTGTGCCGCGCGCTGCTGAGCCGCCCGCGCCTGCTGCTGCTCGACGAACCCTCGGCAGGCATGACGCATGACGAGACCCACGAACTGATGAACGACATCCTGCAGGTGCGGGGCAAGTTGAAGGACCTGTCCGTCGTGCTGATCGAACACGAGATGAACGTGATCGAGCGGATCACGGATCGCTGCATCGTGCTGAACTACGGCAAGAAGATTGCCGAAGGCACCTACGCAGAGATCACCGCCGACCCCGACGTGCAGACCGCCTACCTGGGAGAGGAAGCCGCATGAGCCAGAGTGACACCACACTGCGCGTGGAAGGGCTGACCACGGGCTATGACAAGGTCAACGTGCTGCACGATGTGTCCATCGAGGTGCCGCCGGGCAAGATCACCTGCATCCTCGGCGCCAACGGCGCGGGCAAGAGCACGCTGATCCGTTCGATCCTCGGTCTCACGCCGCCGCGCAAAGGCCGCATCCTGTGGGATGGCGACGACCTCGCGGGCGAGAAGACGCACAACATCATCGCGCGCGGCATTGCGTGCATCCCGGAAGGCCGCAAGGTGTTTCCGCGCATGACCGTCGCCGAAAACCTCGCGCTGGGCGCTTTTCTCGAAGCGAATCCCGCCACGGTGCGCGAACGCATCGCCAATGTCTACGAGATCTTTCCGCGCCTGCGTGAACGCGCCGGACAACTGGCCGGCACGATGTCGGGCGGCGAACAGGCGATGGTGTCGATTGGCCGTGGGCTGATGGCGCAGCCTCGCCTGCTGGTAATCGACGAGCCTTCGCTCGGCCTCTCGCCGCTGTACGTGAAAGAGAACTTCAAAGTCATCCAGCAGATCAACGCCCTGGGCATGACCGTGCTGCTCGTCGAACAGAACGCGCGCCAGACGCTGGCCATCGCGCACCACGGCTATGTGCTCTCGCAGGGCCGCGTAGTGGCGCAAGGTACGGCACAGGCGCTGCGCGAGAACGACGAAGTACGCGCAGCGTACTTCGGCTGACCCACGGATTTGAGGCAGACGATCATGGACGATTTTCTCGATTTTCCGGTGCGCACGCTGGCCACGATGATCGCGCAGCGCGATCTCACGGCGGAGACCGTGACACGCGCGGCGCTGGCCCGCATCGCGTCGCTGGAGCCGGGCATCCTGGCATGGCAACACGTGGGCACCGACGCCGCGATTGCGCAGGCACGGGCCAACGACACCGTAGGCGGCACTGCCGCGCTGCAGGGCGTGCCCATCGGCGTCAAGGACCTGATGGATACGATCGACATGCCCGCGACCTATGGCTCGCCGATCTATCGCGGGCACCGGCCAACCATCGACGCGGCTGCCGTGGCGCTGGCACGCGATGCCGGTGCGGTGATCGTCGGCAAGACGGTCACCACCGAATTCGCCACGTTCCAGCCCGGCCCCACGCGTAACCCGCGTGCGCCTGCGGATCGGCCTCATACGCCGGGCGGCTCGTCGAGCGGTTCGGCGGCCGCCGTAGCGGCTGGCATGGTGCCGCTCGCGTTTGGCACACAGACCGCAGGCTCCGTGATTCGCCCCGCTTCGTATTGCGGCGTGGTCGGCTACAAACCCACGCATGCGACCTTGCCGTTGGCTGGCATCAAGCCGCTGTCGCCGAGTCTCGACACCGTGGGCGTGCTCGCGCGCCGTGTGGACGATGCCGCGCTGTTCATCGGTACACTGGCCCGCGATGCATCGATTGCCAACGCGACACTGGCCCAGAAGACAACGCTGCGCATCGGCGTCTGCCGCACACCGCAGTGGGAGCGCGCTGGCGCCGATGCGCGCGCCGCGCTCGACACCGCGGTGCGCGCACTGGAACGCGCGGGTGCCACTGTCCATGCATTCGACCTCCCCGCTGCCTGCGATGGCCTGACCGAGGCACAGATGGACATCATGGCCTTCGAGGCTGTGGCCGCCTTTGCACCCGAAGCGCGCAATCCATCGGCACAGTTCAGCGCCGCGTTCGTTCGACAGCTCGAAGCCGGACGTGCCGTATCGGGCGAGCGTTTTCACGCGGCGCTGGCGCTGGCCGAGCGCGCACGGCTGGCACTGGCCGATGCCCTGGCAGGGTTTGACGCCATCCTCGCACCCAGCGCGGAAGGCGAAGCGCCTGCGGGCCTGCAAGCCACGGGCGACCCGATCTTCTGCCGCATGTGGACGCTGCTCGGCACGCCGTGCGTGCATGTGCCGACGGGTACCGGTGTCACGGGCATGCCGGTGGGTGTGACCGTCACCGCCGCGCGCCATGCCGATGCACGCGTACTGGCCGTTGCCCATCAACTTGAGATGTCGCTGCAAGCGCGATAAGCGCCTGCCTTCCACGCATTCCGGAGCACAGATTGAATTTCACCGACTCGCCTTCCGCGCACGCAGAGATTGCAGGTACCGTACAGGATCACGTCGATGCCGCGCGACTGGCCGCATCGTTGGCCGCGCTGGCCCGCTTTGGCGGACGCGATGATGGCGGCGTCTCTCGCGAGACGCTGACCGGTATCGATCTCGCCGCACGTCGCCACTTGATCGAACAGGCACGCGCACTCGGCTGTGAAGTCAGTACCGACGATTGCGGCAACCTGTTCTTCCGCCGCCCCGGTCGCGAAGACCTGCCTCCGGTGCTCACCGGCAGCCATGCCGATACCCAACCCGTCGGCGGCAAGTACGACGGCGCCTATGGCGTGTTGGCCGGACTCGAAGTCATCGCGGCACTTAACGCTGCCGGTGTCGAAACCCGGCGACCCATCGAGGTGGTGTCGTGGACCAACGAGGAAGGCAGCCGCTTCGGTCCCGGTGCCATGGGATCGAGTGCATTCGTCGATCCCGGTCGGCTGGCCATCTATCGCGACGCGGTGGATCCGGCTGGCGTGCGCTTTGGCGACGCACTGGATGCCGCGCTCACTGCCAGCGCCGATGTGCCGCGCCTGCCGATGCCGCGCCCGATGGCGGCCTGCGTCGAACTCCATATCGAACAGGGACCGGTACTCGAAGCCGCGAATGTGCCGCTGGGCGTGGTCACCGGCATCCAGGCCGTGCGCTGGTTCCGCGTGGACTGTGCCGGCACGATGGCCCATGCAGGCACCACGCCAATGGCCGTGCGACGCGATGCCATGGCCGTGGCCGTCGCCATCGCACAAGAGCTTTACGCGCTGGCACCGCGCGATGCCGCAGCAGGCAGCAACGAGTTGCGCCTCACGCTGGGCCGCTGGACCGTAGCGCCCAACTCGGTGAACACGATTCCGGGCCATGTGTCGTTCACGGTGGACATGCGTTGCCTCGATGACGCTGCGCTGGACCGCGCCGAAGCCGCACTGCGCGCTGCGTGCGTGCGTCATGCACAGGCGAGCGATGCCGTCACCGTGGAGCGATTCTTCCATCGCACGCCCACGCATTTTCCCGGCACCATGCTCGATGCGATCGAACGCGCGTGCACACGCGCCAGCGAACAGGCGGGCCGGGCCATGCCGATGCGGCTGACATCGGGCGCCTTCCACGATGCCATGTATCTTGCCGACCATTGCCCCACGGCGATGATCTTCGTCCCAAGCAAGGGCGGCATCAGCCACAATGCCGCCGAAGACACCGACGCTACCGAACTGTTCCTCGGGGCGAAGGCACTGGCTTACACTGTCGCGGAACTGGCCTGCCGCTGAAATCCCCGAGGCTCCGGCGCCCGGCCTCCGCCCCCACCGATATCGACCGCATGGCAAAGACCGCGCGCCCCACTCCCGAACCGGCCGACAGCAAGTCGGCCACGCTGACGCTTGGCGTCAAGCTGCGCCATGCCCGGCTGGTTGCCGGCTACACGCTGCTGCAACTGGCCGGCAAGGCGGGTTGCTCCGAAAGCCTGATCTCCAAGGTCGAACGCGGATTGGCCACGCCGTCCTTCACCACGCTGCACCGGCTGGCTGTGGCGCTGGACACCAACATCGGCACGCTGACCAGCGAAGAAGAACCCAACCAGTCGCCGATCCTGCGCAACGGCGAACGTCCGGTCATCCGCGCAGGCGGCGTGGCATTGGAACGCGTGGTATTGCCCAAGCGCGGCGGGCTGCTGCAGGCCAACATCCACATCGTCTGGCCCGGTCAGGCCAGCGACGGGCAGATCGAGCATCAGGGCGAGGAAGTGGGCTATGTGCTCGAAGGGCACCTTGAACTGATGCTTGGCGACGACATCCACCGGATCGGTCCCGGCGACGCCTTCACGTTTTCCAGTCAGGTGCCGCACGGCTATCGCAATGTTGGCGACGTGGTAGCGCGTGTGCTCTGGGTGAACTCCCCAGCCACGTTCTGAGTATTCCGAGTCCGGACAGATCGATGCGGCGCGGCCGGTATAATCCGCCGCTGCTAGTCATTACCCAACACGCGTTGTCTGGATCTGTCATGCCTCAAACCTGCGCAGCGGTGCCGCGCCTCCGAAACATCGATCGCCGGAACGCCGCGCGAACCCTCCTGAACGCGGCGCTTGCATTGGTCGTGACGGCAAGCGGCCTGGCTACGGCCCCGGCGCTTGCCGATACCAGCTTTCCCGCCAAGCCGATCCGCCTGGTGATTCCGTTCCCGCCGGGCGGCGGTACCGACATCCTGGCGCGCCTTGTGGCCAACCAGGTATCGCAGTCCACCAAGTGGACGTTCGTGCCGGACAACAAACCCGGCGCGGGCGGCACGCTGGGCATTGCGGAAGTCGTACGCGCGGCGCCCACCGGCTACGAACTCGTGATGGGCCAGAAAGACAATCTCGTCGTGGCACCGTGGCTCTACAAGACCGTCTCGTACGTGCCGTCGCGTGATCTGATCGCGATCAGCCACGTTGGCTACACCCCGATCGTCATCGTCACCTCGGCCAATTCGAAGTACAAGACGCTGGCCGATGTGGTGGCCGCCGCGAAGTCGCATCCGGAATCCATCAAGTACGGTTCGCCCGGCAACGGCACCACGATCCACCTGGCCGCCGAGATTTTCAGCCAGGCTGCCGGCATCAAGCTGCTGCACGTGCCATACAAGGGCTCGAACGCCGCGATGATGGACGCCATGGCGGGCAACGTGGACCTGATGGTGGCATCCGTCCCCTCGGCCCTTGCACAAGTGAAGGCCGGCAAGCTGCGCGCGCTGGCGGTGACATCGGCCAGCCGCAGCACGTCGCTGCCCAATGTGCCCACCGTGGCGGAGAGCGGCTACAAGGACGTTGACGTCAGTACCTGGTACGGGATCTTCGCGCCGGCCAAGACGCCGGCCAGCGTGGTGGAACGCATCGGTGCCGAAGTCAACAAGGTACTCGCCACGCCTGAAGTCATCCAGGCCATCCACGACCAGGGCGCCGAGGCCAAGCTCATGACGCCGAAGCAATTCTCCGATCTGGTGGATAGCGACTACCGGAAATGGAAATCCATCGTCGAACGATCGGGCGCACGGGTGGAGTAATTGGGAAGGGCCTGAAATACTGACTGGGCCGGGCGGAAAGAGCGTACAGTCGTCAGATAGACGAACAGGAGCACGCAATGGACAATCACCCGGCCGCCAACAGCAAGGGTTTCGATCTCTATCCGCTGGTCTACAAATGCGAGCCGCCGCGCGAATGGCACGAGCGCCGGCCGGATCGGTCGTACAAGGCTTCCGTGGTGATCTGCCGCGAAGGCGTACAGCCATCCGCAGACAATGGCCGGGTCTTCCACGTTCCCGTGACGCAATGGGGAAACGTGGGCGAAGCCAAGCGCGCAGCCGTGCAGCACGGCTCCGACATCATCGACGGACTGGTGCCCGGCGAGTCGGTGGCAGGACTGTGAGGGCGGGACGATAAAGATGTGCAGGACTACCCGGGCAGGACGCCATCGCCCGGGCTGAAAACGCCGGTCGGCGAATTGCCTAGATACCGAACTCGGGCCCACCGTATTGGGCCAGCAGCGATTCGATCAGCGCCATGTCCTGCGTTTGCGGCGTGCGGTCTTCCACCGCACGCGACGGACCGCAATAGGTAGCGGTGACGTGGCGGCGCACCATCAGCACACCACCTTCTGGCGGGCTCACGTCAACCACGGGCCAGGGAGTATGCCGATAGCTACCGGCAACCCAGCCCGCAGGCGTGAGATGCAATTCTTCCCATTCCTCGCTGGTCGACATTGGCTGCGCCATCAGTTCTTGTGGCGGTAGTTGATGCGGCCCTTTGTCAGGTCGTAGGGCGACATTTCCAGCGTCACGCGATCGCCAGCCAGCACGCGAATGCGATTCTTCTTCAGGCGTCCGGACGAATACGCCCAGACTTCGAAGCCGTTTTCCAGGATCACGCGAAAGCGATTGTCGGGCAGGACTTCAGATACCTTGCCGCCAAATTCCACCAGTTCTTCTTTAGCCAAAAATGCTCCTTGTTGTGGCGGAGCGGGTCAGGGTGCAGCACGCACATGCCTCATGCCCTGGGGCATGCGATGTTCCTTGCTTTCCTGGCAGCCGGTCGCCATTGCAGAAATCAGTGATCGGTGCCGCCTCTCGCCCGAATGGCAAATCGCGAAAACCGAACTGTCGTGAGGGAGGCCTTGCTTGCACAACCGGCGCCGGTATTGGCGAATCGGTTGCGGAGCGGACGCGCCGCTGGGCGGGGTGAGGTTTGCCGGCGACTGTCGCCGTGAACAGACCGGGCACAAGCCCGATCGACCGCTATTGCTCTTCTAGTGATGTTGTCTTGCGGCCGGCGCGCGATGTTCGACACATGTCGATGAAGGGAGCGCTGGCGAATCATACCACCTATGGGGGGAGCCCACCGGCCCCCACCCATTCGTGGCGGCGGCTTCTGCGCGGAACCCAGGCAGGTTGTGCAGCCGACCGCACGTGCGTCACCGTAAATTCGCCGAAGCCGTGTTGACAGCCTTTGCGGTTACGGGTATAAAAACTCCCGCAAGATCTTCAAGCAGCAACCCGAAGCACAAGGTGCCAGCCCTCTGTGGCGCCACTTTTCTCCATGTTTCTTCCTTGATCGTCATGCCTCGCTAACAGTTATCGGTTGGCGAGAATCTATTTTTTAAGGAATCCGCACATGGAAACCGGCACTGTTAAGTGGTTCAACGACTCGAAGGGTTTTGGCTTCATCACCCCGGACGCAGGCGGTAACGACCTGTTCGCTCACTTCTCGGAAATCCAGGGCAACGGCTTCAAGTCGCTCCAGGAAGGCCAGAAGGTTCGCTACGTCGCAGGCGTTGGCCAAAAGGGCCCGGCAGCGACCAAGATCGAGCCGATCTAAGTCTCTGAGTCGTACCGCTGTAAGAAAGAATCCCGGCCCTGCCGGGATTTTTTTTCGCCTGTCGATCGATCAGTGCCGTGCGCAGGTCGAGCCCCGCGCGCTACCGCCCGAGTTGCCTGACGAAAAGCTCGGCCAGCATGCGTGCCGACGTGCCCAGTGGCATGGCGCGCAGTCGGATCAGGCCCGCCTGCATGGCGGGCGGTAGTGGAGACAGGGCAGAGAAAGCCTGCAGGCCGTTGCTGTAGAGCGGATCGGCCAGCAACCGCGTGGGGCAGTAGCCGATCGCATCGGTGCGCCGCATCAGTTCCGTCATCAGCGTTGGCGATGTGCACGCCGTGATTCGGTGCGGCACAGGCAGGCCGCTCGCCCGCAACCATGCCAACAGCGTTTCGCTCTGGCTGCCCGGCGAGAGGTTCAGCGTCCACTGGGCGTCCGCCAATGCGTCCCAGTGCGTCGCGCCGGCCAGCGGATGCCCCACTCTGCCGGCGGGAACGGCGGTCACCGCCAGCAGCGGCTCGAAAGTCAGTTCGGGCGGAAGGTCCTCTGGATCGGCAATGGCAATGGCGAAGTCCAGCCGCCCTTCGATCAGACGCGGAATCAGGTCGGCAAGAAAGCCCTCGCTCAACGACAGTGTCGCGTCGGGCTGCCGAGCCGTGAAAGCCTCCCAGACCCGGGGCAGCACATCGAGCGCCAGCAAAGGCGTGACGGCGGCGGTCACATGCGCGCCGGCCCCACCCTGCAGCGCCCGAATCTCGTCACGCGCCCGTTCCAGAGACGCCAGCGCCAGCCGCGCGTTGGTCAGCAGCACGCGTCCCGCCGCCGTGAAATCCACGCCCTTGTGGCTGCGCACCAGCAGCTCCGTCCCCACATCGTCTTCCAACTCGCGCAACGCCTTGGTCAGCGCGCTCTGGCTGAGATGCAGGCTGCGGGAGGCCGCGCGGATGGTGCCACTTTCGGCAACCTGGACAAGGGCTCGGAGCTGATGCTGGCGCATGGCAAGGACTCGCGGATGTCGGGAGGGGGTGAACACCATGGGTGTTCACCTCGGAAAATATACCGCTAATTGGTTTTCGTCGTGGGCCATATGATGGAGCAGACCCAATCGCTCGCCATTGCCCATGAACCAAGCGACACACGCCACCCTCAGTACTCCCGATGCAGACAGCATGACGGCTTGGCGTCACCAGTTTCATCGCCATCCCGAACTGGGCTTTGAAGAATTCCGGACCAGCGCCTTTGTCGCGGAGAAGCTGAAGACGTGGGGCTATGACGTCACCACCGGCATTGCGGGGACAGGACTCGTCGGGCGGCTGCGCTTCGGCAATGGCGGTCCCCGCCTCGGTCTGCGTGCCGAGATGGACGCGCTGCCGATCCAGGAAGCCACGGGGCTGCCATGGGCCAGCGAGGTGCCCGGCAAGATGCACGGATGCGGACACGACGGCCACACGGCCATGCTGCTGGGCGCGGCGCAGCGTCTGGCAGCCATGCAGCAACAGGGCGTGGACTGGAACGGCACGCTGCACCTGATCTTCCAGCCGGCGGAGGAACTGGGCGGCGCTGGTGGAGCGCGGCGGATGATGGACGAAGGTCTGTTCGACAACTTTCCGTGCGATGCCGTGTTCGCCATGCACAACTACCCGGGACGCCCGGTGGGACGCTTCTATGTGAGAGATGGCGCGTTCATGGCTTCATCCGATCGTGCAGTGATTACCTTCCACGGCGTCGGCGGCCACGGCGCCATGCCGCAACTGGCGGCCGATCCGACCATTGCCGCCGCGTCGACCGTGATGGCGCTGCAAAGCATCGTCGCGCGCAATGTCGATCCGCAGGCCGCCGCCGTCATTACCGTGGGGCGCCTTGAGGCGGGCACCACGTACAACATCATCCCTGAATCAGCCGAACTGGAACTCAGCATCCGCGCCTTGCAGCCGGACGTGCGCGCGCTACTCGAGCGGCGCATCCACGAGGTAGCTGCCGGCCAGGCTTCGACGTTCGGGCTGCGGCATACCGTCATCTATGAACGCGGCTACCCCGTGCTGGTGAACACCGGGCCAGAGACAGCGCTCGCCGTGAAGGTTGCGCGCAAGCTGTACGGCGACGATTGCGTCGATGACGATGCCACGCCGCTCTGCGCCAGCGAAGACTTCGCCTACATGCTGGCCGCGCGGCCCGGCTGCTACCTGATGATCGGCAATGGCGACAATGGCCACGCGGCCGGCGTGCCGACCGGCCCGTGCAGCGTGCACAACCCCTCTTACGATTTCAACGACCGTTGCCTGGATACGGGCGCGGCATTCTGGGTGGCGCTCGCCACCGAATTCTTCCACCCCACCGCCTGACTGCCATGAACCCGATTCGCCGAATGCTTGCCCGCTGCACGTTTGCCGCTGTCGCCACGGTTGGCCTGTTCGCCACACCCGGCGTGGGCGCGGCGGACGCGTATCCCTCCAGACCCGTGGTGCTGATGGTGCCGTATCCGGCTGGCGGACTCTCCGATGCGATTGCACGCAGCATGAACGCGCGCCTCTCGAAGGCGCTGGGCCAGCCCGTGGTGATCGAGAACCTGGGCGGCGTCAGCGGCGCCATGGCGGCACAGAAGGTATTGAACGCGCCTGCCGACGGCTACATGATCTTCCTCGGCTCGCCCAACGAGGTCATCCTTGCGCCGCTCTCGAACGCGGCGGTCAAGCTGCGCACCGAAGACTTCCGGCTGCTGACGCCGGTAACCGTCAACCGGCTGGTGATGGTGGCGCGGCCCGACCTGCCGGCGCGCACAGTCGATGAGGTCATCGCGCTCGCCAAGGCCAATCCTGCCAAGCCGCTGACGTATGGCAGCGTCGGTCCAGGTTCGATGTATCACCTTGTGACCGAAGACATGGCAACGCGTACACACATCGGCGTCAGCCATATCCCGTACAAAGGCATGGCACCGCTCGTCCAGGACCTGGCCGGGAAGAATGTCGATTTCGCGATCCTTCCTTATGCCACCAGTTTCCGTGGCCTGGCAGACCAGGGCAGGCTGAAACTCGTAGGCTGGGCGGGAAACAGCCGCAGCAAGACCGATCCGGCCATTCCGGCCTTCGGTGAAGGCACGCAGTTGAAGGATTTCGACCAGGCAACCTGGGCCGGGATCATGGTCAAACAGGGCACGCCGGAAGCGGTGGTCACGCGCCTGCATCAGGCCCTCGTCGAGACGCTGCAAGATCCGCAGGTAGCCAGCGGCCTGGAAGCAACGGGCGCGGAAGTGGCCAAGCCAAGCTCCCTCGCAGACGCCCAGCGCTTCCTGCAGGCGGAGACCGGAAAATTCCGCGCCATGGCGAAGCGGATCAATCTGCAGCCGCAATAAGCGCTTCCGGACCGAGCATCTCGCGCTCAGGGTCCGCGCAGTTCAGTCAGGCTCTTTCCCGTCCAGCGTTTGAGCGCGCGACGAAAATTCGCGGTGTCGCTGAAGCCCAGCAGCATCGCGATATCGTCGCCGCTCATCCTGGTCGTCTTCAGGTATTCCGTCGCCAGCGAGCGCCGGACGTCATCGACAATGGCGACGAATGAAGTGCCCTCCGCATCCAGCCGTCGACGCAACGTCCGGCTTGTCATATTGAATGCGCTCGCAACCGCCTCCATCGACGGAAACTCTCCGGGGCTGCGCATCAGGAACTGGTAGACCTCGCCCGACGCACCGATCGATGTCTTGGCTTGCCCGATCAGCCGGTCGCAGGTTTCCTGCAGCAATGCCGCGGTGTGCAGGTGCGCGAGTTGCGGCTTGTGGTCAAGGATCGCGCTGTCGTAGATGAGTTCGCAAGCCTGCTGGTCGAAGGCGCAGGGGCAGCACAGGTATTCCTCGTAGATGGCAGCGTAGTGCGGCGCCGGATAGGCGAAATTTGCCTGCACAGGCGGGCAACTCTTCCCGGCCACGTCCTGCAAGTGCGTGACGTGCTGCGTGAACTGCTGCTCCAGCAGGAACTGCTGGACTTCACGGGATTGATTCGACGCGAAGGCATCGGGGAACGTCCACACACCCCTGTCTGGATATTCCGTCCAGGCGATGGTCAACGTGGGCGTTGCAAGTCGGTGGTATTTGACCCCGAGCCTGAAATAGTCGCGCAGCGACAGGCACGACATCAGCGCGTAGCCATACATCCCGTAGGCGGACAGATGCAGCCGGGACCCCGTCCGGAAAGGTGTCGCAGGGTCGGACGACAACGCCACGGCATTGCTGCAGACGGCGGCGTACTGTCGCACGGAAGTCAGCACCGCGGCATCGTAGATCTCATCCGGTTCGATGCCGGACCCTTTCAAACTGTCGACGGGTTCGATGCCTTGCTCGGCCAGCACCTCGACCAATGCCGCGATCTTGTACGGCGCGTGCACGCGCTCATTGGGAAGCGATAGTTTCGACGTCACGGCTTTGTTCCAGTTTGTCCTGCAAGGACTCCCTCTTGTCCGGAAATGACCTTACGGGGCGCATCCTATCTCACTACTATCCGTATCACAAGATTCGGGCGAGCGCGGACTGGCGCCGCCCGAAGGACACTGGAGACAAGCCTTGAGCAGCAACCGCAAAGTCATCATTTCCTGCGCCGTGACGGGCTCGGCACACGTACCGTCGATGTCGGAATACCTGCCCATCACGCCTGCCGAGATCCGCGCCCAAGCACTGGAAGCGGCGCAAGCCGGCGCGGCCATCCTGCATCTGCACGCGCGCAACCCGTCGGACGGCCGCCCCACCCCGAAACCGGAAGTCTTCCGGGAGTTCGTGCCCGATATCGCGCGTGAAACCGACGCGGTCATCAACATTTCCACCGGCGGCAGCACGCGCATGTCACTCGACGAGCGACTGGCCTATGCGCGCGTCGCCCGCCCGGAGATGTGCTCGCTGAACATGGGTTCGATGAACTTCTCGCTGCATCCGGTTGCCGAGAAGATGACGTCATGGCGCTTCGACTGGGAGAAGGAGTATGTCGAAGGCATGGAGGACATGATCTTCCGCAACACGTTCCGGGACATCAAGAACATCCTGACCGAGTTCCGCGACCACGGCACACGCTTCGAATTCGAGTGCTACGACGTGGGCCACCTCTACAATCTCGCCCACTTCATCGACGCGGGCCTGATCAAGCCTCCGTTCTTCATCCAGTCTGTGTTCGGCATCCTGGGTGGTATCGGCGCCGACCCCGAGAACCTGTCCCTGATGCGCGCCACGGCCGACAGGCTTTTCGGCCGCGAAAACTATCACTTCTCGATACTCGGCGCAGGCCGCCACCAGATGCCGCTCGTCACCATGGGCGCCATCCTGGGTGGGAACGTTCGCGTGGGGCTCGAGGACAGTGTCTACCTATCCAAGGGCGTAAAGGCGAAAAGCAACGCGGAACAGGTGCGCAAGATCCGACGAATCCTGGAAGAGCTTTCCTTCGAAATCGCCACGCCCGCCGAGGCGCGGCAAATGCTGTGCCTCAAAGGCAGGGACGCCGTTTCGTTCTAATCATCCCGCTTCATTTCTATCGTCCCATGCGCAAGGCCGGACGCCTGCTACCAGCATCCGGCCATAACAACAAAAGCCATGGGATCCACACCGGAGACAACTCATGACAACGAACACCGCTGAGCGCAGTGCCGATGGCCTGCATGCGCGCGCCACGCGCAAAGCCATGCTGCGACTCATCCCGATCCTGTGCGGGATCTACTTCCTCTCGTTCATCGATCGAACCAATGTGGCGCTGGCCAAGGCCCATCTCGCGGCAGACCTCGGCATCAGCGCCGCCGCGTATGGGCTGGGCGCCGGCATTTTCTTCCTGGGCTACGCGCTGCTGGAAGTGCCCAGCAACCTCATCGCGCATCGCATCGGGCCGCGCCGCTGGATCGCGCGGATCGCGGTCACCTGGGGCGCGTTGTCGGCGGGCATGATGTTTGTGCAGGGGGAATGGTCGTTCTATGCGCTGCGTGTGCTGCTCGGCATCGCCGAAGCGGGCCTGTTCCCGGCGCTGATGTATATGGTCACGCTGTGGTTCGCGCCCAAGGATCGCGCGGTCGCGGTCGGCTGGATCTACACGGCCCCGGCGGTGGCGCTCATCATCGGCAATCCAATCGGCATTGGCCTCATGCAACTCGACGGTCTTGCTGGACTGCATGGATGGCAATGGATGTTCCTGCTCGAAGGGCTGCCTACCGTGGTCATCGGCTGCATCCTCTATTTCATCCTGCCCGATCGGCCGACCGATGTGAAATGGCTGACGCCAGAAGAAAGCCGTTCGCTGGAGGCACATGCCGTGATCGACGCGCATGGCCACGCCCATCTGTTCTCCGGCGACTGGGTGTCGGCGCTCAAGAGACCCACCACGCTCTGCATCAGCCTGATTTACTTCCTGAACCAGATTGCGTTTGTAGGGCTGTACTTCTTCACGCCTTCCATCGTCTCGCAGATGAACGTGAAGTCTTCGGTGCTGATCGCCATCCTGTCGAGCAGCGTGGGCTTTGGCTTTCTGATTGGCGTCTTGCTGCTGCCGCGCATCCATCGCCGGATGCACAGCGACTGTGTCTACCTCGGCATCCTGACCATGGGAGTGGTCGTGGCAGCTTCCGCATTCATCTCCACGTCGAATGAGAGCGCGCAGATCGCACTGCTGGCAGCGGCAGGATTCTTCGGCGGCGGCGTGTTGCCGTCCTACTGGTCCATCGCCATGAAGCGTCTGCACGGCGTTCAGGCGGCCGCCGGGCTGGCGTTCATCAATACCATCGGTCTGCTCGGCGGATTTGTCGGTCCCTATCTGTTTGGCCTCGCCGAGACCGCGACCGGCAAGAGTTCCAGCGGCTTCTACGTGATCCTGGCTGCCGCAGTACTCGGCCTTGTCATGATCCCGATGCTCGCCCGCGCCATCCGCACCGAAGGCCAGCCGCTCGTTTCCAGCGACGCGGCGGCGGAACGTCGAGGCTCCGAGTCACACCCGATTACCAAGGCTAACGCCTGACACTTGGCAAGCAGCACGAAAGAGAGGCAGTCATGAAGCTAGCAGGAAAGGTCGCCATCATCACGGGTGCGGCACAGGGAATCGGCGCGGCAACTGCGCGAAAGTTTGCGCAGGAAGGCGCCATCGTCGTGCTATGCGACCTCAAGCAGGATGCCGTGGGCGAGGTGGTCGCCGCCTGTCGGGAAGACGGCGCGACTGCGGTGGGATTCGGGCTGGACGTGGCGAATCCCGTCGCCGTATCCGACATGGTTGCAGAAGTGGTCGCCCAGTTCGGACGCGTGGATATCCTGGTGAACAACGCCGGCATTACGCGCGATGCCAAGCTCCAAAAGATGACGACCCAGCAGTTCGATGACGTCATCGACGTCAACCTTCGCAGCGTGTTCCATGTCACGCAGGCGGTGGTGGACGGCATGGTGGAGCGCGGCTCGGGCGTCATCCTCAATGCCAGTTCCGTGGTGGGCCTCTATGGCAATTTCGGTCAGACGAATTACGCCGCCGCCAAGTTTGGCGTCATCGGCTTCACCAAGACCTGGAGCCGCGAACTGGGGCCGAAGGGCATCCGCGTGAACGCCGTGGCACCGGGCTTCATCGAGACGCCCATCCTCTCCACCGTGCCCGACGAGGTCCTTGAAAAGATGCGCAACCAGGTGCCGTTGCGTAGATTGGGAAAGCCGGAAGAAATCGCTAATATCTACGCCTTCCTTGCCAGCCCTGACGCAAGCTATATCAACGGCGCCGTCATCGAAGCATCCGGTGGCATGACGCTCTGATTGCATGCCCTACAACATGAGGAGGCACATATGAACGCACTGGCACTGCTACGGCCACGCCCTGGTCTGCGTGTGCTAATCACGGGCGGCGGCTCCGGCATTGGTGCCGGCATCGCCGAAGCCTTTCTCCAGGCCGAGGCCAACGTCTACGTCTGCGACGTCGACGGCGCCGCGCTCGAATCGCTGAAAGCGGCGAACCGCACGTTGCACACGGGCATCGCCGATGTCGGCAAACGGGAGGACGTTGACCGCATCGTGGCCGATGCCGGCGCCAGGCTGGGCGGTATCGATATTCTCGTGAACAACGCTGGGATTGCCGGGCCAACCGGTGGCGTCGAAACCATCGACCCGCAGGATTGGGAACGCACCGTCACAACGAACCTGCACAGCCAGTTCAACTTTGTGCGCGGGGTCGTACCGTTGATGAAGCAGACCTCGGACTGCCCCGGCATCATCGCCATGTCGTCCGTCGCAGGCCGTCTCGGATACGCCTACCGTACGCCCTACGCCGCAACGAAATGGGCCATTGTCGGCATGGTGAAATCACTGGCCATCGAACTCGGACCCAGCAACGTCCGCGTCAACGCCATCCTGCCCGGCGTGGTGCAAGGCGAGCGCATGGACCGCGTCATCGCAGCGAGAGCCGAATCGCTCGGTATCGGCTTCGACGCGATGCGCGAACAGTATCTCCAGAAAATCTCGCTGCGCCGCATGGTGACCGTGGAAGACATCGCAGCCATGACGCTGTTTCTGGCATCGCCCGCTGCACACAACGTTTCCGGACAGGCCATCAGTGTCGATGGCAATGTGGAATATCTCTGATCCCGTGCCGAAGAATTGCGCGATGAATTAGCCCCTTCCTATCGATTCAATAAATTTGAACAACTATGACAGCGAACCCCCGTTTTTCTCCGACGGGGCGACCGCTATAGTTCAGCACATGGACAGCGCAGCAACGCAACGAAGCAAAACAAAGCGAAGCCAGCGCTGCCCGATAAAACCTCAAACTTATTGAACACCTTTTTATACCGGAGAATCACCATGTCGAACGCCAACAACGCCAAGCTGGAAGTCCTGACCCCGCGCAACAGCCAACTGATCTTCATCGACCACCAGCCGCAAATGGCCTTCGGTGTGCAGTCGATGGACCGCCAGACCATGAAGAACAACGTCGTGGGCCTGGCCAAGGCAGCCAAGATCTTCGACGTGCCGACCACGATCACCACCGTCGAGAGCGAATCGTTCTCCGGCTATACCTACCCCGAACTGCTCGACGTGTTCCCCGGCAAGGAAACGTTGGAGCGCACCTCGATGAATTCCTGGGATGACCAGAAGGTGCGCGACGCACTGGCCGCGAATGGCCGCAAGAAAATCGTCGTCGCCGGCCTGTGGACCGAGGTCTGCAACACCACCTTCGCCCTGTGCGCGATGCTCGAAGGCGACTACGAGATCTACATGGTGGCCGATGCCTCCGGTGGCACGACCAAGGAAGCGCACGACTACGCGATGCAGCGCATGATCCAGGCCGGCGTGGTGCCGGTGACGTGGCAACAAGTGCTGCTCGAATGGCAGCGCGACTGGAAGAACAAGGAAACGTACGACGCCGTGACGAGCCTGGCCAAGGAACACTCGGGCGCCTACGGCATGGGCATCGACTACGCCTACACGATGGTCCACAAGGCCGCGCAACGCACACAGACGACGCATGAGTCGATTGCTCCGGTGCATGCGCCGGTGATCGAGCGCTAAGCCAAATCGAGCAAGAAGAAACCAGAATCCGCAATCGTTGGACGCCGGTTCTCCGGAATGAAGGCTGCACGCCGGTATGGATGCAGCCTTCATTTTTTTCCATGCACCGAAACACCCCTAGGGTAAATACCAGTCACGACCCGCTTGGCTAACGCCGACGTTCTCCCTATGATTTATCACATGATCACTTATCGATCGATAATCATCAGAAGGAGGCAAACATGGGACTCACGAAGCTGGCCCACTACTCGGTCCGCACGCACGATCTGGAGCGTTCCTGCGCGTTCTACGAACGGGTGCTCGGGTTCCGGCGCGGCTACCGGCCGCCTTTCGATTTTCCCGGCGCGTGGCTCTACATGGGCGACGACGAGCGCGATTTCGGGACCGTGCACATCATCGGCATTGACCCGAACAATCCGTCCGGGCTGTCTGCATATCTCGGTGACAAGGCATTGCCCGCCGCCGGTACGGGAACGGTAGACCACATCGCCTTCCTCGCCACCGGCGTCGCCCGGATGTGGACCACCCTTCGCACCGAAGGCATCCCGTGGCGCGACCGCACCGTGCCCAGTCTCGGGCTGCATCAGGTGTTCATCGAAGACCCCTCGGGCGTCACCATCGAACTCAACTATCCGGCCGAGGAAGTGGCGGCCCTTACCCCGCCCGCGCAAGACCAGCACCAAGCAGGAGTAACAGCATGAGCGCAGTGCAAACCTCGCAGCGCAAGGCCATCGTGATTGGCGGCTCGGTAGGTGGATTGTTCGCCGCCAACCTGCTGTCGCGCAGCGGTTGGAACGTCGAGATATTGGAACGCACGCCCGAGGCGCTCACAGGCCGTGGCGCAGGCATCGTCACGCATCCCGAGCTGTTCGAAGCGTTGGCCGCCGCAGGCGTGGAAGTCGATGACAGCATCGGCGTGTCCGTCAATACGCGGATCACGCTTGCACTGGACGGCAGCACCGTCTCGCAAAGGCAAATGCCGCAGACACTGACGGGCTGGGGCAAGATGTACGAAGTTCTCGGCAAGGCATTCACCGGCACCTATCGCACTGGTGCCCATGTCATGCGCGTCGCATCGTACGCCGACCATGCCGAGGTCACGCTTGCCGATGGTTCGACGCATCGCGCGGACATGGTGATTGCCGCCGATGGGTTCCGCTCCAGCGTGCGCGAGCAACTGCTGCCCGACGCGCGCCTTGAATATGCGGGGTATATCGCGTGGCGCGGGCTCGTCAATGAGGGCGACCTGACCCCGCCCACGCATGCGGCGATCTTCGACAAATTCGCATTCTGCCTGCCGCCGCGCGAACAGATTCTCGGCTATCCCGTGGCGGGCGAGCACAACAGTACGGCTGCTGGCGCGCGCCGCTACAACTACGTCTGGTATCGGGCGACGAGCGAAGACGAGCTGGCGAACCTGTTGACCGATGCCCATGGCAAGTGCTGGTCGACTGGCATCCCGCCTGGCCTGATCCGTCCTGATGTCATCGCCGATATGGAAAGCGCCGCTACCGACCTGCTCGCGCCGCAATTCGCCGAAGTGGTGGCACGCACGGCACAGCCGCTGTTCCAGCCCATCTACGACCTGACCGTGTCGCGGATGTCATTCGGCCGCGTTGCCTTGCTGGGCGATGCCGCCTTCGTAGCGCGTCCGCACTGCGGCATGGGTGTCACGAAAGCGGCTGGCGACGCCATCTCGCTGGTCCGCGCATTGGAAGCCAACGCTACCGTCGAAACAGGTCTCGATGCATACAGCGCGGAGCGGGTACAGGTGGGCCGGGCCATCGTGGAGCATGCGCGACACCTTGGCGCCTACATGCAGGCGCAACTGAAGAGTGACGAGGACCGTGCCTTGGCCGAGCGCTACCGTACGCCGGAAGCGGTCATGCGCGAGACCGCCGTGTCACGCCGGTTCTAAGCATCCAGACAGAACATAAGGAGACAACATGCCTCAAGCCGCCCCCCACGCCATCTCGGCCGGCACCCACTACGGCACTGACGCCGACGATGCGAACCCGCCGTTCGTTCCACATCCAATGCTTGCGCGCGCCGACTTCCAGACGCTGCACAGCGCTCGCCGACGCTTTTCGTGGACGCTGACTGCGATCATGCTGATTGCGTACTTCGGCTTTATCCTGACGCTGGCGTTCCGTCCCGACCTGTTGGCCATCCCACTCGTTGCCGGGCAGCCGATGAGCGTCGGCATTCCGGTCGGCTTCGGCATGTTCGCCTTCACGTTTGCGCTGGTTGCGGTGTATGTCTATCGCACCAATACGGTCTATGACCGCATGATCGACAATGTCCGCGCCGGAGTGCAATCATGAGCCGCATCCTCTGCGCCGCCATCACCATGGGGTTGGCGGCCCCTGCCCTCGCCGCCACCCCGGCCGTCGGTCAAGGTCTCAATGTCATCGCCATCGGGATGTTCCTTGTATTCGTCGTGGCCACACTCGCCATCACGAAGTGGGCCGCGCGGCGCAACAACAGCGTGGCGGACCACTATGCAGCAGGCGGCAAGATCACCGCGATGCAGAATGGCTGGGCCATTGCGGGCGACTACATGTCCGCCGCCTCGTTGCTCGGCATCTCCGCACTGGTGTTCACCAGCGGCTACGACGGACTGATCTACTCGATCGGCTTTCTCGCAAGCTGGCCCATCATCCTGTTCCTGATTGCGGAGCCGCTGCGCAACCTCGGCCGCTATACGCTGGCCGATGTGCTGTCGTACCGGCTCAAGCAACGGCCCATCCGTGCGTTCTCGGCGTCCAGCTCCATCGTGATCGTGCTGCTCTATCTGGTCTCGCAAATGGTGGGTGCCGGCAAGCTGGTGGAACTGCTGTTCGGATTCAACTACACCTCGGCGGTCGTACTCGTCGGCGTGCTGATGGTGGTCTACGTGTTCTTTGGCGGCATGCTGGCCACCACGTGGATCCAGATCATCAAGGCCGTGATGCTGCTGGCCGGTTGCGCGTTCATGGCCTTCATGGTGATGAGCCGCTTCGGGTTCAGCCTGAACAACCTGTTCGATCACGCCATCACCGCCCATGGCAAGCACGAAGCCATCATGCGCCCCGGCGGCCTGGTCTCCGATCCCGTATCGGCGGTATCGCTCGGCCTCGCGCTGATCTTCGGCACGGCGGGCCTGCCGCACATCCTGATGCGCTTCTTCACGGTGAACAATGTGAAGGCCGCGCGCAAGAGCGTGCTGTACGCCACCGGCATCGTCGGCACGGGTTACGCGCTGATCATCGTGATCGGATTCGGCACCATTGCACTGGTGTCGCAGGACCCGCTCTATCACAACAGCAACGGCGCGATCATCGGCGGCCTCAACATGGTGGCGGTGCATCTCGCGCATGCAGTCGGTGGCAACGTATTCCTCGGATTCATCTGCGCGGTAGCGTTCTCCACGATTCTGGCCGTGGTGGCGGGGTTGACGCTGGCGGGTTCGTCGGCCATCTCGCATGACCTGTATGCCACGGTGATCCGCAAGGGACAGGCATCCGACAAGGACGAGATGCGGGTCTCTCGCATCACAACGTTGGTGCTCGGTGTGCTGTCGATCCTGCTGGGCATCCTGTTCGAGAAGCAGACCATCGCGTTCATCGTCAGCCTGACGTTCTCGATTGCCGCGAGTTCCAACTTCCCGGTGCTCCTGCTGTCGATCTACTGGCGTGGGCTCACGACACGCGGCGCGGTGGTGGGCGGCACGATGGGCCTCGTCACGGCGGTGGTGCTGACCATCCTGAGCCCGACCGTCTGGGTGCAGGTATTAGGCCACGCCTCGGCCATCTATCCGTATGAGTACCCGGCGCTGTTCTCGATGCTGGTGGCGTTCATCGGCATCTACGTGTTCTCGGTGACGGATCGCTCGGCGCGCGGCGCCTGGGAGCGCAGTGCCTACCAGAACCAGCGCGTGGATTGCGAACTGGGCATCATCGCAAAGACGGGAAGCTGAGCCGCGTTCCAGCGTTTGCATGAGGGCTGCGGTCTGCAAAAGACTGCGGCCCTGTTCCCATTTATCGGGTGATTGGTAGAATCGGCGGATTACAGGACAGCAGGACCACAGAGACAGCCATGGAGTCACGCGCCACTTCCACCGAACCCGAGGTCTCCGCAAAATCCACGCGACGGCTGTTGCCCGAGGAGCGCGAGCAGCAGATCGTCGAGAAAGCGATCGAGCACTTCACGCGCAACGGCTTCGGCGGCAGCACGCGCGAACTGGCGCGGCAGATCGGCGTCACACAGCCCCTGCTCTACCGGTACTTCGAAAGCAAGGATGCGTTGATCGAGCGGGTCTACAACGAAGTCTTCCAGTGGCGTCCTGACTGGGAGCGGCAGATCGCGGACCGCTCACTGCCGCTGACCGAACGGCTCCACGCCTTCTATCTCGACTACTCCTCGGTGATCCTGCGCGAGGAATGGATTCGCCTTTTCATCTTTGCCGGCCTGACGCACGAAGGCATCAACAACAAGTATCTCAGCAAGCTGCGCACCAAGGTCTTCCTGCCGGTGCTGGCCGAAGTGCGCGAGGCTTTCGGCATCGCTGCGCCCCGTAGCACGGCGGAGACGGATGCCGAGATCGAGATGATCTGGAGCCTGCACGCGGCGATTTTCTATATCGGCGTGCGCAAGTGGGTTTATGGCCTGAAGGTACCGGCCGACCTCGATGCGTTAATCCGGCAAAAGGTCGACCTGTTCCTGTACGGTGCACCAGCGGCGATGAAGAAGTTGCGCGGGTAGAACCTGCCCTACGCAAGTGCCTTGTAGTCCGTATAGCCCACGGCACCGCCGCCGAAGAAGGTTGCCGGGTCAGGTGCATTCAGCGAGGCGGCCAGGCGGATTCGTGCAGGAAGATCCGGGTTGGCAATGAACGGACGGCCAAACGCGATGATGTCGGCCCGCCCCGAGGCCAATGCCTCCTGCCCCGTCTTGCCATCGTAGCCACCTGCGAGGATGAGGACACCGTGCCACGCTTCGCGCATCGACAGGATCATCTCGTCCCACCGTGGATCGTTGGCCTCGTCCCGGACGTTGCCGACCATCGCGGGTTCCACCAGGTGCAGATAGGCCAGCGACCACTCATTGAGACGCCGCGCGATGTAACCGAAGGTCTGCATGGGCGTCTCGTCGCCCATGCCCATGAAGCGACCCATCGGCGTCAGCCGAACGCCAACGCGCGACGCGCCAATCTCGTTCGACACCGCTTCCACCACCTCCAGCAGCAGGCGTGCCCGATGCTCCAGACTGCCACCATAGGCGTCGTCGCGATGGTTGCTGTTCGAATTGATGAACTGGTCCAGCAGGTAGCCATTTCCCGCGTGGATCTCCACGCCATCCATGCCCGCCTCGATCGCGTTGCGGGCCGCATAACGGTAGTCCTCCACGATGGCCGCAATGCCTTCGAGGGTCAACGCCTGCGGCGTCGGCACATCGCCCCACACGCCCTTGCCTTCCTCATCGACGATGAACGTCTTTCCCGGAACGGGTAGCGCGCTGGGCGCGACAGGCAGAGCGCCGCCCGGCTGGAACGACGGATGCGACACGCGCCCGACATGCCAGAGTTGCAGGAACATCCGGCCACCGGCTTCATGCACCGCCTTGGACACGGCACGCCACCCGGCAATCTGTTCAAGCGAATAGATGCCGGGGGTCCACGCATATCCCTGCCCCTGCGGCGAAATCTGCGTGGCTTCGGAAATAATCAATCCAGCCGATGCGCGCTGCCGGTAGTACTCGACGTTCAGCGCGGTGGGCACGTTGCCGGGCTGACCTGCCCGCGACCGGGTCAACGGTGCCATGGCAATGCGGTTGGGCAACTGGAGCGATCCAATCTTGATTGGCGAGAACAGCGAAAGCGTACGGTCCATGAGGATCTCCAGGATCAGGGGGAAAGAGCGCTGCGAAGGCGCCCCGTGGAAATTAGGGAGCGATCAGGTTCTTCAACCGTTCGCCCGCCAGCGGCATGTCGCGTAGACGGTGACCCGTGGCATCGAACAGTGCATTGCCAATGGCGCCAGCGGTTGGACCCATCGCCGCTTCCGCCACGCCGAGGAACGGCATGCCCGGGCGGTCGATCAGGTGCACGTTGATCTGCGCGGGCACCGCCGAGAAGCGCAGGATCGGATAGGTGCCCCAGTCGAAACTGCGGATGCCCTGCGGATCGAAGCGAAGCTGTTCGTAGAGACTCCAGCTTGCCGCCTGCAGGATGCCGCCCTCGATCTGGTTGCGCACGCCATCGGGATTGACGATCTGCCCGCAGTCCACCGCGACTTCGGCACGTTCGAGCTTCACCTGACCGGTGTCGCGCTCGACCGATACCTCCACGGCCATCGCCACATACGCCATCAGGTTCTTGTACTTGCCGAATGCAAAGCCCACGCCGTGTCCTGGCTTGCGCGCGGGGCGCGGCCAGCGAAAGCGCTGTGCGGCGAGGCGGATCACGTCGAGCGCGCGCGGATCGTCCATATGGCGGATGCGGAACGGCACGGGGTCGATACCGGCCGCATGCGCGAGATCGTCCATGAAGGTCTCGATCGTGAACACGTTCATGTGTGCGCCCAGCGAGCGCATGGCCGAGGTGCGCAAAGGCATCGTCGGCGAGAAGTTGTTGACGATGTGGCTTGTCGGCACCCGATAGAGCGGAATCGCGTTGCGATCCCCACCGCCTTCGGGCTGCGACATCGGCGTGGACGGCGCGGGCGTGAAGGGCTTGGCAAGCAAGGTGGCAGGAAGCAGGCGCCCTGCGTTGACCACGCGCTCGTTGTGCGAACTGCTCCACAACGCATAGTCCCAATCGACGATGGTGCCGTCCGCCGAGAGCGACGCCTTGACCTGCGTGACCATCGCAGGCGTGAAGTGGTCCCAGAGGTTTTCCTGATCGCGCATCCACTGCACGCGTACCGGTTGACCGGGAAGCGCGCGGGCCAGCAGCGCGGCATGTGCGGCGGCATCGTCGGCGGGGTTATGGCCATAGCAGCCCGAGCCCTCCACATGCACGCAGCGGATCTTGTCCTTGGGCATCGACAGCATTTCCGCCAGGCCGTCGCGCAGCGGATAAACACCCTGCGAATGCGTCCAGACAGTGAGCATGCCATCGTCGAGATACCCGACCGCACACGATGGGCCAATCGAACCATGCATCAGATAGTGCTTGGCGTACGTGGCGGAGAGCGTCTTCACCGCAGGCGCCATCGGCGCGCGTTGATTGGCGATGACAATGTGTTCCGTGCTGATCTGCTTGAGCTGCGCGTTGACCTGATCGGGCGCGGGCAGTGTGCGGCCCGGCCCCCATCGGCAGCCCGCCGACAGCGCGCGCTGCGCGAGCACGGCCTGCCATTCGCGGCGCGCCACCACGGCCAGCATGTTGCCGTCGCGGACGATGGCGACAAAGCCTGGCGTGGCCCGTGCGGCGGCTTCATCGACGGAGAGCAACTGCGCGCCATAGCTCGCGGGCAGCACCACGCGCGCATGCACCATGCCGGGCAGTTTCATGTCCTGCACATAACTCGGTCCGCCCGTGACCTTGCCCGGAATATCTACGCGATGCATCGGCGTGCCGATCACCGTGAACGTCGACGGATCGCGCAACGGCGACGTGGGCGTAGCCACTACATGCAGGTTCACGCGCGGCAGCAGTTCCGCAAAGGTCAGCGCGCGTCCATCCGCTGCGACGATGCGCGCATCGCTCGTCCTGAGCGTGGACGGATCGACGCGCCACGTTCGCGCGGCGGCATCGACCATCAGCCCGCGCACCTGCGCGGCGGCGTTGAGCAGGGCGCTGCCGCTATCGGCCATCGTATGGCTGCCGGCAGTCAGACCTTCGTCGGGCGAGTGCGCGGTGTCGGCGGTCAGGAACGTCATGCGATGCGGCGCGATCTGCAGTTCCTCGGCAGCCACCTGCCATAACGCGGTTCGGATGCCGGTGCCGAGTTCCACCTTGCCGGTGTAGACCGTGACATGGTTGTCCGGCGCCACCTGGATCCATGCATCGAGATACGGATTCGTCTTGAGGCTGCCGGCGAGCTTCGTGTATTCACGGCCCACGGTTACCGCCGCGCCTTCGTCGGCAAGCACCATCTGCGCCAGTGCCTCGTGCCCCGGCACCAGCGAGAAGCCGACGACGAGCGCGCCTGACACCATGAAAGCCCTGCGGCCGGGGTTGTCGATCTGTTCGTCGTGGCTCATAGCGCTGTCTCCGCTGTACCACCACTTGCCGCACCCGATGCCGCCCGGATGGCAGCAAGGATGCGCATATGCGTGCCGCAGCGGCACAGGTTCGGCTCCATGTGCGCGCGGATCTCTGCATCGGTGGGATGCGGATTGCGGTCGAGCAACGCCTGCGCGCGCATCACCATGCCGGCGATGCAGTAGCCGCACTGCGCAGCCTGATGATCGATGAATGCCTTCTGCAAGGGGCCGGGCTTCTCCGCCGTGCCGAGGCTTTCGATCGTGCGCACGGGACGCTTGCCGATGGCCGCAACCGGTGTCACGCACGAGAACGTGGGCTTGCCATCGACGATGACCGTGCATGCGCCGCACTGGCCCATGCCGCAGCCAAACTTCGCGCCGTTCAGCCCCAGGTCTTCACGCAAGGCGTAGAGCAGCGGCGTGGCTGGGTCGATATCGAGGGTGTGGCTGACGCCGTTGACTGTGAGCTGGATCATCGCGATGCATCTCCCTTGCGGATATCCGCCACCGCCTGCGGCACGTTCTGCCACGGCGATAGCGTCGTATAGGTGGCGCGCAGGTACATCGCCAGGTCGGCGATCTGCGCATCGTCCAGCGACTCGCCGAACGCGGGCATGTAGTGCATGGGCTGCTCGCCCTGCCATGGCACGCCGAGCAACATCATCTGGATCACGTTGCGCGGCGTGCTGGCCAGCACCGCGCTGCTGGTGGACAGGCTCGGGCGGTCGCCCACGCTCTGCATCGGTGACTTGTCGCCATGGCACGACGCACACGCGCCGTTGAACAGCACCGCACCACGTGCGATGGATTGCCTGTCGGCATCTGTTGAAGTGGTAGCGGCCGGATGCTCCACGGGCTGCTGCAGCGAGAACAGGTAGGTGGCCATGGCCTGCACATCGGCCAGCGGCACCGTGGCCAACTCTTGCGTGACGGGCAGCATCGGACCCGCCGCCGCACCGTGGCGCGCCGACATGCCGGTGCGCAGGTACGTCACAAGGTCGGCCTCGGTCCATGGTGCACGCGCATTCGCCAGCGACACCAGCGAAGGCGCGACCCAACCATCGACCACGCCGCCGTGCAAGGACTTGCCCCAGCTTTCCGCGCCAATCGGATTGAGCGGGCTGTGGCACGCTGCGCAATGGCCGAGTCCGGTCACGAGTTCACGCCCGCGATTCCATGCGGCGCTCTGCGTGGTATCTGGCGCTTCGGGACCCGTGCGTAGAAACAGCACGTTCCAGAACGCGACGAGCGGCCGGAAGTTCAGCGGGAACATCAGGTCGTTGGCCGGTGCCTTGGCAACAACGGGATCGCGCCGCATCAGGAAGGCATATGCCGCAGCGATGTCGTCATCGGACATGCGCGTGTAGTGCACATACGGAAACGCGGGATAAAGCTGGTGACCGTCGCGCGCAATGCCACGACGCAGCGCACGCTTGAATGCATCGAGCGACCACGTGCCGATGCCCGTCTCCGCATCGGGCGTGATGTTGGTGGTGTACAGCGTGCCAAACGGCGTGGCCAGCGGCAAGCCGCCGGCGTAGGGCTTGCCACCTGGGGCGGTGTGGCAGACCGCGCAATCGCCGAGCGCCACCACGCGTGCGCCGCGCAAGGAGAGTTCGCGGTCGATCGTTGACGGTGCGGGCGGCTGGATTGGCGCGATGGCCGGCTCCCACATCAGCCATGCCGCCACGGCTATGCCAACCACGGCAACGGCCGCGCCGGTAATGACGATGGGCTTCCATCGGAATCTGGACAACATGTGGTGGACCTCCGCCATCTCTTCTGTGGGTTGCGGCAATCGTAGAAAACACGGGGAAGGCGGACAACTGGCACGTAGTGGAGCACGGCTGACACCATGGTATGGGCTCGGATAAACCAATCCCTTGGCGGTCTGTGCACGGGCTCAGTGCGGTGTGCGATTCAGAAATCGTTGGCGTTGTCCGGAAGCGCGATGCAGCGATATGCCCTAGGGATGCATCCCAAAGGCATACCGTATCCGACTCGATTCAACGACGCGACGTCGCGCTAAACGCCGCCAGTGAAAGCAGCGCCATGCTGCCGCCTGCCACGACAATGCCGTGCCAGCCGAAGTGCGTGTAGAGCGAACTGGCCAGCGCCGAACCTGCGGCACCGCCCACAAAGATGGCCGTCATATAGAGCGCGTTCAGGCGCCCACGGCTCGCCGCATCCAGTGCGTAGATAGTCCGCTGCCCCAGCACCATGTTCATCTGCACCGCAAAGTCGAGCAGGATGCCCGTGAACGCAAGGCCAATCACCGCACCGCTACCGCTTGTCAGTCCCGGCAGGAAACTCAGTGCCGCAACGGTCATTGCCGCAAGCGAGGCGATGCGTGTGTGTCCTGCATCCGCCAGGCGTCCAGCAATGGGCGCGGCCACGGCACCCAGCGCACCGACCAGTGCGAACAAACCGATTTGCGATTGCGACAGGCCATGTTGCCCAGCCAGTTCCAGCGGCACCGCGGTCCAGAACAGGCTGAACGCGGCGAACAGAAGACCCTGGAACAGCGCACGCTGACGCAGCAGCGCATAGCGGGCGAGCAGATGCCACAGCGACGCCAGCAAGCTGCCATAGGTGGCGCGATGTTGCGGCACACGGCGCGGCAGGGTCATCACGATGATCCCGACGGTCAGCAACGTCAGGGCCGCTGCGATCACGAATACCGCGCGCCAGCCCAGCCATTGCGCCGCCATGCTCGAAAGCGGGCGCGACAGCAGGATGCCCGACAGCAGGCCGCCCATGATCGTACCGACGGTGCGGCCACGCAGCGCCTCCGGCGCGAGGTGGGCGGCAAGGGGAATCAGGATCTGTACGCTCACAGAACTGAGCCCCAGCAGCAGCGAGACCAGCAGGAAGACGCTTGGCTGCGACGACAGGGCGGCGCCCGCAAGGCTGGCAGCGGCGGCCACTCCACTAATGGCCAGCAAGCGGCGGTTCTCCAGCAGATCGGCGAGCGGCACGAGGAAGAAAAGCCCGACCGCGTATCCAATCTGCGTCAGCGAAACGATAACGCTCGCGCGGTCGGTAGAGAGTCCGATCGCAGGGGCGATCAGCTCGATAATCGGCTGGGCATAGTAAAGGTTGGCCACCAGGACGCCAGCGCAAAGCGAGAACAGCGCGACCAACGTTGGCGACATCGGCGACACCGTCACATTGCCAGCGGGGGAGGGAGAGGCTTGGGTAGACATGGCTCCGGTTCCTGAAAGGGAATGACCGGAGGTTAGTCGTCAGGCGACGTTGCGGGAATCGCAACACGGCGCAAGACAGCGTTGCGCGCAGGGCAATGGGTGGATTGACCGCTGCTTATTCCGCAGTGGGCCTTGCCTGGCCGGTCGGCCCCGGCAGCGACGACAGGAACTCAAGGAACGTGGCCACGCGGCGCGATCCGCGATGATTCGGAAGATAGAGCGCCGTAATGACCGAACTCGAATCGTTGGGTGTCACGTCCCACGACGCGAGCAACGTCACCAGCCTGCCCTCGGCAATGTCATCCTGCACAAGCCAGTCTGGCAGCAATCCCACGCCCAAGCCCGCCAGCACCGCATCCCTCAACACTTCGATGTTGTTGCTGCGAAGGCTGCCGTTGACGGGCACCACCACCTTGTGCGCGTCCTGGCGAAACGTCCAGACCTGATCGCGGCGTCCAAAGCTGAAGCGCAGGCAGCAGTGATCGAGCAAGTCGGCAGGCTCCGCTATCGCCGCATGCTGGTCGAGGTATTTCGGGCTTGCCACCACCAGCCGGCGAAACCACCCCACTTCCCTTGCCACGACATTGTCGTAAGTGGCAGCGCTACCCAGCCTGACCGACACGTCCACGCGTGCATCCAGCAGATCCACAATCTCGTCGGTGAGCTGGACTTCGACTTCCAGCCGAGGATGCTGCGCCATCCACGCACCGAGATAGGGCGACACGCAACACCGGCCGAATGCGACCGGTAGCGATACGCGCAACTGACCCACCGGCGCCTCGCCACGGTCCGCGATCAGCGCGTCGGCCTCTTCCACCGCCTCCAGTATCTGCCGCGCGTGCTGGTAGTAGCTCGCACCGGCTTCCGTCACCGTGACCTGGCGGGTGGATCGGTTCAACAGCACGGCGCCCAGATCGCTTTCCAGTCCGTCGAGCGCACGCGTGACAGACGAGGTCGCCAGATTCATGCGTCTCGCAGCCGCGGAGAAACCCTTGGCATCGACGGTCTCGACAAACATTTTCAGGGCGAGCAACTTGTCCATGGGCTGGGTGGGGCAAAGGATTGAGGATGACGCAGGTTGCGGATCAACCGCTTGCGTATCGTACATGCCCGGCGATTCTGTCGTATCGAAGTGGCATTTGAAAAGCCCTGCGATCTGGCTGCTAAACGCCCCCACGCGGTATCCCTAGACTTCGCGAATCTTCACGGAAGTCCCCCAACCGGATAAAACAGGCATGTGGATCGTCAGGCTCGCCTTGCGTCGGCCCTATACCTTCATCGTTCTCGCGATCCTGCTCATGCTGGGCGGAACGCTGGCCGTCCTGCGCATGCCAACGGATATCTTTCCCGCGATCGATATCCCTGTAGTGAGCGTGGTCTGGAACTACAACGGGCTGTCGGCGCAGGACATGGCGCAACGCATCGTGACGCCTTACGAGCGCTCCCTGACCACGGATGTCGACAATATCGAGCACATCGAGTCGCAGTCATTGGCGGGCGTAGCGGTTATCAAGGTGTTCTTCCATCCAGGTGCCGACATCAACCGGGCCATCGCGCAAGCCACCGCAGGCGCACAATCGATCTTGAAACAGATGCCCCCGGGCGCCACGCCCCCGCTGGTGCTGAGCTACAACGCCTCGACGGTGCCGATCCTGCGACTCGCGCTGGGCAGCACCACATTGCCCGAGCAGGAACTCTACGACCTTGGCAACAGCTTTATCCGCACGCAGCTTGCGACAGTGGAAGGCGCCTCTGTTCCACTTCCGTACGGTGGCAAGGTGCGCGAGGTCACCGTCGACCTGAACGTGCCCGCATTGCAGGCGCGCGGCCTCTCACCGCTTGACGTGGTCAACGCTGTGAATGCCCAGAACCTGGTGTTGCCGGGTGGCACAGCGAAGATTGGCACGCTCGAGTATCGCGTGGACCTGAACGGGAGCACGCAGACCGTTGCGGCGCTCAACGACCTTCCGGTCCGCTCCGGGCCCGATGGCACCATCTTTGTGCGCGACGTGGCGCAAGTACACGATGGCTATGCGCCGCAGACCAATGTCGTCCGTCACAACGGCTTGCGTTCCGCCCTGCTGGAGATCGAGAAAACGGGCAGCGCCTCGACGCTGACCGTCGTGGCCCAGATCCGGGCCTTGCTTCCCCACATCACGGCGGGATTGCCAAAGTCCCTTGAAGTGCAGCCGCTATCGGACCAGTCGGTCTTCGTGACATCCGCAATCGACGGCGTGCTGCACGAGGCGCTGGTCGCGGCTTGCCTGACAGCGACGATGATCCTGCTTTTTCTTGGAAGCTGGCGGGCGACGCTGATCATCGCGATCACGATCCCGCTATCCGTGCTTGCGGCATTGATCGCCCTCGCCGCTTTCGGCCAGACCCTGAACATCATGACGCTCGGCGGACTGGCGCTTGCCGTGGGCGTGCTGGTGGATGACGCGACGGTGGCCATCGAAAACGTTGCGCATCATCGGGAACAGGGCAAGCCGCTTGAGCAGGCCATCCTGGACGGGTCCGGCGAGATCGCGCTACCCACGCTGGTTTCCACGATGTGCATCTGCATCGTGTTCCTGCCGATGTTTCTGCTGAGCGGCGTGGCGCGCTATCTGTTCGTACCGCTGGCCGAAGCCGTCGTGTTCGCCATGATGGCCTCGTACTTCCTGTCCCGCACGCTGATTCCCACGTTGGCGCACTATCTTCTGCGTGGCGAAGGGCGCGGCCCGGCAGCGACCCGAGGCCCTGCCTACTGGTTCGATGTCGCACACAAGCGCTTTGAAGCGGCATTCGAGCGCGTGCGAAGCAAGTATTCCGCGATGCTGTCGACCGCACTGGCCGCGCCGCGCCGTACCGCACTGGCATTCGCATTGCTGTGTGCGGGCTCGATGACGCTCGTGCCGCTTCTCGGACAGGATTTCTTCCCGGCCATCGATAGCGGAGAGCTTCGACTGCATATGCGCGTCCGCACTGGCACGCGCATCGAAGAGACGGCGCGCATCGCCGATGAAGTCGAGAACGAGATACGCCGCATTGCCGGGCCCGGCAATGTCGGCGGCATCGTCGACAACATTGGGTTGCCCGTAAGCGGCATCAATCTCACCTACGACTCTTCGCTGCCCATCGGCACGGGCGATGCCGAGATTCTTGTTTCCCTGAAACCCGGCGCCGGTTCTTCCGCAGCACTCGTGGAACGTCTCGACGCTGCGCTGCAGACATCCTTCCCAGGTGTGAGCTTCGCGTTTCTGCCCGCAGACATGGTGAGCCAGATCCTGAACTTCGGTCTGCCCGCACCGATCGACATCCAGATCGTTGGCAACGACGTGGATGGCAACCGGCAGGTTGCGGACTCCTTGCTGCGCAACCTGGCGACGGTGCCGGGGCTGGCCGATCTTCGTCTTCAGCAGCCGGCGGACCAACCCGCCCTGGCCATCGACGTAGACCGGACGCGGGCGTTGCAAGCCGGCCTGACGCAACGGGAGGTGGCGCAGAACCTGCTGATCGCGTTGTCCGGCAGCGGTCAGACTTCGCCAAACTTCTGGCTGAATCCGAAGAATGGCGTCAGCTATCCGGTTGCCGTGTCCGTACCGCAGTACGCGATGGATTCCCTCCAGACGCTATCGAACATTCCCGTCCGCCTGGGGGTCAATGCGCCCCAGCAAGGCGGGGCAGGTGAAATCGGCCAGCTGGGCAGCGTGAGGCGGTACTCGCAGCAGGGCGTGGTCTCGCACTACAACGTTCAACCCGTACTCGATATCTTTGGCGCAGTGAGAGGACGAGACCTCGGAGGTGTGGCTGCCGATGTGCAGCGCATTGTCGATCAGGCCCGGCCTCATCTGCCTGCCGGCTCGGAGATCATCGTGCGCGGCCAGGTGCAAACCATGCACACATCGTTCAGCGGGCTGCTGACCGGGCTGGCCATCGCAATCGTGCTGGTCTACCTGCTGATGGTCGTCAATTTCCAGTCGTGGCTCGATCCGTTGACGATTGTCGGAGCCCTTCCGGTGGCGCTATCCGGCATGGCGTGGATACTCTTTGCCACGCACACCACTATCAGCGTTCCCGCCATGACGGGGGCCATCATCTGCGTCGGCATAGCCACCGCCAACAGCATTCTCGTCATCAGTCATGCACGGGGTCTGCTCGCTGCCGGCAAATCGGCGCGGGACGCGGCTTTCGAGGCGGGATTCAGCCGCTTCCGCCCCGTTGCCATGACCGCGTTGGCGATGCTGTTCGGCATGGTCCCCATGGCATTGGGCTCCAGCGGAGCCGGCGCGCAGAACGCCCCGTTGGGCCGTACGGTCATCGGCGGACTCGCCTTCGGCACGACTGCCACGCTGGTGCTTGTACCGGTGCTGTTCGCTGCGCTGCATGGCTGGATGGCAGCGCGCTCGCGCCCCGCAGCTTCTCCCAACCTTCATGAAGGCACGGCATGAGTTCGCCCCAATCTGGCTCCGCGTCTGAACAGCCGCAGCAAGACCCTTCCGAAAGCGCGCTGGAAACGCATACCACGCCAGTGCGCCGCTCCCGTGGGCGCCTGCTTGCGCTGCTTGTCATGGCACTGGCTGCGGCGGCATTGACTGTCGGTCTTGTGCCACGCTTGCACGGACAGAAGGTCTTGCAGGAACGCGTTCAGGCAACGCAGATACCGATCGTCAATGTGGTGGCGCCTCGCAATGGGGCGCAGGCTTACGATATCGTGCTTCCCGCCGACGTCCGCGCCTACGAGGACACCGCCATCCACGCACGCGTGAGCGGATACCTGCGCCGTTGGTACGTGGATATCGGTACGCCGGTCAAGGCAGGTCAGTTGCTCGCAGACATCGACGTGCCCGAGATTGCCGACCAGCTCCGCCAGGCACGCGCCGCCGAGGCCACGGCATCGGCCGAGTATGACCTTGCCCGGACTACCGCGCTGCGATGGAAGGCCCTGCAGGCGACGAACTCCGTGGCGCAGCAGGATACCGACCAGAAGGTTGCCGAGATGAACGCCAAGGCGGCCCTGTTGAGCGCCGCGCACGCCAACACGGCCCGACTTGCGCAACTGACCAGCTTCGCGCAGATTCGCGCGCCGTTCGACGGCGTGGTCACGCAGCGCAACGTGGACACGGGTGCATTGGTGGATGCCGGAAGCGGTACGGGCCAAGGCCCCGAACTCTTCCATCTGTCGGCTGGGTCCCGGCTGCGCGTCTATGCCGAGGTGCCACAGGACATCAGTGCAGCACTGGAACCCGGCACCAAGGCCTGGCTGACGTTGCCGCAATCACCCGCGAAACGCTATCCGGCAACCGTCGCGCGTACGGCTGGGGCAATGGATCCCGTCACGCGAAGTCTGCGCGTGGAACTGGACGTCGAAAGCCAGGAAGTGGGGATTCTGCCCGGCACCTATGCAGAGGTGCATCTCGTCATCAGCAATCCACATGCCGGGCTGGACGTGCCGGCCAACACGCTGACGTTCAGCAAGGATGGCCCAGTGGTCCTGATCGTCGACGACCAAAACCGGCTGGCTACCCGCCGCGTGACGCTCGGTCGCGATTACGGCTCTCACGTCGAGATCCTTGCCGGATTGCAGGGGAACGAACGACTTGTGACGAACCCTGGAGATGGACTGGTGGCTGGCGCGACTGTCCGCGTCGCATCCGCCGTCAAGGCCAAGGGAGCACCGGCATGAAGGGGGTCTCGATACTGCTGGCCTGCGTCGTGCTGGCGGGTTGCGCGTCGGCTCCGTATCACGCGCCCGACATGCCAATGCCATCCGCGTATCGCGAGGCGGGCAATACCGTCCATCAGGTCATCACGCAAGACTGGTGGAAGGCATATCAGGATGAGACGTTGAACACCCTGATCGCACGCATCGACGCCGGCAGTCCGACATTGATGAAGTCGATCGCCCTGCTGCACGATGCGCGCGCGCAGGTTGCAGCGGCGAGAGCGGATTACTTCCCTACGATAGGCGCCGGGGCTAGCGTCACAAGCACACATCTGTCTGCCAACGTGCTGGGCCATTCGCTGGCTGGACGGACTACCCCGGATCATCTGCTGGGACTAGGCGCGAGTTGGGAGCCCGACCTGTTCGGTCGTATCGGAAGGAACGTGGATGCAGCGAAGGACCGCGAGCAAGCCAGTGTGGATGATGTGGCTGCGGTGCGCCTGGCCTTGCAGGCAGAAGCCGCCATTGACTACTTCGGCATCCGCTCCCTCGACAGGGACGCGGCGTTGTTGCAGCGGACGATAGCCACCTATGAAGCCGTGCTGCAATTGACAGAGAACCGGTATCGCGGCGGCATCACTGCAGAATCGGACGTAGATCAGGCGCGCAGCCAGTTGGAAACCACTCGAACCAAACTGGCCGATGCACAGTTGGCGCGCACACAGCTTCTTCATGCGCTGGCCACACTGGTCGGGGAGCCTGCAACGTCCTTCTCCGTACCGGACGAGAACGACCGACAGCGCTTTCAGGTGCCACCCACGCCCGATGCGGTGCCCGCCACGCTGCTGCAACGCAGGCCCGACATCGCCGCCGCAGAGCGACGCGTGGCGGCGGCCAATGCGCAGATCGGCGTGGCGCGCGCAGCGTTCTTCCCTACCCTGATGTTGAATCTCAACGGCGGCCTGGAGAGTTCCGGCCTTGCGGGTTGGCTAACCGCCCCGAGCCGCTTCTGGGCCGTGGGACCGGCATTGGCCGCGACGCTGTTCGATGGCGGCAAGCGTGAAGCAGGGGTGAACAGCGCGCAGGCGCAATTCGATGCCAGTGCCGCCGACTATCGCGACACAGTCTTGAAGGCCGTGCAAGACGTGGAGGACAACTACGCCGCCCTCAGGATTCTCGCCGATGAATCCAGAAGCCAGGAGACGGCGGTGGCGGCATCGGAGCGCGCGCTCCAGCAGGTGACCGAACGCTATCGTCTGGGAGCCGTTGCATATCTCGATGTCAGTGTCGTGCAAGCCACCACGCTCGATAACCTGCGCGCGCTGGAATCCATTCATCGGCGCCAGTTGGCAGCCAGTGTGTCGCTATATCGAGCGCTAGGTGGCGGTTGGACCGTGAACGACCACGGCCAGCCCAATGCGTCGAAGCGTCCAGATGCTTTGCGCCCGGTAGGACATGTAGAAACGCAATAGCAGCTATGAACGTCCGTGGGTGGCTCGCAACCACTACGGGCGCCACAATCTCGCCTCACATCGGCACCCTCAACATTCCAGATATGCGACTCATGAAGGTTCTCATTGCACTGGCGTTCACCAGCTTGTCGATCTCGGCCTTCGCCGGCCCGGACTGGACAGTGATCGAGCGCGCCCGGGCAGCCGCGCGTCAGGCCAACGCCACGGCATCGCAGCCCCATGAACAGGCCACTTGCGAAAAGGGCACGCATTGACAGATTTGCCCACAGTCCCGCGCACTCTGATCGATGCCGGTGACTTTGACCTGAGCGGGAATATCGCCTATCTGCTCGTTCGCGCGAAGAACACGCTGTCCCAGTACGTGGAGCAGGGAGCCAGCCATATGGGATTGACGCATGCGCAGGCATGCTGCCTCATGATGCTGGCAAATGGCCACTCCACGACACCTACCGAACTCTCCCGGCGGCTGGACATCGATGCCGGCGCCGTGACGCGTCTGGTCGATCGCATGGAGCGGCGCGGCCTCATCACGCGTAGCCGCGGCGAGGCCGACCGCCGCATGGTGCATCTCACGCTGACCGATGAAGGCCATGCAATCGTCCAGAGGCTTCCGTCGGTGTTCATCGACGTCACACACAGGGGCTTCGCGGGATTCAGCCCCGAAGAGATCGCCATGTTCCGCCAAATGCTGATCCGGGTCGTGGCAAACGGCGGCGTTGCTGACTGACTTCTTGCGCTACTTTTTGGCTGCTTCGCTCACCGCGGCAGCATCGTAGACCACGTAGATCTTGGTATAGCCCTGGGTCTCGAATACCCCGCTCCATCCCTTCGGGATCGTCACGGACTCGCCCGCGCGAACCGTCATCGACGATCCATCCGACGATGTCAGCTTGACGCTTCCCGAGACGAAATACAGGAACTCGTCATACGGAAAACCGGGGTTCGCAGCGATCTCTTCCCGGAACGGTCCGGACTTGTACATGCCCGTCTGAAAGGCACCATCCGCCGAGGTATAGCGCTGCGCATCCGCCGACACCGAGCCATCCGGCGCACGCTCCACCTTCACTTCCGGCTGCCTGAATATCGCACCGCCGATGTCGGCACGCGAGTCCTTGATGGGCTTGATAACCTCCCCGTGAGCCATGGAGGTAAGGATGCATGCGGCGGCCATCAGACCCACCCGAATTAGATTGCGCTTCACGGTATGTGCTTTGTAGTTTTTTGGAAACTACGCAGTATGGAAGGCAGATGCGTCGGACGCCATGGACTGGCATTCATGGCAGGCATGCCGGGCGGGCATGGGGCGAGGTTGATGATCTCTAAACGGAAATTCGGCTAATTGGAAGAAGGGGGATATTGCATTTCCGCTTCAACATCGCGAATTTCAGGTTTCCGATCCCTACCGTGGCACACTAAGTTTATTAGCGCGCCTCGTGGATTCTCACCAACTCTCCGGTTAATGCAGAATACACCAAATTGAAGTCCAACCCTTTATATGGACGAAATACGATGATTACTTCTTCCGCGCTTATTCCGTTCAACCAAAGATAGACTCCCCTCTCTAAAGATTCAATAGTTTGCGAGCCACGATTAAGCGACTTCCATTTTTCAAGACTCGGCGCAGTATTTCTCCATATTAAATTATTTTCTTTATCAGAATAACAAATTGACTTTCCGTCGCATGAAATTTCTAAGTTTTGTTTTTTCAATTTCATAGCTACGTTGCCTGTCCTTTTCTACGCATGCAGCCCCGCCCCGGATTGCCGGAATGAGAATGGTAATAGGTACGCCTGCCATCGCCCGGCTTTTTTGACATCGGCATTATGGAGAATGAGAGGATGCCAAGGAAAAATTTCAACGTTTACAATTAGCGCGATGCAACACCCTCAGTACGAAAACTACGAATCCAATTGCGATTAGCCCCAGCATGAAGTAGAGACAAAATAGAAATACGAGATGCAGTTGCTTCGCATCCACGTTGAATCCCAAGATCTTTGGCGACCAAGCGATGGCGTAAAGTATCCAGGGTGAGAGAATGCCTCTCGCGATAATTAGGATAGATTTAAGCTTCATTTGTTAGTGACTGGGTTCTCCCGTTCCAAATTTACTCCTACTGCTCTGGCTTGAATGATGGTCCTGCCATTGGTCGCTCCGCTTTTATGTCTGGGAAATGCCATAGATTCTCGGGTTAACGGCAGCGCCCGGGCATAATAACCGAGTAATACCGATAGCGGTCCTGGTTCATCCATGACGATGTGGCATTATTGGAAAGAAAAGGTAAGAACTATCGTCTCCCCGTACTTTTCTCTGAATGTCGTTAGTGCGGATCTAGTAAATAGACCTACCAACCCAGCGGCCAAATCTGCCGACACGCCATCTAGAAAGATCGACAGCATGCATCCGTCTGCTCGCTCCTCCCACGAAACAAAGACGTCATCACTCGCAGTTTTCCAAAACTGAGTATTTTGTACATGTCCACCCGCTATCCGTTGATATGCCTGCGCCTCTGCAATCTCCTCCTGCGTTCCATCATCATTCCAAGTCGTAATTCTTCCGGTGTGCGGATTTTTGACTGACAATCCGAATGTTTCAAACAATGCGACTACAAAAGGAATTGCTCGATCCCGCCTGTCTGGGATCAGCACGTGGCAAACGGGTGCAGGCATCGTTTATTCCCGAAAAATCTCAACGTTGAAATGACAAACTCAGAAGGCCGGACGAAAGTGAGACCTCAAGGGCGACGGATAAAGGTTTGATGAACATCCGAGCAAGTGGATCAAGCAGGGCCTTTGCAGATCTCTTTTATGAGGCTAGAGCATACGACCTAAGAAATGACCTCGCGATCAAGCCTTCCGCTCCAGATCGAGATCGCATTTCCCGAAGTGAATCGATCGAAATAAAATCAGCTTCAAGGCCAGATATAAATCGATCCTTTTTTTCCGAATTTTTCACAGCCATAACACCTATCTCCTCCCGTGAACTTTCGAAGGATATCCAATCGAACGCAGCATTGAACAGGACTATTGGGTAGCCAATCTGCCCTCCCATGAAATCAGAAAAGTAGCTTTCAACAACCTCTACAGTCGAGCCCATGTCATATTTATCGATGATCAAACAAGAATCTTCTAGCAGATCCCCTCCCGAGAATTTAACGTATATTTTCTCATCAAACACGCTAAAATTTTCGGATATCAATTTAGAAAAAACATCGGAAAAGCAAAGCAACGGTCTTTCAAAAAAAATGAAATTAAAAACGTTACCTACAAAAACATTACCAGGTAAATCAATCTTGAAGTCAAGATGTCGAGAGAGCTGCCGCATCACTTCATGAATTTCATTGCATCGCAGTTTCCGTACGGCCATCGTCATTCTCCGGTAGACCTAATTTTTACGGTTGGCCTCCTCGCCCCATAAATGGCTAGTGAGGCTGATGCTGTTCTGTGTAAGGGCATGCCTGACTCTGCCCAGCTGCCGACGCGCCAGCACAACCTATGATGGCACTGAACGCTGCGAGTGCCTTGGGCTATTGCTTTACCGCATCCAAAGAAGGGACTCATCTGGCGCCCGACAGACCCGAGAGGCTCACTGCGAGTAAGGCGGCAGTGGCAATGTGCGGCGGGTTGAAGGACGGAGCCATGAAAGAAAGCCAGAAACGCATCCATTAAGCCGTGTCGGTAAGACGCGCAGATCCGGCAGCGAACTTCTCAAAAATCCATCCCCACGCCGGGGCCCCGACGATAAACCACAGCGCAATGCAGCTAAGGATAAACGCAGGCTTGTCGTTGCCAAAAAACAAGGAGGGTACTAAGACAATTGCAGCACCACAAATATTGAGACAAAACACCAGCAGCCATGCCCACCATCCTCGCTTCCAAAATTCCCAAATTTTCGATATCAAAGCCAAATCCCGTAATATATATGTTGTTCTTTAGAGTGAGCATCGCATACAGCAGAGTCGTACTTTCCTACGACGCGCAAATATCCCGCCAACCGCGAAAAGTAAACAAAAAAATACCGCCGATTCACTAACGAAGCCAGAAAGGCGGATCGCTCTCGACTAACTGATCATAATCAGACAACAGACGCGTTTTATCGTTGAAAAATTGCGCACGATCGGAGGAAACAATTCTCACAGGCTGATAAATGTTCCAGCTTTTCTCGAAAAGCTGCGCCGATTCCACAGCGAACGAGAACTGCCTGAAATATTCCGAAAACACATCGTATAGCGTCCCGGTCCCATCTAGCGTGTCCGATTTTTTCCCAGATGAGCCTATCCATTCGGAAGCAGCTGTCCGAGCGAAGGCGTATGACATCGTATTCATGAACTTCGATGCCTCATCTAGTTCTTCCTTCCTGAGGTATCTTTTAAATAACCGATCAGTAATGTCATCGTGATTCTCGATATCCTGAGCATCTGCCAGCTGCCGCACACAATCAAAGAAGAAGGCAACATCATCCGCCGGCCCGAGTTCACAAATGCTACCACCGCCATAGAAGGCTACATTTTCCATTTGATTTTGAAATTTATCGCTGTTGGACTAATGATACCGTTAGATTTTTCAACAATAGCTTTGCGAATGGACTCATTCGCTCAGCGGAACACCCAGATGAGGCGAAGGGAAAAGTAGGTCGTATAGCACCGAAGTAGTCTCGTGCCCCTACTAACGCGCCACAGAAGGTTTTCGGACTAGTGAAATGCCGCACGTACCGGAGTCTTCGAAGTCGGAACGGCAGAGCAACGCTGCGCATCGCGCAACTCGATCTTCGAATAACGACGTGGATTCGTGAGCTATTTCTTCGATTTTGATGGACCTGCAACGGCACTAATAGCTCCTTTCACGTCCTCGGTTGAATTCATCAACATCGTTGCATCAATGTAGCCTTCAAGATCGGCACTCAGCCAGCTTTCCCCATCTCTCTTTACGTGGAACTTCACAACAACGCAAAGTTCGTCAGCGGAAAGAACGGCGACGAGAACGCGACTTGTGAATTTGTTCCAGACTTGAAAGATGCGGTGTATGAATTGGATTGCTTGAGGTAGAGGAAATGTTTCATCGTAATCTTCGATATGAAGTGAATTAATGAAACATTCATACCCTGTAGCGTCCTGGAAGTCTCTCCGGCCAACGTTTATTTCTCTTTCAAGCAAAGAAGCCAGAAGATAGCAGTCTCCGACGACTTGAAATCCCCGTTCTGCTATCGACACCAATTCAGGAGTGAGCTCGCGGGTTACTGGAGAACTCACTAGTAGGCGCTGCATCTCATTGTTAAGTTTCATCACTTCGCTCCGAGATATTGCCCCACAAATCAGGATCACTGAAACGGATATCGCCGATGACGCCGGGAATCAGCGCGAGTTTCAACGTGCCCGTTGACAGGTCCTGCTCGGGCACCAGTACGCGAGTGGTGACGTAGCCTTTCGACAGAATCGTTTGCGAAAGTCCCTTCACCAAGGTTTCGACGCCCTGCTTGCCAACGCATCGGACTAGATAGTGTTCCAGCCACTGCTTTGCAAATGCAAAGGGGTCCATCGGCAACGCCGAGGCTCCCACAGACTGGAGGTCAGCCGGAAGATCTTGGGGGACTTCCAGTGCGAAGTGGTCAACGCGGAAACAAGGGATTTCCGTTGGCAGTTTGGGATACTCGGCGCGTGCGATAGCCTCCGCGCGGACTGCGGGGGCATTCACCGCTGCGGCGCGTTCGCGCGCTTCCTGTTGCTGGCGGTTGCGCTGGTCTTGTTCGGCGTTGGTCAGGGCGGCCTGACCGGACGGTGGTGGGACCTGTGCCAGCGCAAACAACGGGGTTAGGAACAGTTCAAGCGCAAGTGACGCGCTCCTGGCAAATAGCGACGAGTTCATGGACGATACAAGTGCCAGGCGGGACTCTGGTGTTCGCCGGACGAGTGTGTTGATAGGGAATGGACTAACTAGCTGATCGCAGGGTCCGCATCATCCTCCAAAGCAGTTGCCAGCTTGTTTCCGGGTACTGCTTAACGACGCTGTCGTTCCGACTACGTGCAAGACCCTCGCATCCAAGAACTTCTACCAGCGCCACTCAAAACTCCAAAAAATGCCGAATTCCCTGATCGTCTCGAGTCGCGTAAATTGATTCGTACTGAAAAGATAGCACCCAATTTGCAGCGGACACTCTGGAAATTTCCGCTAAAAAATTTTTTAATTGCCTCCGACATTCATCAAGGTTTTCGATGACGTAAACAAAAATACACCGCATCCCTACGACCCAATTCCCTTCATAGCCCTCGGCGTTAATTTTAGATTTCTCAATACTCTCACCTTGAAATGAAAAATACATATTAGAGAGTGGAAAATTCCCTCTTATACTGCGACCATTCACATAAAAATCTTTCACACCAGATGAGACCAAAGCTTTTCGAAAATCGACTTCTGAGATCCCGGTCTCGGCCTCAAATACCATCATGATTGACATATTATCCTCCGATCAAAATAGCCTTTCCATTTTTAATAATGCCGCTGGAGGGTGCGTTGATCTTGTTCAGCTTTAATAAAGGCGGCGGTCGTTTGCGCTACTCAATCACCCTCCCAATAGCCTCTCCTCTTCGGTAGATCCGACTCACCTCGCTCCTTTCGACGCAGTGCGCTGAATTCTTTAGCGAACTGATAGGTTATCCCTGCGAGAAATGTCAAGTAGACCGGCATGCCAACGATAACTGGCCTCCAACTCGCTCCTTGCGCAAGACTAAATATCGGTGCAAACAGCGGCAACGAAAAACACCCGACATAGCCGATTAAGAATTTACGGTACAGTTTCTTCCGTTCGGTAGTCATTATTTTTTATCCTGCTCAAATCCTTCTCAATTGCTGTCTACATCGGCCCCGGAATAATTTGATTTCCTGCCGCACCCATCGGCTTTGGAAGCAACGCACTAAACGAATTGCCCAGTGCCGATGAACCAGCCGTTGGCATCGCCGCCGCTATCGCTAATACTGATAAACCACCTGCACCCCACCCGTCACCCCTGCCGTGTGGAACTGCTCCGGCTTGTACACGGGCATTCCCAGAAACACGTCATATGAGACACCGCCGAATTTCTGCGAACCCACGCCGCCTCGCACGCCGATGACTGCACCGGCCAATTGAGTGCCTACCAGCGCAGCCGTGGCTGGACCGTAGACCCGGCCGTAGTCCAGGCCGGCGTAAAGAGCCTGACCGGTTGAACCGAGTGGTGCTTGCAACTCGTTGCGCCAATAGAATCCGCGCTCGCCCGCCAGCAGGCTTTCTCCATCGAAGCCTCGCACGGTGTATCGACTGCCGATGGTCAGGTCATCGACATAGTAGAGGCGGTCGTTCGTGAACTGGCCACGGATCGTTGTCACGTAACGGAATGGCTGCGCGGCAATCTTGAAGGGGACCGAGAGGTTGGCGTCGAGGACGGCCATGCGGAAGCGCCATGTGGGGCCATCGTCTGCGGCCAGCGCATCGCGCTGCGCGCCCATCGCCCCGATGCCTTGACGCAACGAGAGCGTCGCATCCAGTTGCGATTGCCCGAAGTAGTGCCGATCCGTCATACCAATTTCGAGGATCGTGTTGTTGCGGCGCTGCTGCGGAATCTCGGTGTCCTCGATATAGCTCTTGCCGAATCGGCGCGTCAGTCGCACCTGCATGCCGAAGACATCGTTCTGACTGCGACTCAGTACGCGATGCAACTTCAAATCCACGTTCTCGGATTTTCCGCTCGATACGAATGTGGTGTTCACCCCGGCAATCTGCTGGAAGTAGTTACTGCTGTAAGCCGACAGCGTGGCTGTCCAATATCCCCACGGCACCGAGTAGTAGCCGTTCCAGCCGCGCGTGCCGTGTTCTTTGTTGTTGAACTGCAAATCCTGGCTGTAGCCAATGTTGAAGATGTCGCTCAGCCCCAGCGGATTGTCGATGCCCAGACTCACGTTGCCTTGCCATTTCCCCGTGGAACGCGAACCCGAGTTATCGACCGATGCCACCAGCGTCCACGGCTTGTTGCGCTTGATGGCAATGACGACATCGCTGCGCCCCGGCACCGGAGTCGGCACGATTTGCATATCGACATCCTGACTCGCCACACGCTTCATCTGCTCCAGCCCCTGCTCCAGATCGCGCAGGTTCAGCAGTTCGCCTGGCGCCGTCGGGAAAGCAGTCTTCCACGTGCCCCACAAATCAGGATCACTGAAACGGATATCGCCGATGACGCCGGGAATCAGCGCGAGTTTCATCGTGCCCGTTGACAGGTCCTGCTCCGGCACTAGTACGCGGGTGGTGACGTAGCCTTTCGAGAGGATCGTTTGCGAAAGTCCCTTCACCAGGGTTTCGACGCCCTGCTTGCCAACGCACTGGCCTTGATAGTGTTCCAGCCACTGCCTCGCAAATGCAAAGGGGTCCATCGGCAAGGCCGAAGCGCCAGCCGACTGGAGGTCCGCCGGAAGATCTTGGGGGACTTCCAGTGCGAAGCGGTCAACGCGGAAACAAGGGGTTTCCGTTGGCAGCGCTGCGTACTCGGCGCGCGCGATTGCCTCGGCGCGGACTGCGGGAGCATTCACCACTGCGGCGCGTTCGCGGGCTTCCTGCTGCTGGCGGTTGCGTTGGTCTTGTTCGGCGTTGGTTAAGGCGGCGGCTTGACCTGAAGGCAACGGGACCTGCGCCATCACGGATAACGGCAAGCTCGTAGCGCCAAACGCGAGTGACGCGGCAGTAGCAATGGGCAGAGATTTGAAATACATCGACGTAACAAAGGCCGGACGGGGCTCTCGCAACCGTCGACGCATGGCAGGGAGGAGGAAGTGTTGGCGCGCCTTTATCGGCGACCCGCGGTGCCGCGGTTAGCTATGACGCGCTTGCAATTTCGACAAAAAAGCGTTGGAGGAAGAGTGTATTTGGCGATCACCGCAGGAAACTTGGATTTCAGACGCATTCAGAGACACGGCACTGCCTTCAGGCAAAGCGAGGAATGGCACAATGGCAGGGCAACTGACAGCAATTTCAAACAGGGAGCAATGCCTGCCCCCTTTTGCGTCAGGATCGCGGAACAACCAGCCGGAATCTGATCCACCTTTGGAAGTCTCTCGCTCCATTCGAATCACTCCACTACCCAGAAAGCCATCGGAGATAACACCCGAATCCATAAGGCTTGGAAACAATGGATCCACGGTCAATTGTGCACAAACTTCACGTTGTATCAGCAAGTGTCGAAGCGTCATGTTGACACCTTGAATCCACTGAATCGGCATCGTGTCAAATCGTGGTTCCCAGATTTTCAGATCGCCTTTTTGATCAGCCCGTAAGGTGACAATCATCCAACCGAACTGCACAAATTGTCCATCCTCGAAGAGCGTGCCACTATCAACTGCCTCTTCAAAATACGATAGCAGCCACTCAAATCCGGATTCGAACTCGGAGGACACCTCTATGAGAATCTCTGGGTGATTATTTCTCTGACGAAGGTTAGCAGTCCTGTATTCTGACATCTCAACGTGCCCCTCTCATGGCATTAATTTTGTCCGCAATATAACCCCTTATTGCATCCGCTTGACGCGCACTGCCCTGAACATATCCGAGATCCAGCGGCTGCCCCTTGTATGTCGTCCACTCGCCGGGCATCTGCGCGCCCTTGGAGGAGTTGAAGGTTCTTGGAAGACCCTGAGTGTTTACCGGATCGTTCAGAATTGCACTTTGCTGCTCTGGCGTCAATTGATCGAAGCCCGGTTGTTGCTTGATCCAGTTTTGAGGAACAATGTGATCTGCAGTTAAACGCTCCGTCGCCTGCACGGTCTGCCCGGTCAAGGGATTGACATAAGTGCCACTGGCATTTGCACCGTCTCGCATTGCCGAATTCGGCGAAGTAACACCCGCCGACTTGCCACTCCCGGAACCGGAATTTTCTGTCCCTGTCTGACCATCAGCATCACCCGCCCCACCTGATGCGGCCATCGCATTGGGAGGAAGTGTTGAACCTGGTACAACACCCCCGGGAATTACCACGATAGCACCGCCGACCGGATACGCGGTAGGTGGTGTAACAACAGCAGGCGGCGGCGGCATAGGACCATTTGGACCGCCAAGATCATCCGGATTGATATAGGGAGACTGCGGACCATACTGCAACACTCGCTTGGTGTCATTGCCGAGAGAGGCCAAGCCTTCATGAATTGCGACTTGTCCCTGTACCACCGTCTGGATAAGCCCGACCAGACCACCCGACGTATCGCAATTGGCCTTGCCTTGGCACGTCGAAGACCGGTTGTAGCGGTCTTCGTTGGCCGCAGTAGCGGCACCCGCACCTCCGCCAACGACTGCACCAAGACCTCCAGCGACAATGTTCGCCAAGGTATTGCCAAGCGCGCGATCTATATCGGGGTCGCCGGTTATCCCCATCGCAGCGTTACTGATCCCGTTAAGTTGTGGTGCCAAGCCTGCGGAAATTCCGGCGCCAGCGGCACCGGCCACTGCACTGCCCCCACCCAAGCCCGCCACCATTGCTCCGCCGGCCATGTGGAGAGCGACGCGGTACTCCCCGCCATCACCCCATTTATTCACCTCCGCCGTCGCAGCGGTCAGAACAGCTTTATTGGAGTCGGACGGATTGGCATCGAAGGCCTCTTTTGCGGCGTTCATTTGTTTCTTTGCTTCGTCGCGCTTGGCATTCGCCACCTCTCCAATCGATTTCGCCACCGCCTCCCCAGCCGCCTGCGCCGCCGCCATCATGTCGGCCTGCTTGCCCAGCAAGTTGCCGAGATCCGGGCCTTTGCCCACGGTGGAGTTCGTGTTGGACGTGTCGCGGTTGAGGGTTGCCACGTCCTGCGTCTGGTTCGCCTGATCCGTGACGGTGATGGTGCCGCCGGCGATGCCCGATTGGGCGACGCCGCGCTCGCTTCCGCTCTCGTGCTGCGGAATCATCGGACTGACACCGCCTGTGTTCTTGCCCGACGTCTGGCCAGACTTCTTGTCATCGACCTTGGGTCCGAACGTGAAGCCGCCACTGATGCCGAGCGAGGTAGCGCTGTAATCCGACTTGTTCTCGATGTCGCTCCAGCTCAAGGTGCCCGTACTCAGCTTGTTCTTGTCCTCCGTTGCCATGCTGGCGATGATGGCGCCCTTGAGGTCGGTGTTGCCTTTGACGTGGATGTCGAAGCCGCCATCGCCCGCGAGAATCCCGGATTGTTCCGTCACGTTGGCGTAGCTGCCGTCGCTCTTGCCCTTGGATGCGGAGAACGAACCGCTCACTCCCCCGCCTTGGCTGAAGCTCAGGCCACCGCCGACGCTTTGCTGGCGCGCGTGGCTTTCCTCGGTGTCCTGGCGACTCGCCAGGTTCAGGTTGCCACCCACATCGGCGGAAACCTTTCCTCCGCTGACGACGCCACCCAGGATGTTCGTGTCATTGCCGGAGAGGATCGATACCGACTCACTGCCTGTGATGTGACTGTTCACCTGCGTGGTGCCGGTGGTGTCGCTATTGCCTTTGCTGGCGGAAGCAGACGCTGACACACCGAACCCCTGCGCCCCGTATGACACGCCGATGGTGCCACTGCTCGATTTGTTCGTGCTGTGGCTCTCATAAGTATCGGTCGCCGAGACGATGTTGACGTCGCCCTTGGCGCCCAGACCCACCTTCGTGGCCGAGATATCCGATCCGATGATGTCGAGGTTCCCAGCGGTCTTGTTGCCATCGGCATCGACGCCCGTGGCGATGAACGTCGCAGTGCCTCCCGCCTGGATGTTTGAGCCAGTATGCGTGGTGCTGTCCTGCGTGAAGGTGTTCTTGGTTTTGCTTGTGCCGAAAGATAGCGTCACCGCCGTACCGGCAGGCCCCTTGCCATCAGCCAGGCTCTTCATTGCATCGCCAGCACCCATGGCCGCATCGTAAGCATCGCGGCCAGCGGCAATGCCCCACAGCGCAGATGCGCGGCCGTCCTGGCTCTTGGTTGCCGAACTGACCTTCTGCCCCGCGCTGATCGCAGAACCGATGGCGCCGCCGCTTACACCAAGCGTAAAGCCGGTTTGCTTGATCTCGTGCGTTTCGTCGTGATGCTCGCTACCCACGGCTGCATCAATGATCACATCGGCCCCGACGCCGGTCAGATCCTTCGCGGCAATGACCTGGCTGCCAGTCACATGCAGCGTACTGCCGGCCTTCATGCTGACGTTCCCGTCGGTACTGCCTACCAGGCTGCCGGTCTGCGTGACCGAACGGTCATTGGTGGTGTCCTTCTGATCGCGCATCCCGTACGAGATACCCCCGCCTGTGGCACCAAAGCCCGTGGCCTTCGTATGTGAGTAGCTGTAGCTTTCACTGGTGCTTTCGGCGGTGGTAATGGTCAGATTGCGGCCAGCCTCCAGCATTACGTCGCCGGTGCCGGCAACAGTCGAACCACTGATCGTCATGTCGCGGCCCGCACTTCCGACGATAGAGTCACCCGACACGACCGAGCCTACCGCCACCGTGTCGTGCGATCTGGAAGTCTTCGTGGTTTCAGTCTTGGAGAGGAAACCCGACTTCTTGGTTTGCGACCAGTTCTGCGCATCGTGCTGCTCGGTCACGGCTCCTACCGTCACATCGCCAGTCGCCACGAGCTTGACCGCACCACCGTTGCCGGTGGCACTGCCAGTGCTGACGGAGGAACCGAGCACAGTCACATCGCCTGTCGTAGCACCCTCGACGGCAGCAGGCGTGATGCCGTTGGCCCCGAGAATCTGGCCCGCTACGGTCGTCTGTCCTGCCGCCAGCGTGACGTTGTTGCCCCCTTGCACCGAACTACCCCGCGCCCCCTCGTCATAACTCGACTGCGTAAACTGCGAAGCCTTGTTGCTGAACGCGCCTGCCTCTTGCGTGCGTGAATCCATCGCCGCAGTCACTGTGGTATTGCGACCCGCCACGAGGGCGGCGTCGCCACCAGCGTCGATCATGGAACCCGTCAGCGTGGAGTTCCGGCCGGCGACGGCGGTTACGTTGCCTCCGGATTGCACCGTGCTGCCCTGATTCACGACAGTCTGATCTCGCAGGTAATCCTTCCCTCCGTGTGCGGTCGCATCCTGTGTGGTGCCGAGTTGCACCGTGCCGATGTTCAGATCCCTCCCAGCGGCGAGCAGCGCGTTGTTGCCCGCATCCACGGCACCACCGGCCATGCTGATGTCGCGGCCGGCCAGCAGGGCGACATTGTTCGAACCCGCGATTGTGGCCACGGCACCCACGCCCGTCGCGCTCGCGCTATTGCCGTTGGCCAACGTTGTGGTGTTCGTGATCGTCTGCGATGCGTTGACGATGTCTCGCCCTGCAGAGACCACGACGTCTTCTCCGCCGATCCGTCCGCCGAGGTTGCGCACATCCTGCGTCGCCTTGACGACCGTGGTGCCGGTGCCGCCGATATTGCCGCGATTGACGATGTCGGTGCCCACGACTTGCGTGGCGATGTCGCCCACGATGGAGCCGCTGTTGGCAACTGTCCCGATGGCATTGATGGCAACCGATCCACCGGCGACGAGGGCACCGGTTGCGTTCAGATCTACGCCGCTACCCTGCGCGAGATACACCTTCGGTACGAGAACCGATTGCGTCGAGCCATCCGGCAGTGTCACGTCCTGCGAGACCATCCAGACCATGTCGGTCGTGAGCTGCAGCATCTGCTCGTCGGTCAGGCCCACGCCGGGGGTCAGACCGAAGGACTTGCCATACGTCACGCCGTTGTTCATCAGCGCTTTGTATTCCTCGAGCTGATCGCCATAGCCTTCGAGGAAGGTCTTGCCCGTCAATTGCGTGACCTGGTCGCGAATGAGTTTCTGCTCGTAGAAGCCATCCCCGAGACGCTTCTGGGTCTTCTGCGGATCGAGGCCCAGTGCGTCGAGCATGTAGTCGCTCGAAATAAAGCGCGTGTACTGCGTGAAACGGGAGTCTGTCGCGACGAGATAGGTGTCGCCCGGCGCCGTGCGGAAGGTATAGAGACCGTTGCTCGGCAGGCGCAGATTGGGAATGCCACCCTTTGCAGTGCCTAACGTCTGGGGCGGGCGCTGGCCGGTCGCGCCGGACACTGCCCCCGTTCCGTTGGTGCTACCTGTGGCAGCCGCGGCCTGCGTGCCAGTGCCACCGCCACCGGTGATGGAGGCACCAGTTACTGCAGCGCCTACGGTGTTGACCGATGCGACGGTGACGTTCTGCGCCGTGGTCTGCACGGTCTGGTTGCCCGTGGCAATGGCTGGCAGAGCGGCAGTCGTCGTAGATGCTTGCGGGGCGCTCGGGAATGCCACCTCCTCCCATTTCTGGCTGCCGCCTGTGCGCTGATGCCAGTAGAACGTGGAGGTGTCCTGCGTGGTGACCGTTTGCTGCAACACGGTGCCCACATCCTGGATCGAGCCATTGGCTGCCACGCGCACGAGGTTGCCACCCGCAGCCATCGTCGAGGATTGGTTCAGGACGCTGCCATTGTTGCTGTTGATACGAATATTGCCGCCCGCCTGAATCTTGGCGGGGTCCGATGCACTGACGAGTTGATCGGTCGCCGTCATCGTGACGGTCGTGCGGGAGATCTCGTTGAAGTCTGTACCGAAGTTGGCCTGACGAACTTCGTCGGGACGAATATGAATGTTGGGATCCCAGTCGGGCCAGAAGGTGATGCTGTAGGTGCTGCCGTTGTCCTGGATGGCCTGGTAGTACTGGGTGGGTTGCGTGGCGATCGGACGTTTGCAGATCAGGGTTTCTTCATCGCAGTTCGGTCCCATCGAATAGACGGCGTAGTACTCCTCGATAGGCGACGCCGCGAAGGACAATGTCTTGGACCCCAAATCCAGATTCTTGACGTCTGCCTTGTCCACCGTCACCGTAATCGGAGCCCGGAGCGCGTTGGTCTGCGGTGTACTGACAGGTGCAGCCGACGTGCTCCACATCCAGCCAGGGAACGTAATACTCGCGTGGTAGTTCAAGTCCCCGCCACTCAGCCCCGCCTGCCACAACACCAGCGTCTTCACCGCCGTCTGCACCGGCGTTCCCGCCGTTGTCACGATGTTCGTGCGCGTGTTCTGCACCTGATTGGCCGCGATATCGATATCGCCGTCCGCTTCGATCGTGGCGGATCGATTGATCAGTGTGTTCGTCTGATTGGCAAGTAGCCCCGAGTTGGGATCGCGCGTGCCGTCCCGTGCGATCTGCAGGTTGCCCGCGCTGTAGAGCGTAGCGCCGTCGAGGTTCTGCACCGAATTGCTCGCGTACAGGTTCAGGTTCTGGACGGACGCCATCAGCGCCGACGCACCGTTGTTGACGATGTCCGTACCACGCACCGTGACGTTATTGCCGATGACCGTGCCGGTATTCGATACCGTGGCTGCGCTGGCTTGTACCGTATCGCCCTCGATGCGCCCTGCATTCGCGAGCAGATTGCCAGCGGCGATGGTCGTGCTACCCGATGCGATGCTGGCACCGGCGGCGTTGACGATGTTCGCACCGGACAGATCCAATGCGCCAGCGGCAGCGAGACTCGCGGTATTGGTCAGCGTACCGCTGGTGGAGAGTTTCAGCGTGCCGTTGGCACGCAACTGGTTGGACGCATCGTTGGTGTAGTCGCCAGCCAGATTCAGCGTCAGGTTTCTGCCTGCGAGGAAGGTGCCGCTGCCTCCGAGCGCACCCGTCATGGCGATGTCCTGATTCGCCTTGACCGCGCCACCGAGGTTGGACATCGACAACAAGCCGAGGCGGATGCCTGTGCCGCCGAGCACCTGACCGCCTGCGTTGTCGAGCGTTGCACCCGCCTGATCGAACGTCACGTCCTGGCCGTATAGCGTACCGCCGCGATTCTCAAGCCGATTGGTGACTTGCAGATCCAGCGCGCCGCCAGCGGCCACTTGTGCCGCCGTCGTGCCGTTTGCGTTGTTGGTGAAGGTCTGCGCGGCAATGGAGACGTCACCGTTGCCGCCGATGCGCCCCGCTGTGTTCGTCAGCGAACTGGTCGCCTTGACGGTGGTGCTGCCTGTGCCCGCATTGAGCAGCGCGCCACGGGAGTTGTCGATGCCGGTGGCGGAAATGCTCACCTCGCCGTCCGAGCCATTCGCAGCGAGCGTGCCATCCACGTTGGTGACGGCGCCGGTTGCCACGATGCCCAGATCACCCTTGGTCTGTGCTGATCCAGAGGTGTTGTCCACGCTGCCGCCCGACGCAATCGACAAGCCGTCGTTCCCGTAGAGGCTGCCCTGCCGGTTGTTCAGTGTGCCGCTCGTGATTGCTGACAACGCACCCTGCGCGGATATCTTGCCGCTGTTGTTGTCGAGCGTGACCGCCTTGGCTTGCAGCGTGCCGTTGGTCTGGATCGTCCCTGTGTTGTTGGAGAGCGCACCCTGGCTTATGACATCAAGCGTGCCGCTTCCCGCATGAGACACGGTGCCACCATCGTTGATCAACGATGCGCCTGCGATGTCGAGGTCGACACCGTTCGCAACGATGCTCCCGCTGGTGTTATCGAGTTGACCGCCTGCAGTTACGGACGTGGCCGTGTCGCCGTACTGCTTGATCGTGCCACTACGATTGGACAGGCTGCCCGTGGTGCTGATTGTCACGCGGTCGCCATCGATGTGGCCGCCAGCATTGTCCAGCGATGCACTCTGCAAAGTCGTCGTAGCGGCCGATATCGTGCCGCCTGCGTTGGTCAGTGTGCCGTCGGCTTCCAGCGACAACGATGCCCCTGCAAGCAACGTCGCATTCGTGTTATCCACCGCGCCATGCGAGCCAAGCGTCAGGGCCTTGCCAGCCGAAACGGCTCCGCCTGCGCCAAGGAACGAGCCGAGCTGCGCCTGCAATGTGCCATTCGTCTCGATGGCACCGTTCACATTGCGCGCCGTGCCTTGCACCGTCGCCGTTAGCGTGCCGGCACCAGCGTGGGACAACTTGCCGGTGTCGTTGATCAGGCTACCCGCTTCGAGCGTCAGATTCTTGCCATTCGCAGCGACTGTGCCGCCCGTGTTGTCGAGCTTCCCGCCGGCCGCAATGATGGCATCGGTCTGCCCGTATTGCTTGATGCTTCCGCCCTGATTGACGACATCGCCAGTCGCCTTGATTGCGAGGGCATCGCTTTCAATCTGGCCTGCCGTGTTGTCGAGCGACGCGGCGGTGAGCGTCACCGCGCCGCCAGTCACCGAACCCTGACGATTGCTACCGGCCCCCGAAACGTTGGCACTCAGCGCGCCACCCGCGCTCAGCAATCCCGCATCGTTGTCGAGCGCAGCCGCATGAATGGCGAGATCGCCCTGTGCCGTGACCTGTCCGCGCGTATTGTCGAGCGCGCCTGCAGTGGTTGCGGACAGATGCGTCCCCGCATTCACCGTTGCACCCGAGAGGTCGAGGTTGCCCGCGATGGCCGATAGATTCATCGCACCATTGGCTGCCGTCTGACTGCCAGCAAGATTGATGCTGCTGCCGGTGATGTCGACGTTGCCGGTGGCCAGGTTGCTGCCGGTCGCGGAAGCTGCCCCCACCGTGCTGATGGTCAGGTCACCTGTCCCGGCAGGCTTGCCGTCGGGACCCATGCCCGCCGCAAGAGTGCCTGTGGAATTCAACTGCCCTGCACGAATGCCGACCGATTGCTGTGCGACGAGCGTGCCGCGATTGTCCAAAGCCGCGTCGCTGTCCAGCCCGATATTGCCGCGCGCATACGTCGTGCCGCTATTGTCCACGCCATCACGCGCGGATATCGCAAGATTGCCCGTGGCGCTGGTTTGGCCTGCGAGCACGAGCTTGCCCTGTGCGGTCAGTGTCAGGTCACCGGCCTGTGCGGCCAGCACGCCGCGATTGGAAACCCCGACACCCAATTCGGTGGATGCCAGCAAGATCTTGTTGGCGTACATGCCGCCCAGTTCGCTCACATCGATGCCCACTGCCGACGCTGCGCCACTGGGTGCAATGGCACTGGTCGCCAACGTCCCGTAGTCGACCTGGTTCGCCCCGGCCACCACATTGAGCCGGTTCGCATAGAGCGCTGCATTGGCCTTTACCGCCCGCGCGATGAGGTCCACCTGATCGACACTCGCCGCATTGAGTCCTGCGCCCTCGACACTGATCTGCCCGCCCGAAACGCGGAATGCATCAAGACTGCCGCTGCCGCCATAGATTGGCGTCCCGGTGGTCAGGGTGACGCGGCTGGTGTTGATAAAGCCCGCACCGTCCACGAGCAAGCCGTTCGGATTGGCGATCACCACATCGGCGCGCTGCCCAGCCACTTCGAGATAGCCCCGCAACTGGCTCGGCGACGTGCTGTTGACCTGGTTGACGATGATGCGCGCCGCGCCGCCCGGCAGCAGGTTCGGATTCCCGTTGATGTAGCCGGCTTGCTGCGTGTTCGTGATGACCGGGGAATTGTTGAGAATCGCGCCGGGCCGATTGACATCGAATTGGCTGTACTGATTGACCGAGACACCTGCGCCGGAAGGGCGCGTGATGTTGACCTGCGGCAGGCCATTGGCGGTCTGAATCACGCCCGGTCGATTGGCGCCTGCATTCGGATCGCCCACAATCTGCGCGCTGGCGATGATCGGCAAACCCAGACTGATACCGATGGCCAGTTGAATCGCCGAGATGGCCATCCACGAAACATCGGGACGGGATGGGGCCGAGCCACTGGCGGAAGCAGCGGCTGTCTTGCCTGTGCCCGTGCTGCTGGCGGTTTCGGCAACAGCCATGAGCATGGCGCGCGCGCGATTGAAGACAATGCGATAACGAAGACGATTCATAGCGACCCGGATTGCTGGCGTGTCTGGTGGTCACGCGCTGCAACGGCTGCTACCAAGGGCTAAGAACCTCTTTGTACGTGCAACTCCAGCTGTAACCTTTTGTAACGACACTGTGTGGGCTGGAGAGTAAGTCAACGTAACGAGCGCTCGACACCCTACTTTCTGGCTATGGCTTGTGAGCCAACCCACAAAATGACTACGCCCGCAATCATTTAAAACCCGCCAGGCCAGCCCGTACAACGGCTTGCGGGCGATAGTCGCACGGAGCGGCATCGCCGATCTCTTAAGATTTGATGCGAAGATGGTTTGCTTAATAACAACGATTGGACGCACTTTCGCCCGTCATTCCGCTCGTCCTATACTGCATCCATTCTTCACCCTTCACTGAATCATGGAATTTGCACCCGGTATCAGCCAGCTCGCTGGATTGCTCTCCGACCCAGGCCGGGCGGCCATGTTATGGGCGTTGATGGATGGCAGTGCGCGGCCGGCGGGGGAGTTGGCGTTGATTGCGGGGTTGTCGGCGTCGTCGACGAGCGGGCATCTGTCGCGGTTGTCCGAGGGTGGGTTGCTGGTGGTGGAGACGCGCGGGCGGAATCGCTATTACCGGCTGGCGACGCCCGAGATCGGGGTGGCCATCGAGGCGCTGGCTACGGCTTCGCTGGCCAGTCAGCCGCCGCGGATGCGGGCCGTGCCGGTGTCGCGCACGGCGCCGCCCGCCCTTCGGCAGGCGCGCACCTGTTATGACCACCTCGCCGGGGAACTTGCGGTAGGGCTTTTCGAACGAATGTCGCAGGCGGGATGGTTCGCGGTGGCGGGTTCGTCAGTGGATCTGACTGCGGACGGTACGCAGGCGATGACGCAGCTTGGCATCGACCTGGCTGCCGCGCGGCGCAAGCGGCGGCAGTTTGCCTGCACCTGTCCTGACTGGAGCGAGCGCAAACCCCATCTGGGCGGTGCGCTTGGAGCGGCGATGTTGCAGGCGCTGCTGGCGCGGGGCTGGGTGGAACCCACCGCAACCTCGCGAGCGCTGCGTGTGACGCCGAGCGGACATCGAGAGATCGAAAAAGTGGCGGCTACCATCTAGAATGACGCCCGAAACACGCGCCAAGAAGGAGGCAGCATATGGCAATTGAACTGGAAGACGACGCGCAGGACGCAATCAGCCGCCTGTTCGCATTGATCAATCTCGGCGATACGCAGCAGACCACGCGCCATCTGGCACTGTTCGAGGAAGCGCTGGAAGATTCCGAGGAAGACGAGGCCGACGGCGACGCCCTGCTCTACCAGATCAAGGAAGTGATCGACTGGGAAGCCGGCTTCTATGTCGATTGGAAGGATGCCGAGTCATTCATCGGCTGCCTGAACCAGTTGTGCGAGCGCATGGACCTGGAAATCAACTGGGGCACCGACGATACCGAGGACGAGGACTTCCTGGAGGGCACGAGCGTGCCTGAACTGATGGAACTGGTGACCGATCAATTGCGCGTGGCCGGCTACACGCTGTGGAACTGGGACACCGGCGGCGACGCGTACGCCGGGTTTATCACCCGCAGCGAAGACGACGACGAGATGCTGGAGATCGCCGAAACGCTCGCACTGGACGTGCGCACCGGCGACCAGCCTTACTAAGGGTGTAGCGAGCGCCAGTCCCTCGCGTTAGCCCAGCGTCAAGACGGCGGGGGCCGCGTTTGCGCCGGCTTCCGCCAGCAGCATGGGCTCCGCCGATTCTGCCGCTGCGGCATCCGAACGCAGCACAGGGCGGCGGGCCGCTTCCGGTACGCCCAGCGTTTCCTCCAGCGCGTTGAGGAACGCCCGCACACTGGCTGGCATGAGCTTGCGCGCCGGCATCAGCACGTACACCTTCAACGGCGACGACGCATAGGCAGGCAGCACGCGCACCAGTTGCCCCTGCAGCAATTGCTCGTGCACGAAACGCGGCGAGAGTCGCGTTACGCCGAGTCCGTCGACGGCAGCCTTGAGCCGGACTTCCGCGTTGTGCGTGCAGATACGCGGCACCACATCCATCGAGAATGTTTCCACGCGGTCGCGCAGAAACTCCCAGTGCGTGTCATCGAGATTCCCCACAGTCGGCCAGCCCTGCAGGTCCTGCGGCGTCCGCGGCAAACCCCGTTCGCGGATCAGCGACGGCGCGGCGTAAAACGCGCGGTCGATCAACACCACGCGCTTGCTGGCAAACGAACTGTCGTGCAGGTTCGTGTCGGTCATCACGAAAGCCAGGTCATAGCCATGGCGAACCAGATCGGGCTGGTCCCAACTGACGTCCAACTGCACGCGCAGCGACGGATGCTGCTTCAGCAGCCGGTTCAGCGTGGGCGACAGATGCTGCGAACCCACTTCGTACGGCGTGGCAATCCGGATAGTGCCGCTGACTTCGTCGCTGAACGAGGCGGCTTCGGCACTGATCTCGCGCAGCGCGCCGAACAGGGGTGCAACGCGTTCATAGAGTTGCTGCCCGCGCTGCGTCACACGCACACGGCGCGTGGTGCGCTCGAACAGGCGTGCGCCGAGCTGGCCTTCCAGCCGCGCCACCGCGGCACTGGCCGACGACTTGGGGACTTCAGCCAGCTCCGCACCCTGTGTGAAGCCGCCGCCTTCCACCACTCGGCAGAAGATTTCCCAGTCCTTCCAGTCGCTCGTTTTCATCTGACACCTTATTCGTAGTATTTCTCCGGGAAAACCCTAGCCCGGCGGGCGATTGTCCCACACTACGAACAATGATGAAGTCCACGCTCTTAGTGTGGACATTACGGGACGATGACATCGGGGTGACATTCACAGTAGCGAGCGATGTACTCGGCGCATGCCGTCCACCGGGAAAGCGATGACATGAAACGTGTCTCATTCCGGAATACGATGCGAGACATCGCCCGAATGGGTAAATCGGAGGAGTCATTCATGTACAAGTTCGCAGCCTTTGCCCTCGCTGGCCTGTTCTCCTCGGCAGCGTTCGCTGGCGCCAACTGCGCCAAGCACCCCAAGGCCGAATGGATGCCGGAGGCTGACGCCAAGGCCAAGATCGCGGCCCAGGGCTACAACATCAAGAAGTTCAAGGTAGACGGCAACTGCTACGAGATCTACGGCACCACCAAGGACGGCAAGAAGGCCGAGATTTATTTCGACACGAAGACGCTCGACATCGTGAAATCGGAAATCGAGAAGTAAGCATGTCCACGCCGGCGGATCGCATGGCGCGGTCCGATACGCTCGCCGTATGGGATCTGGCCGTCCGCTTCACGCACTGGAGCGTGGCGGCCATCGTCCTGTTCGATATCGTCGATGACTCCGGCGACCGCCTGCACCGTGTGCTGGGCTATGTGGCGGCCGGATTGGTACTGTTTCGGATTCTCTGGGGATTTGTCGGCACCGAGCACGCGCGCTTTGGCGCCTGGCTGCCGCGTCCGGCTGGCGTGCTGCTCTATGCCCGGGCATTGCTGCGTGGCCGCGCGCCGCGCCATCTCAGCCACACGCCGCTCGGCGCCGTGATGATGCTCGCCATGTGGGCGCTGATCCTTGGCCTCGCCGTCACGGGATGGATGTCCCGGCTCGATCCGTTCTGGGGCGAGGACTGGCCCATCGACATCCATCGATGGATGTCGAACACGCTGCTCGGGCTGGTCGTCGTCCACGTGATCGCGGCCATCGCCATGAGCCTCAAGCTACGCGAGAACCTCATAGCGGCGATGCTCACCGGCCGCAAGCGTCGCGCCTCGGATCGTTGATATCGCTCAATGGACATAGCCGAAATCTTAAAACCTGTGGCATAGTGCCTCACGTTGTCCCGTGATATCGGGAGAGCCCGTGCCAGTCCGACTCGATCCGACAGGCAGCACGGCGCCGAAGGAGCAACCGCCCCGGAAACTCTCAGGCAAAAGGACCGATATCGCCAATGCACTCTGAAGAACCACGGCTCTCACGTCGGCCGCTGGTACCGAAGGAGCAAGCGATGTGTGCCGTCCTCCGCGACCGGCGCCGCGCGAATCTCTCAGGTCAAGGACAGAGGGGGCGTCTATCCGCGCATGGGGCGCGGTGGACTGCCATCCCTTGACGTCCTCGCGACCTTCTCATGAAAACCATTGCAGTGATCGGCGGCGGTATTACCGGCGTCACGACCGCTTACGCCCTCGCCAAGCGCGGATTCTCCGTCACGCTCTTCGAACGCCATCGCTATGCGGCCATGGAGACATCGTTCGCCAATGGCGGACAGCTATCGGCATCGAACGCCGAAGTCTGGACGCACTGGTCCACGCTCGTTAAGGGTGTGAAGTGGATGCTCCGCAACGATGCGCCGCTGCTGGTCAACCCGCGCCCTACGTGGCACAAGTTGAGCTGGTTCGCCGAGTTCATCGCGTCGATGCCGCACTATCGCAGCAACACCGTGGAGACGGCGCGGCTTGCCATTGCCGCACGCCAGCACCTGTTTGCCTGGGCGGATGCGGAAGGTATCGATTTCGATCTGAAGCGGCGCGGCATCCTGCATATCTATCGCAACAAGTCGGGGTTCGATCATGCCGGGCGCGTGTCGACGCTGCTGGCCGAAGGCGGACTGGAGCGGCGCGCGGTCACGCCTGCGGAGATGCGCGATATCGAGCCGACGCTGGCCGGCAAGTTCTACGGTGGGTACTACACCGAGAGCGATGCCACCGGCGATATCCACAAGTTCACCAGTGGGCTCGCGGCGGCCGTGCAGCGGCTGGGCGTGACGACGCTATACAACCAGGACGTGCGCACGCTATCGACCACAGGCCGACGCGTCACCGTGGTATCCGCCGAAGACGGTCTGCCCTCATCGCGCGAGTTCGACGGCATCGTGGTGTGCGCTGGCGTGGCGAGCCGCACCTTTGCGCAGCAGCTTGGCGATCGCGTGAACATCTATCCGGTGAAGGGGTACTCGATCACGGTCAACCTGAACGATGCCGAGAGCCAGGCCGGCGCGCCTGTTGTGAGCCTGCTCGATGATGAAACCAAACTGGTCACTAGCCGGCTGGGTGTCGATCGTTTTCGGGTGGCGGGCACGGCGGAGTTCAATGGCATCAATCGCGATATCCGCGCCGATCGCATTCGTCCGCTGATCGACTGGGTGCACGCATGTTTTCCTGCGGTGAGCACACGCAGCGTCGTGCCCTGGGCCGGGCTGCGCCCGATGATGCCGAACATGATGCCGCGCGTGGGCAGGGGTCATGCGGCCAATGTGTTTTACAACACGGGGCATGGGCATCTGGGATGGACGCTGTCAGCGGTGACCGCCGAGATGGTGGGAGATGTGGTGCGGGGGGCTGGGGCTGAGGTGGTGGTGGCTGGGGGCGAGGTGGGGGGTAGTGCGGTTGCCTGAATCGCCTGATGGTGTGCTCCCCTCTCCCGCATGGCGGGAGAGGGGTTGGGGGAGAGGGCTGGAGGTACAAATTGCTACGTGGTCGGCAAGCAGAGCCTCCGGCCCTCTCCCCCGCCCCTCTCCCATTTCATGGGAGAGGGGAGACCACCGAAGGAAATTGAATCGCGTAAACGGAAAAACCCCCTGCTCTTGCGAACAGGGGGTTTTCTGAATTGGTGCCCAGAAGAGGACTCGAACCTCCACAGTGTTGCCACCGCTAGGACCTGAACCTAGTGCGTCTACCAATTCCGCCATCTGGGCTTCGTATCGCTGCATTGCTGCGTCGATGCGAGCCGCGAATTCTACAGAAGACTTGGCAATTTGCAAGCCCTTTTCGCGCGATGGTCACAATCCGGTGTTTTGCACGCCGAGGGACAGGCTGCCGTCGAGCACATACCGGTTACGCCCCGCGCGCTTGGCGCGGTACATCGCGCTGTCGGCGCGGTGCAGCAGTGGCTCCAGGCGAGGCGCCTCCGGCAGTGTGCAGACGGCGCCCACACTGATCGTCACGAAGGGCTGCACTGACGTGCCGTTGTGCGGAATGCCAAGGTCTCGCACCGATGCCACCAGCCCGCGGGCAACACTGCGTGTCTCGTCCACGTTCGAATTCGGCAGCACCACGGCGAACTCCTCGCCGCCCAGGCGCGCGCAGAACTGGTCGTCGCGCAGCACGCCGTGCAGTGCCGATGCCACCTGCCGCAGGCATTCGTCGCCCACGGGATGCCCATACTGATCGTTGAACTGCTTGAACAAGTCCACATCGAGAATCAGCAACCCGAGTTCCTGGCCACGTTCGTACGCGCGGGTGACGGCTGCCAGAGACTCGCGCTGGAAAAACCGCCGGTTCGGGATGCCCGTCAGTGCATCGATGTCGAGGTCCGCCTGCACGCGCGACAGTTGCGTCGTCAGCGCCAGCTCACGCGATTGATAGCGGCTGATATCGTGCAGGAACACCAGCCTGCCGATGGTCTTGCCGTCCATGCGGACGACCGGCTCCACCGACAACTCGAACTGGGCACCCTCCGGGATGTAGTGGGGCGTTTCGCCAGGCGCGTCCAGCACCGCGTTCCACTGCGTGGGTGGCAACTGGCCGCGCCGCATCTCGGGCAATAGCCGCATGGCTGCAGGATTGCATTCGGCGATACGGCCATCGGCGCCGATCACCACACAGCCTTCGCGGATCGTGTCGAAGACGCGCAGCCGCGCATAGTGGCCGATGTCTTCCAGATGCGTGCGCAAGGCGCAGATCCAGACCAGCACCGTCATCAGCGAGAACGTGGCCGGCGTGAGGTCACCGCCGAGCGGACCGGTCCAGCGATACAAGTAGGCGATGTGTGTGAGCAGCGGCAGGAACAGGCCGCCCATCAGCACGTTGCGGCCGCGCACGGACAATGCGGCATTGGGCACGCGCGCCGTGGCCAGGAAGTACATGCTCAGGCCCAGCATGCCGTAAGTCCATGCGGCCACCAGCGTGTAGCCGATGCCGTGATGGAATACCGCACCGGGCGACACGCCGGGCGGCATCAGTTCGATCGACGTCCAGATCAGCCCGTGCCGCTCGTTGGTGAAGACCAGCGCCAGCGTCAGCAGCGCGGCAAACACCGGCACGCCGAGCATCGACCACGGCACGACAAAGCGTGGACGGCTCAGGTGGATCATCGCCACGAGCCAGCCGATGGGCACCGCGACGATCCCCGCATATTGGAACTTGGCCCAGAAGATGCGTCCGGCCAATCCGGTTTCGCTGATTTCCAGCAGCCGGCCTCCGCTCCAGATCGCCACGCCGCCAGCGAGCACCAGGAACGCGCGGACCGTGGGATCGTCGCGCCGCGGCCAGGCGGCAATGGCCATGCCCACACTGCAGACAACGGCAATGGTCAGGCAAAGGACGAGAGGATACGATGGCATGAAAGCGTGACGGGGCCGATGTCGAAACCTCGCCGGCAACGGCGGGGCGAACCATTATAGGCCCGCGCAGTCCCATCTCCGCCGCGCCTCAACGCACCCATCTGGAACTCGACGTGCCCATCATTCTTCTCGGACTGGCGATTCTCGTCGCCTTTATCTACGGCCTGGTCCGCCTTTACCAGAACGTAGCTGGCGCCTTTGGCATCGTGGCCGGTGCAGCCGCGGTAATCGCCATATTGGCTGCACTCACCGCACTGTTCCTGGCATGGCTGCGCCGCTACCGTGCGATTCACGGCAAGCGCGTCGGCGGCGAGCGCGTGCTGACGCTGGCAGGAGACTGGGGAACGCTGAAGGTGGATGCGGAGCGCAAGAACGCCGTGATCGAGATGAACGGCCAGCGCGAGGTGCTGATCTTTGCCGATATCGCCAATTCGAGACCCGAGGCGCGCGAGGGGCGCTGGTACATCGTGCTGGCATTGCACCACCACAAGCAAGCCGAGTGGGCGATTCCGGTGCCGGATCGCAATGCGGCCAGCCGGTGGGAAACCATCTTCCGGCTGGCCGCATTGCAAAAGCTGTGAACGCGTCGCTAACCCAACGCCCGATCAGCGCTTGCTGCGATCGCTGCCGCGAGCATCCTGAATGATCATCGTGCGATCCAGTACGCCGTTGTCGTCGAAGTAGATGCTGAAATGGGCCGGCACATAGCCGGGCAGGTACATGCGGTACGACCACGCCTCGCGTTTCATCAGCGCGTAGTACTGGATCGGCTCCTTCGGCGTGCCCCAGCGTTCCAGCGCATCTTTCTTGGTCCAGACGCCGGGACGCGCGGTGTAGATCTCGGCTTCCGTCAGCATCTGGCGATAGTTCGTCAGCCGGCCGCTCGCATCGAAATCGGCAGCGTAGATATCGAAGCCGTACGGCTGCTTCGAATAGATCCAGCGTTGCGTGCCGTCCGCCAGCTGGAATGTCTCGGTGGGAGCGCCAAAGGTATCGCGCACGGTAGCCTGCGGGCTGCCGATCAGTTTCTTGCCGGTCTCTTCAGGCTGCAGCGTGGCGCAGGCACTCATCGCAATGGCCACGGCGATGGCGCCTGTCCAGGCAAAGAATCGATTGAGCATGGCGGGGCCTCCGTATCCGTATCCGGGCAGGTTCGAGCAGGTTCGCGCCGTCCGCAGACGGCGCCCTCGCGCGGAGCTTACACCACTCGCAGCAGCCATGCCGATGCACGCAGCGCGCGTCAGGTCCGCGCCGCCTGCCACGGCGCGCGCACCACTTCGCGATCGTCGATGGGCCAGTGCAGCGCGGCGGCCACCACCCCCAGCGCCATCGCGCCCATCCACACTGGATCATAGGAATGCGTCAGCTCGAATACCAGCCCGCCCAGCCACACGCCCAGGAACGACCCTAACTGATGCCCGAAGAACACGAAGCCGAACAGCGTGGTGATGTATCGCACGCCGAACACCTGCGAGACGATGCCGCTGGTCAACGGCACGGTGCCCAGCCACAGGAATCCCATCACGGCTGCAAAGCCATAGAGCGTCCATGCGCTCAACGGCAGCAATACGAACAACGCCATGGCCGAGGTACGCGCCAGATAGATGCCGGCCAGCAGGTATTTGCGCGTATGCCGTCCGCCCAGCCAGCCGAAGCAATAGGTGCCGAAAATATTGGCCAGCGCAATCAGCGCCAGCGCCACCATCGCGCTGTCCGGCGCCATGCCCTTGTCGCGCAGGTAGGCCGGCAGATGGTTCGCGATGAAGGCGAGTTGAAACCCGCAAGCGAGAAATCCTAGGTTCAGCAGCCAGAAACCGGAATGGCCGAACGCTTCGCGGATGGCCGCGCCCATGGGCTGCTCGTCCCCTTCGGCATCGATAGCGCCGCTCGCTGGCTGCACCGGGCGATCCCGAAACGGCAACGCAAAGGGCAGCAGTACCGCCATCACTACGGCGAACACCAGCAGCGCCTGCTGCCATCCCACGCCCGATAGCAATGCCTGCGCAATGGGCACCATCAGGAACTGGCCAACGCCGCCCAGCGCACCGGCGATGCCGAGCATGCGGCTGCGCTGCGTGGGCGGCGTCATGCGGCTCAGCGCGCCATAGACCACGCCGAACGTGGTGCCGGATTGCGCGATGCCGATGCACACGCCGGCCATCGCCACAAAGCCGGTCGTGGAAGGCGCGAGTGCCATGCCTGCCAGGCCGATGCCATAAAGCACCACGCCGGCCAGCATCGCCTTCCACGAGCCGAGCCGGTCCGCCACCATGCCCATGAAAGGCTGCGAGAGACCCCAGACCAGGTTCTGCACGGCCATGGCGAAGGCCACCGTGTCGCGTGTCCATCCCCGCTCGGCGACGATCGGCAGCAGGAACAACCCCTGCACGTGGCGCACGCCCAGCGACAGGCCCAGCACGAGCCCCGCCGCCAGCAGCAGGAATCCGGTGGCGCGCCACCACGGCGCTTCGGCGGCAGCGAGTGAGTTGGGTCTGGCAGTCTTGGCATGCATGGCGGAGTTCCTGCGGTGAAGCGATGGCAATGGCCATATTTCAGGCGAAAGGTGGCGCGGATTCAAACGAGTTTTCGACCCTCCAGACATTCCCATCACGCATGGCTGACGATCCGGTTCCGTGCTGTAATCCCACGCATCGATTCTCTGATGCGCCCCCGTCACCATGTCCGTTCCGCTCGTCCGCCTGTTTCCACTCGATCTCTTGAAGGGCTTTGTGGCCGTGGGCCGGCGCATGAGCATCACCCAGGCGGCCGACGACCTGTGCCTGACCCAATCTGCCATGAGCCGCCAGATCCGCGCGCTGGAAGACCATCTGCAAGTGCGCCTGTTCGTGCGCCAGCATCGGGGCGTGGCCTTCACCCCGGAGGGCGAGCGCCTGTTCCGCAGTGCCGATGGCGCGGTGCAGCAACTGCAGGACGTGGCCGGGGAAATCCGCAAACGCGAGGGGCGGCAGCCCGTTACCGTGACGGCCAGCATCGGCGTGGCGGGACTCTGGCTGCTGCCGAGGCTCGGCAGCCTGCAGCGGCAATTTCCGCAACTCGATGTGCGACTGTCGGCCATCAACGCGATCAGCGATCTGCGGGCGGACGGTATCGACCTGGCCATCCGCTACTGCCCGGCATCGGCCGCGCCGCCGCATGCAATCCGCCTCTTCGACGAGACCATCGCGCCTGTTGCCAATGCCACGCTGGGCATTCCGGCCGTGCTCTCGGCCGATACGCTCGCGGGCCTGCCCTTGCTCGAACTTGACGATCCA
>Ga0102589_1000512_pt1 | contig 77602 bp, 42 predicted proteins | sample AraplaMF_Col_mLB_FD_76858 | JGI IMG/M metagenome (GOLD analysis project Ga0102589, IMG submission 76858) | Arabidopsis root microbial communities from the University of North Carolina, USA - plate scrape MF_Col_mLB | ecosystem: Host-associated > Plants > Roots > Endosphere | place: USA...
CGCCAGAGAAATTTTACAGCCAGAATCAGGTGGAAGCGATTCCAATTAAAATGGTTCGAGTCTAAACGAAAATGAATGAATAAGCTAGAATTAGTGTCTTTGTGTCCAAATTTATGGGGTTAATCCGGTATTTGTTATCGAAGTGATAGATTAACTTGTTTGTTCAATGAAACCAGGGAGCAAACCTTAGGGGGGATTCAATGAGTGTACCTGCTCATTTGGACGGTGCGAAGGTGATAATGTATGTGGATAATGATGTGAACCGTCCAATCGCAAGAATGCTATATGAAGAAGATAATGGCTCTTCTAAGGAAATAATCATTACAGGGTTAGCACTTGCGAAATACGACGATTCCAATGATTATTATCTGTTCTTATGTGATAAGAACTGGGAAGTCTATCAAGATTTTGATATGGGATCAATCGAAGAGGCACTCCATAGTTCTATCGCAAGTTTTGAGCTAAACAAGAGTGATTGGAAGTATGTATAGATTACGCTAATAAGACACGATAGTTTAAACATATTTTGTTGAGCAGCTTCCGAAGCCAGCATACTTAATCAGTATGTAAACCTTTTAAAAAACAAAAAAAGGGACGGAGTCCCTCTTTTCAAAGAGTATATTAGATTTTAACTGTACCCGTTTGTCTGTCTGATGCAATAAATAATGGATTTCCAGTTTCAGTATGCTTCACACCTGCATCTGAAGTTAAGATGATGCCAATAGAAATCATCAAAAATAACAATGCATCAGGTGTACTATATACTTTTATTTTGATGAGAGACACAGCAGTAGGGTTTGAAATAGACACACTGATAAAAACATTAGTAGGAGCAACAGGCTATCTAACATTAACCACACTTCTCAGTGCAGCTGTAGGTGCATTACTAAGACGAACCACTCTTGCCTTAGTAATATTGCTTGGTTATTATTTCATTGTTAGTCCATTGTCGGGAGATTTTCTGCCTAATTATTTTCCGGATACGGCAGGATATTATATGTATATGCCGGCTTCCACTGATGAAATAAATATCTTTACACCAATGCAAGGGACAGGTATTTTAATGTTATGGACACTGGTTTTTATTACAGTAGCTATTATATTTTACCGTAAACGAGATGCCTAGATGCTCAATCCAAATTTAGGGGGAGAAGACTTGAAAAAAATTGCAGTATTATTATTGTCCTCATCATTGTTCCTGACCGCGTTGCCTACATACGTGCTGGCACAAGAAGCCAAACCGAACGTAACACGGGGAGAAGTTGTAGAATTTTTGCTGAATGCCGCAGACGATTACAATCCGGGCATCAAAAGAGAAGATATTTTGAAAGGTTACGGCAAAGGAGAGGCAAGAGAAGATCAGGAAGTGACCAGAATTGAAGCTTTGATCATGCTGGGCCGCGCGTTTTCGAACCTGCCTGCGCCAAAAGGCAATGATTTGCGCGTAGCCAACACCTCTGCATCCTATACTGACGTACCGAAATGGGGACAAGACGAAATCACCAAGCTGATTGCTTCTGGCGTGCTTACCGATTATCCGGACGGCAAACTCGGCGTTTCCGATCATATCACGAAAGAACAACTGCTTACGCTGACGAATCGGGTCATGGCCCTTAAAGGCTCGAATCCACGCGATGATTATTATGAATACGTTAATAAAAAATGGCTGAACGATTCCAAGATCCCAGCAGGCGAAATGTCCAACGGCGTATTTAACGAGCTGGCAAAAGCCAACGAGGACCGGACTAAAGCAATCATCGATGAACTTGTAAAAAAACAAAACCCAGCAGGCTCCAAAGAGCAAAAAATCGCCGATTTCTACAAATCGGTACTCGATATGGAAAGCCGCAACAAGCTAGGGATCAAACCGATTGCAACTTATATTACAGATCTGGACAAGGCTTCCTCCGTCAAAGAATTATTTGATATTAACATGAAGATGGAGAACGAAATCTCGAAAGGCGGTTTGTTGTCTTTTGCCGTGATGGGCGACGCGAAGGACAGTAACGTCAATGCGCTGTATTTCTCGGGCCTTGGCACGAGGCTTGACAAAAACAGCTATGTCTCCGGCGACGAAAAGACCAAAAAAGTGTACACGAACTACCTGACCAAATTGTTTGTACTGTCCGGTACCGACGAGATAGCGGCTAAAGCGCAAGCCGAAGATGTGTACGCATTCGAAAAAGAACTGGCTGCATCCTCAATGGATCTTCAGGATCAGGGGAAAGTTGAAAATTACTATAATCCTTACACCAAAGATAAATTCATCGCGCTCTTTAAATCGATCGATATGGGCAAATATATGAAAGAACTCCGGGTAGATCAAGCGGACAAAGTGATTGTAACCGACATTGGATTATTGAATAAAAGCGCGGAAGTTTTGAACGAGAAAAATCTGGACAAGATCAAAGCCTACGCCAAAGCCACTTTGTTGATGAATGCCGGTGGCACTTTATCGGGAGATTTTGTGAAATTGGCAACTGAATTTGAAGCCCAACTGTTTGGAATTGAAGGAGAAAAGACAAATGAAGAAATGGCGGTCATGACCACCCAAACCGTCATGAGTCAGTATCTCAGCCAGGAATTCGCAGAAAAATATTTCACGAAAGAAGCCAAACAAGACGTTGAACAGATGGTTAAGCAGTTCATCGAGGTTTACAAAGAACGGATCAAAGCGCTGGACTGGATGTCTGAAGCAACCAAAGCCAAAGCCATCAAAAAGCTGGATAAAATGACAATCAAAATCGGATATCCAGATCAGTGGAATGATTACTTGAAGGATGCTTCGATTAAAACTTTTGCGGACGGCGGATCGCTGTTTGACAACATAGTGGCAATTAATAAAGCACTCAAAAAACAAGCGTTCTCTTCGCTTGGAAAACCTGTCGATAAGAGCAGTTGGATGATGAGCACCTATGAGGTAAATGCTTATTATAATCCGCTGAATAACGAAATTGTGTTCCCGGCGGGCATTCTGCAAGCTCCGTTTTATGATATCAAAGCCAAACGCGAAACGAATTTGGGAGCGATCGGCATGGTCATTGCACATGAAATCAGCCATGCTTTTGATAATTTAGGTTCTGCATACGATGAAAACGGAAATGCGGTCAACTGGTGGACTCCGGAGGACTTTAAAAAATTCCAGGAAAAATGTGATCAGGTTATTTCCTATTATGACCATGTTGAGGTGCTTCCTGGCGTGTACAATAATGGCAAGCTGACGGTAAGCGAAAATATCGCCGACCTTGGCGGTATGGCGGCATCGCTTCAAGTACTGTCCAAAATGGAAAACCCAGATTTCAAAGCCTACTTTGAAGGTTATGCAACGATCTGGCGTATGACCATGAGTAAAGAAACGGCTGCGTACCTATCGACAGTAGACACGCATTCAGCAAACAAAGTACGCGTAAACCGTACCGTCTCGAACTTCCCAGAGTTCTATAAAGTATACGAAGTAAGCGAAAAGGATGCCATGTACGTCGCTCCTAAAGACCGCGTGAGCATTTGGTAAACCTGCAATAAATAAGCCTTTTATTTTGCCACGAGCAAGTGACATGAAATAAACGAAGCTGAAAAAGCTGGCTCCGGAAACCTACCGGCGTCAGCTTTTTTTTAGGCTCAACAATTAAAAGAAAGGTTTAGAGTAAGCTCTACGGATTTGTATGAAGCAGATTCATTTCTCCAAAAAGTCCAAACTCCCGAAGATCTATTTCAGAAGTTGGTGAATCCGGACAGAATGCTTTTCGATACAGACTGGGGACATCTGTAAACGAGCTGAAAACGATGCTAACGCAAAGTGGATTTCAAGATGTGGTGGTCGAGCCAAAAGAGGAATCCAGGGCGTTATTAAAGTTTGGGTTCCTGGGTCGAAGGTGGAGGGTTATATCGTTTAGCTGTAAAAAAGGGATCGAGCCGTAATTAAGTAGTCATCATGGTAATTAATGAATAAGAGACACCCGAATTATTTGGGTGTCTCTTATTGTATTCAGCTTAACCTATAGGTAAAGACGCATCAAAGTTGCACGTTGAGCCTCATTCATCTTCAGAATGGAACGTGATTCTCTGGCTTTAGATAAAGCACTATCGATGTCGGAGGCTAATCCTAATTCCATCAATGTTCCAACGGCAACAGCTCCCGTGCGTCCTCGTCCAGCCCCGCAGTGGAAAGCAACCTTTTTGCCTGCTTGGTGATGGGTAACAACAGCCTGAATTGCTTCTTTCATTTGCGATTCTTCTGTACCCTCCGCATGATCCTCTAGAGGGGCATGAATTCTTGTAATGTTGAGTGGTGTAAGCTCAGCAGGGTCTACCTCTGCTCGTAGATCAACAACCACATCAATGCCTTGCTCTTGGATCAGTTGATTTACATCATTTGCTCCACACATATAGAGATTTGGTATCAACGCGTGGTAAGGTTTTTCGTTCATTTCAGGCTCCTTTAATGTTGAGTAAGAATTTCTAGCAGTCTCCATTGGTTCGGTTGTTTTCCAAAGAAAGAGAGCGGTGTGTTTGGATAACACCTTGACTTTTTGAATCCATTTACTGACGATTACAACGTGGGTCTCCTCAGGATTGCAAAGGTATGGGTACTTCTCCTCTATATCATCTCCAAGGGCGAGGGAGAGGTGAACTGCGGGATCTGTTGTCGTCTCCTTGAGTGTGATATTCTCGAATACGTGAGTAATTATATAATTATGTACTTATATTTTCAACAGTTTCCGTCGCATTAAATAATCAGTTGCTTATATAAGTGGATGATTATATAATAAGCTTGAAATCAGGGAGGTGCACCGAAACATGATGATCTCAATAGAGGAAATGGCGGAGCAATTTAAGTTGTTAGGTGATAAAACTCGACTAAAAATTGTCTCACTTTTATCCCAACAACAAATGTGCGTTTGTCATTTAGTTGAGCTATTGCAATCGACTCAACCGAATATTAGCCAGCATCTTCGCAAACTAAAAGACGCCGGTTTAGTGGTAGAAGAACGAAGAGGACAGTGGATTTATTACTCTCTTTCGATTGAGGATAAACCTCATTTAAAAGAAGCAATTGAATATTTGCCGAAGGTAGGGGAAGAAGAGCAAGAAAAAATCAACGCGATGATGTGTGAATAAGGAGTGTGGATGTCATGAGTCAAGACAACACCAAGAGACTCTCTTTTCTGGATCGCTATCTCACTTTTTGGATCTTTGGGGCAATGGCCATTGGATTAGGTTTAGGGTATCTGGTGCCTAATTTCTCTGATGTGCTTTCTAGTATGCAAATTGGAACGACTTCGGTACCGCTTGCTATAGGTCTGATTGTGATGATGTATCCGCCGCTTGCAAAAGTGAAGTATGAAAAGCTTGGACGGGTGTTTAAAGATTGGAAGGTGCTCCTTCTGTCCTTAGTACAGAACTGGATTATCGGTCCGATTCTGATGTTCTTCTTAGCCATTTTGTTTCTAAGTGATATGCCTGAATACATGATCGGGCTAATCATGATTGGGCTTGCAAGATGTATTGCGATGGTCTTGGTATGGAGTGATCTAGCTAAGGGAGATCCTGAATACACAGCGGGCCTTGTTGCATTTAACTCGATCTTTCAGATCCTGTTTTATTCCGTTTTTACGTATGTGTTTATTACGGTGCTACCAGGCTGGTTTGGGGTTGAGGGCGCTGTTGTTGATGTCTCCATGGGACAGATTGCAGAGAGCGTGCTGATTTATTTGGGAATTCCGTTTGCAGCAGGGTTACTGACACGCGTGATTGGGATCAAGCTGAAGGGTCAACAGTGGTATGAACAAGTGTTGATTCCGAAGATTAGTCCTCTTGCCCTAATTGCATTATTATTTACGATTGTCTTGATGTTCACGCTTAAAGCAGAATTGATTGTCAAGCTCCCGCTTGATGTAGTGCGTATTGCGATTCCAATGATCATATACTTTGTCGTGATGTTCTTAGTATCCTTCTTCTTATCGAAAAAGTCAGGAACCTCCTATCCGGTGGCTTCATCTTTATCTTTCACGGCTGCAAGCAATAACTTTGAACTAGCGATAGCCGTAGCAATTGGTGTGTTCGGTCTGGATTCAGGAGTTGCATTCGCCGCGGTAATTGGACCACTCGTTGAGGTACCCGTATTGATCGGGCTTGTAAATGTATCGCTATGGATTAAGCGGAAGTATTTCGAGCCTGCACTAAATAAGTAAGAACTCATAGCTCAATTCCGTGAGGTACGCGATACAATCAAAGCCAGAATCGAATGTTTCCTACAGAGGGGAAATAACAAGCGCTTTGAACCGACCCTTGTGGTCGGTTTTTACTTAGGGCATAAAGGAGTACAGCATGAAAGGCACAACTGATTTAACCCAAGGGAAGATTATGCCGACTTTGATGAAACTATCCCTTCCGATTATAGCAACCAACTTCATCTCTATGACTTATGGACTTGTCGATATGATATGGGTTGGCCGGCTTGGAAGTGGTCCTGTTGCAGCAATCGGGACGGCGAGCTTCTTTATTAATCTAGCGATCGCTTTGGCTACGATGATTACGATCGGAACGGGGATCAAGGTATCCCATTGCATGGGAGCAGGCGAGGGTGAAAAAGCTAAGACCTATATCAAAAATGGATTTATCATGTCTGTCTTGCTAGGCCTTCTTTATATGGCATTCGTCTTTTTGACAAAGGATCAGCTTATTGGGTTCTTCGATTTAGGTAGTGGTGAAGTTGAGTTGATGGCGAAGCAGTTCTTATTGATCTCCATCTTGGGTACTGTCTTTTCCGTCGTAAATATGTTGTTCGCGACCATATTGAACGCGATGGGGAACAGCAAGCAGCCGTTTCATATCTTCACGGTTGGTCTTATTCTTAATATCATTCTCGATCCTTTTCTGATTTTTGGCATAGGACGTTTTGAAGGGTTGGGCGTTGTAGGGGCAGCTATTGCGACTTTGTTGGCAAACCTTCTTGTGACGGTATTATTTATCATTCAAACAAGACATTCTGGAATGATTACCAAGTCATCAGCATGGAATAGCCATCTCATGAAAGAAGTCATCCGCATGGGGCTTCCGATCACGATTCAAAGGGTGACCTTCACGTTGATTTCCATCATCATCGCGAAGATCATAGTACGCTTTGGTGCGGATGCCATTGCGGTTCAAAAAGTCGGTATTCAGATTGAATCAATCTCCTACATGACCATAGGTGGGCTGCAAGGCGCTATTGCTGCTTTCTTTGGACAAAATTATGGAGCGGGTCGAATAGATCGTATCCGGCAAGGATACCAACAAGCTTTGCTGTTGACGTCGGGATTCGGCATCTTTATATCGATCATCTTTATTCTCTTTCCTGGGCAGCTCTTCTCTGTTTTTTTATCTGATGAGGCGAGTTTAGCGCTAGGGACGGATTATATGCGAATCCTTGGTTATTCCCAACTGTTTATGTGTATGGAGCTTATGACGGTAGGTGCCTTTAATGGAATCGGGAAAACCCATATCCCACCGATTTTCAGCATTACCTTTACAGCATTACGAATACCACTAGCTCTGTTACTATCCGAACCATTCGACTTGAACGGGGTGTGGATGTCTATTGCATTAAGCAGTGTGTTCAAGGGAATCGTTTTAGTCTTCTGGTTTAGGAGAACACTGCGTAAAATGAAAGTTCCACAAATTTCGGCTTAACATAAGTAAGAAGGAAGGTCCAACATGTGAAATTGCTACAACGTGAAATCATACAACAAATCATCGACAATTCGTTAAATAAGAATTTGTTTCGAGGTCATTTTGGCTTAGAGAAAGAGAATGTTAGGGTAGATCATGAAGGTAAATTGGCGCTGACTCCACATCCTAAGTCGTTTGGGAATAAGACGGAGAATCCCTATATCCAAACCGACTTTTCGGAGAGTCAGATCGAGATGATAACCCCATCTTTTGACTCGATTGAAGAGACATATGGGTTCATGGAAGCCCTCCAGGATATTGTGTCTTTAGAGCTTGATGGAGAGTACTTGTGGCCAAGCAGTAATCCTCCAATCTTACCCGATGAAAAAGAGATTCCTATTGCCAAGATGAATGATCCAATCGCGGATGAGTACCGTCATGAATTAGCAGATAAATATGGCCGTAAAAGACAACTGCTGAGTGGAATCCATTATAATTTCTCGTTTGATGAACGATTTTTACAAAAGTTACATGAAACAATAGGGCAAGGTGAAACCTACAAGGACTTTAAGGATGCAATTTACTTTAAGATCACACGCAACCTGCTTCGGTACCGTTGGTTGCTCATTTATTTAACAGGGGCAAGTCCAGTCTTTGATAAAACTTACATGCAAAAGTGTGTGTCATTAAGCCATTCAGATGATAACAAGAGCCACTACTTCGCGAATATGAATTCGCTGCGAAATAGTGTATGTGGCTATCGGAATGAAAAACCGCTCTATGTATCCTTTGATTCGGCACATGACTACGTACGGGATTTGAACACATTAATTCAGCAGGACGAATTAATGAATGCGAAGGAATTTTACAGCCCCGTTCGCTTGAAAACAGCCAAAGGATTGAATCCATTGCAAGAACTTTTAGAAGATGGTGTGGCTTACTTAGAGCTGCGCTTGATTGATCTCAACCCGCTTCATAAGATTGGGATCAGTAAAAATACGATGCATTTTGTCCATCTATTTATTCTCTTTATGCTGCTCAAAGGAGATGAGCCTTTTGGTGCGGAAGACCAGAAGATGGCGGAACTCAATCATGATCAGGTGATCATGGAAGGCCTGGAAGGGGTCCTACATGATTCAAAGAGCTCCCTTGGTACGATGAAGGAGATGGCCATTACTTGTATCCATGAGATGCAAGACATGGTGCAACTTTTGAATCCTCACAGGGAAGAGTTGATCCAAATCCTTGATGGAGAGGTGCAAAAAATTCTTCATCCCGAATTGAACTTTGCCTACAAGATTAAGTCGGATATTCAGAAATCCACTTACATGAAATATCATCTGGCAAAAGCCAAAGCGTATGCCGAAGAGAGTGAGAAAAGTGGGTATCGCTTTGCTGGATATGAAGATTTGGAATTATCAACACAGTTGCTTTTAAAGGCAGCCGTGAAACGTGGGATCAAGTTCAAATTAATCGATCGTGACGAGAACTTCGTACTGTTTACGAAAGGAGATCACAAGGAATATGTAAAGCAGGCTACCAAGACATCGCTTGATTCCTACAGTACGGTGTTGATCATGGAGAATAAGATTGTAACGAAAGAAGCCCTTAATGAGCGTGGTATTCGGGTACCAAATGGGGATGTGTTCCGTAGCCAAGAAGAGGCATTAGCTGCCTATGAGTCGTACCGTGACAAAGCTATCGTCATTAAACCGAAGTCCACCAACTTTGGGTTGGGTATCACAATTTTTAATTGTACGTTCTCGAAAGAGGACTATCAAAAAGCATTTGAGATTGCGTTTAAACACGATCAGACCGTTCTGCTTGAAGAATTCATGACAGGTAAGGAGTATCGATTCCTGGTCATGGGGGATGAAGTTGTAGGGGTATTGCATCGCGTACCAGCCAATGTCGTGGGCGATGGAGTTCAAACGATTGAGCAGCTCGTACATGAAAAGAATAAAGATCCGCTTCGGGGTCGCGGTTATAAGACGCCTTTAGAGAAGATCCAGCTAGGTGAAGCAGAAACCATGTTCTTAAACAATCATAATCATCAATGGAGCGGGATCCCTTCTTTAGGACAAGTTGTCTATTTACGGGAAAACTCCAATATCAGTACTGGGGGAGACAGTCTTGACTTTACCGATGAAATCCCGGAGAGCTATATGACATTAGCCATTGAATCAGCGAAGGCTGCAGGTGCAACGTTCTGTGGGGTGGACATGATGATTGATGATATTACATCTGAAGCATCTGATTCCAACTACAGTATTATTGAGATCAACTTTAATCCCGCCATTCATATCCACTGCTATCCATACAAGGGAAAGAACCGTAAAGCGGATGAGAAAATTCTCGACTTGCTGTTTGGGAAAGTAGGGAGTTAATTGTTGTCCAAAAAGAGCTTCAGCGAAAGCAGCAGCAAGAACAGCATGACAAATATATCAAAGAAAAGTCCCGGCTCACAAAAGCTGAGGAAGAAAAAATGAAAAAGGCGGATAAAATAACTCAAGCGAATGGACACTTTATACTGAATTTAGATGAGCCCACCATTTTTTTAGATGTGTTCTGTATTGAGAAGCATTGGAAGATTTTATATTACTCCATATAGAATGAGGGAAATCTCGGAATAATATATTTCCTTAGTCACATTTATCCATGATATCTTTTACATCTGAAAGTATTTAGCCCAAGGAAATTCACATGAAATCGTTCATACCAATTCAGCTGCCATGAATGTCTTTGACAACCCATGCGAAGATTACAGCAGCTTTTGTATTTGTATTTTACCGTCAACGAGATGCCTAAGTTTAGGTTATTACGTAGGGGATAAATCGCATATGTTACCTTGCCTGATTGCATAATAAGGAGGGTGCGTGATGAAAGGCCCGCAAAAACGGAAGAAGATGTTTCTTTCGTGATATGCAAAAGGAGGTGAAATCTGTGGGAAATAATAAAAATAAAACAGCAGCTTCTTCAGGTTATAAAACTCCGAATGAGAAGTTCAATACCGAATTCGCTGAAGAGAACACGATGACCACTGCTAAAAGGGTTTCTCGTAATGTGGAAACCAAACAAGGCAAACTCGTGCAATAACCCCAGAGATACGACGAGAATTTAGGGCACCCGTTAGGGAGCCCTTTTAAAGATAAATGATACATAGCTTTGAAGTCATTTCATATCCTCGCTCGACTACATGTACTTTATGAGTAATATTCTTACTACATGAACGCAACAGAATTGGTACTTGCATGAGGAGTAGCAATACAATAAATCAACAATTATGACCAATCATTTAAGCAACAATTTTTTGTACATTTAAAGGTGGATATATACCCAACATTCAAATTCAATAGCCTTTATTATGTATGCATAATTGATGAACAGGTTTGCTGAGAAAAATGGATTCATTGGTAAAACATAAATAATAGATTAGGAGTTAAAATTGCATTCATTCAATAAATAATCATGTATTTCAGTTTACTAATAAAATTTCTGAGTGGTAGCTCTTCTGGGTCATCATGTTTTTTACCAAATAACATGACTTCGGTCTCTAGATTTTCCTTGTTCATTTCATAAATTGATTTTATTAAGTTCATACTAGGAGAGTCAACAGTACCGTTCTTCCACATTGTGACCATTTGGAGAACTCTAGACTCTCCTTTGTTTTTAAGCGTATTTATTAAGTTTACATAACCACAGTCGGAACCGAACACGTCACGACAGATAGCTACATGTACATTGCCATGGTCAGTAAGTAGTACTGTCGCCTGTGGTGGCATTTCTGAGTTTTGCAAAGGCAATTCTTCAGCAAGAACTGATTTTGCAGTTTCTATCATAGTTTCAAAGTTTATCATTCTCTTATTCCCTTCTAAACAGGTTTTTATGCACTTTTCACTACATTTAAATTCCAAAATGTTTGTTTCTTTTAATTACAAATACAATGCTACTCAAAGAAGATGAACCTTTCGGTATGGACGACCAGAAGATGGCGGGCCTCAATCATGATCAGATGATCGCAGAAGGCATAGAAGCGATTTTACATGATTCTTGGGGCTCCCGTGGCACGATGAAGGAGATGGCACTTACCTGTATCCGTGAAATGCAAGAAATGGTGCAACTCTTGAATCCTTATGGGAATGAGTTGACTATCCATACAAGGGAAAGAACCGTAAAGCGGTTGAGAAAATTCTCGACTTGTTATTTATACTCCATGATTTCAACATGGTTTCTACACAAACAGGATCTATAATCCAGATATAAAGTTCATGCACACAGACATTGCAATCGTAAGGGAACTAACACCATAATCGAGGATGAATAACACTCATGTGTCCGTTGATGCCGCTGCCTATGTTTTTCTTATTTATGAATGGAAATCAGTCGGGGCAGTCTTCAAATGATGACCAATGGACAAAATGTAGATGGAAATTGATTTTTTGAAAGATCATAAAAAAGTTAACTTTCGAAATAGGATTGAAGAAGCGGGTGAGCGACATGTCAAAAATTCGGGTGCTTGTAGTCGATGACGAATGGAATATGCGTAATTTGCTGCGCATTTTTCTCTTAAAGGAAGGCTTTGAGGTTAAGGAAGCCTCATCTGGTTACGAGGCGTTGTCCATCATGAAGCAGTGTGCATTTGATCTTGTCATTTTGGATGTCATGATGCCAGGAATGGAGGGTTGGGAGGTTTGTAAAGCAATACGTGAAACCGAAACAATACCTATCCTCATGCTCACGGCTCGCTCTGATACAAGGGATAAAGTACATGGACTAGGCATTGGAGCTGATGATTACTTAACAAAGCCTTTTGAACCCGAAGAGTTAGTGGCGCGTGTATATTCCTTGTTAAGGCGTTCTATGATCAACCAATCGCAGAAGTTTCAGCATACGATCATTGAATTTCACAATCTGAAAATAAACGCAGAGGCTCGCGAAGTTCATATTCATGAAAAAAGTATTGATTTTACGCCCAAAGAGTTTGATTTGTTCCTTTATCTAGCGAAAAATACGCAGCGGTCTTTTTCACGAGAAGAGTTAGTTGAACGATTATGGGGTTATGAATATACCGGTGACACTCGTGCTGTTGATACCCATATAAAAAATATCCGAGAAAAACTACAACGCGCAGGTCTTGGCTATAACCCCATTGAAACCGTGTGGGGGGTAGGATATAAATTTACAGCCCAAGGAGTAACGAGATGAGGAACAATAGAATTGGGGTGAAACTTGGTTTAATCATCATTTCGGTATTCTTTATCGTCATCTCCTTTCTGGGCGTAAGTATCTATCAGATGTTTTCTAACTTTTATCATTTGGAAATGAGAACGGAGGTCGCAGAGATGACCTCTCATTTCATCTCGATGGCAGAAACAACGGAGTCTTCCTCAGAGAAAATGATTTTGACCTTCGCAGATTTTTCAAATGTAAGTATGTTTTATATCAACTCTAAAGGCGAGATAACGCTTCATACAGGTGAACACAGTGCTTCAGACCGATCGTTTATCCATCCAGAAGATATTAAGAAGATCTTCTCTGGAGATTCCATTAACTTAGAACACCAGGATCCATTAGGCAATCGTTATGTGGTGATTGGACAACCGATCTATCGCGATAATCAGGTATCTTCAGCAATTTATGTAATGGCCTCCACCCTAAGTATGGATAAGTCTCTTGCTGCTGTGCAAAATCTGCTGCTCCTTTCAGGAGTAGGAGCCTTTTTACTTGCAATCGGAATAACGTGGATTATGGCGCACCTCTTTTCTCGGCCCCTAATTCTTATGCAGCAAGCGACAAAGAAAATTGCCGTTGGAGAGTTAGAAACCCGATTAGAGATTCAACGAAAAGATGAAATTGGTGATTTGGCGGAGGCGATCAATAATTTAGCAACCGACTTACAGCGATATCGAGATACACGGCAAGAGTTTTTCGCTAATATATCTCATGAACTCCGAACTCCGATCACGCACCTTAAAGGATATGCCAGTGTGTTGAAAAACCATTTGTATCAGACAGAAGAAGAGAAGGACAGTTATCTAGACATCATTTATCAGGAAGGCGTTCGCCTCCAGCATCTGGTTGACGATCTGTTTGAACTTTCGAAGATGGAAGAAGGTAAGGTCAGTCTTGTCATCGAATGGGTCGATATAAATGACATTATAAATCAGGCCGTTAATAGGGTGACTTTAAAAGCAAAGGAGAAAGGACTAGCACTTAGCGTTCATCTGACGGATTCAATTCCGCTAATCCGCGGGGATGGAATGCGAATGGAACAGATCATGATCAATCTATTGGAAAATGCGATACGTTATACGGAACAGGGTACGATTCGAATCCATACGAATCACACTCATGATACGGTTTCTGTTTCCATAGAGGATTCAGGCATTGGTATTCCAGAGGAGGAGCTTCCGTACATTTTTGAACGTTTCTATCGAGCAGAGAAGTCCAGATCACGACAAACTGGCGGTACGGGACTCGGACTATCCATTGTAAAGAAATTAGTGGAGCTGCAGGGAGGAAACATTCAGGTTACCAGTAAGAAGGGGATTGGTACTTGTTTTACGGTTCTGTTTGCCCTCCCGACGATACAGGAGGAGTCGATATGAAAAAAGTCGACTGGTTGATCGCCGCATTCTTTGTGTCGATTGGCCTGGTGTGTTTAACCGTTTCGGCTATGTATTATCAAGGAGATACTTTCATAAGTAGAATAGCTTATTTCAAACGGACGACATGCATAGGGATAGTTGTTTTAGGTTTTGTCATTTATCTCATATACCGAAAAACTCGATTAAAAAAGCATAAACGAAATAGAAAGTGACTTCAATGAGGAGTCGCTTTTTGGATCCATAACAATCTACACAGTTTCAACATATTTGAAGAGTATGATTTAAGTAATTCATCAGGAGGTGACAACATGAAAAACAAGTTCATAGCGATAGTTGGTGCAACTGTTCTGACTCTTGGAATCGGATCTGCTGTCTATGCGGCAGATGTGAATCCAGGTACCATTAAAGACATGCTTCCTTTCATGAAAGAAATGCATCCAAATTTAAATGATTCAGAATTAGAACAAATGTACAACAATTGTCATCAGAGAGGGGCAAATTCTAACTCTCAGGGAATGATGCAGAAAAACTCAATGATGCAAGGAAGAGGCACAGGATCGATTTAGCATATATACTTTGCTGAATACTGTACGTCCAAGAACTGAATACCACGTAGGGCTTCACAAATGGCTCTAGAAAGAGCAGAATCATACATTCAAGTAATTCGTCCAGATCGAGACGTTGATTGCGTTAGAAGGCGGTATATGAAGTATTCCAAACGCGAGCTCGTCGATCTTCTGATTAACTCGGAACAATATTTAGCTGTTCATAATCATCTTTGGACAAAGAATGAGTTTTACAATATAGCTAGAAGTTCCTTCTTTATTCTGAAGGAACTTCTTTTTCATAAACGGCCGACGGTTTGCTATTGTAATTTACATTTCATATAGTCAAGATAGATAATCTGTGACAAAGTGTTACAGGAGTGAGGATGATGCAATACATAAAATTGTGTCCTGTACTTTAAAATTCGTGAGTGATCGATCGTGAATCAGATCTTAAACAATCATAATCATCAATGGAGCGGGATCCCTTTTTAGGGCAAGTTGTCTATTTACGGGGAAACTCCAATATCAGTACAGGTGGAGACAGTCTTGACTTTACTGAGGAAATTCCGGAGAGCTATCAGAAATTAGCAATTGAATCAGCGAAGGCTGCAGGTGCAACTTTCTGTGGGGTAGATATGATGATTGATGATATCGCATCTTTCATGGAGTCTGACGGTAAGATGAGTACGATGGCTCATAAAAAGCACGTAAGGCAGCCAGTTCCTTATGACTGGCTGCTTTTCTCAGGATAGCTTAAAACCCTAACTGTCATAAAAATAAAAATACACATGATCATTATCATCAGTGACAGAAACAATTCGTTTCCAATGCTTCAGCGTTGTATAAAACGAGTATAAATCACTATCAAAAGTTGTAAATTTAATATTTTAAAGTAAGAGCATTTCTTTGTAATGAGAAATGCTTTTTTTAATCGTACAACAATAAAAATGCAATTGAAATCAATGTTTATTTATTGTAAAACGATATATTTAATGATAAAGTTTCTTTATCATTAAATCAAGTGAGGTGCTTTTTTTGAAAAAAATAACGACGTTCTTTTTAAAGATAGCTGTTATTCTTATCGGAATCCCCGTTCTTGCATTTTGTATATTTTTGGCTCCTAAAATCGGAGTTTTTGCTGGGGAATTGTATCCAGATATTGCTTATCTAGAATCTCTCGTCTTAATTTTGTTGTATGGAGCGGCTGTGCCTTTTTACTTTGCTCTCTATCAGGCGTTTAACCTTTTGCGATACATTGACGAGAACACAGCGTTTTCGGATTTATCTGTAAAGGCGTTAAAGAACATAAAGTGTTGTGCAATTACAATAAGTGGTTTGTACGTATTAGGTATGCCACTCTTTCATTTTATAGGGGAGAAAGTTGACCCTCCTATCGGGTTTGTAGGGCTCATCATCATTTTTGGTTCGTTGGTTATCGCCGTTTTTGCAGCTGTTCTCCAAAGACTTTTACAAGAAGTGATTAATATAAAATCAGAACATGATTTGACGGTCTGAGGTGGAGGATATGGCAAAGCATTCTTGAATAAACTGAATCGTACCGAGGGAGTTAAATGGAACAGCGACAGTCTAGGACTTTATTTTCTCATCCTTAGCTGTCGCTGTTTCGATTTCTAAGATCAGTCTAAAACTTATTTTATGGAGTCTGGTGGTATGACAATTCGAAAAGTCGAATGGAATAAAGATACTTAGTCTAATACTTTATTTTCCACTGACAGAAGGAATGTTTTTGACCTAAATAACGTAGGTGAAGTAATTGAATCCACAAATGTGACCTGAATAAAACGCGATTCTCGCACTGCAATTTGTCACACGTAGAGATTACTGACTGCGATATAACGGGACTAAAGATCAACGGAATCTTGATCGAAGATTTGCTTAAGAACATCAGTGTTCGTTAACAACTCAATTAGAGAATCCCCTTAGTAAACGCAACTTCCCAAACACTAGTAACGTTAAACTATCGATTGCTGTCTTTATCCGATATGGGAAGCGTATCGTAGGATTTGGCGCGACTAGCCGGGCGACCGCTGCGTTCGCTGCACGACGAGGCTCGCGACATGTTCGCAAAAGGCTTAGCTGGTTCGGTGAACTGGCCAAGGCCATCAATTAAAAAACCACGCTGAGCACCTCATGCGAGATGCCTCAGCGTGGTTACGAGCCCGGAAGCCGGTTCGTGATCGGTTAGTCTTGCGGCCGATTGCCTGGCTCCAGACCGGATGACGATACCGTCATCACCGGTTTTACAGTAAGATCGTTATGTACTTGAATCTGGCACGATAAGCGGATGTTTGATTCCGCAATGCCTTTGGCCTGCAGAAGAGCGGCTTCCGCTTCACCAACCGGACCGGCGTCTCCATCCACCACTTCGACCCGGCACGTCGTGCATTTGGCCTTGCCGCCGCAGCGGTGCAATATGTCAACCCCGTTATCCACCAGGGCAAGCACAAGTTTAGTACCTTCTGCAACTTCATAGGAGCCTCTTCCTTCAATTTGAATCGTCGGCATTTTGGACTTCTCCCCATTCCTAATTTGGTAGCTGCGCAATCAATGGCTTATCATGTGCAATATCATTATCATACTATCCAAAATCGCGATCTGTAAACAACCGAACGCGTTAATCTTTATGCATGAGGAGATCAAGCTTTGCTACTTCATCACAGATGTATAATAGCGGCATCGGATAAAATCGAGGGATATCAATAGCAACAAGAAGGTGGCCAATTATCGATCGGTTGCTTTTTCGTTATACTAATGGGCAGGTTTCTCAACAAGATTTTTAAGATAGCCACCAATTAATGCTTGTTGGTTTTTTTTATTTGAAATTTATGGATGCTCAAGGCGGCGAGTCGGGAATGGGATAAAGTTCTGGTCAACCAGTAAATAAGGTGCGAATGGTGCAAGGTTGTTGCGGCAAAGTTACACTTTTGGGAGGGGGGTTCCTATATATGGTAAAATAGGATGTGCTGTAAAGTTCGGCGGATAGGAGTGTGCCAACCATGGACACGAGTAGACTTAAATCCTTGCGCGTGAAACAAATCATTCTCATCAATGTATGTATTTGCATCCTCATCCCATTATCCGGCGGTCTCTTACTTGTTCTAGAGCCGTCGCCTTCGACCGTTTATCTTGTAGGCGTTTTTTTGTATGGGGCCCTGTTGCTTTTTGAATTTTGGGGACTCTTTTTCCCGAAGCATCTTCTCTTCTTACACTGGCCCCGGTTTATGCGTGAAATTGCGGAATATGAACGGGAAAAGTTAGGCAAGAAGCAGGAGCGAAATATACGGATTGTGAAACTATTTGCCTTTACGTTTTTATTGGCAAATCAATTAGTGGCTTTTACTCGCATAAGGGATGACGATCCCATGCAAATTCGGGATGTGTCTGGGTTTTGGATGATTATGACTATTATAGTTATAATCATTACCTTATCGGGCAACGCGGCCATCCTGTACCGCATTAAAAAAATCGATAAAACAGAGCCGGGGCAATTCCGCTGGTTTACGCTTGAATCGTTAGCACTGGGAGTTATTTTAGGTCTGGTCTCCGTGGCCCTTTTGAGTGTGGGGTTCAGAATCGTGTTGAATTAGCGGAGAGTTATTATCCTAACGGGCGGGGGATTCCAATATGTGGTATGCATAAATAAGACGAGATCCTACTTATTGGAGGAATTAAGAATTGTCCAATCCATTATTGGGGTATGTAGAGGGAGCGTAATGTAGTGGAAAAGATGATAGCTGTAATTTTTGTGTTTTTTGTTTTTATGATTCCTATGTATGGAGTATTAATATGGACTTATTTTTGTCCTGAGGATAGTTTATTATGGGGGAAACGATGGATGTATAAAGAAGAACCTGAAATATCTAATTCGGCAATTCGCTTTGCGAAAGTATCCTCATTGACAGCTATTGTGGTGCTGACTATTATATTTGGAGTTCTAATATTTAGTTAGCATCATCATTAGAGAATGAAGGGTCTTTAAGTCCTTGTTATCCAACTGCATGAAATCAGATAAAATGTGTAACATCTTATCTGATTTTTTATAACTAAAAATGGGTAACATTGTCGGATGTATCAATTCTGCCAGAACTATATGAACTCTACAAATCAGCTATTCTAACAGCAGAAGATACTAAAGAAAGTTTTAATCGTTTACATTTAATTGGATTCGTTCTAGATGAGTTTTCAGAATTCCCAAAAGAAATGGTTAACGACTTAGATAAATGATTAATCAAATTGAGAAAACAGGATTTAATGAAGATTATTTTATATATGATTTACTTAATCACATGATTAAAAATCAAATATAAAGTAAAGAAAGAGCCTGTAAACTAGGCTCTTTCTTGATTAAAACTATTGGTTAATCAAAGAGATGATTTGAACTAACTGTCTTCCATCTCCAGTGACATTAACAACTTTATTAGTGTTACTAATAGCTTTCATCTGTGATGAACCACTTCCATCTAAGAAAACTCCATTGACTGAACTCGAAGAAGAACCATCTGTGATGTTAAAATATTGTTGTACAGCATCACGAAATTGAGAATGAGTATGGTGGTTTTTCTTATTATCTGTTTTCTTATCTTCTTCAGGTACATTTGTAACAATTAAGTAGACACTACTCTTATGATAAACTAGAGCTGTTCTTCCCATAGCTGGACTAGTTGAACCTGTCAAACCTTCATCCTCAGCCAGTTTCCTCCAGTTTGAATTTCCTAAATGCATTCCAAATCCGCCTTGTGCCCAGTAATTTTTTCTATTTTTCACGGAAATAGAACCTGCATCCCAGACTTTCTGAATTGAGAACGATCTTTTGTCACCATCCCATACTACAGTACTCGTTCCCTTTTCACCTTTTGTTTCATAATGGTTATACCATCCATTTCCGCCTTTTCCGCCATCAGATCCTACACCCGTGATAGGTTTATCATTTTTTACAGCAATGTGTAGAGTTCTACCAGCTGGAGTGAAGTAACCTCCATTAATCCCATAAAAGTTGGAGTTAGTCAAACTTTTTCCTTTTGAGAGCGTTTCAAACTTGATATTCTCCGGCGTTGTTTGAATAATGTTTAACGTTAATCCATTTTTTGCGTTGTAAGTAGAGTAAGAGTACGATGTAGGGCCTCCTACTCCTGCAAATCCAACCGAAGGGATGCTTAGTACCAACATAAGAACAATTGACAAGAGAATTGACTTCTTCATAATTTCACTTCCTTTCTACTTGATACCTTAAAAATAACATTCACTTTAGGTTAAACCTAGGGGAGTATCGTTACTTTTTTTGGTGCTTTGATGATTTTTTTTGTATTTTTGAAAAAGTATCCCTTTTGTTTATTGTTTTTACACTTGTTTTAAGTGTTTCAACTGCAACAACTTCTATTGTTGAGACAGCATCTTATAACATACAACTCCGAACTGTGTGCCGTTTGACAACTCAGTCATATCGGTACTTTTTTGATTTCAAGGTCGTACTTTCGAGTTCCATTGGAAGGTGAACTTGCATGATTGAAAAACGCGTATCTACAAAAAAAGAAAGCCCGAGAGCTGGCGTGTACATTCGCTCAGAACGACCGGACTATGCTTACAGCATTTAAGAAGCGAGCTCGAAATTGAGGAATAAAAAGCTGCCTTACATACCCACAGCGGAAGAATTAAAAAGATACTATGAAGTGGTTTGGAAAGCCAAGAATTTTCAGGACATGATAATCGTGAAGACCCTCATGTAAACAGGTGTCAGGGCCAGTGAGTTAATCAGCATTAAGCTGGCGGACAGCGATTTTCATTACTGTCAAATCCGGATTAACAAAGGAAAGGGCAGAAAAGACCGCATTGTTCCATTTCCTCAGACTTTTAAAGAGCTACTGTCCATGCACACTGATTCGAGATTCGGTGAAAAAGAAGCAAGCGGCCTATCTGTTTGAGTCCTCATGTCAAAAGAAAATAAAGTTCAAGACTGAAAAATAGCTATTTATCAACTTATTTAAAAAAACAAAGGTACAAAGGTAAAAGCTCCTGACAACTACTCTTAGATGGTTGATATGGATAAACCTGGATCTTATTATAAAAATGGACAATATGTTTTTTTGGACGAAAAGGGAAAGAGCGTAAAACAATATGATATCTATAGTTTAGTTAATGCATTCCCAAGTGAATTGCTATCAGGATACCCTGAGGTATTGATTCATGACGTTTCCAAAGACCAATGGCATATGTTTACAATGCGGCAGCAGAATCCATTCGTCAGATGATGGATACGGCCGAAAAGAACGGATTTCTGAAAGTGATCAGTAATACAGTTGCTTAATTCTTATCATACTAACGTGTCCCGTTAGTTCAACACCCAAACTACATATTCAGTCCACCATGCCAAAGGGATAAAAAAACGAAGACATCTGCTCGAAATTTAAATGACAGATGTCTTTTTTTATTTTTAAAGGTTTCGCTAGGATGAGAAACGTTAGTTCATCAGTGGCCCCATTACCCAGCGCATTGTCACCGTTTTGTTAAAATTATAGCCCATTTGAGTCATGCTAAAAAAAGAATACAGACTAGGGTCCAGTGGCAGTTCCAACGTTAGGCTGGCTTCTCTACCGAACCACAGACAGATGCCTTGTTCATCTTGATTTGTTAAATTTTATGGGAAAGAACCTAACTTGAAGGAGCGAAGCAAGTGAAAATTGTATTACGCATTATTATTTATCTCATCGTTTTTGTCGTCGTCGTAGGGGGGATAGGCGCGGTCGGGTTCATCAATACGATGAATGCCGGAATGTCGGTTTACGATAAAGCCCCCACTGCATTGACGGATTTGCAGGTACCGAAATATGACTCTAACAAACCGACGGTGGCCGTGCTTCTGGCGAACGAAGTGACGGAAGTGTTCGATTTTCTCGTCCCGTACGAGATGTTTGCGATGACTGAAGCTTACAATGTATATGGCGTTGCCCCCGATCGCGAAATAAAATCGCTAACCGGTGGACTCGATGTCGTCCCACACTATTCGTATGACGAAATGGATGCGATGCTCGGCAAAAGCCCGGACATTATCGTCATTCCGTTTATGCCGATTTTGGACGAGAATAAATATGCGCCTGTCCGTGAATGGATTCGGAAGCACTCGGGTGCCAAGACGACATTGATCTCCATTTGCAACGGGGCTGAAAACCTGGCGGATACCGGCTTGCTGAACGGGAAATCGGCCGCGACGCACTGGGGAGACATTAACAGGCTCATTAAAAAATATCCGAAAGTCCAGTGGGTGAATGACTGGCGCTACGTCCCACAAGGCAATATCGTATCTTCTGCCGGCCTGACATCGGGGATCGACGCTACACTATACGTCATCTCCAAGCAACTGGGCGAGGCGGCGGCGAAGAAAGTGGCGAAAGAGATGAACTATCCCTCTTACGAGTACGTGACAAACCCGCAAATGAAACCGTTTGTTGCCGGGTTGAGCGATATAACGTACGTACTGAACAACGCTTATCAATGGAACAAAGTAAAGGCGGGCGTGCTGCTATATAACGGCGCCGATGAACTGGATTTGTCCGCCGCATTCGATACGTACGCCGCTTCCGGTACGACGACGACGTTGACAGTTTCTAGCGCGAACCAACCAATCGTAACGAAGCACGGCCTACACCTAGTCGCGCGTTATCAGATAAAAAACGTGCCGAAGTTAGAGAAAATGATTGTCGTCGGTGCCGATGCCGAATCTGCAGCCTCCGAAGACATCAACCAATGGAAGAACAGCGGCTACAGCGCGAAACTGCTGTTCCTACACCGCGACGCGGCGGATCGGTTTGCAATGGATCCTGCATTCGAGGATTTGGCTGAGCAAGAGGATATCCAGACGGCGAAATTTGCCGCCAAGCGGCTTGAGTATCGCGCTACCGACCACCTGAAGCTGAAAGGTAGCTCCTTCTCTTTTGAAGCGTTTGGCGTACCGGTTTTACTCGGCGTCTTGTCCTTGATCATCGCTTTTTTCATCAATCGTCGCTTCATCCGTAGGAAATAGAAATCGTCTGCAGATGATGAGCGCATCGAGGATGGGGACATAAACTAAATTTCAAAGTAGTAAGCTTTTCGATAATAAGATTTAAGATCAATGAAATAGAACATAAAAACAGCACCTCTTAATTTCGAGGTGCTGCCGCAAATATGTGTAACGTGGATAAGTAGATCAATAATGATCGCTTTTCACTGCAGGCTTAGAATGGTTTTCTTATTACTGGGATGATGCGTGCACCACCTCGGATAAGTCGATTTGCTTCGTTACGGTTTATTCTTACTAAAACAGAAACGTCTGTCGAGTTTTCAACGTCAAAGACCGAAAATATCCGACCACCAGCAAACAATACGCCTTTCAACTCAACTTTCTTTCCAGCACTCGGCTTTGGAGGCGTAGCTCGAAAGATAGTCCGCATCACGCCTGCACGAATGAGGCTTGCAGCTTGTTTGGCAGTCGTTCGGACAGCAAATACCGGGTCAATTTCAACCCCAGGTGCTTTAGCCTCCACTTCAACAATTAGGAAAAATCGCTCGCCGATCTTTGCTATACTATTCGCTCCAATAGTTATCGGCTGTACTGTTTTCGCCATTCACATCACCTCCCTAGGGGCATTATATGGAGGGTGAAAAGTAATTGACTGTGATAATCGCCCAGACTTCGATTTTTTGATTCATGACCATTCACACTTGCTTTAATTTGTTCATTTTAGTGAAATTATCTATGAATGGTTTTTTACTCATGAATTGCTTATTCAGAAGATCATTATAATACTTGTTTTCTGGGGCTGGTCAATTCAACATTTGAGTGGGGAAGAAGCCGGTTAGTCCGAAATCTGGCGGAGCATGACACTCTGATTCTTCTCTGCTCTTTAAGACAATTAAACGAAGAAACGTGGGTATAATTCGCGAATGATGAATTTCCATTCCGCTATGATTCCAATGTATCGCGTCCCAGGCGATCCAGCTCGGAAGACCAATCAAAAATTGCGAAAATCAAAAATGGTGACACTGTCATAATATGGACGGGGATAATCCATCTGAGGAACGAGTTTCTTAACAAAACAAGATTATTCAATTCGAAGAGGTTGATGTTACTGATTATAGCCTCAACAAAGACGACAACAAAGAGCCAGTCACGTGTTTAAATACGTTACCCCAGAACTGACACAAAAGTTCAAAGTTTACTTAATGATTGGGTAATTATGTAAGAATTGCATGCTTATTACGAATACTAGTGGACTACCGTTTCTGAGGATTACTATGGTACACACATTTTGATACACAAATCCAATGAATTTAGAAAAGCTTCCTATGTTGTTGGAGAAGTAATGGGGGAAGTCGCCCAATTAATACTTACTTTGCTTAACGTATTCACCAACTTATCAAAAAAGGAAAACTACAAGACGAGTTCTGCTTAAGTAACAATTGTATCGTAGGTGTTCATTGCGATTGATCAGTTGGCGTGTGTGAAAAGCAAAGTCAACGAGATGGTAATTGGCTTGATGATGTGATTGTTGAGAAGTTGTTTCCAATCAATATTATGTAGATAATGAACATCAATTATGTAGCAATAAAGCCGCAATAAATATTGGACACGAACATGTTCTTGTCCAATATTTATTCAAATGAAAAAATGAAAAGAGAAAGGAATATATAGATTGTGACACAATCCATATGAATGGTGTAGTGATATAGCTTAATTACGTTTATTAGACATATGTACAAAATACGGGTTTTGTGAAACAGTAGTATAGGTATAAAAGGAGTCTCTCCAAATTGACTTAAATTTGCTGCATATTTCGTTCAATCTTATATATCATGTGTTGCTTATTAATAAGTACATTTTTTCATTTTTATTGGTCATTATTACTTTTTTTATCTTATTGCTGTGTGCTCACAGAATTGATTTTGATTTGTCCTATCTAATCATTAATCATTTGCCGTTAGTATCTTTGTATCGTTAAACCGTGTGCTTATATACATCAATTGAATTCATACGTCGTTATAATATTCAATTTGCAAATGACTGCTTAACTGGCTCGGTGTTTATGTTTTGAACTTGTTGGTTCGATTCGTATATACCACATTAGTTGAGTTCCGATCCAGATAATTACTATCACCAGCTTAATAACACTCTTTAATCATATTATGTGAAATAATTCTCAATTATATGCCTTACTAGTTCATTGAATTATTAGTTAGCGTATCAAGTTTCTCTTTCACAATCAAATGTCTATAACGATGGACATCCCCCATTTTCATAAGCCTCCCATGTCAACTCAAGCATCTTTCCAGGCTCTCCTCTGTCATCGCTGTAATAATGATGAATATCCCATCGATCCTTAGGCATTTCACAAATGCCGTTTATCCAAATTGATTAAAACTTCCCAATATTCCTCAGGGCTATTGGCGTCCTCCGGAAAGCAACATCTAATCCCTAAAATCGCAACATCTACTTCCGAATCCCATTCTAAATACTGGGTGGAATACTGGTTGGCAGTAGCTTCTTCATCTTCTTAGGTGGTTTAAGGCATATCGCCATAGCTGCGTTCACGTAAGATAGGTCTGAACTTAAGTAACAAGCTATGATTCCAAATCCAAATGCACTTGGGAAAATGGATATAAACACAGAAGGTATGGATAGAGGGTAGATAATGTCAGGTAACGAAGAGGATTTCGCACCTCTCGCTATTATCATGGGAATAAAGACGCTATGCGGCAAAGACATAACCCAGAATGGAGCCAACGATCCCTGCCAACACCGGGTATCCCATGTAATGTAGCATGATGTTTCTGTTTTTTACACCCACGCCTTCATGGTACCTACTTGCTTCCTTTGCGAATCAATGATCCGGGACATGGTAAGGAACAAAATAATCGCTTCGCTGATAAAGGGGCTGTTCCAAAGTCATCAGAAATGACCAGGAACGCCCCTTTTCCTCAATCTGCACCGAAAGGCAAAACAGACAGTGCTCATTTTCTTCGTGTTACTGGCAGTAGATAGAAAGAGGGCTCCGGCTTCAAATTGGCGCCAGAGCCCTCTTGTCGGTCTATTTGCCTATCCAATCCATCGCATGAATGGTAGCATGCATGCTTTCCTTAATAATCTCGAGGCCTTCACCCAACTGTGAAGCTTCGATCGTTAAAGCTGGCATAATTTTGACAAAAGCCCTCTATCAAAGCACTGCTTCGTAATTGCCTGGGATATTTCCCTGATCCGGTAGACGTGTTACGTCGATGCCCCATATCATGCCAGTGCCTCGAATATCAATGGACGGATGAATCGGTCTTATTTCGGTTTCGAGGAAGTCCCGAATGTTTTGCTCTTTTTGCAGAACCTGCTCCTCCAGATTGACGGCATCTCTCCATTCGAGTGCAGCGGGCTGCAATACATGCCAGTTGGTTACCGCGGAATGTTCCGTTGTGCTCACCCGGGGGCCAAATATCCAACTCCGGTTTTAGCAGCAGCAGCGAAATCGGCAAACCGTAACCGCTGATCGATTTGGAAAGTACAACGATATCTGGCTTGATGCTTGCTTTCTCGAAAGAGAAGAACGGACCGGTTCTGCCACAGCCAACCTGGATATCATCGCATATGAGCAGAATATCGTGCTGTGTGCACAGATTGGCCAGTGCCGCCAGCCATTCCGCCGATGCAAGGTTAATGCCGCCTTCGGCCTGGACCGTCTCGACAATGATGGCAGCCGGCTTCTCAATACCTGAATTCGTATCGCGAATGATATGATCGATATACCCGATCGTATCTAGATTCCCTAGACTGCCGTCGAAAGAATGGCACAAAGGTAACCTGATCCATAGGCATTACTGCACCTGACCGGCAGTCCTTATTGCTTGTGACGGACAGCTCCCCAGGGACATGCCATGAAAACCGCCCATGAAGGCGAAGACGCCAGTCCGCTTCGTCACCTTCCGTGCCAGCTTTAACGCCGCTTCAACAGCATTCGTCCCCGTAGATCCGCAGTATTGGAGCTTGTACTCCAGGCCTCTGGGCCTTAGCACCCGGGAAGAGAACGCCGCTATAAATTCCTCCTACGCCGTCGTATACATGTCCAGTCCGTGCGTAATTCGGTCGGAATGGACATAATTGAGAATGCTCTCCTTAATATAGTCGTTATTATGACCGTAATTTAATGCTCCCGCGCCTGCGAAGAAATCCAGAAAAGCTTTGCCCGCAGTGGAGTAAAGAACCGAGCCTTCTGCTCTGTCGAACACAACAGGGAAATTCCGGCAATAGCTTCTTACATTCGAGTCCATCTCTTCGAAGATTGTTATATATATCTCCCTCTCACATCAATTTTACATGCTCTTTTCGGTTACGACGACAGGCTGATCGGCCTCCGGCTCTGAATCCCTGTTGAAGAATTCCCGTAAATCCCGGCTCCGATGCGCGAAGGCGCCTACAACCACGAGTACGACACACGAGAAAATGACAACATACGTGAAGCTGATCTGGTCAAGCAGAATACCGTACAGCCATGTTCCAATCGGAATGGCGATCATCACGACAGTACCCATAACTCCGAAGAAACTCCCTCGGATTTTCTCCGGGATGTACATCTGGGCGTAAGAGGTCATCGGAATGTTGCCCATTGCAAGAAATACACCAGTAAAGAACAGAAGCCCCATATATCCGGCCATCAGTACACCCTTCATCGTTGTATCTATCATGTTCAATTCCGGGAACACCCACAGTAAGATAAGCAGACCCTGCATCTGAATCATGAGAAAGATCTTGTTAATGACAAACGCATTGACCTTCTTCATGGAGACCAATATGGCGCCAACAATAAAGCCAACTGCCAATGCCGCTTCAATCAATGACAGTTGTGTGGCTGACATGTCGAACTTCTGGTAAACAATAAAGGGCAGCAAAAGCGAAATCGAAGGCGATACGACAAAGTTGGTCATCAAAAAGATAAAGAGCAAATACTTGATGGCCGAACGGTTTTTGATATATGCTCCGATCTCCTTCAAACTCTCTATATACGGCTTGTCCTTATCCTCACTACGATCCCTAGTATTAGAAAATCGTAGGAATATGATCAAGATGCCGGAAACCAGGTAGGATATACCGTCCAAAATAAAGATGTTTTGAAAGCCAATTCCGGTATACGCGAGAGCACCTACTACTGGACCAAAGATGCTGAGCAGCGCAGAGATGCCCTGATTGCTGGAATTAATCGCATTCAGACGTTCCTTGGATACCAGATTCGGGAAAGATGCATTCATCGCCAATGAGAAGAACGCCTGCAGTGCGCTAATTAGGACGGAGTATAGCACAAGAACTATAACATTCTCCGGTTGATAGCTATATAGTATGAACAGCAGGAAGATTAGCACGCCGCTAAGTAACTCACTAATGACGAGTACTTTCTTCTTGTCGGCTCGATCCACATATACGCCAGCGAACGTATTGATGAGAATGTTGGGAAGGTAGCTGATCGCTAGTACAATTCCGAACAAGCTGGCTGATCCTGTAACATCGAGTACGTATAAGCTCAAGGCGAATTTGAATACAGCGGTTCCAAGCTCTGAGATCGTGCGGCTTATGGTGAAGAGGATTATATTAGATATCTCTTTCATCGTTCTTTTACCATGCCCTTTCCATAGAGTTTAAACGCCAGACTGGATCATGAATTCGAACCTGCATGCTGCTTCGTATGCCTGCTCCAATAGACACTGGCACTTTTCCTTGTTTTCTTCATAAGGGAGAACAATCGTCAGATGGAGTGTGCAGGCTTGATGCCATGCCATGCAGACGATTCGATTGTTTACCTCGCAATTGACACCTTCGATTTCGACTCGGCTCATTGTATCCGATTGCTCCTTCAGCTCACCTAAGTAGTTGATGTTCAGCAAGAACTTCTCGAAGGATCCCTTCAAGGCTGTTCTCGATAACGGATAGGACATCTCCATCTGATCGTTGTAAATCAGGTTGCTGAAATTAATATTATGCTCGGTGACCATCTGCAGCTTGTCGCGAATATCGTCAACTGCTGTCTGAATGTCTAGATCGGTATCCACCAGGATTGGAATGTAATCGATACACTCACCGATAGTTGCAAAATACTGATTGCCCGCGTAAGTCCGTCCGTAATTCGTAAGCCACACCGGCAACTTCGTTATACCGAAATACAATTTGAAGAACTGGGCGCATGTTCCAAGGATCATCGGCCACATCAGCTCCGCATCCACCCCAGAAGCCTCTTCCCTATCTAATGGTAGCTGGAAAGACACTGCAGTATATCCGGAGGGATTATACCGATGAGCTTCCTCATCCATCTTCTGGGTCATAGGAAGCCATTCACCTAACCGGAACATCCGATACAGCTGCTCGTCCGTTACTGCATTCGGGCCTTGCTTGATTTGACGAATATAATCGCGATAGGTCAGTGCTGGCATAAGTTCGGTATTGCACCTGCTGCTTAGGCTCTCATACAATCTTACCACCGTATTCTTCAAGATTTCACCACTCATGAAGTCGAAGATGGCATGGGAGAACGGAAGCAATAGCAGATGCTCTCTTAGATTAAGCTGGATCAACATGACGCGGTACAGGATAGAACCATTCGTCTTGTACGCCTTCATAAAGAAATTGTGCATGATGTCCTTAAGAATCTCATCCCTCGTTTCCATACGGTAACCTGTCAGATCCAGGAATGGAATCTCAATGCTTGCTGGCATCTCCAGCAGCCGCCACGACAATGTGCCGTTGTCGTCATGCAGGATACTTCGCATCATGTCCTGTGAGCTTATCGTTCTTAAAAGCGCCTCTTCCAGCGTCTTTCTATTCACATAATGGTCGAAAGTAATATGCGTGCCCGAAATATCTTTGTACATCAAGTGGTACTCCTGGGAAGGCGATGTTTCGAATTCGGCAATGATGGCGCCGCTTTGAATGCTATCCGCAAACCGGAGCTGCATCCGCTCAATGTCAGCTCGTACAAGTTCTAGATCAAGAGCAGCGGCAGAATGGCTCGCTTTCATTCTGGCATAGAACGCATCCTCATCGATAACCTCATCCCATTCCGTATCTGTGTACTCTACGATGTAATGAGGGTGGATAAAAGTGTCGGCATACTGGTCGAACCAATCGATAATTCTCCTCTTCAAAGCATCATCCAATCTCTCAGCCTGCAATACATACTGGATCGTACCGTAGGTGCTGAGCTGCGAGTATCGGATCACTCGCTTCAACAGTTCCTGTAATAGCGCCTCTGCCTTTCGGATATCTCCTACCATAGATGGCACCTGCCGTTCCATTTGGTCGCAAGCCTCGGCAAGCCCGGCAGGCGTTTGATGGACGAAGACCTGATTGATACTCAATTCCCATCCATGCTCGGCAAGCCTGTTGATCAGTTGGATCGCTTTCAATGAGTGGCCACCTATTTCAAAGAACCTGCTGTGCACGCCAATTTGTGAAGCCCCTAGGTCAAGCAACTCACTCCATATCTGGACGATTACCCGTTCTGTCTCATTTCGCGGAGCGACATAGATGTCATCTGTCCTTACTCTTACGGACGGTTCGGGAAGCTTTGCCTTGTCAACTTTGCCGTTCGACGTGAGCGGGAATGCATCCATAATGACAATGTCTGAAGGGATCATATATTCCGGCAAAGACTTAGCCGCATACTCCAGCAGCTGCTTCGAATCTGCCACGCTGTTTAAAACAACATAAGCACACAGTGACTTATGATGATCTATGTTATCCCTTGCAACGATGACGATGTCTGATACGGCCTGGTGCTTCGCAATACACCGCTCAATTTCACCAATTTCAATACGGAAACCCCTTATTTTTACTTGGTTATCGATTCGCCCCAAATATTCGATTGAGCCGTCCAGCCTCCAGCGTGCCATGTCCCCCGTGCGGTACAATCTCTCTCCTGTTACGAAAGGGCTCAGAAGAAACTTGTCTGCCGTCAACTCAGGATTGTCCATATAGCTTCGAGCTACGCCGTCACCGCCTACCCAAAGCTCGCCAGCGATACCGATCGGACACAATCCACCCAGCCGATCCACGATATAAGCAGTCGAGTTGCTGATCGGACGACCGATCGGGATCTGATCCTGATAATCCTCCCCGATCGTGAAGCAGCAGGAGAAGGTTGTATTCTCCGTAGGCCCGTAGCCGTTAACCACCTGCAAATCCGGACAACATGCCCTGACCTGATTGATGATTTTCGGAGTAAGTACATCGCCTCCGACAATCAAATAACGGAGCGGCCGGAACATGTCTGGCTTACGCAGCGCGAGCTGGTTAAATAACGGACAGGTCAACCACATGAGCGTAATGTGGTAGTTGTGGATCGCCGCTTCAAGTTTGACCGGGTCAAGGATGATCAATTTAGGGACAATATACAGCTCCGATCCGTTCAGCAAAGCTCCCCAGATCTCAAAAGTGGTCGCATCGAATGCAGGTGATCCGGTTTGCAAAATTTTGTCCCCAGCCGAGAACGTAACATAGTTGGTATCTCGTACAAGCCTCACGACGCTGCGATGCTCGATCATTACGCCCTTGGGCCTGCCCGTCGAACCGGATGTATACATGACATAAGCAAGATCTGAGGCGCTTGTTACAGCGGATTCAGCAGCAGGTGTACCGTCGGTGTCCAGCAATATTGAATCCAGGATAATCAGATGCGTACCATCGACTGCGCGCTGTGCGTATTCCGGCTGGATGAGCGCGATGCTGGCCTTGCTGTCCGACAGCATGTAGGCGATACGATCTTCGGGATAATCTGGGTCGATTGGCAAGTAGGCGCCGCCGGCCTTCAGAACACCCAGCATGCCCGCGACCATCGCGATGGACCGATCTGCGACTATTCCGACCACCTCGCCGAGGTGTATGCCTTGCTGAATCAAACGCTGGGCGACACGGCTCGCAGCCTCGTTCAACTCCGAGTAGGTCAGTTTGCGGCTGAACTCAACGACAGCGATTCGGTCTGCATTCTTCGCCGCCTGTTCTTCGAAGAGCACATGAATCGGAAGATCCTTCGGATAGCTTGTGCTTGTATCGTTAAACACATGGATAATTTGATGTCTTTCCTCATTCGTCGTCATTTGGATGTCCTGAATATCCAACCCGGGGTCGTTAACTATCGCCCTTATGACGGTTTCGAAGCGACGTAAGAACCGTTCGATGCTTGCCGCCGTGTACAGATTGGCTGCATATTCAGCTTGTATCTCGAGCTCTTCCCCCTGCTCGATTGCTGTGACGGTAAGATCGAACTTGGAGATGTGGGATGCAAGTGAATATGGCATAATCACCCCGTCATCCAGCTCAATATCTCCTACATTAAGGTTCTGAACCTCAAACATCGTATCGAACAGCGGATTACGGCTCATATCCCGTTTGAGCTTAAGCTTGTCCAGCAGTTCCTCGTATTGATAGTCTTGATTATCAAAAGCCTCCAGTGTGCGATCTTTCACTTCATCTAGGAAGCTTCGGAATGGCTTATTTCCAGTCGGCTGGTTACGGATTGCGAGCGTGTTGACGAACATGCCGATCACGGCCTCCATATCCCCGGTAGGCCTGCCTGCAACCGGGGAGCCTACAATAATGTCCTCCTGTCCCGTATATTTGGAAAGCAAGACATAGTAGGCAGCAAGCAAAACCATGTAGAGTGTCGTCCCGGTTTCCGAAGCGAGCTTTTTGGTAGCGTATAGTACGTCCTTGTCCAGTACAACCGACAAGTGGCCACCCTCGAAGCTTTGGTTTGTTGGCCTTGGATAGTCGGTTGGCATATTCAGGAGAGGGATTTCACCTTGAAGCTGCTCTGTCCAATACCCCTCTTGCTTCCTAAGTGCACCGCTTGTGAGCAGATCATACTGCCATACGGCATAATCCTTGTACTGCAGCTTCAGCTTCGGTAGCTCCTGCCCGATATATAGCTTGTTGAACTCCTGGCTCAGAATTCCTATGGACATGCCGTCCGCAATAATATGGTGCATGTCGATCACGAGAAGCTGCTCGTTGTCAACAGTTTTCACTACGCTTACCCGTAGAAGCGGTGCTCTTCCTAGATCAAAAGGAGCAAGCAGCAGCTCAAGTCTATCGTGATCTAACTGTTGGTTCAGCTCCACCTGCTCAATTGCAAATTCTACCCTCTCATGAACCATCTGCATTGGTTCACCATCAATGAATGTAAAGGAGGTGCGGAATGACTCGTGGCGGTGAATGAGCCTGCGGAACACCTGCTCAATCCGCCTGACATCTACGCCTCCGGTCAATTTCAGAACAGCAGGTATATGGTAGGTATGTCCAACACCCTCCATACGGTCAAGGATGAGCATTCGTTTCTGGGCTGACGACACTGGGTAATACGCGGCCGGTGCAGCGGCAGGAATGAGCCGGGTACGTCCCTTGTCCAAAGCTAGAATGCGACTGCCCATCTCCCCAAGAGTCGAATACCGGAATAAATCACGCAGCGGAAACTCGACGCCGAACGTATAATTAATTCTCGCAGATAACGATGCTGCTTTGAGCGAATGTCCTCCAATCTCGAAGAAGTTGTCATAAACCCCGATTGGTGTAACGCCCAATACCTCCTGCCACAGGGCGGAAAGCTTGCGTTCGTGCTCATTACGCGGAGCTGTATATTCTACGGTAGAACGATGCTCTTGACCAGGCTCTGGCAACGCCTGGCGATCCGGCTTGCCGTTGGCTGTAAGCGGCATCTCCTCCAATTGAATGAAGAAGGACGGGATCATATAATCCGGTAGAACGCTAGTTAATTGGGAGCGTAACTCAGATGCAGCGAGTGCCTTATCCGCTACGATATAAGCGCACAGGTACGTATCGACGTTTTGATCCTTCCTTGGTAGCACGAGCGCCTCCGCAATCCGTTCGTGTTCCAGTAGCTTCGACTCGATTTCGCCTGTCTCGATCCGATAGCCGCGAATCTTGACTTGATGATCGGCCCGTCCAATATACTCAATCATGCCGTCCGGGCGCCAGCGGGCTAGGTCGCCTGTCCGATACATCCGTCCTCCAGGCAGGAATGGATTGGATACGAATTTGTCTTGTGTCTGCTGCTCATTGTTCAAATATCCTCTAGCGAGACCATCACCTGCTATACAGAGCTCACCCGTAATACCGACAGGCACTAGCTGGTTGCTGCCGTCCACGATATAGACCTGCGTATTCTCAATCGGCTGGCCGATAGGGACATGGGTACCATCTAGCATTTCACCCACCGGCTTCCGCCAAATTGTGGCACAGATCGTAGACTCCGTAGGGCCATAGGCGTTGATATAAGTTCGGCCGTCCCCCCACGTTTGGGCAATCTCCTTGGTTGCTTCCGATCCTCCAGTTAAGATAAGACGCAAGGCGGGCATACGGTCGGCGTTTAAATGGATAATATATGTCGGAGGCAGTGTTGCAACCGAAATTTGGTGCTGCTCCATATAGCTCTCGAACAGCCTGTAGTCGCCGATCGTCGCCTGCGGGACAAGGTACATGCAAGCACCCGTTAGCAACGCCATAAACATCTCCCATACCGATGCATCGAAGGACATGCTGGCGAATTGAACGATCCGGTCGCTTGGCTCTATGCCTAGCGTGTCCCTATAGAACGTCTGCATGTTAAGTATACCTTGATGCTCGATCATGACTCCTTTGGGCAGGCCTGTCGAGCCCGAAGTATAGATGATATATGCCAGATCATACGGAGAATTGATCACCGATAGGTTCGCTACAGCCTGATCGTCATCGGGCAATTTATCGGAGGCGATCAGTTCAATGCTCGTTCCCGCAGCATTTGCCCATGCCTCCATCTGGCCAATGAGATTGCCCCGGCTCACGATAAACCTTGCCCGGCTGTTCGCCAGCATATAGGAAATTCGCTCTGCAGGGTAGGATAGGTCAAGCGGCAAATAAGCACCTCCTGCCTTCAATACGCCCAATATGTGAACGATCATCCAGATCGAGCGATCGCCCGGGATGCCGACAATCTCGTCCGGCCCAATTCCCTTCTTCCGTAACACGTATGCCAGCGTATTAGCCTTGTCGTTCAGCTCCTGGTAAGTCAGGCTTTCATCTTCGCTGACGATAGCCTGCTGATCCGGCGTACGTCCAACCTGCTCCTCGAACAGTTGCTGAATCGTGCTGTTCCGCTTGTAATCAGCTTGCGTATCATTAAATACCGTAATTAATTTATGGCGTTCCGCGGCGGTCAATAGGTTCAGCTCACCCAGCGTCTGATCCGGATTGTCCGTAATCGATAACAGAAGCTCGCGGAAGTGTTCGGCAAATCGCTCTACCGTTGATTTCTTGTACAAGCAAGTTGCGTATTCAAAATCAAGCGTAATCGTGTCCTGCTCCTCAATTGCAGTAATGGTCAGATCAAATTTTGCGGTCCGGGCTTCATAGCTGTAAGGTGTAATGCGAAGTCCGTCTATTGTAAGTTCCGCACGGTCTATATTTTGAACAACTAGGATCACATCAAATATCGGGTTACGTCCGAAATCCCGTGCGATATTCAATCGTTCAACCAAATCCTCAAACGGATACTGCTGATTGGCGAAGGCGCTGAGTGCATCGTGTTTCACTTCATCAAGGAAGGCCCGGAAGGAGCGGCGGGCTGACGGGTTACCCCTCATCGCCAGCGTGTTGACGAACATGCCGATCACCTGTTCCAAATCCGCATGCGGCCTACCGGCCACTGGGCTGCCGATCACATTGTCTTCCTGGCCGCTATACTTGTACAGCCACGTATGGCAGGTGGCTAGTAGAAGCATATACAAGGTTGATCCTGTCTCCGAGCAGAGTCGGCGGATACGGGCGGTTAGTGATGAATCCAGCTGCAGAATCACATTGCCGCCCACGTAGCTTCGGGTATTCGTCCTTGCATAATCGGTAGGCAGATCGAGCAGCGGAACTTCGCCCTGGAATCGCCGCAGCCAGTACTGCTCCTGATGCTGCATGCCAAGGGCTTCCTGCCGGATCTGCCACATCGTATAATCCTTATAATGAATCCGGCACTCCGGCAGCTCCTGCACGTTATAGAGCTGGTTAAATTCATCCACCAGCACGCCGACTGATGTGCCATCGGCAATCATATGGTGAATGTCGATGATCATGACATACTCATCATCCGCAATCCGCGCAATTCCCACGCGCATGAGAGGAGCGGCGGATAGTTGAAAGGGCATGACGAACCGATCAAGCGAATCATGTAGCTTTCCTGGTTCCGGTGTTCCTAGCATGCTGAGATGAAACTCAGCCTCTGCGTGAACAACCTGGACGAGCTCACCGTCTTTGAATTCAAAGGAGGTTCTTAGACTTTCATGCCTGCGTATTAATGCAGCGAACGCTGCCTCGAGGCGTGTCATATCTACTTTTCCCTGGAGCTGGAGGACAGTTGGCGTATTGTATACCGCCTCTTGCCCACCCAGCTGGCTCAGCACGTACAGCCGCTTCTGAGTTGATGAGGCAGGGTAGTAGGGCATAACCGGTGCAGGCTCAATCGAGTCGACGGATGTAGCCCCCACTCTGCTACTATCTCCCCCCTCAGGCGTAGTGCTGATCAACTTGGCCATATCGCATAGTACCGGCGTTCGGAACACCTCGGTAAGCGGGAGTGTATACTTGAATTGCTTCTTGACCGCGGAGACCAGCCTGATCGCATTCAAGGAGTGACCGCCCAGTTCGAAGAAATGGCTTAAAGCTCCGGCTTGGTTCACGCCCAATACCTGATTCCATATCAAAGCAAGCTGCTCCTCGGTCTCATTACGAGGCGCCACATATTCTGTTGCCTCGATCCCTGAGAAGTCCAGGCGGGGCAGCGCCTGCTTGTCAACTTTTCCATTCGTTGTCAGTGGGATCTCTTCCAGTAAAACGAAACGCTGCGGTACCATATAATCGGGCAACTCGGCGCGCAGCCTTCCCTTGACCGCTTCAACATCCCCTGTACTGTGAAGGACGACATATGCGCATAGAACCGGTTCCCCGAGCGGGTTGTCTGTTGCCGTTACAACTGTTTCCTTGACCGCCTCCTGTTGAAGCAAGCGGTATTCAATCTCGCCCAGCTCAATCCGGTATCCTCTAATCTTGACTTGCTGGTCAAGCCTGCCAAGGAACTCGACATTGCCATCTGGCAACCAGCAGGCAAGATCGCCCGTCCTGTACATTCGTTCACCAGGCATAAACGGATGTGGAACGAATTTGGCCGCCGTCAGCTCTGGTTGGTTCAAATAGCCTCGGGCAAGGCTTTTGCCTGATATGCACAGCTCTCCCGGTACTCCGATTGGAGCAAGCCTGTTCAATTCATCGACGATGTACAGGCTCACGTTGGATATCGGCTTTCCGATCGGAATGTTCGCATACTCCCCCTCGACCAAAAAAGATGTCGAGCAAACGGTATTCTCGGTTGGCCCGTAGTTGTTGTACAGCTTGTAACCAGTTTGCCGATAGGTCTTCAGCTTGTCTCCACCTGTAATCAATCTCGTTAACGAGTGGTTATCAAGTTGCAAGAACTGCTCTGTAATCGCCGTCGGGAATGAGCTGATCGTAATACCGTTGCGATTATAAAAGGCATTCAGCTCCTCGACATTCAATCGGATCTCCTGCGGCACGATATAAATCGTGCAGCCTGTGATCAAGCTCGGGAAGATTTCGCTAACAGAAGCATCGAAGCCAAACCCTAGATACTTGGCACTCCGATCATCCCGCGTCAAACCATAGTAGTTTTGATGCCATAACGACATATTCACGAGAGCTCGATGCTCAACGGCTACTCCCTTCGGCTGACCCGTTGAGCCAGATGTATAGATGACGTATGCAAGATCGTAGGATGTATTCATCGGCTCCAGATTAGAGACGTCATAGCTGTCGATCGACAGGCTTTCCAGTTCCAGAACTGGAACTGCCGGCTGCACTCGTTGTGATAGCTCGCCGCGGATCAGAAGCAGTACGGCATCGCTGTCCTGAAGCATATAGCGCACACGCTCAGCTGGATATTCGTGATCAATTGGCAGGTACGCACCTCCAGCCTTCAGAATGCCAAGCACGCCGACCATCATCTCGAGTGAATGCTCCACCATAATCGCTACGATGCTTCCGGGCCGTACTCCTTGTTCATGAAGATGCCGGGCGAGTTGATTGGCTCTCTCGTTCAGCTGCTTATAGGTGAGCTGCATGTCACGGAATACGACAGCCGGATGGTCAGGCATCATAGCGGCGGAACGCTCTATTATCTGATGAACCATTACAGACTCGTCGTACTCCACGCGCGTATCATTGAAGGTAAATATAAGCTTGTTCTTATCTCGCTCCAGCAAAAGCTCGAGCTCATCGACGGGCCGTTCTGCATTCTGTCCGATTTCCTCCAGAAGATGCAGGAAGTGGCCGCCCAATTGCTGAATAAACGCATCGTTATAGACCTGTTCATTGTACCTGAACAGTACATTAATCCCTCGGCCGGGCATTAGGATGACATTAAAGTCATAGTTCGACTGCTCGAAGTCCTCTTCTTCGGTAATAGCCAGCTCCTCACTGAGACCGGCATCCGTGGACTCTTCATTAGCCAGGAAGTATTGGAAGCCGAATAGGTGATCGATCAAATTATGTTTCGGGCTAGAGAGCGATTGAATTTCCGCCAACGGTAAGTAGTCGTGATGCTTCGCTTCAGCGGATTGCTGCTGCACCTTCTTTGCCAACTCCGCGAATGTCTCATGATCGTGGCAGGAAACTCGAACCGGGATGGTGTTAATGAATAGTCCGACCATGCTCTCGAAGCCTTCAATCTCGGTTGGCCTGCCTGAAGCGACCATGCCGAATACGACATCGCTTGTGTTATTGTATCGGGCAAGCAGAAGTCCCCATGTTGTCTGTAGCAAGGTGTTCAGCGTCACCTGACTATCTTTCGCCGCAAGTTCAAGCCGTTCTGTTAACACTTCTGATACCGGGAAATAACGGTCAACCTGCTTGTAGCCGCCCGCTGTTTTCGCCATTGGCAACTTGGCCTTGCTGTCATAGCCGCTTAAATACGAGGACCAGAATTCGCGTGCCAGCTCCCGATCCTGTGCATCCAACCACTTGATATACTCCGAATATGGAGGTGGAGCCGGACGCTCCGGCAGCGGCTCCTTGCTGCAGAGCGAACGGTACGTCTCGAACAGCTCTTGTATAATAGTTTTCAGACAGCCTCCATCCATCAGAATATGGTGGTAACTCCAGATCAACTTGTGACGATGTGCCGTTATTCGCAGGACGCAAAGCCGCAGCAGAGCATCGGTCATCAGATTGAACCCGGCCTGCTTGTCCTGCTCTCGGTATTGTTCAATGAACAGCATTTGTTCCGCTTCTTCAAGCTGCGACAGATCTTCAAGCCGTACACGAATTTTACGTTCACTGAACACGACTTGCTTGGGCCTTGCGGTCTGTTCATGTACGAAGTTCGACCTCAAGACGTCGTGTCGTGCGATTAACACATTGAAGCTTTTCTCCAGAATGTCTACATCCAGCATGCCTTCAACGGTACAGGAGAACTGTTCGAAATACGCATACGACTTGGGATTTAACAGTGAATGAAACAGCATCCCTTCCTGCATCGGGCTCAAATTATAGATGGACATAATATTGCTTCTGCGTTCCACAACGAACCCCCCTCTCTATTAGCCTTCATACAAGGATAGAATGGCATCCAATTCATCAATGGACAGATCCTTCGCACCTACGTCCGAAGGTGTCACCTCGCTCGTTTCTTTCTCTGCGCAGTGTGCGATCATGAGGTTCAGGCTTTCCTTATACATGGAGCCAAAGGAGACAATGGTCGCTTCTTCAAACTCTTGCGTATTGTAATCAATAAAGATTGTCAGTATGCCATCCTCCACAATACCGCCGATGTTGAGAGCAATTTCTCTTTCCGATTCCAGGCTGACCGTACGTCCTTGCGAGATCGAAGAGGCTTGGAACGCCTCGGTATTAATATCGTTATCGAACTGCCCCAGGTAGTTGAACTTGATTTCCGGTTCAAGCTTAAATGCAATCCCACTCCGGCTTGACTCGGGGGTCAAGTAGCGGAGGATTCCATAACCGATGCCCTTATTTGGTACCTGCCTCAGCGTTTCTTTGACGTTTTTCAACTGGTAGGCATAATCGTCGTTTCTTCGCATATCCAGAATGACCGGATACATTGTCGTAAACCAGCCAACTGTACGGCCAATATTCATATCCGATAAAATCTCTTCTCTGCCGTGCCCCTCCAGGCATACCAGCACCTGATCGTGCCCGGTCCATCTCCGTACGGCCATGCCCAATCCGATTAGCAAAATATCGTTAATCTCCGTGTTGTAGGCTTTATTGACAACGGTCAGTAATTGATGCGTCGCTTCTGGCGACAGTGACCATTTCACCTGGCGATTATACCTGACTATAAGGTCGGTACTGGTAAAATTCTTCGGCAGTGGTTGAACTGCCGAGGCTTCAATCCGCCTCCAATACGCCTCCTCCGCCAATAGCGCCTTACTCTGCGCATACACCTTGAGCGCATGTGACCAATTCAAGTACGAGTCTGTCTTATCCGGAAGCACGATCATCTCTCCGTTCAGAGCCCGCCGATAGCTCTCGTTCAGATCCTCGAATAAAATCCTCCAGGAGACGCCGTCAATAACCAAATGATGAATGATAATGGCCAGGTGATCGCCAAGATCCGTCTTGAACAGGCCAATTCGGATAAGCGGCCCTTGCGTAAGATCGATGCTCTGTTGAATCTGATTAATCTTCTCGTCAATCAGAAGAGCAGTTTTCGCCGCTCCTTGGAAGTCAAACACCGACAGTACGAACCCATCTCCTGCTATGCCTTCATTGTAAGACATGACCGTGTCCTGCTCGATCTGGAAGGTCATACGCAGCGCGTCATGATGAGTGACAATCGCCTGCCATGCCTTCCTTAATGCCTCTTCCTCAAACCCGTTCTGGCTGTACAGAACAACGGCTTGATTCCAGTGATGCATCGAGGTAAAACGGCTATCGAAGAACCAGCGCTGAATCGGCGTTAGCTCGGCTTTCCCCTCGACCATCCTCTGATCGATAACCCTTTTGCTCCGCTTGACATGTTTGGCCAGCTTGCTGATCTGCGGGTTCTGGAACAAGTCCTTCACCTTCATTGTATACCCCATGCTGCCAAGCTTTGAGGCGATTTGAATGGCCTTGATGGAATCACCGCCGTGCTCAAAGAAGTGATGCTCGATCCCAAACTCATCTGCGCCCAGTACGTCTCCGAAGACGCCGACGAGCAATTCCTCCACCTCATTGCGCGGAGCAGTATAGTCCGTGTCGCCTACAGCTTGGAAGTCTGGTTCCGGTAAACCTGACCGACTAATCTTCCCGTTCTCAAGCAACGGCATCTTATCAAGCTGGATATAATGGGCTGGTATCATATAATCCGGCAGCTCAGATTGAAGCCGTTCTTTGAGTGCCGGCAGGCTGAAGGGCTGCATGGTGACCAGGTAGGCACACAGCCGCTTATCTCCCGCTTGATCGCCTTTAGCCACAACGACAGTCTCCCGAACACCGACTTCGGACAAAATCACCGCTTCAATCTCTTGTAGCTCGATGCGGTAACCTCTTATTTTCACCTGGAAGTCGGTTCTTCCCGAGAACTCGATATTTCCGTCTGGAAGCCAGCGGCCTATATCTCCCGTCTTGTATAGCCGGGTACCCCTCATGAATGGATTGTCAATGAACGCTGCCATCGTCCGAATTGGATCATGAATGTACCCACGACCGACGCCTAAGCCAGATACGGCGATTTCACCGAACACACCGACCGGGCACAGCCGCATGTTGCGATCTACAATATACAGTTTCATATTAGCGATCGGTTTTCCAATCGGCACAGACAAGGTACCATCTGGTAGCCACTCTATTACCAATTGGCTTACGTCATCAGCCGCTTCAGCCGGGCCATAGGCATTGACCATCGGGATGCCTGGACACAGCCTGAACCAGCGCTCCGCCGTTGCAGGTTTAACCGTTTCGCCTGTAATCATCAGATACTGCAAGCTTGGAAGAAGGAGGCCTTCATTCTCGAGATAGTCCATTAGATGCTCCAAATATGTCGGGACAACCTCAAGAAGACGAACCTTGTCACGAATCAGCCTTTTAGTGAAAGCAGCGATTTCCAACACAAGTTCATTCGGATAAATCGCCGTTTGTCCGCCCAAGGCAAGTGGCCCGAACAGCTGCCAGACAGAGATGTCGAAGCATTGGTTTGCATTCTGCGCAAACACTAACTCAGGGCCCAACTGCAGCGCTTCTGCTTCAGCAAGAATATGGTTGAGCATCCCGAGATGCTCGATCATGACCCCTTTTGGCTTGCCTGTGGAGCCAGAGGTGAATAGAATATAGGCGAGACCGTGAATATCACCCGGTAATTGCAGGTTATCCGTCTGTTCCTCCTTCAGCTCTGCCGCAAGGAGATCAAGGCACATAATATGTCCATTGAATTCACGCTCAACCTCTGGTGACAGGTAAGCGGACATTGTAATTAGCACCTTCGCACCGGAGTCCATCAGCACCCCGACCTTCCGCTTAACACCATGGCCGATATCCATCGGCACGTAGGCGCCTTGGCTCTTCCATATGCCGAGTACGCATTCAACGAAAGCAGGTGAACGGTCCAGCAACACGGCAGCCACGTCCTCCATGCCCAGTCCCCTCTTTCTTAAGCAACGGGCAATCCTGTTAGCGCGTTGATTGAGCTCCATGTACGAGATCGCTTCGTCCTTATACAGCAGCGCGGGGCGGTCAGGCGAACGTGCCGCATGCGCCTCGAACCGTTCGTGAACGGTCTTGCTGAGGTCATATATCGCATCAGTAGCATTAAATTCGTTTACAATTTGCGCGGTTTCTGTCGCCGACAGCATGTTGATTCCGGCAATCATCATATCCGGTTCTGCACAAACCTCCTGCAAAATACGCATATAATGCTCCGCCATCCGTTGTGCCGTTGCATCCTTGAACAACGCTGTGCAATATTGCAGCTCGAAGAAAAAACTATCCTCGCTAAAGAAGGCGTCCATCATCAAATCGAATTTGGCTGATCGCTGCTCGAACGGATAAGAGGTAACGACCGCATCACCCAAGCGGAACTGCTCTTCATCCTGCTCGAACATGCTGAACATAACGTCAAACACCGGATTGCGGCTTGCATCCCGCGGCACATTCAGCTGCTCGACCAGCCGCTCAAATGGATACTCCTCGTTCGCGACCGCTCCACGGATCGCTTCGGCCACTTCATCCAGAAATCCGACGAAAGTCTTTTTGCCGTCGGGATAAACGCGAATCGCCACCGTATTAGCAAACATGCCGAGCATCGATTGAAGTTCCTGCTTGCCTCGGCCCGATACCGGAGAGCCGACAATCGTGTCCTCTTGCCCCGAATATCTCGACAGCAGAATTGAGAAGACTCCAAAAAGAACAGAGAAGGGTGTCGTGTTCGCACGTGCGGCTATCTGGCGTATTCGCTCTGCCAAGCCTGCTTCAGCCTGAAACCGAATCGTTCTGCCTTCGAAGTTTTGCTCGGCAGGCCTTCTGTAATCGAGCGGCAAATCGAGAACCGGGAGCTCTCCATTCAACTGCTCCAGCCAGTATTGCTCCTGTGTCAATAAATCGCCGCTCATATGCCGTTTATTATGCCAAACTGCATAATCCTTGTATTGTATAGCTGGGAGGGGCAATTCATGGCCTTCATACAGCTGGATCAGCTCCTCTAGAAACACCTGTCCCGACAGTCCATCTGAGATAATATGGTGCATATCGAACAGCAACATATGGTCGCCGTCTGCAACCTTTACGATTTCGATCCGAAATAAGGGTGCCTCGGCCAGGTCGAACGGGCGAATGAAAGATGCCACCGCATCATCGAGATTACTATATTTTGAAGCTGTGAGTTCATTGCAGCGCATCACGAACTCGATTTGCTCATGAACCAACTGAACAGGCTCTCCGTCGAGCGCTACGAAGCTCGTTCGTAATATTTCATGTCGGTTCACCATAGCCAGAATAGCTTGTTCCAGACGCTCAATGCCCAGCATACCTTGAATCTGGTAGACTCCAGGCATATTGTATGCAACGCTGTCGCTTGTCTCCAGCTCGTGCAAGATATACATCCGTCTTTGCGCTGCACTCAGCGCATAATAGTCGCTCTTTGGGGCAGGCGGAATTAGTGCATGGTAACCCTTGGCGCACGCGTCGATGTATTGGGCGAGCTGTGCAATAGTCGGATTCGCGAACAACTCCTTGACACCCAACTCTACATTCAACTCGTTGTAAATCCGGGATACGATGACCATCGCTTTAAGTGAGTGGCCACCCAGCTGATAGAAATTGTGGCGGATGCTGATTTGCTGCTTCGCTCCCAGTACGTCTTGCCAGATGGAAACTAGTAGCCGCTCGGTATCGGTGGCCGGTATGGCAAAGTCCTCTTGCGAGCCATGCTCCGGCTTCTGGAGCCGCTTCCGATCGACCTTACCGTTCGAATTTAGCGGCATTTCATCCAGCTGGATGAAATGCGCCGGAATCATATAATCAGGAACATACTCGCCCATGAATTGATTCAGCTCTTGTGCCGTCAAGCTATCATCCGATGTAAAGTAAGCGCACAGAAATTTGGCTTCGTTATGCTCCTCCCAAGCCAAAACGGCCGTTTCTTTCACCTTATTATGGGAGGTCAAGCGGCTCTCGATTTCACTCAGCTCAATCCGGAAGCCGCGAATTTTGACCTGAAAGTCCTTTCTGCCACAAAATTCAATGCTTCCATCGGCATTCCACTTCCCCAAATCCCCCGTCTTATAAAGCCGCGTTCCTTCTCCCAGCATAAAGGGATCGTCCATGAACTGCTCCTCTGTCTTCGCCTGGTTGTTCAAATACCCTCGGCCGACTGCTAAGCCTGCAACGCATATTTCGCCCTGAACGCCTACCGGACAACTGTTCATATGCCGATCGACGATATAGATACGAATGTTGGCTAGTGGTTTGCCGATTGGCACCGTATCCATCGTCTCTGCTGTTGCAGGATCTATAAGCAGCTGGGCAATGTCGTCCGAAGCTTCGGCCGGCCCGTACGCGTTCACCATCGGGATGTCCGGGCAAAGTGTGTACCATCTTCGTACAAGCGAAGGGGTGGCCGGCTCTCCTGTAATAAACAGATGGCCAAGGCGTGGCAGGTGAATCGACCGTTGTTCGATCAGGTCCAAAAGGACTGTTAAATAAGACGGCACGACCTCCAGCAGCGTGACTCCGTCCGCCTTCAACTGGTCAAGAAATTCGGCCGGTCGCATCACTACCTCATCTGGGTAGATTGCTGTCGTACCGCCAAGAGCAAGTGCGCCGAACAACTGCCATACGGAGATGTCGAAGCATTGATTCGCATTTTGCGCAAATACGAAATCCTCTGTCAGCCCCAGAAAATCGGCTTCTGCCAAAATGTGATTGAGCATTCCCAAATGCTCAATCACAACGCCTTTCGGCTTGCCGGTTGAGCCGGAAGTAAACAGTGCGTAAGCGACGTCCTGGATATGGATATCAAGGTTCATATTATGCTGAGGCTCCCTGCCTATCGCATCTTCATGCTCGTCCACTTTCACAAGGCGCTCGTCGTAAGGGAGGTTTTCATACACCGATAGCGATAGAATGAGTCTCGGCTGCGCATCGGCGATAACATCCGCATTCCGATCGGTCGGATGCTTTACATCCATCGGAATATAGGCCGCACCAGCCTTCCAAATTGCCAGAATACATTCGACCATAAGCGGTGAGCGCTCCATTAGTACATGGACGTAATCCCCCTTCTGAACACCACGATTGACAAGAAACCGCGCCAGCTGATTCGCTCTTCCGTTGAGATGCTCGTAGGTGATCCTCTGTCCATTAAATAGAAGCGCGGTGCGCCCCGGATCTTGTTCCGCGAATGATTCGAACCGTTGGAATAGCGTCCGACTCCAATCGTATGGCTTACCCGTCTGATTGAAATCGTACAGAATGGTTTGCTTTTCCTCGTCGGTAAGAATACTAAGTGTGGTTAGATCTGACGCTGGCATGGCGATCAATCGCGATGCAATCATCGTAATGTGGCCTTGCATCTGGTGAATAAAGGAAGATTCATAGACGGCCTCGTTATATGTAATGAGGAACGTCAGCTCCGGGTGCGGGAAGACGGTCACGTCAAAATGATAATTCGAATGCTGGTTCATATCGGACGCCGTAATGCGAAGACCGTGCTTTGGGTCAATCGTATCCCCATCCATCGGGTAATTCTCGAACACGAGAATATGGTCGATCAGATGGTTCTTCAAAGCCGACATGCCCGCAATATCAGCCAACGAGAGATAGTTGAAGTTGTTCACTTCCAGCATCGACTCGTTCACTTCCCGGAGCAGATCGCCGACTGACTTGCCCGCTGCGCTCGTTACACGCAGCGGAACCGTATTAATGAATAGGCCGATCATCTGCTCAATACCTGTAATTTCAGGCGGCCTGCCGGACACGACGGAACCAAACACAACATCGTCGGTGTTGTTATACTTCTGGAGCAGGATTCCCCAGATTGTATGAACGACCGTACTCATCGTGACCGAGTGTGCTGCGGCCAGTGCCTCTAATTCTGCGGTGAATCCCCGGCTCAGCTTGAATTCAGTCTGGATGTAGCTAAACGACTGCGTCGTTTCCGAAAAGCTGCTGACAGGAACAGAGGCTTGCTGCTCATATCCGTCCAGATAGCTCGTCCAGTACGCGATCGCCTTCTCTTTATCCTGTTCCTCCAGCCACATCAGGTAGTCGCCATATGGGAATACAGGATCCAACGTGAGCGGTGTGCATCCGGCTAGCGATAAATAAATGCCGAACAGTTCCTTTCCGACCAGGCTGAGGCTCCAGCCATCCATAATGATATGGTGATAGCTGACGATCAATTGATGCTTGCTTTCCTCTAGCTTGATAATCGCAAGGCGGATGAGTACATCTTTCTCGAGGTCGAAGCCTCGTTTCCTATTGCTTCTAATATAAGTCTGCACAGATTGTGCTTTGCAGTTATCCGTCGCATCGGAGACGTCTATGTACTCGATGCTCGTCGTTCGCTTATGGACAACAACCTGCAAAGGCCGGTCCGCTTCCTTATATACGAACAAGGTTCTAAGCGCGTCATGCCGCTCAATCAGCAGGTTGAGACTTTCCTCGAACAGAGCAGGGTTCAATTCCCCCTCGATAGTTAGGCTGACCTGCTCGACATAAGCCTCCGGGTCCTCACCGAGTACATAGTGGTACAAGATCCCTTCCTGCATGGGAGTCAATTCATAAATATCTTTAATATCAACTACACTCACACCAGTCCAACCCCCATATTCAACTTACTTATTCAATTTCAGCAGCTTGGCGATATTATTCAGCTGCTTCTGTGACAAGTTTTTGTACTGGTAATCGGTAAGCGTCGATTCACGTTGCTCCTTCGTGCAGCAATGCTCAATAATGGCGACCAGACGGCTCCGGTAGGCATCGCCGAGCTTCTGCACATCGCCAAGCTCATACTGGTTTCGGTTAAATTGGAAGTCTATCTCGAGCGCTCCGTCTCGAATCATGCAGTTGAGCTGGAATGATGCATGCCGCATAAAATCAAGTCCTGCTTCGCTTCCTGTCGACAGATCGGATGCGGTGAAGACATCGGTGGTGAACGTACCGTTGAATTCCCCGAGATAATTGAATATGATCTCCGGCTTCGAGTTAAACTTCAAAGGCAACTCCATGTAAGGTACGGTCAAGTGCTTCAGCACCTCATACCCGATTCCTTTATGGGGCACTCGCCTCAGCTCGTCCTTAACCGTTTTGATCAGCTCAAAACTGTCTTCAGTCTGTAGCACAAACGGGAACAAGGAGGTGAACCAGCCGACGGTTCGGGACACATTCATATCCGGAATTACTTCCTCTCGGCCATGCCCTTCGATCATCACAAGCACCTGAGCAATGCCGGACCACTCCTTTACCGCCATCCCCAGCGCCGCCAGCAGGAGATCGTTAATCTCCGTGTTATAAGCTGCATGCGCCTGTTTTAGCAATTGCTCGGTATGCTCGGCATCGAGCGTCAACTTGACGGATGAAACCTCCTTCACTGGATAGCCGATCGTTGGAAGCCTCATATTCAGGAGAGAAACGGTAGATTCCTCGACCTTCTGCCAGTACGACACCTCCCTTAGCAGCTTCTCGCTGACTGCATAACACCCAAGCTGCTCCGACCATACCTTGAACGAATCGGTTTTGTCTGGCAGCTTGATTCCCTGACCGCTTGTCAACTGGGCATATAAGGTGCAGAAGTCCTCAAGTATAAAGCGCCAGGACACGCCATCTATGACTAGATGGTGGATCACAATGAGCAGATGATCGCCATCATCGACCCGGAATAATGCCAGCTTCACAAGCGGTCCACGGTTTATATCGAAGGAGGCTTGAAGTTTGTCCGACTGTTCCGCAACCGCTGCACGGTAATTCGCCTCACCGATCAAATCGATCAAGCTGAATTCTGCCAAGGATTGCTCCAAGCCCCTGTTGTATTGGACGACCTCATCACCCTGCATGCGGTATTGCATGCGCAGCGCATCATGGTGCCGTACGATCTGCTCGAACGCCTGCTTCACAACATCGGCATCGAATCGCTCCTTCCGGTACAGCATGACGGAATGATTGTAATGCTGTGCTGCTTCCCAGGTTTGTTCGAACAGCCGCTTCTGGATCGGCGTCAGCCGGACCTCGCCTTCCACCGTCTCCTGCGATATCGTTCTCACGGACGGCTTCACATACTTGGCAAGCTCCTGAATAACCGGGTGGCGGAATAATGACCTCACCTCCATCTTGAGGCCATAGCGCATAAGCCGAGAAGAGATTTGCAAAGCCTTGATTGAATCACCGCCTAGCTCGAAGAAGTTGTGTTCCGTGCCAACCCCTTGTACGCCGAGCGTTTCCTCCCACACCTGAACCAGCTTCTTTTCGGTCTCATTCTGAGGCAGAGTTCCTTTCAGCTCAATGACAGCGTTAGCGTCCGGCTCCGGTAGTGCCCTGCGGTCAATCTTGCCATTCTCGTTCAGCGGCATATGCGCCAAGCAGATGATATGGGCCGGCATCATGTAGTTTGGAAGCTTCTTCTTCAGAAAGTTACGAATGTCCATGACGCTGCCTTCCTCATGCGTGACCACGTAGGCGCACAGATACGTGTGTATGGCATCCTGCTGCTTCGAAATTACGATCGCCTGCAAGACAGCCTCATGCGCAAGCAGGCATTGCTCGATCTCGGCCAGTTCTATCCTATAACCTTTAATTTTCACCTGGTGATCGACCCTGCCGATATATTCAATCGTTCCGTCAGGCAACCACCGGGCCATATCGCCACTTCTGTACATCCGTTGACCAGCTGCGTAACGATTTGGTATAAATTTGTCCAAGGTTAGTTGCTTGTTGTTCAAGTAGCCTCTGGCTAGCCCCTCGCCTGCGATCGCGAGCTCGCCCGGAACGCCAATCGGAACGAGCTGCCCGTATCGGTCCAGAATATAGATGCTCACATTGGAGATCGGCTTGCCGATAACCGACTGAAGTCTTAACGTTTCGAATTGCCCGGTCGGAATCGGGTACGCCACGCAGCCAACCGCGGCTTCGGTAGGTCCATAGTGGTTCGCAAAGACTGCCTTCGGATATTGGGTATAGAAGGCGGCCACGTCCTCCACGTTAACCTTTTCCCCGCCGCAGACGACAAGCCTTAATGAGTCGAGCTTATCGTGCGCAGCGAAAAGTTCATTGTTCACCAGCAGGTGGAAGAGCGACGGCGTCGTTTTGATAAAGGTGATGCCTTGCGCATGGATGTAGTTTAGTACATATTCAGGATCGACAACATCATTGCGACCAACCAGATGCAGCTCGCAGCCTTTCACTAGGCAAGAATAAAGCGCCGTGTAGCCAAGATCGAAGCTTGCAGAAGAAAGGAGGACAGTCCGGTCTCCCGGCACAATACTGAACTTGTCCGTAAACCATGAGATATAGTTGACGAGATTCCGATGCTCCAGCATAGCCCCCTTCGGCATGCCGGTCGTGCCCGATGTATAGATGACATAGATCAGATCCTCTGGTTTGGAGGAGCGGCTGACAGTTTCATCAGTGCCCTCATCATAGAGCACCTTATCCAGGCTAATAAATTGAACATCCAGACCAAGCTTTTCTGGCGTCTGTCCATAGCCGAGCAGCATCTGTGCCCCGCTGTTATCAAGCATGAACGCCATTTTATCCTCTGGAAAATCGGCATCGATCGGCATATATGCGCATCCAGCCTTGAGAACCGCAACGATACCAATGACGGTCTCCGGGCGATTGTCCGTTATAATCCCGATGATCTTGCCGACTTCCGGTTCATTCGGCTTCCCTTCAAGCAGAGCGGTTATGGACTTCGCAAGACGGTTCGCCTTCCTATTCAACTCAGCGAATATCAACTTGCCACCTTCGTACACAATAGCAGCCTTGTCTGGCATCAGGACTGCCAGCTCCTCAAATAGGTCAATTACTGTACGATCTCTCGGATATGGCGTTAACTTTCCGTTGAACTCAGTAAGCAGCATATGACGCTCTGACTCAGCCAACAGATCCAGTTCGCTGATCAGGCCGCCGATATGACCTGGCATGAGCTGTAGCGTATTGACATAATGGCCTGCCAGCCGTTCCATACTGTCCTTGCGGAACAGCTTCGTGCAGAAGATCAAGTCAAAGTAGAGGATTCCGTCCCTCTCTTCAGCCTGCAGGGACATATCGTATTTCGTCGTATCACGGTTTAGCTCTTGGAACGTAGCCGTAAGCTGTTCTAGCTGGAATGTGGCTGTACCAACATTATTCATCGTGAACATAACATCGAAGAGAGGATTACGGCTGAGGTTGCGGTTCAAACGCAAGCTCTCGACGAGCTCCTCGAACGGGTATTCCTGGTGCTCGTAGGCGTTCAGGCAGTTGTCCTTGACCTCGGCCAGAAACTCCGCCAGCGTCTTACTTCCTACAGGCTGGTTGCGGATGGCCAGCGTATTCACGAACATCCCCATCACTTGCTGAAGTTCGGCATGGGTACGTCCCGCGATCGGCGTGCCAACGACAATATCCTCTTGCCCTGAATATTTGGATAGAATAATGTTGAAGGCAGCGAGCAGTACCATATACAACGTCGTTCCCGTTGTCACGGCCAGGGCATTTAGTTCCCTCGTCTGCTCGGCACCGATGGCAAATGAATAGCGGTCTCCCTCGAAGCTCTGATTCTGAGGCCGAGGGAAGTCAGTTGGCAGCAACAATACCGGCGTTTCGCCGCTGAATTGCTTGAGCCAATATGGCTTGTGGCGTTCGTCAACCGCCTGCTGTACGAACTCACGATACCAGTTGGCGTAGTCTTTATACTGATATTTCAAAGGTGCGAGCGTATGCCCGGCATACAGTAGATTGAATTCCTCGATAAACGTTGCTACAGAAGCCCCGTCCGAAATGATATGGTGCATATCCAGCATGAGCACATGCTTCGTCTCGGACAGCCTGACAAGGCTTGCCCGAAAGAGCGGAGCATGGCCCAGTTCAAACGGCTCCACGAACCGCTTCATGATGTCCTGAAGCTCCGCCTCATCTGCCCATCCGGCTAGATCCAGTGTGAAAGAAACGTCATCGTCGACGATTTGCACAGGCTCTTCATCTACCAGCCGGAATGAAGTGCGCAGCGCATCATGCCGACTTATGAGTTGCTTCAGAGCACTCTCCAGTCGGTGTACATCAATCATGCCACATAGCTCCAATGCGCCCGGCATATTATAGGAGGTGTTCGCTTCCTCATGAATCTGATTAAGAATGTACAGCCGCTTCTGTGCAGGCGATACCGCATAGTATTCTAACGGCTCCACTTTCCGTATCTCATCGAACTCGCTAGTGCCTAGTGATGCAATCAGCTCCGCCAAGCCGCTGATGGTCGGATTCATGAACATATCCCGAATTGGAATACGCACATCCCACTCTTTATTGATCTTCGCAATAAGTATGGAAGCCTTGAGTGAGTGCCCGCCGCACTCAAAAAAGTTATCGAAGATGCCGATGCCGGTCTGGCCAAGTTCCTCTTCCCATAGGCGGACAAGCATCCGCTCGGTATCATTCCGGGGCGGAACATGATCGGCTCGATCCAGCATATAGCTGCTGGTTTTCGGAAGCGCTTTCCGGTCCAGCTTCCCGTTCGATGTCAATGGCATGTGGCCGAGACGAATAAAGTAGGTCGGCACCATATAGTCCGGAAGCGACTCTAGCAATCGGCTTCTCATATACGAGACGCCCAGTTCCGTATCTGCCACATAATAGGCATAGAGCAGTTTATCATTCGAGCTCCCATCCCTCGCTAGAACGACCGCTTCTTTAATTTCGGGAATGAGAGACAAGCGATGTTCGATTTCGCCTAACTCGATTCGGAAACCACGGATTTTCACCTGATGGTCGATTCGACCCAAGTACTCCATTTCGCCATTAGCCAGCATCCGTACAAGGTCACCCGACTTGTAGAGCCGTTCCCCCGGCTTGTACGGATGCTCGACAAACCGCTCTCTAGTGAGACTGTCCCGGTTCAGGTATCCTCTTGCGACTCCTTCCCCGCCGACATACAGCTCGCCGGGCACGCCAAGTGGAACGAGCCGTTTATGCGCATCCATCACATAGCAGCTTAAAGTCGGGATTGGCGAACCAATGTTGCTAACATCGCTCTCCATCTCTCGCTCCGTGATTTCCTTGAATGTGACATGTACCGTTGTCTCGGTAATACCGTACATGTTGATTAGACGGGTGTCCGGGTAAGCTTGCTTCCAGCTTTGAAGCATAGCCGGCTTGAGCGATTCACCGCCGAAGATGATGTACCGGATCGAGCCCAGCGTACCCGATTGAAGCTTCGTTTCATGATGCAACAGGTGATAGAAGGCTGTCGGCGTCTGGTTTAATACCGTCACCTTTTCCTTCGACATTAGATCGATGAAGTCAGACGGATTCTGCGCCACATGCTTCGGTACGATGACCAACTTGCCACCGTATAGCAGTGCACCGTACATTTCCCAGACCGAGAAATCAAAGCAGTACGAATGGAACATCGTCCACACATCATGCTCGTTGAAAATAAACTGCATCCGGTTATTCGCCATTAGACGAATGACTTGCCGATGCTCGATCATGACGCCCTTCGGCTTGCCTGTCGTCCCTGAGGTGTAGATGATGTAGGCCAAATGCTCAGGCACAACGGGCTCATCTGGGTTTGCAGCAGGATACGTTTGAAGTACGGCGCAATCCGTAATGTTAAGCAGATGGCCCGAGAATACAATGCATTCCTCGATGGGCGCTCCGGTCAGCAGCATAGACAACCCGCTGTCGTCCAGCATGAACTGGATTCGCTCCTGCGGATAAGACGGATCGATCGGCAAGTAGGCCGCTCCCGCTTTCAGAATGCCAAGCATCCCGATGATCATCTCGATGGAGCGGTCAATCATGATGCCGACAAGCGTATCCGCCTTAGCTCCCTGCGACCGAAGCCAATGTGCCACTTGATTGGCCCGGTTGTTCAACTCGCCATACGTCATCGCGGCCTCCTCACAAACGACCGCAACCCGGTCAGGGGTTCGCATAGCCTGTGCTTCGAATACGCGATGAATCGTTGCAGCTGTGTCATATTTGGCATCCAGGCTATCCTGCTCATGGAGCAACCGGTGTTTCTCGTCAGCTGTCAGCAAATCGATATGTTTGATCTCCAGCGCCTCATGCGCAGCAACTTGATGCAGAATACGGCTGTAATGCGTGCTTATCCGCTCGATTGTCGCCCTCTCAAATAGCTGCGTGCTGTAATCCACATGCAGGATCAGTCCATTGGCGCGTTCCTCGACCGTAAACATGATGTCGTATTGGGATACACCTGGATTAATCTCCGAAGGGGTAAACGTCAATCCACCCGATGTCCATTGGCCGATCCCCATATTTTGAACGACGAACATTGTGTCAAATAGCGGACGTCGGCTGAGGTCGCGCTTCATATTTAACCGATCTACCAACCGTTCGAACGGATATTCTTGATGCTCGAAGGCCGACAGCACGCACGCCTTCGTCTCCTCGAGCAGCTCAATGAAGCTCCGATCTCCCGGATAGCCACGAAGGGCTACCGTGTTGACAAACATCCCAATCATTCGATCCACATCGGGATGACTTCTGCCAGATACCGGCGTACCTACAACGATGTCTTCCTGTCCGGTGTACAAATGGAGCAGCACTTGATAAGCCGATAGCAATACCATGAACAAGCTTGCGTTCGCATTCTCCGCTACATTCCGCAACTGCTGCGCCAACTGGCCATCCAGAGTGCACGTGAATCGATCCCCCTCTAGTGTGAGCTGCAGCGGTCTTGCAAAGTCCGTTGGTAGGTTCAGCACCGGAATTTCATCGCTGAACTGGCTCAGCCAATACGTCTCCTCTCGCACCATGCCCGCTTCGTTATTCGATTCCTTCAGCCACATGGAGTAATCGATGAATTGAATCTCAGTCGGTGGTAGCCGCTCACCGTCATATAGGCGAATTAGCTCATTCTGTATGACGGATACTGACACGCCGTCTGCGATAATATGATGCATATCGATAAGCAGAACATGATAGCTGTCCGAGACGGTAATCAGGTCTGCTCTACAGAGAGGGCCTTGCGCGAGATCGAACGACTGAACGAAGTGCGCGATTCTCGCTTCCAGCTCCTCTGCAGACATGCAGGTTCGATGACTGATTACAGGCTGCATTCGGTTCAAGATACGTTGGACGATACCGTCATTTTCTTTGTTGAACACGATCCGGAACACCTCATGTCTGTCAATCAACTGCTCCCACGCCTGCAGCAGACGGCCGGTGTCTAGCTCACCCTCGATAATGAGCTGGATTGGAATATTGTAGGCAAGACCATCCTTGTCGAATTCGTTCATGAGATAGATTCTTCGCTGGGCAGGGGTAAGCTCGTAGTATCCTTCTCGCTCAGCCCGCGGGATCGGTATGAAAACAGCATCCTCCGCTTCGGTAAGGCAGACGGCGAGCTGCTTGATGGTTGGACTCTGAAACAGCTGCCGCACTGGCAGCTGCTTGCCGAACTGCTTGTGTACATGCTTTAGCATGATGGTCGCCTGCAGAGAGTTTCCGCCTAGTGCCCAGAAGCTATCGTTTATACAGATGCACTGAACGCCCAAAATTCTGCTCCAAATCTCCGTCAGCTGCCGTTCGGTACTATTCCCCGGGCGGACATGCGGCTCCACTCGCTGAAGGAGATGCAATGCTTCCACGTCAACCTTGCCTTCATCGGTCAGAGGAAAGGTATCCACCACCGTAACCTGGCTTGGAAGCATATAATCAGGTAAACCATCGGCCAGTTTCTGCCGCACGTAATCTGCATCGAGCGAGCCTTCTATATAAGCTGCCAACTGCCGATCATGCTCTTTCCCGAATGTATCAAAGACGCATCCAACCACACCAAGGAGCTGTGCCACCGTATGTTCCAGTTGAACAAGGTTGACAAGAAAGCCTCGAATACGAATCATTCTTTCCTTATCGCCCAATACCGTCACTTTACCGTCCGCTGTATAGGCCGCCACTTTGCCCGTTGCCCTGTATTCTGAATCATCCTGCCAGTACAGTTCGCCAATCGTACCAATCTGCGACGGCTGCAGGTACGGATCCATTATCATATGCCCAGAGACTTCACCCATCTGTTCCGCGAATCTGCGATGCTCGGGCGAGATCAAATCAAGTTGACCGATATGACAATGACCATCTATTACGACGGCCTGCAGAAGTCGAATAAACGACTGCGTCCAAGCTTCCATCGTCTCCGGCTGCACGAGATCGGCGTTGTAATCAAAATCAAGCCGCAACTTATCGTTCATTTCCATCGCATTTAAGAACAGATCATAATGGGTGTACGGCGCCGGAAGCGGCGTCACCTCCAACGTTAAATCAGCGAACTTCAGGCCCCGCAACGGCCTATCCATATTAAACAAAATGTTGACCACCGGAGCTTGTCTGCCGACTAATCGTTCTGACAGACCGGCCAGGGAGTAGCTCTGGTAGGTATCGATCTCCTTAATCGCCATCTTCACATTGGCTGCGAATTCGCTGAAGGATGCGTCTCCGTCTGCACAAGTAATCACCGGCAGCAGGTTGACGCAGTTGCCTGCCAGGCAGTTCTGACCCATCTGTGCTTGGCCGGACGTAGCAATGGCCACCACCAGCTCATTCTGCCCTGTCAATCTATGCAGCCACACCTTGTACGCAGCAAGCAGCGTAACAAACAAACTATTGTGCGCGGAAATGCTGAACGATCGCAGCTGCTTCGTCAGCGCGGCATCTACGTAAGCCGTATGGCGGCCACTCTTGAAGAATCTCATCCCTATCGTTTCGTTCGTCGATGGAATCGACAGGGTCGGAACAGGCATCGCGAACTTATCACACCAGAATGATGCGGCTTCCTCGCTTTCCTGCTTATGCAGCTGCTTCTCCTGCCAATCGAGGTATGCGCCGAACGGAGTGGGATCGGGTAATGACAGCGACGTCCCGTCTCGCAGTGCAGCATACGCTTTGCCTAGCTCGTCCAAGTACAGCACGATGGACCAGCCATCGGTCGTGATATGGTGGAACACGAGCACGAGCTCATGCTCAAGCTCCGACAGCTTGAGCAGTCGAGCGCGGAATAAAGGCTCCCCAGTGAGCATACTCATGGCCGCTCCGGAAATCTGATGTAAGCACTGCTCCTTGGCAGCTTGCTGTTCCGCATGCTCCAGTCTGGACAGATCCAGCACAGGAAGGTGGACATCTAACACCGGGAGTACATGCTGATTTTCCTCATCTGCATCGACTACAATCCGCAAGGCATCATGGCGGTCGACGATTGTCCGCAGCGCCTCCTCCATCAGATGGGCATCCAGCGAGCCCTCAAGATTCAGGACAACCGTTTGGTTCAAAGCGGCCGACTGCGCCTCTCCGCCTAGCGATGCAAGCAGCAGTTGCTTCTGCTCTTCGGACATCGGAATGTACTTCGTATCCTTTCGTTCCACGTGCATATCCGGCGAACGGCCGCCAGGCGTTGGGGGTGTCGTCTCCGGTAAAAATCCACCCTTCCTTAGTTCCTCCACCGTTTCTTTGACCGCTTCAATGATCCGGTCAAGGTCTTCGCGGGTATGTGCTGTGGATAAGAAGCAATTGCGGCCCTCCCATATATAAATCCCTTTATGAATCAGATGATAAAAGAACAACTCGGTATCTCCGTACGATACGAATCGGAACAGTGACCCGTAATTTACCATATGGATGGGCACGCTGGATGCTTTGAAATAAGCATTAAGCTCCTGGATCAAATATTCGGTGTTCTGATTGAGCGAGCTGTACAGCATGTCCTTATGATCCTTCAAATATTGAAGCGTTGTTCGCGCTGCCCGCATCGTTAGCGGATGGGTACAGAATGTGCCACCGACGAATGTCTTCAATTCAGCTTGGGACGGATAGGACGAATCTCCGAAACGCCATGATCCACCGTCAACCGGGCTCATGAACGCTTTCGTTCCCGCTACAACGCCGATCGGCAGGCCGCCACCGACAACCTTGCCGTAGACAACTAGATCCGCTTTCACGCCGAACCATGCCTGTGCGCCTCCAATACCGATTCGGAAGCCTGTAATGATCTCATCGAAAATAAGTACACTACCTGCCTGCTCCGTAATGCTTCGAAGTTCATGTAGGAATTTTCTAGGTTGTAAATCCGGACGCCTGCTCTGGACAGGCTCGACAAGGACCGCTGCCAGCTCATGGGCGTACTGCCGGATGACCGCTAGTGAATCCTGGCTGTTATAATTCAGCATCAGGACATCGTGCAAATAATGGTCCGCTATGCCAGGCGCCATCGGCTGCGCGAACGGATTGTCCGGCTGTGGATTCGATACACCAAGCACACCGTCGAAGGTACCATGATAGGAGCCGGCAAAGATGACAATCTTAGATCTTCCGGTTACAGCCCGCGCCAACCTTAAAGCGACCATCACCGCTTCGGTACCGGAGTTGTAGAAGGCAACACGCTCCACCCCAGTCATCTCGCTAACCATCGTAGCCACCTCGCCAGCGAGATCGGACATCGGCCCAAGCGGCGGCAAATCGGAGGACAGACTTCTTTCATGCTCCTCGTTAATGAACGGTGGGTTATGGCCAAGCAGATTGACGCCAAAGCCCATCGTCAAGTCGATATACTCATTCCCGTCGACATCCCACATTTTCGAGCCGGAGGACGCGGATGCAGCGATTGGGTAAACCATTTCCTTCCAATATGAACGGAATCCGGCTACATTACGGTTATTGGCATGGGTGAGCCGTGACGCCTCTGTTAATCGTTTCGAGCCTTGCGTCCGGTCAATATACTTCGTCATAAAGGCACTTAAGTACTCCGCCTGCTTCGGCGTCAGTCCGCCGTCCCCGCTAATGACAATCGGCTGATACGGAATAAACGGCTTCGATTCAGAAGCAGCCGGTACAGCAGTAGTCTTCTGTACATTTGGGCCGAATGGCGAGGCAGGCTGATGCTGTGGCTCTATTTTCGTGGATGCGGTGCCGCCAAGCGCATTCAGCTGCATGCTAATAATGTCAGCCATATGCTGCTGCTGGGCGCTCATTAGTTCGAGCTGCTGGCTTATAATGCGCTCCAATGCAGAAGATGAGTTGACAAGTGCTCTTGCATTAGGGGCTTCGGCATTGCTGTCTCCTCCCTGATGAGATCCTCCAATCACCACCGGCTGAGCTGCGCGCTGTTCTTCCGGTGCGACAGCAGTCTGCATCTGTATAGCGGGCTCGTTACCCGCAGAGGCAGGATGTAGAGGAACAACAGTCGCATGTACCGCGATATGATCAGCCAGCAACTGCAAGCAGGTTAGCGTATCAAAAAATTGTTCCATTGGGATTTCGACGCCGAAGCACTTCTTAATGTCGTCCCGAACTTGAACCAACATAATCGAATCCAGTCCCATCTCAAGAAAATGGACGCCTGGGTCAATATGCTCTGATTCAAATCCGGATGCGCGGCTGATGATTCCCTTCAGCGTCTCTGCGACGTCATCGGATGAAACTGCTAAGCGAACTGAAGTTTCCTCCCGCTTCCTCTCGACCATCGCAATGCCTGCCGCTACCTCCGTCAACGAATGGACAGGGTTCGGCAGCAACTTCGCTTCATTTGTATACCAGCACCGGTTCCGCTCAAACGGGTAGATCGGTAAAGGAAGCTTCTGACGGGCAGTCATCAACACTTCATACAGTGCGTTCCAGTGAATCGAGGCGCCTCTGCTGTACAGTTCGGCAATCGCTTCAAGTTCTTCCCTGCCCGCATATCGGCTATTGCGCACTTGGCTGATGATCTTCTCCACCCGGCTCTCCAAGACCTGAAGATGGTCACCGGCCGGAGAAATATTCACTCGCTCTAGCGCATTCAACTGATCCTCTCCTGCAAAAATAGCCTTAAGCTTGCTCAGCAGCTCCTGCGAGCTGTCGGCGACGATCGCAAGCCGATAATCGAACAGGCTTCTGCCCGTATTCGCCGTATAGCAGACGTCCGCAATCGAGACCTCCGGATACTGGACGAGGTAATCCGAATATTCCTTCACAAGCTCCTGAAGCGCCCGCTTGCTCTTGGCTGACAGCGTCAACAACTGTGGTCCGCCATCCGCTTTCTTCACCCTCACCGAGGCATGTTGATATTCTTCCAGTACCAAATGAGCGTTCGTTCCGCTAAAGCCGAAGGAGCTGATTCCACCTCGTAGAGGCGTCCCATCCGATTTGATTAAATCGGATGTTTCCGTGTTCAAATAGAACGGCGAAGCCTCGAACCGAATATTAGAATTCGGCTTATTGAAATGCACCAGCGGCGGATTTTGTTTATTCTTTATCATAAGCACCGATTTAATCAAACCGGCGATTCCGGCAGCCTCGAAAAGATGCCCGATGTTCGCCTTGACCGAGCCAATCGCACAAAACTGCTTTCTGCTTGTATAGCGCTCAAAGGCCTTAATCAGGCCGTCGAACTCAATCGGATCGCCGATCTTGGTGCCGGTTCCATGCGCTTCGATAAAATCGAGCGTATCTGGATGGATCCCTGCATTCCGCCAGGCCTCTTCAATCACTTCCGTCTGGGAAGCCCGGTTCGGCGCTGTAATTCCGGCTGTTGTACCGTCTTGATTAATCGCGCTTCCCTTTATGACGGCATAGATGTGATCACCATCCTGCTCCGCTTTGGCAAGCGGCTTGAGCAATAACGCTCCGACCCCTTCTCCGAATCCGGTGCCGTCGGCATCGGCATCGAAGGTTCTTGCCCTGCCGTCGGATGACTCCATATCCAATCCAAGCTGCAAAGGCAGCAGAATCGTACGCACACCGCCGGCTATAGCCATGTCGCAATCACCGCTGACAATACCCTGACATGCTAAATGAACTGCGACAAGAGAGGAAGAGCATGCGGTGTCCACCGTAACGGCTGGCCCTTTCAAATCCAGGTAATAAGCGATTCGGCTTGCCAGGACAGAGGGCAGGTTACCGATAATGTAGTTCTGGAACTTGTCCTGGTTGCCGCTGAACAGAAGCCGTTCATAATCGTAACCTACCTTGGAAAAACCAACGTAGACGCCCACCTTTTTGTTCCGAAGCTGATCGCCAGCATATCCCGCATCTTCAATCGTATGCCAGGCCGTCTGCAGGAACATCCGTTGATTCGGGTCCATATATTTCGCTTCATTCGGACTTATGCGGAAGAACGAGTAATCGAATTTATCGATCTCTTTCAGATATCCGCCTTCTACAAACGCTTTGCCGGTGTCCTCCATACCGATAGCAGATAGGTAATCGGCAGCGTCCTGTGTCCGCTCCAATCCGTAGACACCGATTGAGTCACGGCCTGCGGCCAGATTGTCCCACAATTGCTCCTTCGTCTTTGCTCCCGGCAGATCGAAGGCGATTCCGATTATGGCCACATCGGTTTCCTTCCGAGTTTCCGCCTCCCTAGGAGAATCTGTAGCAGACTTCCTCGGTTGGCTATGCTCTGCAATAAATGCCGCCAATCTTGCGATCGTCGGATATGTAAACATGTCGGTGATGGATAGCGGCATACCGAATTTCACTTCGATCTTACCAATAATCTGGGTAAGCAGCAGCGAACTGGCTCCGACGTCAAAGTAGCTGTCATCACGACCGATTGATTCTCTGAGTAGAGCCTCTTCAAACAGCTGCATCAAAAACCGTTCGACCTCACCCTGTGTATATGCGGGCGATTGCGCCTTCTCCATCTTCTTCTCCGCTGTGATCGCCTTCAATTCGGCTATAACTTCCGCATACTCGCCATCCTCGAACAGTCTGGCTAATTTATAACGCTGCACCTTACCGCTTGTCGTCTTGGGCAGTTGCTTGATCGGAACGACCTCGCGTACATCCCAGCCCGCAGCCACCAGAAGATGCTGCCTTACGCTTGCTGCGATCGGGATAAACTTCTCCAGCGAACGCTTGGATACGACGAACAAGACGATATCCTCCTCTTGGGAGGAGGGTTTCCGCACACCACAAGCGACGACACGGCCGACGCCGATACCATCCACCTCTTCAGCAACACGCTCGATATCATGCGGATATACGTTCTGGCTATTGACGAAAATAATATCCTTCGCCCTGCCAGTTATTACGAGCTTGCCTTGCCTCATAAAGCCCAGATCGCCAGTATTCAGCCACCCGTCTTGCAGAATCACTTTGGAGGTCGCTTCCTCGTTGTTATAGTAGCCCCTCGTTACGTTCAAGCCTTTGATATGTATATTGCCGATGATGCCCTCATCCACTTGAAGATGGTTCTCGCCAGTAATCCGAATCTCGCAATAATCGATTGCTGTCCCGACCTCTACGAAACTCACGCAGTTAGGAGTGCCTTCTTCGACTTCGACGACCTTCTCGCCCGTATTTAGATGCTCTCGGTCGAGATACACGGTCACCATTCCATCTTCAATACCAGAGAAGGATACCCCAACCGAGCCTTCTGCCATCCCGTACGCGGGCAGCATGGCTGTTTTGCTTAATCCGTAAGGGGCCAGCGTCTCATGAAACGTCTCACATAACTGAGTTGAGATCGGCTCGGCACCATTGACGATGACTCGAACTTGCGATAGATCCCAGCCGATTGCCTTCTCGGGTTTAAAAAAGGTAAGAAAATAGTTGTAGCCAAAGTTGGGTGAGGAAAGATGTGTAATGCGGTGCTGGCTTGCTTTTTTAATCCATAATTCGGGGTGTCGGATGAATAGATTCGTCGGCAGCATATATTGGTCGACCCCGGCGACGTAAGGAGCGATATGGTTGAAGATCAGCCCCATATCATGCGTTAATGGCATCCATTGCAGTAGCCTGTCTTCGGTTCTGAGATTCATGGCTTTTATGAGAGCGTATGTATTGTGGAGTAAATTGGAGTGGGTTAGAATCACCCCTTTGGGATCGCCTGTGGAGCCTGAAGAGAATTGAATGAATGCGATATCTTGAGGGTTGGGTGTGCGAGTAGGAGAAGAAAGCGGGAAAGTGACCGATTCATCGATTATGAACGCCCTGCTCTGGATCGTGGCCCAGTGCACTGACTCGCACTGCTTCTGAATGAATTTATCAAGATTATCATATGTTTTGGACGTTGCTAGCAAATAAGGACGATTGAGAATGTCCCAGATTTTAAACATTTTGCTGATGTGTTCCTTGTTGTTGCCAATGCTCACCGGAACCGGAATCATGCCACCTAATATGCAGGCCCAGAAAGCGATAGAGAATTTACGGTTATCGTCGATTTGGAACAGCACTTCATCGTTGGGCATAACGCCTTGGTGCTGCAGGAAGCCAAGAAATCCAACTGCTTCTTCATACATGTCTCGGTACGACAAAAAACTTTCCCGTTCATCGCCCTCTATGAACATAATCCCTTGCTGCGTAAGGGCGCTTCTTTCTTTGATTACGTCAGCTAACGTTTGAACGATACTCATGATTTATCCCCTATCGTCAAAATAGTTGCTTGATTTTACCTAGAAAACGCTGTATTTCCGCCTGGGTAGCTTGCTTGGCTTCCAAGACGGCTTGCAGAAGAGTCAATGCCTCGTTAGTCACAGTCATGTTCATAGCATAAGTATGATCCTTCGTCTGCTTATGTAAAGTCTCGAGTGCCCTGCAGGATGCGTTCACACGCATCTCGTAATCATCGAGGCTCCAGTTGCGGTTACGTGCTGTAACAGCTGCGGTTAGGCATTGTTCAACAACCCTCTGTTGCTTGTCCCGAGTGGACGACAATAGCGTCCCAAATTCGGACAATGAGTCCGGTCCGGAGAATGAATGGGCAGCGACATCAGGTATGGTGTCACTTATGAATTCGCCAAGCAGCCGCTTCGGGCCTATCTCGATGACATCGGTAACTTTTTGCTTCTTCAAATAGCGCATCGTATCGGCCCACCGGACGGGCATGGTCATCTGCTTGAGCAGCATTTCCTTGACCGTATTGTCGATTCCCTCATATGGCAATGCGGTCACATTCGATATGACGCGGCTGTTCATTGGGCCAAACGAGTACTTCTTTAGCTCCGAATCCATCTCTGAAGCAGCTCCATGCATCAACGGGCAGTGAAAAGGAGCACTGACATTCAGCGGTGTTGCCCTTGCATGCATTGCGTTTAACCGCTTGATAGCAACCTCCACCACTTCCGTATGACCGGAGATCACATTCTGGTTCGTCGAATTAAGACAAGCGACGTGAATGGATCGGCTTCCCTGCGTCAGATCGGCACATAAAGACTCTAAGACTTCGAGCGTGACCCCTTTAACGGCGGCCATCTTACCTTCTCCTAGCGGAACGGCCCGCTGCATGAAATTCCCTCTGTGACGCACCAGCTTTACCGCGTCGGAGAATTCGATCGCCCCACTGCATACCAAGGCGGTGTATTCCCCCAAGCTATGTCCTGCCATATATGCCGGTTCGATACCAAACTCCTCCTGCCACACCCGGAAGGCGATGACGCTAACCGTCAATATGGCAGGCTGGGCATTGCTTGTCATCGCTAATTCCGTACGTTCGCCTTCGAAGCACAAACTTTTCAAATCAAAGCCTAAGGAATCACCTGCCTCTTCAAATAGCTGCCGCGCGAATGAAAATTGCTGATAAAACCTGCTCCCCATGCCAGTATATTGGCACCCTTGTCCCGGAAACACAACTGCTAGGTTCACTACTCAGCCTTCTTTCTAGAACTATTTATGGGATGAAATAACTGCTTGCATAGGAAGTATATTACATCAAAATACAATATATAGTCAATTCAAACTATGTCGAATGACATAATATATTCAGGTTTCGTAGACATTTTTGCTGAACTAACGAATCAAAATCACTTAATGATGGTTTTTGTCATGTTTCGGGGGGAATCTCTTTTGAATCCATAAACAGCTGTCTCCTATCTGATGAACGCGACAAAAAACCTCTGGCACCAAGGCCAGAGGTCATGGATATTGACCGCCTATTAATCTACGGTCAGTATGCGTGGGGACATGCTCTTCACCGTCTTCGATGCAAGCCAAGATCCCAATGTGGCGGCAGCTACGCTCAGAATAGCTCCTAATACAACTTGCTCCGCTTGAATCGACAATGGCATTTCGACAATGCCATAGTTGGCAAGAATGACATTCAAGAGGCGCGGTAGTAGGAATAGACCCACAGGGATACCGATAATGGCCCCGATCATCGATAGATTAAAGACGCCGCTGGAGATCGATACTCTTATTTTGCGGGAGGTCATGCCGATTGATTTGTAAATACCATAGTTTTTTTGCTCTTTGCGGATGTTAATCCGGCAAATACTGAAAATAATAACGAACGTAGCGAGCAGGAACAGTAATCCGATGACGGACATCGGCAGAACCAATCCGGCTACCGCAGCAGAGAAAACCTCATTGACCAGCGATTCATGCGTAGCCGACCAGAGCGCGCTTCCGTACGAATTATTCAATTCAGTGACGAAGGTATCCGGATTGATATTGTCTTGAAGGTTAACGAAGTAGGAATCCATGTTGATGACATGTCGCTGACTGTTCGGAATGGCAGCAGCTTTCATGCGGGCAGAATACGCAAGATTTGCAATCGCCTGATAGACACCCGTGATCGTCATTGACTTCTTATCGCCAAGTACGTAGACATCGATTTTGTCCCCTACATCTTTTTTCAATTGCTTCGCAACGTTGATGCCGATCGAAATTTCATCATCCGCATGCGGATTGCCGCCTCTTAGATTCGACACTCCGATCTCATCATAATTTCCATCGACTAAAGTCAGCACGACATTGAGCTGGTTGGTGCCCGTATCGTCCTCGAAAGGGATAACGCCGTTCGTATCGCCAAATCGACTGTGGTTAACAATACGGCTGTCCCTAAACAGTGTCTGGTTCAACTGCTCATTAGACAGTTCCTTCGGCTCATCGATTCGCATCGAAATATCCGAGGAGTCATAACCCCAAGACGAAATCGTCTTGTTAATCGAGACGATGCTGTATATAAAGATGGAGCAGAAAATGAGCACCGCACTTGTAGCGACCGCCATTAACGTCATGAGGATGGAGCCTGCTCGGTTTTTTAACACCCCTCTTAGCCCCAGCACCCACACGATTGGAAGCCTGGAGAAGCTGATCAGCCAATTGGACTGCTGCTTCGCAGCACTTCTTTCGGACATACCGTAGCGGATAGCCTGGACTGGCTGTATGAACCGGGTACGATATGAGAACAACCATGAGATAACTATGACAACTACGAGAATGGACGCACCTACTGCTGCCGCCGCACCGAAATATTGAATGCTAAAGCTGGCGTCTCCCGATCTTAAGTAGGCTAGCGACTGGGCAATAATGAACTTGGAGAAGGGGTAGCTTAAGGCGATGCCTGGAATGATGGAAATGACGGACAGAACAGTATATTGTAAGACGTAAATCCCTGTTGTTCGGTACGAGGTGAAGCCTTGCGATTTTAAGATTCCTATCGTTTTGTAACTAGAAAGCACCGCGTCTGAAATCGTAAAGCCTACCGTATATAAGGCGACTAGAATCATCATAAGCGCCAGGAAAATGATCACGAAGCCCAGCATTTTGTTCGTCACCGTGTAGAACGAGGATAAGCTTTCAAACTTCGTTACGCTCTCCAAATACGGTGTTCCCAATTCGCGTTCGAATGATCGCCAATACGTAGCGTTCTCTTCGTAATGATCAAAGCGCAAGGCAAGCATAAACATGTCTTTGCCCTGCATGCTCAAGAGGTTACTTTGGAAATCAGCATGGTTCATCCACACTCTTCCTGTTGAAGTGAAGGGTGAACTGTACGCTACATCGATGACGACGGCAGCTACTTTCATTGACATCGTTCTCGTATCTTTCTTGAACTCAATTGTGTCACCGACCCCAATTCCTTTCGGGTAGGCGATTGATGTAGGCAGCCACACTGTGCCTTCCTCTGGCTCTGCCTGCTGTGTCCCCTCCGCGAACACAAGTCGATCCACCGTCACAGGCTGCGCAGGCGTATCCATCATCATTAGATCCGTGTTGGGATAATCCTTTCCGTTGAATGTATATCCTGTCATGCTCCGGTATCGCAGAAGCCCAGAGGACTGAACACCTTGCTGACTGCCCCACCAACTTTCCACTTGATTCGGATTATGCAAGTCCTGCTCCAATTTCAGAATTTGATGCGAGCCTTGTACCTTGGTATGAAAATCCATGTAGCTGTTATTCGTGTTCGTAATGACAATGACAGCAGTTGAGAACAGCAAGGATGCGAGTAGCATGATTAGCGCGATAAAGCCGTTCTGTATTTTCCTCCGTTTGAGATTGGATAAACATAACAGCCAAATTGGATACACGTGGGTTCACTCCTTCTCAGATACGAAATTGAAGATGGTACTTTCCCTCAATTTCATGTCGGATGACCGATAACTGCCCAACTCCAATATGCCGCCGATCATACCATCTCTCACCACGATGAGACGATTTGCTCTGCAGGCAGCCTTGATATCGTGCGTAACCATAACGATCGATTGACCCTGCTCGTTCATCTGCGTGAAAATATCAAGAATTCCCATGCCCTGCTCATGGCTGAGCGCTCCGGTCGGTTCATCTGCAAAAATAATCTCTGGAGAGTTGATCAGCGCCCTGGAGATTGCCGCTCTCTGCTGCTGGCCGCCTGACACTTGAGAAGGTAAGCGGTTTTGATGCTCACTGAGCCCGACCCGCTTTAGAAGAGTGGCTGCTTTCTTGTTGACTTCGCTTTTACTGATACCTGCTATATAACCAGGGAATGCGACATTCTCAAGTAAGGTGAGATCAGGAACCAAATTTATCGACTGATAGACGTAACCGATTTTGCGGGCACGGAAGTCAGCCATTTCCTGTTCGGTGAAACGGTCAATTCGACGTCCATTGAAATAAATCTCTCCTCTTGTAACGGAGTCCAGGCCACTCAACATGTAGAGAAGCGTTGACTTGCCTGAACCGGAGCTTCCCATGATGACAGTGAAGTCGCCTTTGTACAAGTCCATATCGATATTTTTGATGGCATGGAATTGTTCTGAGCCGGATATGTATGTTTTGTTCAGGCCAGTCACTTTCAGAATTGTCTTTTTCTCTGTTAATACAGGCATCTTGATCGCATCCTTCTTATTCAAAATTATTGGGTCAGCATTACATCCCCAGAATCCGATAAGAGACTGACCATAGGTCCATCCATACCGATTGTCCCATTCGCTGCATCCGGGATATCTATGATGATTTTGCCTGAATCAGACTGCAGGCTCGTTTGCAGAGCGCTTGGGCGTTCCTTCACCTTTACCGTAATATTACCGGCATTCGTCTTCGCGGTAATCGGATGCTTGATCTCGGTTAGATCTAGGTTGACATGACCGGAGTCGGAGTAAATGTCGAATGCCCCGGCAGCTTCCTTCACATTGATGTTCCCGGTATCGCTGGCTAATTGGAACCGCTCTACGTTAATGTCCTGAACTTGAATGCTCTCGGTATCAGTAGTAACCTTGATCAAACTGAAGGATTGACTTGGAACCAAGAGAGATAGATGCAGCTTATTGTAGATATCGAAAAATCTCAGCGGCGTTTTTTCCTTCAGTTCGATTGTTAGTTGTCCGTTGTCGGTACTTGCGACAATTTCATAGTCATCTTTCCATTTATATGTCGTCTTGCCATGTATCTGTACTTCGATCGTATTTCCGTTGGTTGGAATGATCTTTACATCTGAGAGAGCCGACTTTACATCGATCGTACGAATGCCTTCGGCGTTTAACGTTCGGCTGCTGTTAATCTCAACAATGTTGTACGGTGAATTTCCAATCAGAAACCATACTCCCATTCCGAATATGGCAATTGTGATGAGCACGACACCTATCTTTTTGACTGACATATCAAGTTCTCCCCCTAATGATGGAAAGATTGTAGTTGAGGTAACGTAGAACCGTTTTATAATACCAGCGAGTCACCCGTACGACGCCGATTCCACAGAGTAACCCCAATCCGAATAAGCCCAAAATATAGAAGATGTCTTGGAAAAATGATGCGGAAAAGTTGTGCTGAATAAGAAAGAGGATCGGTGAGCTTAATAGAGCGGCAGTCAGGAAGTAGTATCCACCCAGTAGGACTAAAGTTACTATAAACGGCACGAGAACAAACACTAGATTCAATATGCTTACTCGGATCGTGACTCGAACGGCTCGAAGCAGGTTGCGGAATGATTGAGTATCACTGGCTTTGCGGATTTCGTATTGTGCTAAAATTTCATTTGCAATCGACGACGGCGCGCCCAACTTGCTTATAATTTCACTCATGGGACGACCTGCATCGATCGCGTAGTCAAAATGTTCAGAATAATCAAGTAGCACTTCATCTCTCTCGACCTTGGACAATGGCCTCAGCAGCTTGGCCATCTCTGCCAAATACGATTGTTTGTTCATTTCCTCCCCTCCTCGATTACAGCGTAGACACCATCTGTAAATCGCATCCATTCGTCTGTCAAATCGGCCAGCATTTCTCTCCCTCGTTCCGTCAGTTTGTAATATTTACGAGGTGGCCCTTCAGTTGATTCCTTTAAGTAAGTGGAAAATACGCCGTCAACTGTAAGCCTTCGCAAAAGTGGATATATTGTACCTTCGGCAATCTCGATCTTATTCGATATGGCCTCAACCAACTCGTACCCGTAACAATCTTTCTTGGCTGTCAGGGCCAATACGCAAAGCTCCAACACCCCTTTTTTGAATTGTACGTTCATCGCCATGTCACCTGCGCTTTGCTTGGTACTGATTATTGTAAGGTACTGTTTTTTTGCAAATCATACCAAATTATGTTCAGAATAGCAAGTGAACTTCATTATTACCAGAGCATTGCGGTTGACTCATATTGGGCTAAAGTTAAGGCAATATATAAGAAGGCATCAGGACGCGATAAGCATTGGCAATCACGCCGGCAGCAACTGGTCGACAGCTTTTAACGCACGGCAGCGGCGAATTCTGAGCGGATCAAAGCCTGCCAGCTCGGAGCTGGGGTTGAGCGTCATTTGTTCGGATTAAAGAGAATAGATCAAACGATGGGGGATGATTACCTGGATTACTTCTCGCTGCGCTATAACCGCTTGCGTCGAAATAATCAAGTATTAAGCATGCAACCGGATTACCCTATTGCTGACATGGTGATGCGCGAGCACTAGCCGTCGCTTGTGCTGGAATGACAAACTTTCGGAACTTTACCCAGTCCCTTTTTTAAATGATCGACCAATTGGATAATTTACAAAAAACCTGTACTTTCTAATCTATATGGATAAAAAAACAGGTTTTTGTAATATGAGCAATGTGATTCCGGACATCCCCCAAGACTCGAATGCCAATATGGCTGTAAATCTTGGGGGATGATTAATTCGTTATATACAGGGAATCAATTATGAGCATTCTGGAGACTAATTAAGGCTTCTATATTCTAATATCTCATCAACAGCTAGTACAAACCCACCCGATTCGCGGAAGGATTGTTGCATGTTTACAGCGGCTGTCTTGTAAGATGCGTGGCTTAACACATGGTCTGCGGCTTCGCGGATTTGCTCTGCAGTCAAGTCATCCATACGTAATGTAACACCCGCTCCAACTCTGGAGATTTGCTCGGCAATGACTGGCTGATCGGCACTTTGCGGGATAACAATGAGCGGAACTCCGTAATAGAGACCTTCATGAGCACTATTCATGCCACCATGTGTAATAAATAATTTCGTGTGTGGCAATAGATCGGTTTGTGGCACAACGTTTTTTACGATGAAGTTTGCAGGGATCCTACCTAAATCTGAAATTTGGACTTTATCACCGATCGACATGACAATCGTATGTTCCATGTCTCCCAAAGCATCCATACAGAGCTTATAGAAATCAATCGCTTGGTTAAAGACAGTACCGAGTGAAATGTAAATGAGGCTTCTTCCTTCGATTGCCGTAAGGTCGAAGTCTGTTTGGCTGACCCGTGAAGAGATGGATGGCCCAACAAATTGAAAGGAATGATCAAATGTTTCTCCTTCAGGTTGGAACTCCCTAGTCGTATACACGATGGTAAGTGGTGCTGGATTACAAAATACTTCATAAGGAGAATGGATCTTCACATGATAGGTTTCCTTTACTTTATCCGTCAGGCTTACAAATGTATCATGGATAGGCTTCGCGATCTCTGCAGGTACACTTGCATGGAACTGTTCCATCAAGCTTACGAAGGATGCCTCTGATTGCACAAAAGAAGTACAGGAATTGATTGCAGGCAGTTTCAACATGTGAGCTAGTATTCGTCCACAACCGAACATAGAATCATGAATGATGTAATCGAATTGCTCTCCCTTGATTTGTTCAAGTACGCTTGGTATGACGACATCTGCCGTAAGCAGCAAGCCGTTGATTCGTTCAAGTACATAATTTCGTCCACCTGAAATAAAGGCTTTGATGAATTTCTCATCATCAAATGTTCGTACGATAGCGCCTGTCTTCTCCAATCGCTCCCGGAATGCTTCTATGCAGAAGTACACGACCTCTTCTCCCCGTGAGATAAGCTCCTGTACGACTCCAATCGTGGGATTGATATGTCCCTCTGATCCCCCATTTATAAATAAAACACGTGCCATTATCATCACTCCTAAACAATACGGTTCGCTTACATTGTTCGCAAGGATCCACATGCCCTCGCTTGGATCAACTTGAAATTGTATTCGGGATCAAGTTTATCATAGTATACAAATAGTACAAATAATTTTTGTATAACCCCCGTAAATCTTCTCACTCCAAATGTAATTAGTGCAAATCCTATCATAAATGGGGATAAAGAAAAGATGCTAAAGCAAAAAAAACATCTCCCCAAATGAATGAGGAGATGTCCATGTATTCATATTAATTAGTGAGTAATGGATGATTTCGGATATAACGTTGTTCCCCAAATCGAAACATTAATATCGCTAGCTAACGGAACGTTATATTCATCAACAACTGTTCTCCACCATTCCCAAGCAAGACCTGTGCATTCTCTTGCAAAAATTCTGATGTTCTTGGCATTAGGCGGAAGTGGGATTTCTGTTGAGAAATGAGCAGTTCTATCGCGCCAATTTCCATCCCAACTTTTACGAGTCACGATTTCTTGTCCATTTTCATCATATGAAAACTCGTCCCAATATACTTCAAACTGAGCTACATATGCACCACTATGGTCAAGCTTAATTTTACCCTTCGTATATTCCGTCGTTTTCGTCTCGATATACTCGGTATTATTGTGAACGGCAGCGATGGAATTGTCTTTCAAGAAGACGCTTGTATATGAAATCGGGTAAGCTGGATTCTTGCTGCTGAATTCTGCATTGTCCTTGATTACGCTTTGGATAACATTGAAGTCTTTCGTGACAACTTGGTTATGTGTTTGCGCGTCGCCACCTAGTACAACGGCAGTAAATGAACTGTTTTCATAAATATCTTTGTACTGTCCGCTTGCCTGAATGCTAGGATTATTGAGCAATAATTTAAATGCCGTTTGTACATCATTGCTCTTGGAGGTCGTCTCCAATTTGACGTAAATGGTACGGCCATAAGCTACGTTTGATACCATCAACGGCGGAGTCTCGTTGCTAACCCCTTTACGGACTAGCTCGGCAAACGACACACTGTCATCAAACAGATCCGATGGATTGTTGGGCAGTCCTGCACTTACGGTATAGAAGATTTGCTTATAAGCAGCAACCATCACTTTTTTCTCGCCGTTTGCGACCGCGTTAAAGTCGATTCCCAGCGTCCCGTTAAGCACTTTAGCGTTCACATTCAGTGCACTGGAAATTTGATTTTGGCTGTAAACCATGGATTCAGCATACTGTAATCTAGCTGGGAGTGTATGCGTGCTGGAATACTTCTCGCCCCAAGTCGATACGAGCTGATCAATGGCACTAGATACGCTGCCGTAATTTGGATTTTGAACGGAAATTGTGTTCTCGTTCTTCAACCCAGGCAGATCAATGCTAATATCCATTGGCTTTCTTGCAGCCATAACCAGACTAGGCTGATTATCTGCAAAATCCTTATTTGCAAGCTGTATTGCACCTGGATAAGTACGATTCGTGATCGAATCAATGATTGAAATATCTACGGGTGACGTTGTAAGTGATTTTTTGTCCCGTTCAACCACGATGAATTTACCGTTGGACTGAATGCCTTCTTTGGGAACAAAACTACTGATTTGATCCCCTTGTACTGCCAAAACCTCATTGCGATTATAGTTCAAGCCTGCGATTCCAAGATCAATATCATTGGATTCGTTGGGTGCAGCGGAGGAAATACTCGCAAAAGTGAACACTTGCAAACTCACCAACAGACTTACGAGTACTTTCCTTCCTTTCACATAGTTTGATTTTTTCTTCATACAATTACCCCTCTTTATGTAAAATTGTAGTACTAATGTACTACATTAATTTTTTTATCGGTAATTTGGTATGAAATTTTTATATTTTTATTAAGAAATAATACGAAACTTCATAACTTTTATGACAGGAATAAAATATTTTTAAGTATAATTCGATTATTTAGAATAATATATTCAAAATTATAGGATTTTACTTGTTGATTCTAGTATTGTATATGAAACACTAAAACACCAAGAAAACCCTTTTTTTTTGAAAGAGTAAAAAAGAGTAACATAAAACACTCCCCTAAGCATCACATTAGGAGAGTGTCGATGAACCTGTTACATAATAAGGGCAGCTTCGCTGATTGGTTAAGAGCAAGAATGGAACAATAGTACATAACATCAATTAAGATTAGCCAATCAATTCCACGCATGAGAATGTGCCCTATTTCAAACCATAATTATGCGGCAACTCTAAATGGTGTATGAGCAAATTGATTTCGCATATGGAGGTGTAGAACTTGAACTGTAATGTTGGAAAAACGGAACAAGCGATTCGAATTTCGGTTGGAGCTGCAATCATCTTTACGGGACTTTATTACAGAAAATGGTGGGGATTAATTGGATTGGTTCCTATCATTACAGGCACAACCCGCTATTGTCCGGCGAATGCAGTTCTTGGCATACAAAATTGTAAAAAAGTGAAATAAATGCTTCCCTTCGCTTTACTATTTACCGTAATCCATTGATGATTGGTTGAAGTCTCCTATAAAGAGTCTAAAACCTTAATAGGTTTTGGACTCCGCTTCATCCAATTTCTTCAGCCATCCGTTGACCGCCAGTTCTTTTTCGTCATAATCCCGGTTGATTCGGCGGATTGGCCTTGATATAGGAGATAAACGCCCGGGATGCATAAGAAAGATATTTATCCCGAGGATAAATGAGAGCCAACTCCCAAGCAATTTCCGGTTGGGAGACGGTGACGGCATGAATGGCAAGATGGTGCAATCGGTTCGCCATCGATCGGGGAATCAATGATATTCCTAGTTGCGAAGCTACCATCTCGCAGCAGAAATCCCATAGCGAGGTCAAATGAGCCACCTTGGGTTCGAACCCAGCCTGCAAGCATGCTTGCTCAACTACATCATGAAGGGCAAATTCCTTGGTGAACAGAATGAAGGGCTCATTCTGCAATTCGGTCAAGCTGACGGATTTCCTTCCAGCCAGCCAGTGATGATTGCTCACGATGACAACCAGTTCTTCCGTTAACAAGGAAACCGTTCGATACAACTGCGTGTTCACCGGCAGCACCGTGACCCCAAAATCGATATTTCCTTGATCCATCTGCATCTTTACTTGTTTTGCGCTGTATTCTACCATTTGAATCTCAATCTTGGGATAGCTCTTTTTAAATCCGGCAATGATTTTTGGGAAAAGCAATGCGCTGATTGTAGGCATGATCCCCATTGTTACTTTTCCTTTTTGCACGTGAACCAGTTCATTTACGGAAGAAGACAAATCCTCTAGCATCTGCAAAATCTTCAAAGCTTTCTCATTAACCAGCCTTCCTGTATCGGTGAGTACAACTTCCCTGTCAGAACGGTCAAGCAACATAACGCCCAACTCATCCTCGAGACTCTTGATCATCTTGCTGATGGATGGCTGAGAAACATACAACACCTGCGAAGCTTTTGTAAAATTTTTATGCTTGGCTACTTCTGCAAAATAATGAAGCTGTTTAATATCCATCTGATCCGGATCTTCCTCCTTCCCTTACAGGCAAAGTGGTATCCAAACCATTCATCCCTTGGCTCAAGATCATGATATGCCTGACACGTCAAAAACAGCACCTCGCGCCGCTAAACGCTTAGTGCCGTTTCGGAAATGCCGATGGATTAAACCGGATATACCGGGTGCTTGCGCTCTGAGAAGACGACAGCTTTTGATGAATAGGCCGCAAAACGGTTCACTAACTCGGTACGCAGTGAATTGGCGGGAATAATTCCGTCAATAATCATTTCGGAGGCTAGCCGGTAAATATCAATGTCCTGCTTATATTCTTCACGCTTTTGTTCGATAAAGGCAGCCCGCTCGCTATCAGGCAATTGAGCAATTTTATTGGCATAGACCGCATTGACTGCAGCCTCTGGCCCCATCACCGCGATTTGAGCTGTAGGCAGTGCGAGACAACAATCCGGTTCAAATGCAGGACCAGCCATCGCATAAAGGCCCGCTCCGTACGCTTTGCGAACGATTACTGAAATTTTAGGCACGGTCGCTTCGGACATCGCTGAAATCATTTTCGCCCCGTGGCGGATAATTCCTGCCCGCTCCACCTTCGTGCCGATCATAAAACCGGGGACGTCGGCAAGGAATAGAAGCGGGATATGAAAAGCGTCGCAAAGGGTAATAAATCTGGCTGCCTTATCCGCTGAATCGAGGAACAGCACGCCACCCTTTACCCGTGGCTGATTGGCAATGATCCCGACCGGTTTTCCGTTCATTCGGGCCAGTCCTGTAATAAGCTCACCGGCAAACAGCTTCTTCATTTCAAAAAATGATCCTTCGTCGATAATACGATCAATCAAGTCATACATATTGAACGGGGCATTCTGATTGGTCGGGATGAGCTCTTCCAATGATTTCTCAAAGGATGGCGGTGCCACTGGTTTCGCACCCGGCGGTTGTTCAGAAAAATGGGAAGGAAAATATGAGAGATATTGCCGCGCCATCAAAATGGCTTCCTCTTCATTCTTCGCCAGCACATCCCCGCATCCTGAAATCGAGCAGTGCATGTGCGCGCCACCCATCTCTTCTAGCGTAACCTTTTCTCCGATCACCATCTCCGCCATCCGCGGGGAACCAAGATACATGGATGCATTTCCATCTACCATAATCACGATATCGCAAAATGCTGGAATGTAGGCTCCGCCCGCAGCTGAAGGGCCGAACAGCAGGCAGATTTGGGGGATTTTGCCCGACAACTTGACCTGATTGTAAAAAATACGGCCAGCCCCGCGTCTGCCAGGAAACATCTCGACCTGATCTGTAATGCGGGCACCTGCTGAATCTACGAGGTAAATCAACGGCACTCTCATTTTCTCAGCCGTCTCTTGGATGCGAATGATCTTCTCTACCGTACGCGATCCCCACGATCCGGCTTTTACAGTAGAATCATTGGCCATTACGCATATGATTCTTCCGTTCACTTTTCCAATCGCCGTAACGACGCCATCCGCTGGAAGATCTTCTGCGGCGCAGTTGGCGAACAACGCATCCTCCAGTTCGAAACCCGGATCAAACAATAGCTTTAACCGGTCACGCACAAATCGCTTCCCTTTATCCGCATTCTTTTGATGATAAGACGGATCCCCTCCTTCGAGGATTCGTGACACACGTTCCTGCAGCTCCTCCGGATTAAATTCGATGGACATCCTCTATTCCTCCTTATCTGCGATATGCTTGTTACTCGCCCTTAAATATGGGAGGACGTTTATCCTTGAACGCCTGCAGTCCTTCCAAGCGATCCTTTGTCGGAATTGTGGCTTCATACGCATGCTGCTCAATTGCAAGTCCAGTGTTCAGCTCCACTTCCAATCCCTTATCGATGGCGAATTTGGCCTGAGTCACAGCGATAGGAGCATTTCGAACAATACGGCCTGCTATTTCCAAGGCCTTATCCAGCAGGAATTCAGGTGGTGCTACAGCCTCTACCAGCCCGATGTTCCTTGCTTCTTCGGCGTCGATTTTTCTTGCCGTGAAAATGAGCTCCTTCGCCCGCCCCTTACCGATCAGCCTCGGCAGCCGCTGCGTTCCTCCTGCGCCGGGAATAATCCCAAGTGAAGTCTCCGCAAGGGCGAATGCGGTTGTTGCGGAAGCAATCCGAATGTCGCAGGCCAAGGCCAATTCCATTCCCCCGCCAATAGCAGCTCCGTTCACGGCGGCAATGACCGGCTGGGGCAAGGCTTCTACATCATTGATGGTCTCACGAATGAAAGATACCGTTCTACGCACTTGGCTCATGTCCATCCCTGCGCGTTCTTTTAAGTCAGCACCTGCGCAAAAGGCTTTCTTTCCGGCGCCTGTGATGACGATACAGCGAACATCCCGATCCAATTTACATGCATCTGCCGCATCACGCAATTGTTCGAGCATCTTGATGGATAACGCATTGGCAGCTTCTGGCCGATTCAACGTGATGAGCACAATTCCATTCCCCCTATTGGAGACCAGTACGGCTTTTTCCATGATCGCCCCTCCTTCCTTGTACCGAATCATGCACCTTCATCATGTACCTGCTCATCCGTTCGAACTGCCGACCTGAAGATTCCGGCTGGGCAAGGTTCTTCCGATCTTCTTCTGAATGAACCGCGCCGCGGAGAGCAGCTTTTCCTGATTTATCCCCGTCTGAATTCCCATTGAATCGAGCATGAATAGCAAGTCCTCCGAAGCGACATTGCCTGAGGCTCCAGGTGCATACGGGCACCCGCCCAACCCTCCGACAGAAGCATCGAATGTTGTGATCCCCATGTTCATGGACACCAGAATATTTGCCAGCGCCGTTCCACGCGTATCGTGGAAGTGCAGGGCTAGCTTCTCGGCATCAAAACGCTTGAGCAGCATTTCCAATACATCTTCTACCTGCTTCGGATTTGCAATGCCAATCGTATCCCCTAGGGATAATTCGTCAATCCCCATTTCGAACAAAGTTTCCGATACACGGATGACCTCATCGACAGAAATAGGCCCTT
>Ga0102589_1000514_pt1 | contig 77557 bp, 86 predicted proteins | sample AraplaMF_Col_mLB_FD_76858 | JGI IMG/M metagenome (GOLD analysis project Ga0102589, IMG submission 76858) | Arabidopsis root microbial communities from the University of North Carolina, USA - plate scrape MF_Col_mLB | ecosystem: Host-associated > Plants > Roots > Endosphere | place: USA...
AAGAACTCTTCTGTTTTTTCTGCTGATCGATTATACACAGAAATAGAAAAACCACGGCTTTCGATATTAAGAGCTAGATTTTTCCCCATTACTGCTAAACCAATCACACCAATTTGTTGTTTAGCCACTTGAATTAGTCCTTTCCTATTAAATTATGCAAGGTATTAGTACATAAAGTAACGATGATGCCTTTCATTAATATAACCTTACACGGTTAACACTATCCTTTTCAATTGATTACGCAATTTTTAAGGATATTATGAATAAGTATACATTCTATTATAAGTTATACATAATATTTTTTTCTTGCATACTCAGAAATTTAGGTCAATAATGATAGTTATATAATGATAAAGTCTTAAAAAGCTATGCATTTACTCAACATTAAAATTTAATAAAATGAAAAGAAGTGATTCTATGATTGTACAAATATTATTTCAAAAAAAGTGGACGCTATTTTTAGCTACATTCATGATTGCAATCATTGGTGGTTTATTATTTAAAGTAGTAAATCTTCCAATACCGTGGCTTCTTGGTTCGATGTTTTTTGTATTTATATGGGCAAAATTCTTCAAACAAAAACTCTACTGGCCAAGTAAACTTCGTGATTCAGCAATGATTATCGTAGGTTATACAATCGGTCTATCATTTACTAGTGCTACTTTTGTTCAAATTGGTCAACAGATAACTTCTATGATTTTAATGACTCTCCTTCTATTACTTTTTACTTTAGTCATTTCCATTATTATTTCAAAACTTTCAGGTATTCCTTTTCCGACTATTCTAATAGGAAGTATACCAGGTGGACTAAGTCAAATGATTACTTTAGCTGAAGAATTAGAAGATGTGGATATTACTGTTGTAACTTTTCTCCAAATTTCTAGATTAATGATGATCATCTTTACAGTACCATTATTTATATTTAGCCCTTTATTTGATATTCACAGAGATAGATCCTTTACTAGCACTGTCCAAAATTTTGCCAATCAAAGTGACTTACTTCCAAATGTATTAGTATTTGCAGTTGTTTGTATTCTTTTTGCTATTTTAGGTAAACGTATTAATTTCCCTACTGCATTTTTGTTGGGACCAATGCTAGCTACTATTTTATTAAATTTATCAGGGTTTAAAGGCCCTACTCTCCCATCATTCATTCTTGATTGTTCTCAATTAATGATTGGAGGATATATCGGACTACTACTTAAACCTGAAAATATGAAAAATAAATTCAAAATATCCATTTTAGCTATTTGTAGTGGTATAGTACTTTTATCATTTTCATTTGGACTAAGTATTTTATTAACACATCTACATTCTATGAATACTGTCACTTCAATGTTAAGCCTTTCCCCTGGTGGAATGGATCAGATGGCGATTATTGCAAAAGAAGCACATGGTGATATATCAGTTATTATGTGTTATCAACTATTTAGAACTTTATTTATTTTTATTGCAGTTCCATATTTATTAAAGTTTATCTTTAATCGCTTGAATGTGAGAGTTGCAGATAAAATGTAAAAGGTAATCGGTAAAAGTTCACTCTAGTGAGAATTTAATCATCAAAGGGGGTCCCATAGACTCCCTTTTTTCAAACATTACTATTCTGTATATATTCTATTTGATTTTTTTTGAATTCCTCTTGTTCTTAATCTCTCACTTTTCAAATTTCGTATCTTCACTAATTAATTTACAATCAGAGTTATTCTGCCTGGATTTTGTCATTTTCTAATAGGCACAAAATATAATGTAGAAATCAATACAAACTAATTCATACGAATAGTTTAAACAAATTTAAACTATAATATTGTTATGCACACTTACATATTTTAGATGAGGTGAGATTAAATGGTTGTATTATTTACATCAAAAGCAACTACTACCGGTGGTCGTGAAGGACATGTGAAATCTGACGATGGTTTAATTGATTTACAGCTTACAATGCCATCAGCTCTAAATAAGAAAACTGGTTCAAATCCAGAACAATTATTTGCTGCAGGATACTCTGCATGTTTTGATGGCGCACTCAATTTCATTGCAAAGAAAAATAAACATCAAATTGAATCATCAATCACTGCAGAAGTTAGCCTATTAAAAGATGAAACGGAAAGCCCATTTTCATTAGCCGTCACATTAAACGCACATATTAAAGGTGTTCCAGAAGAGGTTGCTGTGGAGCTAGTCAAAGAAGCACATGGTTTTTGTCCATATTCAAAAGCTTTACGAAATAATGTTGATGTAAAATTAAAGGTTTCGGTTGATTAATGAAAGTTTGCAAGAAATGAAAAAGACTGTTAATACATATTAACAGTCTTTTTCCTATTCAATATAAACCCTCTTGTTATTTCGTTTTTTTAATATTTTCTGATTAAAATAAGAGTATTTCAAAAAGAGGCCGAAAAGTCACCTTTTTTTTGAAACCTATTCATCAAACTTTTTAAAAACAAGTACAGCATTATGTCCACCAAAACCGAAGCCGTTTGAAATCGCATAGTTTACGTCAGCTTGTATAGCTTTATTAGGTACATAGTCCAGGTCACATTCTTCATCTGGAAACTCATAATTGATCGTAGGTGGAATGATATTTTCCAGTATGCTCTTTAGGGTAATGATTGCCTCAATTCCCCCAGCTGCACCAAACAAATGGCCAGTCATTGACTTTGTTGAGCTTACTTTTAAATCATATGCATGTTCACCAAACACACTTTTAATTGCTTTTGTTTCGGATTTATCTCCTTCTGGTGTACTCGTTCCATGAGCGTTAATATAATCTATCTTAGTTGGTTCAATTTGAGCCAACTCTAATGCTAGCTTCATTGCACGCTCTGCACCGTGAAAATCAGGTGATGTAATATGGAAAGCATCAGTTGTTGAACCATATCCAACGATTTCTCCTAGAATAGTTGCTCCTCTTTTTTTAGCATGTTCATATTCTTCTAATAACAAAACACCGGAACCTTCAGACATGACAAAGCCATCTCGATTTTTATCAAAAGGTCTACTAGCCTTCGTTGGTTCATCATTATTTGTTGACATTGCTCTCATTCTTGAAAATCCAGCATAAGCTAACGGATTAATCGATGCTTCTGATCCCCCTGCTAAAATCGCATCTGAGTATCCATGACGAATATTTAAAAAGGCTTCACCAATTGCGTGATTTCCAGTTGCACAAGCAGAAACTGGTGAAAAGCTTGTACCTTTAAAACCAGTTTTAATAGAAATAATCCCGACAGCCATGTTGATAATCATCATAGGGACCATAAACGGTGATACTTTTCTAGGTCCTTTATCCAAAAGTGTTTGATGATTTTCTAATACTGTATCAATCCCACCGATACCCGAACCAATAAAAATACCTAATCTATTAGGATTCAATTTTTCGATATCTAAATTGGCTTGATCTAATGCTTGTCTCGATGCTGCATATGCGTATTGTACGAATTTATCGTATTTTCCTAATTCCTTCTTCTCAAAATAATTTTCGGGTGCGAAGTCTTTGATCATTCCACCTATTTTAGTATTAATATCTTCATATTTTTCAAATATAACTTTATCAATACCTGATTTTGATGTTTTAATATGTTCCCATAAAGTGTCCACATCATTACCTAAAGGTGAAACAACTCCATATCCTGTAACTACGACTCTTTTGTACATTTGAATCCTCCTTATAAAAAATGATATTTTCAAATTAGTCTTGTATGTTTAATTCAATAAACAAGCAGAATTTAAAATAACAACTTTTTTAGTTGAAAAATTATCATCTCCAAATACTTCTTGTCTCTATTTAATCTACTTAAAGCTAATGAACCTTCCAATGAAGAAAGAATAAATACCGCCATTTCTTCTGGTATTATATCTTTTTTTATTTCATTACGGGCTTGCCCATGTTCAATTATATTGGCTATTAACTGGATTAACCCATTAAATCCTTCTTTAATCGTATCTTCAAATTCTATCATTGAATCATCTGCTTCAATTGCAGCATTCATTAACGGACATCCACCTTGTATGTATTGATCATGTAATAATGTACTAAATACAGTAATAAATTCATCAAATTGTTCATAGGAACTACTTTTTTCGGACACAGCATGAATATACTGTTCCTTTAATGTATTCATAGAATGTAAAAATGAAGCTTCCGCCAAAGATTCCTTGTTTTCAAAATGATTATAAATTCCACCTTTTTTTAACCCAGTAGCATTCATGATATCTGAGATAGAGGTTGTTTTATATCCATGCATATTAAAAAGCGATGAAGATTGTTCGATGATATAATTCTTTGTTCTTTCACCTTTGTTCATATGCAACTACCTCCTCTGTTTTAAAAAAAGAACAATCGGTCTTTTTTTATATTAAACAACTATCAATTCTGTTTGTCAACTGAATTGAAAATTGAAACTATTCTTCATAAATCATTTTTCGTGTCATACCGCCATCAACGATGATATTTTGACCATTTATAAAATTGTTTTCTGGATCTGCTAAATATAGACATGCTTTTGCGATGTCTACAGGTTTTCCAACTCGATTAGACCAATGTTGTGTATGATCTTTTTCTTTTAAGTCATCATAGTGATTAAACTCTATCCAACCTGGACTGATACAATTCACTGTAATATGATTGGACTGAAGTGAAGCTGCTAAGGAATGAGTTATCGATACAATTCCACCTTTTGAAGCGGCATAAGACTCTGAGTTTGGTTCAGACATAATTGCCCGGGTTGATGCCATATTAATGATGCTACCTCCTTTAGACATAACTTTTGCAACTTCTCTGGAAGCAATAAAGACACTTCGCAAGTTCGTATGTATTACATCATCAAATTCTTGAGTACTTAATTCTAACAATGGTTTGAACTTGGCGATTCCAGCGTTATTAATTAAAACATCAATTTTACCGTATGTATTCATAACGTTTTGAATGAGATTAATAATATCAGCTTCTTTCTTTACATTCGTTTTAAAAAATGAAGCTTTTCCCCCATCCAATTCTATTTGTTGTTGTACATACATCCCTTTTTCTTCATCAAGATCGACGATACAAACAATTGCACCTTGTTGTCCAAACTCTTTTGCAATCCCTTCACCTATACCGTTTGCGCCTCCAGTGATAATAACTACTTTATCTATAAATTTAGACTTCATCGTTCGAATCCTTTCAATTATCTTTGTTTCTTTTACTTTTGATTGTGCAAGTACAAAAAGTTAAACAGACTACATTGATATCAATTCATTATACTTAATATACGCTATAAAACAAAAAAACTGCCAAAAGGCAGTTTTTTTATCCAGACTATTTTATTGGTATTTATCACTTTTGTTTATGAAATTCCATTTATTAGTGAACTTACATATCCTGGTTAAGTCCCATTTTCTTCAATAGATATATGAGCATTTCTTTTTCTGTCTTATTAATCTGAGAAAACAATTGATCAATCATTTGTTCATGATCAGGGAAAATAGAACTAATTAAATGACGACCTTCATCAGTTAAGACAGCATAAGTTACTCTTCGATCTTTCGGACATGGTAATCTTTTTATAAATCCCTTAGCCTCTAATTTATCGAGAACATAGGTCATGTTTCCACTTGAAATTAATATTCTTTTACCGATATGTTGAATTGGCGTATCACCTTTATGAAATAGTAATTCTAAAACTGCAAATTCTGTTAAATTCAAACCAAATAACTTAATATGTTCAATAGCAGCATCTGTTATAAATCTATTTGTTTTACAAATCTCGGAGAATAATTGTAGCGATCGGCTTGTATTATACTGATCATTCAACATGTATTTCACCTCTCATTACAAAATCTTTAATTCGAGATTATTTTAGATGAATTTCCTAATAAAGTCAATATAAATAAGCATATTACTAAGTTTGAGTTACTAAAGAATAAGATCCTTTTCTAAATTAGTTTCTCTTAGAAAGAAATATTGTTATTTTCGTTTGTTTTCTTATTTAGATCATTTAAATATGAAAGCTACTGATTAAAAAATGAAAGCATCAATTGCATATGCACCAGGACCTGTTAGGGCTACCCCAATTACAACTGCTAAAATAATTAAGTTTAATTCATATCCATTTTGAGTTGACCAAAAACCGTTTGGACCATGTACTTTTACAATTGCTACGAACATTGCACCTGCAATTAATAATGAAGCTAGAGGTGTTAATAAACCTGTTGCAAATAAAATACCACCAATTAATTCACTTATACCAGCGAAAAATGCCATTTGTACCCCTGGTTTCAAGCCAATCGAATCCATCCACTGACCAGTACCTTTTAATCCGTAACCACCAAACATTCCAAATAATTTCTGAGCACCGTGTCCTATAAAAGATACCCCTATTACTAAACGTATGATTAATAATCCTAAACCTACTAACATAATTTTCATTCTCCTTTTTTATTTTAGTTTTAAATAAAGTATCTCTAATTCGAGATAATGAATTAAAAAAATTTGAAGCCTACATTTCTTATTTTACTAATCATTGTACTCTAGAAGATTCATTAATTATCTCTTATCACCTCGCGTAAATTATCTTTACTTCGAGATAATATTAAATTATTTTTTTCTCTTTGTCAACATGTATATTGAAAAAATATGCACTTTTCTATATTGCAACAAAGGGTTCGTAAAGACCCAAATAAAAAAGATGAACAAAAAGTTCATCTCAATCTTCTCTAACTACATGAAGCCCTATTCTATTGTTGAAGATTTGGTTTTTATTTTTAAAAACAAAAGATCCATTTACATAATCAATCACTAACTGAATTTCGTATACATCTTCAAAATGTAAATTAACCATAAATTCTATTCCATCACCCGTGATTAATTTTTCATTAGGTCCGCATGGTCTTTTGTTAATCACTTTGATTTGATAAATATTATTTACAACATCACAGCTTCCACGATCAAATTCTAATAGTAATATTTGATTGTCTTCTATGTTCGTTAACTTTTCTCTTGCAGAATCAGTAATTTTAAATTCCATTTTTTAACCTGCCTTATTAATTAGTAACATGAAGGAATTTTACACAAACAGGTTCTGGTACAAGTACATCTGAATGAATGACTGATAACTTTCCTGTTTGTTTATCCCTAGCAAATAGAACAAGATTGCCTGAGATTTCATTTGAAGCAATTACATAATTTTCAGTAGGGTCTATTACAAAATCTCGTGGCCAGTTCCCTTCCGATGAAACAATTTCAACTAATTCTAGTTTACCATTGTCTTGATTTACATTATACACAGCTATACTGTTATGTCCACGGTTTCCTGCATACACAAATTGGCCATCATTAGAAATATGAATCGCGCTACCTTGGTTATTTTCAGTAAAATCAGCTGGAATAGTTGAAATATATTGTAGTTCAGTAAAGCTACCCTCTGCCTTGTTATATGATAAAACGATGACTTCTGAACTTAACTCAGTCATTACATATGCAAATTGACCATTAGGATGAAAAGTTAAATGTCTTGGACCACTTCCTGGTTTTACGTTTAATGTAGATGATTTTGTTAAAGTACTGTTATCTAATTTATATGTATTTATTTCGTCAGTTCCTAAATCTACTGCAAGTACAAATTTTTCATCTGGAGAAAACCCTGAATAATGAGCATGCGGTTTTTCTTGTCTTGATTGATTAGGGCCAGTACCGATGTGTTGCATTGTTGAAGTTACTGGTTTTACTTCACCGTTAATTTCATACGATTCAATTGTACCTTTATGATAGTTAGCAGTAACGACAACTTTATTTTCTTCATTAACACTTACGTGACAAGGAGATGCGCCTTCTGTGAGTTGCGAATTAATTTTCACAAGTTCTCCACTTTCTTCTTGAATAGAAAATGCAGATACGCCTCCTTTATCTCCTTCTTTTACGACTGAATAAAGGTTCTTATTGTCTTTACTGATTGTTACATATGTAGGATTGTCCAATGTAGCTACTGGTGCAACGTCGATAATACGTTCTGCTTTTATATCAAGTGTAAAACGATAAATCCCTTTACTTTCCCCTTTTGTATACGTTCCAATATAACCTAGAAATTTACTGTTATTTGTTTGCATTGTACTCCTCCTCAAAATGTTTATTTTTCATTTTATGGATATGGTAAATCTATTTTAAAAACCCCCTTAATCATAGCTACAGCCTAAAACAGTATCACAGACAAAGGGGGTCATTATATATTTGATGTATTTATATTTTATATAATCTACATAGTAAAGCTTTTGCGATTAAAGTTTAGGTGCTTTTTCCCAATCTGCAGCGAATTTTTCAATTCCTTGATCAGTTAATGGGTGTTTAGAAAGTTGCTCAATTACGCTATATGGAATTGTAGCGATATGTGCACCTGCCAATGCAACTCGTGTAACGTGATCTGGGTGACGTACTGATGCTGCGATAATTTGAGTGTCTAAGTTATGAACACGGAATAATTCAGCAATTTTAGCAACTAATAGTACACCATCTTCAGAGATGTCGTCTAAGCGGCCTAAGAATGGAGAAACATATGTTGCACCAGCTCTAGCAGCTAATAATGCTTGGTTTACAGTGAAAATTAATGTAACGTTTGTTTTTACACCTTTTTTAGTTAAGTAACGGCAAGCTTCTAATCCAGCAAGTGTCATAGGAAGTTTGATAGTGATGTTTTTATCTCCACCGTTAATTTTAATTAACTCATCTGCTTCAGCCATCATTTCTTCTGCAGATACAGCATGAGGCGTAACCTCAGCAGAAACTGATTCTACTTCAGGAACTAATTTCAAAATTTCTTCAATGCGATCTTCAAATTTCACGCCTTCTTTTGCTACTAAAGATGGGTTTGTTGTTACACCAGATAATACACCCATTTTGTAAGCTTTTTGAATATCAACTACGTTAGCAGTATCGATAAAAAATTTCATGTTTGTTTTCCTCCAAAAAATAAGTATTTTTTATATTTATATTGTAACGCTTATTTATTTCTTTTCAACTGCATGTCCACCAAATTCGTTACGAAGAGCTGCAACAACTTTACCAGTAAATGTATCATTATCTAATGAACGGTAACGCATTAATAATGACATTGCGATAACTGGCGTAGCTGCTTGTAAATCTAATGCAGTTTCAATTGTCCATTTACCTTCACCAGAAGAATGCATTACTCCTCTAATCTCATCTAATTTAGCATCTTTAGAAAATGCATTTTCAGTTAATTCCATTAACCATGAACGAATAACTGAACCATTGTTCCAAACTTTCGCTACTTTTTCATAATCGTAGTCGAAGTCACTCTTCTCTAATACTTCAAAACCTTCTCCGATTGCTGCCATCATTCCGTATTCGATTCCGTTATGAACCATTTTTAAGAAGTGACCACTACCAACTTTACCAGCATATAGGTAACCATTTTCTACAGCAGTATCTTTAAAGATTGGTTCAACGATATCCCAAGCTTCTTGATCTCCACCGATCATATAGCAAGCTCCATTACGAGCGCCTTCCATACCGCCTGAAGTACCTGCATCCATGAAACGGATACCGAATTCTTTTAATTCATCGTAACGTCTGATTGATTCTTTATAGTGAGAGTTACCTGCTTCAATCACAATATCGCCTTCACTTAAGAAAGGTTTCACTTCATTAATAACTGAATCAACAACAGCATGTGGAACCATGATCCAAAGAATTCTTGGTGTATCTAAATTTTTTACTAAATCCTCTAAGCTTGTTACGCCTGTTGCTCCAAGTTTGTTCATTTCTTCAACAGCACTAGCATTTACATCAAAAGCAACTACTTCATGGTTATTGTCCATTAAATTTTGACCTAAGTTTAAACCCATTTTCCCTAATCCGACTAATCCTACTTTCATAACGAAATCCTCCTAAATCAACTATGTTTCTATATATGTTTTTTCTCTAAGTAAATCATTTTATGTCAAAAGTATAAAAATACTTTTTAGCTTGCACGAGATCAAGAATTTAATAAACTTTTACTAATCTTTACAACATTTTCTGTACTGAAACCAAATAGTTCCATTACTTCATTGCCAGTACCTGATGCACCAAATGTATCAATTGAGATTTTTTTGCCTTTGAAGCCAACAAAACGTTCCCATCCAAGTGAAATTCCCATTTCAATTGAGATACGATTTGTATTGTCTGAAGGTAGTACAGATTCTTTATACTCATCAGATTGTTTTTCAAATAATTCCCAACTTGGCATTGCGACTACTCTAACTGAAATATTTTCTTTTTCTAACTCGGTTTTGCTATCAACTGCAAGTGCTACTTCTGAACCAGTTGCAATGAAAATTAAGTCAGGTTTGTTATTTGTTTCAGTTAAAACATAAGCACCTTTTGAAAGATCATCAATATTTTTAGCTGTTTCTTCAAATACTGGTAAGTTTTGACGACTTAATACTAATGCGATTGGTCCTTCAGTATTTTGTAATGCATATGCCCAAGCGTTTGATGTTTCATTTGCATCTGAAGGACGAATGACTGTTAAACCTGGGATTGCACGTAATGCTGCTAAATGTTCAACTGGCTCATGTGTTGGACCATCTTCTCCAACTGCAATTGAATCATGCGTAAATACATACGTAACAGGTAATTTTTGTAATGCTGCTAAACGAATTGATGGACGTAAATAATCATTAAATACAAAGAATGTACTTACGAAAGGTTTAACAGCACCATGTAATGCCATACCATTTGCAGCTGCACCCATTGCATGCTCACGAACACCAAAGTAAATATTGCGACCTGCATAAGATTCAACAGCAAATTTACGCTCATCTTTAATATCCGTCATAGTAGAGTGAGATAAGTCTGCGCTTCCTCCAAAAATTTCAGGTACTGATTTTATGTAGTGATTAATTGCTTCACCACTTGCTACACGTGTAGAAACCGTTTTTTGAGGATCAAACGTTAAAATTCCATCAGCATCAATTAGAACTTCACCATTAATTGCTTTCTCTAATTCAGCAGCTAATTCTGGATAAGCCTCACGATATTGATTAAATAATTGATTCCATTCAGATTCTAACTGACTACCTTTAAGTTGTATCTCGCTAAAATGCTGTTTAACTTCTTCTGGAACATAAAAATCTTCATCATAGTTCCATCCATAGGCTTTCTTCGTTTCTTTCGCTTCTTCGATACCAAGTGGAGCACCATGTGCTTTATTTGTACCAGCAACTTTTGGACTACCGAAACCGATAATCGTTCTGATTTCAATAATAGTTGGTTGGCTTGTGTTTTGTTTCGCAAGCTCAATTGCTTTTGAAATCTCTTCTTGATCATTACCATTCTCAACACGTAAGTAATGCCAATTAAATGATTCTGCTCTTTTTTGCATATCTTCTGAGTACGAAAGATTTAATGTACCATCTAAAGAAATATCATTTGAATCATAAAGAACAACTAATTTACCAAGCTTCATATGCCCCGCAAGAGACATTGCTTCATAAGCAACACCTTCCATTAAATCGCCATCACCAACTAGCGCATAAGTGTGATGATCAATAATTGAATGGCTATCCTTGTTATATTTAGCAGCTAAATGAGCTTCTGCCATTGCCATACCTACAGCTGTTGCAATACCTTGTCCTAGTGGACCAGTAGTAGCTTCAACACCATCAGTATGTCCAAATTCAGGATGACCAGGTGTTTTACTATTTAGTTTGCGGAAATCCTTTAAGTCTTGAATTGATACATCATAACCTGCAACGTGTAGCAAACTATATAACATACTAGAGCCATGTCCTGCTGAAAGTACGAAACGGTCGCGGTCAAACCATTTAGAACTCTTTGGATTGTGTTTTAAGTGATTTGCCCAAAGAGCATATGCCATTGGTGCTGCACCCATAGGTAGTCCAGGGTGTCCTGAGTTAGCTTGATTAATTGCATCGATTGATAATGTACGAATTGTGTTAATTGCTAAAGTATCAATAGTTGTATTCATTTTTAGATACTCCTTTTTAATTTCTTATTTTCATTAAGTTCAGATTCTTCTGAATCCGAGTCAAGCCACCATTTAAATCCATCTTCTGCCAATAATTGACTAGATGCATCGGGGCCAAATAAACCAGCTTTATATGAATGAAGTGGTGTTAAATTTTCTTCAAATGCCTCTAGAATTGGTTGGACAAATTGCCAAGCTAATTCTACTTCTTTCCAGTGTGCAAAAAACTTTGCATCTCCACGAATTGCATCATGTACTAGTAATTCGTATGCTTCTGGTTGGTCAGCAGCATTTGCTAAATAATCTGCACGAACAGGTTCGATTTTCCCATCAATGTTTTTGCTATTTAAATAAAATGAAACTCTTTCGCTTGGATTAATTTCTATAACTAATAGATTTGGTCCAACCAGTTCATTTCTCTTTTTATATAGATCATCTTGCATTGGGTTTTTAAATTCAAACACAATACGCGTCGATTTCTCTTTTAAACGTTTACCAGTACGAATATAAAATGGTATGCCCTTCCAGAATGAGTTATCAATCCATAATCGAGCAGCTACAAACGTATCATTTTGAGATGAAATGTCAATTCCAGGCTCCTGTTTGTATCCTTGAAGTTTTTTACCATTTTGTTCCCCTGATGTATATTGACCACGAACAACATGAGATGTAACTTCATCTTTTGACATCGGTCTAAGTGCTTCTAAAACTTTACGTTTTTCTGTACGCACTTCATCAGTTGTAACGTTTTTTGGTAAATGCATTGCAGTCATCATTAATAACTGAAGCATATGATTTTGGAACATATCACGAATTGCACCAGCATTATCATAATATCCAGCTCTTTCTTCTACCCCAACAGTTTCACTTGCAGTAATTTGGACATTTGCAATAAATTGATTATTCCACAATGCCTGAAGAACTGGGTTCGCTAATTCTAATGCTTCTAAATTTTGAACCATTGGTTTACCAAGGTAATGGTCAATTCTATATATTTCATCTTCGTTAAAAGACTTACTTAATTTTTCATTTAAATCTCTTGCAGATTTTAGGTCACGTCCAAATGGTTTTTCAATGATTAGACGTTTCCAACCCCTAGTTGTACCTAAGCCACTATCTTTAATGTTAAATGCGATTGTTTCAAATAATTCAGGGGCTACAGATAAGTAAAATAATCTGTTTTCTGGAATATTTAATTCAAGTTCGCGTTTTTTCACAAGGCTTAACAAATCAATAAATCCTTCTTTTTTTGTAATATCTAATTGATGATAACGGATCGATTCAAGAAAAGCCTCAGTTTTTTCTTCACTTTCTAATTCACGTCTAGAAAATGTCTCAAGTGATTGTTTCACTTGTTGTTGAAAGTCTTTGTCTGAAATCTCTTTTCGACCAAGTCCAATTATTGAAAATGATTTTGGCATTTTCCGATCAATAAATAAATTATATAAAGCAGGATAAATTTTTCGTTTTGCTAAATCACCTGTACCTCCAAATAATACAAATGACATAGAATCCATTAACTAAACCCCCTAAGTTCGAACCTTTTACTCTATTTATCTATTATCTTTATAAAGACATAAAAAGTTCATTTCTATATTAAATTGTAAAAATATATTTGAAATTCTTTGATTAAAAGTACTGAAAAATCCTATTTTAGTGAAGGGTTGATCCGTTTAATTTAGTCAGAAGGATTTCAATGTAAATATTTTCTTCGAGAAATAGTTATTTCAAATGAAGGTATTTGTCATTAATTCTCGAAAAATATTTTTTCACACTCCCTATAATACAAGAAAAAAATTTTAGTTACCAATAAAATGCTTAAAATTCTAGAATTTGGTTAATATTTTTGCGTTTTCAATCAAAAAAGCCTTGAATAACTATGAAAAGTTACCCAAAGCTTTAAAATGACTTTGTTTAATCATAAAGTATAATGACTCTTTTTTTAGAAGGTCATTTGAAAATAATTTGAATTGTTGATAATATTAGCCCAATTAAAAATCCACATACTGCTCCATTTACACGAATCCAAGTAATATCTTTTCCGATCTTGTTCTCTAATAAATCTGTAATTTCTTCTGTAGATAATTTTTCGATATTCATTCGAACAAGTTCGCCAATTTTATAGTGATATTTTTCAATTAATTGATATAAGATTTTTTTAAAGCTCATGTCTATTTTATTTACCCAACCAGATTGTTTAATAAAATCAAGTAAACGGAGCAATGTTTCCGAAATATACGTACGATCTGCTAATTTATTTTGGATCCAATTTGTAACTTCTTGTATTGCATATGTAGCCCCACTATTTTTCCATTCATCTAATTGTCTTATAACATTTTCATTTGTTTTACTTTTCTCAGCTTCAATTCGAATAAATGAAAGGATTGTTTTGCGTCGATCACTTTCTGGATTTTTTAATTCAATTAATAAATCAAGTAATCCATTATGAATAAATTCAATAATCTTTTCTTCGCCAATCATCGGTAGAAAAGCTTTAATCATAAAGAATTTTCTTTCAATAAATTGAATGATTTCTCTTCCAATCAGTTCTTTTATATGTGGCATTTTTACATAACCTTCAATTTTATCAATTAAAAATTCATATGTTTTTTCATCCCACTCATTCTGGAAAACCTTATCGATCACATTGCTCCAAATTTTTTCGCTTGATATAGAATGAAGGGTTGTTTGTAATGAATCATGAATGATCTTTTCTATTGATTCCTTTTGAATTGAAGTGCCAAATTCTTGTATTGAAGTGATGATTTTTTCTCTAGACTCTTCATTATTTAGCATGCTTTCAAATGAATCTACACCTTTTTCAATCCATTGCTGTTCATTTACTTTTTCAATTAAGCTTTCTTTACTAAGCCATTGATTATTCAGTGAAGATAAAATACCTTCAGTTATTTTTGCTCTATTTTTAGGAAGTAAAGCTGTATGCGGGATTGGAATATTAAGAGGGTGTCTGAACATTGCTGTTACAGCGAACCAATCGGCAAGTCCCCCTACTAGTGCAGCTTCAAATCCTCCTGATAATATTTGAATGATTTTTGCTTGAAACGGCATTGTTGCGACAAATCCAGTTGATGCAACCAACAAAGATAGATTTGCAAGCCGTTTTGAATTTTTTTCAACCATTACATTATTGCCTCCTATTGCTGTTTGAAAATAGTATATCACTGTTTGATGACAATACTAAATTCAGGGAAATTTCGTTCTAATCGTAATCAAAATATATGAAAGTTACTGATAAGAATTAATTAATCAATATTCTTTTGAAAATGATGACATGTAATATCCAAACCATTCTTTAGGTAAAAACGATGTGCATCAAATCTATTTACACCTGAATCTAGATGAAATTGTTTACATCCTTTTTTTGTGGCTTCTTCATTTAACCAATTCCATAAAATTTTAGCATATCCATTTTTACGGCTACTTTCGTCTGTAATTAAATCATCTACATATAAGTATCGATCCCATGCTAATGATTCAGTAAATCTATAACCTGCCACAGCCATTACATCTTTTTCTTCAATGACGGCTATTAATGTATAGTCATGTTTTTCCATTAAACGTCTGATTTTACTTACGTATTCAGTTTGATCTAAATGAGGTCTTAATTGTTTGACTGTATGAAAAGTAAGCATGATCTCTTCGTCACTTTGCATAATCTTTACTTCCGGCATCATGATACAGCTCCATTCAAAATATGTTTTAAGTAAGAAATTAAATTTGTCTAACTTAAAAATACCAAATTTTAGTGATTTTAAGAAAGGATTTTCTAAAAATTAATAGAAAGTAACAAATTAAAATGATGGAGATAGGAGGGTTTGAAAATGGGTAGAAAAATAATGTATATCATTGCATCTCTAATTTTCATTTTATCAACATTCATCTATTTCAATTTTTTCCGTGGCATCACTCAAGATACAAATTTTTTATTGATTAATAAAGTTGAAGTTTCTGAGAATATGATTGATCTACATGCTTCAAACCCTAAGAGTGGTATCATGATTAGTGGAATAGACAAAACTTATAAAAATCATATTGTCTATCTAAAATTCCGGGGAGCACTAGTTAATGAATATGGTAATTCGATCAAAGATGGAAAAATTAGTATAGAAGGAAATTATAAAGATATAAATCAGGTGGTAATATTAGGGAACAATTATCAAAAAAAGCAGATTTGGAAAAGATAACGAAAAACAGACCAAGAGTGTTATGGTCTGTTTTATTAATTGCTGGTACCTTTTTCAAATAAAGGATCGATTAAATCTTTTGGGCAATGGTTTTAATGCTAAAATTCAACCTATTTCTAATCAACATAGTTAAACAGATTTATATTGTTCTTCCATTTTTAAGAGCATCTTTTTCATATCTAATCCACCACGATAGCCTGTAAGTGTACCATTCTTTCCAATTACACGATGACATGGAATCAAAATCAATAATGGATTTTTACCGATTGCAGATCCAACGGCACGAACAGCTTTTGGATTGTTGATCATATCAGCTATGTCTTTGTATGTTTTTGTCTCTCCATACTGAATGTTATTTAAAGCATTCCATACTTCCTGTTGAAATTGTGTACCTTTGAAGTCCATCGGTATAGAAAATTGTTGTCTATCCCCTTCCAAAAATTCTATGATTTGTTCAGAATAGTTTTGTAACACATCATTCTTTTCAATTAGTACTATGTTAGGAGATCTTTTGTCAGCCCATTCTTTCAGCTCATTAAAGGATTGATTGAAAGAACCAACAAAACATAACCCTTCTTCTGTTGCCGCTATATATAAATTCCAGTCTCTATGTGTCAGTAATGTCCAGTAAATTTGTTGAGTCACTTTGTTACCTCCTAATGCTCATTAAGAAATTGATTGAATCCTTTTATCCTTTTGTATAGTCTGCATATAACTGCTATAGATTTCGAATCCTTTCGTTCCAACCAACTACTTTAATCTGTCATTATATTATAACCGCTAACGACTATCTGAAGTTGAAACTATGAATGAAAGAGCAACATATCGATAATCATCAGTTTTTTCATCAAAAAACCAATAGCAATCATATGCTACTGGTTCCTATGAATTATTTATCTTTAAATTGGATTTCTGCTACTAACTTCTCTGCTGCACTCTTATATAAATTACTAATATTGACAAAAGATGCTATACATAATAATTGCTCAAAATATGCTAAGTCTTTCTGATCAGATTCGTTTAAAAGACTACTAACATCATTAACTCTTGATTGAATATCAGTTTTAAAATTTGAAACATTTTTTTCGTTGATCTCTAAGAAACTGTTATATAAATCATCAATATTTAAATCGTCGTCTTCATGTATTTTTTTGTTAAGTCCATTTAATGTATCTTTTATGTCATTAATTGATAATGCACCTTTTAAATGATAGATCAAACTAATTAAAATGATATGTTTCTTTGAGTATTTCTTATTCTTGATTGGAAACAACAACTTTGCTTTTGCATAATTATTAATCATCGTTTTTGTTAGTATTTTTTCGTCTGAATCGCTTTTCGCAAACTTATTATCAAATAGTTGAATAACTTGATCCATATATAGATCAATTTCAGGAATATCTTCCAGTTCTATCTTTTTATCTAAATCTAGTTTTTCTATTAATTCATTAATTTTTATCATATTAACCTCTGTTATATCTTTTATTTTCATATGTAAGTATATTTTAACATAAAAATTTTCCAATTCAAACACTTGACTATGTTATGTAATCAATGATAACTTAGTATGTAGTTATCAATACTACATAACATAGTTGAAGGAGAAAAATATGGAGAATTATATGCGTGAACCAATCAATTCCCTAACTCATTTAGTTGGGGCTGTCCTGTCACTTTGCGGATTAATTGCAATGTTATTCAAAACCATTCTTACTGGGGGAACTGTTTTACATATATCAGCAGTTGTAGTTTTTGGTGTAAGCATGATTCTTTTATACGCGGCATCCACAACTTATCATATGGTACTAGCGAACGATAAGGTGATTGCCTTCCTAAGACGGATGGATCACTCTATGATATTTGTCTTAATTGCAGGTACTTATGCACCTTTTTGTTTAATTAGCTTAAATGGTTTAACAGGTTGGATTATGTTTTCAATCGTTGTATTCATCGCATTATGTGGGATATTGTTTAAGTTGATTTGGTTTAACTGCCCAAGATGGTTATCTACATCATTATATATTGCTTTAGGATGGGTAATCATTATTGCTTCAATGCCTCTAGCAGACGCAATTAGTTTTAAAGGGTTAGCGGTACTTGTTTTAGGCGGGATTTTCTACACAGTTGGTGGTGTAATTTATGGTCTAAAACCTAAATTTTTATCATTTAAAAATTGGGGATTCCATGAAATATTTCATGTATTTATCATGCTTGGTAGTTTAGCACATTTCTTATGTGTTTATATATTTGTCATTTAATGAAATGACTGTCGGTCGTAAAAATGTATTTTTCTAATTAATTGAATAAACATAAAAAAATCCTTCAATAGTTAGAAGGATTTTTTTCTCGTTTCTAGTTTAATCACAAAAAAAGAGCCACAATTGTGACTCAAGCTATTCACCTAATACTTTCATTAGCGAAATTGTAATATTCCTTAATTCCTTTAATTAAATAACGTATACCTACAAATAGAAATACAATACTGACAATTAACGGGATGAATGCATTGTCTAATAAGACTGTTCCAATCAAAGTCAACGAAGGATCGTTTCCTCGTTCTACTCCATTTAACGAATTTATTGTTGATGGAATAACTGTCATTCCGAATAAAATAATACTCGTTAAGATTCCGATGCCACCAATTATAAGGTTATTCATATTATCTACTCCCTTACAAACTATAAATTAATTATATATAATTCTCGTTTTAGTTTAAAGATACTATTAGCATTACTAAGAACATGTCATTTAAAATATAGACAATTCATATTCTAAAAAAGGACAAGTAAAGGGTGTGAACAATTTTGAATATGGTAGAAATAACTTTAATCACTATCATCATACTTTTGATCATGATGATCGGTTTTACGCTTGTTTCAAAATACAAAAAACAAGCAGTTAAAATATATACAATTGAAAGTTTCTTAAATGGACATCATTTGATTGAAAATGAAGATCAGAAGAAAAATCTGTTTGATCGGATAAACGATATCTTTGATGGTGGTAAAGACAGTACTGGGAACAGTGAAAGTGACGATGGTGATGATGGTGGCGGAGAATAATAGTTTACGTATCGTAATGAAAATTTATCGTTTAACCGCATCGACAATTAGAGAAGGAAATCCAAGTTGATCCCCTTGATTTCTAGCATCATACTTTTTTGAACGGTAAATCACACCATCATTTGCATCCCATTCACTGTAGTAAAATGTTCCGCTTTCATCACAATATTCAAGTAAAGTAACTTCAAATCCAGCAGTTTCAAACATTTGGGTTAATGATTTATAGTTATGAACGATTTTATGACTTGCAGCAGGATGATCTTTCGGACCTGGTCCCCCTACTTTCACGATATTTTGATAGTTTTCATCTAAAAAAAATGCATCTGGGACAGCACAACGAATATGACCAGAGGATTTCAAATATTTAAAACAAATTTTTGCTGCTTCCACACCTTCTTCAAAAGTAAGATGTTCCCATACATGCTCAGCCAAGATTGCCGATATAGAGTTATGTTCAAACCTATTTTCCCATGTAGATTCATCTAATAAGTTAAGTTCATCTTCCTGAGTTTGTATCCAACCTGGATTATTGTTAAATGCACCAGCACCTATAACAACTTTCAATTCATGTTGTAGAATAACGAACACCCCCACCTTTTCACTATTTTTTTCCAATATGAAAATAGTAAGACTTAATAAATTCAATAGTCTATTATTATGGTACATTTAAAAATAGCATCACCTAATGTATCAGTATTATGTTTCCTTAGTGATCTCAATTATGTTTGCTACCAAGTTTTTTCTTAATGATGTTATGAAACTTTTACCTGCTCCCAAACCGATATCGAATAATCCTTCACCATTTCCTGATGATATACATTTGACAACTGTTCCTCCATCAAAATTATCAATCGTAACTGTCAATGTTGCAGTACTATTGTTTCTTAAGAAGAATTTCTCAAAAACTAAAATAGCAATCTCTTTCTCTACATCCTGTACAACTTTATAATCCTCAAAAATCAATTTTGACTTTAATTCTTTGTCTTCTAAAATAAGCTGCACTGCTTGTATTGGTTTGATATTGAGTTTACATTCCAAAAAATGTTTCATGTTATATTGATCTCCTTATTAAATAAAGTATGATATACAATCTCTGTTATATCTACTAAAAAAAATGAAAATTATGGTCAACAAATTGACCTTTACTGTTTTTAATATATTGTAACCATTACTTCTTTTATTTTCTACAAGCAAAGCAAAATATCTATGGATATAGCCTTTTTCAATTAATAAAAAATCTGTTTTTTAATAAACTTGAAATCCAAGAACGATCTGATATATTTAATAATTTTAAAACATTGATAGCAACCTTTTCATAATCTATTTCTAATTTCGCCTTCTTGAAATAAAACCAATTACCATCGGCAACCCTGGATTTCTCTCCTAATCTAAATCGCTCATTTACATGATGTGCAGTAACTTTATTAGGTGGAATATGTTCTCCCCAGTGCATTGTTACACCTTCTAATGAACAACTCGACAATTCAACTATAAAAGAACCTCCCCATTTGTTAAATTGAAATGTAATTAAATCAATGTTCGTAGCATTCTTTCTTCTAAAATGGGGAAAAGAGCCTTTAAAACCATGTTCTCTTAAAAATGGAATTAATATTGTTTTCAAAGCGTTATCCATCATTTTTCTTTCATTCGATGCCATGTAATTCTCCTTTAAGTGTAATGATGATTAGGTTTAAATATATATATTTTGTTTGTATTCACAAGATTCTTTCAAGCTTTAAACGAGTTTCTAAGTTTGATTAGGTTCATATTTATTCCTATATATTAACATATCACTAGCACTTCATTTTTAAATACAAATAAATTCAATTTCAAAACATTTATTCTTTATTTAATTTGTGCTCAACTATAATTCTCACAATTGAATATAATTCAATTCAATTATCTATAACTTCATATAAGACAATACTGGTATAAAAAACTCTTTAAAAAAAATGTCATTTAAATAAATGTTTACTATTACCGTAAACTAAGAAATTATTATTTAATAAATCAAAAAAGACATTGGTATTTCTTAATCCAATGCCTTTTTCATTTAATTTAAAATAAAGATATTACTATCTTTTTATAGTTAGAGACTTATTCATGATAAAATTTTTTATTAGCAATCCAAGAATAAGTAACCAGGAGTGTAATCAATATACAAACCATAGTTAGTAGTATATAGATTATTCCATTTGAATTTAACGTTCCTGTTATTAGTGATTCTGTTGCATGTTTACTCATACTAGCTGGGTTTACATAATCGATTATAGGATTCAAGCCGACGATGATTCGGCAACCAATAAGGTAAACAATTGAAATCAATGCAATAACACCCTGACTCTTAAAAACAGTACTAATCATCGTTGTAAACGTAACAATATACAGAACCCATGCAAGGTAAAAGAATAGTCCAGTAATCATTTGCAAAAATGGAACATTCGTAAAAAGATAATTTACATATAAATAAGAAACAACATAACCACTTGAAACACTTAAAGCAGCAATTAATCCATTTGATACTATTTTTCCAGCAATATAGGAAACAACTGAAACAGGTCTTGTTAGAATAAAGGCCAACATGCCGTTCGCTTTATCTGATTGAATAATTCCCATCATTGAGATTACGATAATCATAATACCTAGCTGATCAAATTGAGAACCAAGGGTACTAGCAAGCACTTCAACTCCTTTTTGATTTGACATGCTGGGGTCAATTGTTATTCCCTTGCCACCGCCTAATGCTTCTAGTATTGTTGGCAAAAAATAGGTGACGATTGGCTGGGTTAATCCTAAAAAAATAAAGACTATAGGTAACCACATAGCCTTATAATCTAGTATCATTTGAGTAAATTCTTTTTTAGTTAATACAATAAAGCTATTCATTTCTACACCACCAATTTTAGGAAAATCTCTTCTAAAGTTTCCTTATTCATATCAAATTTTACGATGTCCACCTCATGCTCGATTGCACTTTTCAATAACAAATTTTTATTTTTTGAAATGTTATCAACTTTTATTTTGACTTTATTCCCTATGACTTCAACGTCCCTCACAAATGGTAACTTTTTTAGAATTTCTATCCACTTATGATCCTTTGGGGTAATTTCCATATTTAATTTATTTTCGTTTTTTCGATTTAATAGTTCTGTAATCGTAGTGTCTTCTATTTTGGTTCCATTTTTAATGACGACTAATCGCTCACATATTTCTTCGGCATCGCCCAATATATGTGTAGATAATATAATAGATGTATCCTTTTTTATTTCTTTAATTAGGTTTAGCACTTCTCTTCGTCCGATTGGATCTAGTGCAGATACTGGTTCATCCATAACAATAAATGAAGGTTTATGTAGTAGTGCTTGAGCAATACCAAGTCGTTGTTTCATTCCACCGGAAAAAGTACCAACTTTTGTATGCTCCTCATCGGAAAGTCCGACTTTCATTAAAATTTTAGGTATTGATTTCGTTAATTCTTTTTTTGTTAACCCAGAAAGTTGACCCATAAATGTAAGGGTCTCTTTTGCTGTCATCCAATGATAAAAATTAGGATACTGTGGTAAATAACCTATTTCCCTTTTCATTTGTGAAATTTTTCTACCATTCAAGAACACCTCACCTGAATCTGCATAAATAATATCTGAAATAACTTTTATTAATGTGGACTTTCCTGCTCCATTCGGTCCGATTAATCCAATACATTCTCCTGCTTGTAATTCCATCGAGAAATTATTGACCGCAATTTTTTCTTTAAATGTTTTTGTTACATTTTTAATATCTAATTTCATGACCTCTCACGACCCTTTCTCCCAATTACAAAATACAGAATAGGTCCAAATGTATTCACAAATATAACGACAATCGTCCAAATGACCACATTCTCTCTCGATTTTCTATGTCGGTACAAATCAATTAATGCAATTAAAATTAATAGAGCAGATACTGCGACAATTGGAAATATAATCGGTAAATATGCCATAAAATCAAAATCTTTTAGATCATCAAACCCGTAGTGTAGCTGCATTTCATCTTTACCCCCTATGTTTGTGTTTCATTCTCATTATTGATAATGATAATATAACTGTAGTAATGTTGCAACTACTGTTCTCATTCTTTATAATGAGAATTAAAATTAATCAGTAAATCAGGTGAAAATATGAGTAATAAAACTGAAATAATAATGCATCCAGTAAGAATGAAAATATGCCAAGCTTTAATGAGGAATAAAGAGAATGGATTAACACCATTAGAGATGATTAAAATCATTAAAGATATACCTCAAGCAACGCTTTATAGGCACATACAAATTATGGTGGATTCTGGTATTATTCGAGTTCTTAGAGAAAAAAAGGTCAAATCTGTTTCCGAAAAATATTATGTTTTAAATGAAGATGAAGCAAGACTTGATGAAGATGAATGGAAAAAGGCTTCCATTGAGGAAAAGTTAAACTATGTATCTTCTTATCAATTGTTACTTATGTCTCAGTACCAAAATTATCTAAACAAATTAGAGGAACAAAACAGCCAAGAGGATTGTGCTACTTTTTCAGTAGCTGAATTAAAGATGAATGAAAAACACTTTTTACAGTTTCAAAACGAATTAAATGATTTAATGACTAAATACTACAACGCCACGAGCAAAGAATCAGATGGACCCGTTCGAACAATTGCTATTACGATTATTCCAGAAAATTAAAAAGTTTGATAAAAAATACTAATGAACTAACGTATAGGTTAGTTCATTAGTATGAAAGTCTATATTTAATAAATACCCTAATCTAAATGATTGTTTGAGATTAAAGAACAAGTTTAACAATTCCGCCTATCAATAATAATATGGAACCAGTTAATAGGGTAATTTTAGTGGAGCGGTTAGATTTATGAAAAAGTCTTATTAAAATGTCCAACACCTCATTTCCAATATTTCTTTTTACTATCTTATATGAAAACGTGTTAAATAAGATACAAGTTTAATCGAAATTTTTTTTGGATCCTTCTAACGACTCCCCTACCAGTGAAAATATGTTGCAAAATGATGATGAAGCTTGATATCCATATTTCATCATAAGATTAATCGGATATATAAACTATTATTTTTGTTTGTTGTATTGAAAGAATGTCTTACTCCCTATCCACATTTCTATGGTATATTGAAAAAAGTGGGAGTTGATATTATGTTTTTAGAACTGTTCGAGCAGTTGCCCGTAAGAATTTTCACTGTGGCACTGTTGATCATATTCACGGTTTATTTGATCCGCAAATCGATCAAGCTTTTCTTTGATAAAACGAGCATATTGGATGAAAAGCGTGAAGAAACAATCATCCATTTCGCTAACCAGGTGACAAAAGTATTGGGATGTGTTTTCTTCTTACTTTATGTGATTAATGATTTCGTCCCACTGGGAAAGTTTGTCACTGGTTCTGTTGTGGTGGCAGGTGCCGTGGCTTTAATTCTACAGCACATTATTCGGGATTACATTATGGGACTAACTTATTTGCTTGAGCGACAAATTCATCATGGTGACTATGTGATCATCAACGGAAACCGTCAGGGGAAAATTGAGGAAATTAGCATGCGCTACTTGAAAATCCGCCAATATGATGGATACCTATATACGGTTTCCTATAGTAATATCTCGGAGCTTCAAAATGGGAACCGTGGGATGCGACGTGTGAACGAGAGTCTTGTTCTCAATTATAGGCAAAATCCAGATGACGCATTCAAGGTGCTAGAAGAAGTTGCAAACACTTGCAACGAGAAATATGGTGAATTCCTGTTACGTGATGAAACCGGTGTTCCTGTGGAGAGTTTCAGATTCAACCACATTACCGAACTGAATGTGGATTTCATAGGTAACCGATTCTCAATATCTGGTCTTGTGAAAGAAACGGACTATGTTGAAGCAGCAAAAAAACTTAGGTATGAATTGGCAAAGGCTGCTTACCAACACGACTTGATGATGGCAGAGAGTTTAAACACAAGTCATTAAAAAAGCAAGAGTTCATTACTCTTGCTTTTTATTTATTTAAAACTTTTATCATGCTAAATATAACACCAAGATGTTCAGCTACATGCGATACATTATAAATGAGTAAATCCTCTATCGTATTTGCTTCTAGAAAATTTTTTTTTACTACAATATCAAGTTTACCATTCAAAGCTTCGTGAATAGTATCTAGCTGTTTTTTCAACTGTTCAATTAATAAATCCCATGAAGGCGGTTCTTCTTTCCAATCAAGAGGTTTTGTACCGTACGCAAAAAATGTTTGGTAGCTTTCTGGTAGAACAGGTTTTTGATCGGAAAGTCGAATTACATGGTTTTCCGTAGAATAAAGAATATGTCCAAGTTGCCAATGAATACTATTTTTAAAGCCTTCAGGCACAATATTTCTCTTGTGATCAGGACACTTCTTTATCAAATCAAACAATTTATTATATTTTTTATTTAATAGTTTATAAACATAAGAATCATTCATGATTGTCCCCCCTGATTTTACTTGAAAAAATTTGTATCAAAAAAGGAATTTCAAAACTGAAATTCCTTCTTTAAATAGATTTTATTATGTTTTTGATTTTACTTCAAATTAAGCCTTTGTTGTAGTGTAGTTTTCCTTTAATGTTTTCTTTAAAAATGAAGCTAATTCAAGCATCCCATATTTTCCGGCTTTTGCTTCAGCATCAGAATTATAGTTCGTATTTGTATTGATATCGTAAGTAAATATTGTACCTTCAGCATTTCTGATAAATTCGATACCAGCAACTTGAATATTATTATTAAGAAGAACGTCTTTATATTTGTTTAAAATTTCATCTTCAAATCCTTCAATAATTTGGAACTTTGGCTTCTCTTCAACTTCTTCTCCAACCGGGCAGAATAAATCACCAATTTGGCATACGTCCGCTGGGCAAAGTTCAAAACCTTCCGAAGTATCAACCTTAACAGCATATACAAATTTTCCTCCGACAAACTCACAACGAGTGATAAAGCTTTCAGGAGACAATATGTATTCTTGAATTAGGGTAATGCCATCGACTGGTTCTTCGAAAGTAGGACCTTCTACATAAGTTTTTAAAGCTTCAATACTATGGAATAATTGAACTCCTAAGCCTTTACCTGCACGATTATGCTTCGTAATAAATGATTGTCCTGCAAAGCTCTCTGCTGCCTTTAAAATGTTTTGCTTTCCAACCGCTGCAATTGTTTTTGGCGTCTTAACTCCATACTTGTTTAATTCTAAGTATTGTAAAACCTTACTAACTTCAAGTTTTAGTGCATTCGTTCCATTTAATACCGTGCGTCCGTGTGCTTCAAGCCAAGCTAATACTTGCGCAGTAAATTCAGCCGCAAAACGATGATCACGTGTGTGAGAAGAAGCACTCATTCTGCTATAAAAGATCCCTTCTGGTGGTTCTGATGATAAATCTAACGTACCTTCGTCTAAATGCCATTCTTCATAAGGAACACCAAGTTCCTCCAATCTATTTGTTAAATGGACTGTCCACTCACTATTTTCATGAATTACATATACTTTACTCATTTTTACGACCTCTTTCTAGTTCTTTATTAAACTACGTTTTTGCTCAACTAATGGCATAACTTGTTTTGAAAATCGTTCCATTTCCTCAAGTTGAGGAGAAAATTGTAATAATAATAAGTCTAAGCCAGTTTCTTCGTATTGTAAAATTCGATTTGCAATTTGCTCTGGAGTTCCTACTAAATTTGGTCGTAGACCTCTATTAGACACCGAGTAATCCTGTAATTGGATTTGTTGTTCTAATTGTGACTTTGTAGTGAAGTCTTTAAAACCAGCATATCCGCTTGAATCCTTCACATTTGTGATTTTTTCAAGTTCAGCTTGTGCCTCTTCTTCTGTATCACGGCAAATAACATAGGCAGCCATTCCAAAAGAACTGAATGGTGCATTGTCAGTTTGTTCACGACGAGCTTTCATATCTGATATTTTTCGGTCAATCTCTTCAACAGTTCCACCATGCATTACATATGCATCGCATTTTTCTGCGATGGTTTGCTTGCCTTTTTCACTTTCACCACCAGCATATAAAATTGGGTTAGGTCTCTGAACAGGCTTCGGAGCAAGCTTAGTTTCTTCCAAGTTGTAAAATTGGCCAGCATAATTGAAGGTTTCTTCTGTCCATAAACCTTTTAGTACATCAATAAACTCCTCGGTTCGAGCATAACGTTCATCATGTTCTGTAAAAATACCGCCATATTGACGCGCTTCGTCTGCCCACCAAGCTGAAACAACGTTCAATGTAAATCGTCCATTACTAATTTGATCAATATTAGCAGCCATTTTTGCAGCTACGGCAGGATTATGGAACCCAGGGCGAATCGCAGTCATAATTTCTATTTTTTCCGTTACTGCTGCAAGTGCGGCTGCAGTGGACCAAGCTTCTAGAGAATCATACTCAGGTCCCTTAATATCATTTAAATATAATTCAGCTATTAAAGTAGTTGAATAACCCCATTTTTCAGCTGATTGAATCACATTTTTTGCATATTCAAAAGTTGGCGGCATATTTTCATCATCTACATTTCGTAACCAACCTCCAAAAATCGGTAACCAAAAACCATATTTCATCTAGATTCTCTCCCTTACAATTTATATCACCAAGTTTACCTATCTAATAAGTTGGAATTATATACAAATAAAAAACTCTCCTCGAAAGAAGAGAGTTTAAAAACCCTCTTCTCATCTTTCAAGCATGGTGCTTGTTGGAATTGGCACAGTATTCATAAGAACCTGCTGCCGAGGCTTCAAAGGGCCAGTCCCTCCACCTCTCTAGATAAGAAGATAAATGTACATTCAACTTTATTTATTAATAAAGTGATAATAGTTCAAATTTATTTAATTGTCAATTAATTACTTCTAAACTTTTTTTACTAATAGATAATAGCTACTTTAAAAATAAAGCTTTATACCAAAAGGAATAATCTGAAATTTTGAGTTTTCCAGACTCTTAAGATATTCCCTTTTAAAATTTTCCATTTAAATTCCTCTAAAAAATGCTTTAGAGTTATTTCATATATTTAGTGCCTCTTCAATTTTTTCTTCACCGAAACCGAAATATGTAACCTTTTTCTCAGGTATGTACACATGATAGTTTACAATTCCAGCCTCAGCTATTTCTTTTAAAAAGTCTAAAAAAGGAAGAGAGATGTTTGCGATGGCCTCTAATACTTTATTTCTATTAAATTGTTCTGAGATCACCAAGTTTATTTGAGAATCTGTTTTAAATTCTGAATGGACTCCCATATAAGTAGCTTGGCCAGTTGCGACATCTATTTCATATTCATTTATGCCTCTTTGGGACAATTCATTTAAGAATTGAGGGAAGTCTATCTCCCCCTTACTTCGTCTGTGAATGATTTCTTGAAATTCAATTTCTGTGATTTTATCATTCATTATTATGTCTCCTTTAGTTTTCTAGCTTTGTTGATGATTGATTTTATAAACTCATTTTTCCCGTTTGTATATGAAACTCTATCATATGGATATTTTTTCATACTTAATTTAACACATGAGATACTTCAAAAAAAGAGCAGCCATTGGCTACTCTACGAAATAGTAGTTATTCAATTGAATTCGTTCTATCAGACTTGCTACTTTCTGAACCTGGATCAGGTAAAACCGGTACAGCACCCTGGTTTATATAGCCATTGGACTTCGATGCATATGACTTAATCAATTCTGCTACATCAATTCCTGTCATTTCTTTTAATGGCTCTTGCATTTCAACCATAGTTTTTGTAATGCTCTTTCCAAAAGATGGGATCCCCTGACCGTTACCAGAATCGATAATTTTAACCGATTCAATATTATTAAGTGGCTGAGCAATTTTTTCTGCAAAAATAGGTAGCATTTCAATTAACTTTTCTGTGATAATGACCTCACCATGTTTTTCCATCGCTTCAGCTAATAACTTACGTGCTTCTGCTTCGGCTTTACCTCGTTCACGAATAACATCTGCCTCAGCAGTACCTTCTGCCTTACGAATCTTGGCTTTTGCTTCTCCATCAATCTCAGCTTTACGTGCCTCAGCTTCAGCTTTACGAGTTGTTTCATAATATTCAGCATCTGCTTTTGTTTTACGTACTTTACTTTCCTCTTCTTCTAGCCTAACTGCACGTTCACGTTCTAGGAATTTAAGTGATAATTCTTCTTCTTTTACTTCTTTTGCTAGTTTAGCTTTTTCAAGCTCATAAGACTGTTCTGATTTTGCACGAGCACGTTCAGTTTCTTCCATGAAGGCTGCATCTTTTATATCTTTTTCCTTTTTTGATTCTGCGACTGCAATTTGACGTTTGTATTCTTCTTCCTTCGCCTCTTGATCAGTTTGTGCTTTATGTATACGAGTTTCGCGCTCACTATTTGCTTCAGCAATTTCAGCCAGTTTACGTACCTCAGCAATTCGTGGTCTACCTAAGTTTTCTAAGTATCCATTCTCCTCATCTGCATCACGTAAATCTGTAAGTCCTAATGATGTAATTTTAAATCCCATTAAATCTAGTTGCTTTTGTGCAACCTCAGATACATCTTGATTGAATTTTTCTCGGTTACTATTAATATCTTCTACCGTCATTTTAGAAAGAATCGCACGGAGATTACTTCCAAGAACTTCAATAATTTCTGCTTCAATTTCTTCTTGTTTCTTACCTAAAAATTGTTCTGCATAGTTTGCGATACCGTTTAAAGTATCAGCTACCTTAACCATTGCAACTGCATCAGCAACAATTGGTACACCACCATTTGTATACACTCTTGGGGTTGATAGCTTTAATTGAAAGGATGTAAGATTTACAGGTGTTGATGTTTGGAAACGTCTTAAACGGTATCCACCACCTCTAATAATTTTCATCGATCGACCTTCTTGGTCTGTAAAGATATTCGTTTCTTTCTCAGGATCACCTAATTTCGGACCTGTAATAATTAATGCTTGATTTGACTTTGCTGTTCTGTAACGATACCTAATCCAGAAAAAATAGGCTACACCTGCAATCGCAGCTATAATCAACAATGGAATTAAAAACAAAAGTCCTCCTAAAAAACTTAACATTGCTACTTCCTCCTCCTAAAATTTCCAAAATATTACATTTATTGATTTATTCGACATAAATGATACGATTCCTTGTTTAAAAAACGGATGTGTTAGAGGAAATAATATGTATTGGTAGGTTCGATTTGATGTTAGTGTCATTTACAAATAGTAAAAAGCTGCGTATTAGGCAGCTTTTTAATTTCAATTTAGTTATTCGTTTGTTAATTAACATATGCTTTAGTTGCAATAGTAGAATATGTAAATCTTAATTTATCCTTTTTGCAAAAGGATGATGATCTGTGAACTGGATTAGATCCCACAAATTTCCGTATAAATCCTTAAATACTGCTACTGTGCCGTAATCTTGGGATTTAGGCTCTCTTACAAATTCAATCCCTTTTGAAGTCATTTCGTTATAATCTCTCCAAAAATCATCCGTACCTAAAAAGAGAAACACTCTTCCACCTGCTTGATTCCCGATAAAAGACTCTTGCTCGGGTTTAGATGCTTTAGCTAGTAAAATAGTCGTCCCACTTGAACCAGGTGGAGATACAACTACCCATCTTTTATCTTGTTCAGGCTGATATGTATCTTCTATCAAATCAAAGTTTAGTTTGTTAGTATAAAAATCGATAGCGTCGTCATAATCTTTTACAACTAGCGCTATATGAACGATCGATTGAATCATTTTAAATTCTCCTAACTAGTTTATCTCTGGTCTATTAAATAACTACTGCATTCAATAGTCGAAAATGGATATGTGAATTTCAATGCTTTTTATTTTTAATTTTTTAAGTCAACTTCATTTAAAAAGCCTTCAATTACTTGTAAATACTCTTCTGGTTCTTCGATATAAGGCATATGTGCACTCTGCTCAAAAACGTGGAATTTTCCATTTGGTGTAAGAGAGCTAAAGTATTTAGTTGACTCAGGAGTTGCTTCATCAAAACGCCCACATGTGTACATCGTTGGGACTTGAATATCCTTTAAATTCGAAGTACAGTCAAAATGTTTTAAGTTACCGGTCACGTGAAACTCAGAAGGGCCCCACATAATATTGTAAACTTCTCTATTTCTTAAATGTGCACCATTTTTTATAAATTCCGGATTCGGTTCTTGTCTAAACACGAAATGCTTATTAAATACAGCTGTGGCATTCTTGTATTCATCTGAATCTGTTGTTCCATTTTCTTCACAACTTTTTAAAGTTTGTTGAACATCAAGAGGCAGCAGTTTTCGATTTTTATCCTGATCCTCAGCCCATAGTGGAGCACTCAAACAAGGGCTTGAAAAGATGATACTCTTCACACCTTCTGGTTTTGATAAATAATATGCCGCAGCAAGTGTCGTCCCCCATGAGTGACCTAATATATGAAATTCATCAAGTGAAAGTGCCTCACGGATTTGCCCTAATTCTTCCACAAACCGATCAATATTCCATAAAGAAGAGTCTGTTGGGCGTTCAGACTTCCCGCAACCCAACTGATCATAAAAAATAACCGTACGATGTTCCGCTAGTTTTTGTAAACCCTGCATTGAATAATGTGAAGAACCAGGCCCCCCATGTAATACAATTACAGGAGTTGAATTTGTATTTGTATCATGTATTTGATACCATACCTTCCCACCTGTTACATCAATAAAACCTTCTTTTATACTCATCTATTTCTCTCCTTCCTAGCTTTTAAAGTAAATTTGTTTTAAAACTGTTGAACTATGTAAAAGTAAGTCATAACTTTATTAAACTATCTCATGGTTGAGTTGAACAAGTTATTTTTTATAGTTTTTACGCTAGGGACTCTGTTAATTCTTGTTCATCATCATAAAGTTCATATCTAGAAAAATTTGTCATAAACGATTACTCCATTACTATAAACTAAAAAAACTTATTTATTTTTCCAACCACTTTTAGAATGAACTTCTATCATTTTAGGGTTACTTAGGAATAAAACTTTTTTTCCATCTATTTTGTATTCTACTAAAGAAAATTGAAGTTTAGCTAAATCGTATTCTGGATGATGGCTCAAATAACTTTGATGTTCAAGCAATGACTTGGCACCAAATTGTAATTCCTCATGTATCCAAACGGTTCTCCCCTTATCGAATTTTTTAGCAAGTTGTATCTGCTCATATTCTATATTAATTAGATCGCTTAAATTTAATTCCCTAGTCACTGTAGATACTCTTTTAGATTTATATGATGTAATTTTACTATATGAATTTTGTATTCTAGCGAAGTTTGTAGCCAAAATAATGAGTACTATCAATAATGATCCGATTAAAATTTTCTGGCTGCTTCCTTTCTTTCTTTCATTTTCTAACATATATAAACTCCTTACATGAAAATTCGTGATACAAAATTTACCCTTTTTATTCTACTATTAATAAAACATGTGTCTTTATTAGTATTACTTAACAATTATTTCAGATGATTTTAATTTTCTCCAATCCCATAAGCTAGTAGGAAGATAATATTTATTGAGCAAATTGAAATAAAGTTAAAAACAATAGGTATCCATTTTACGATACTCTTTCTTCCCTTAAATCCGATTAATAGTCCAATAACAGGCATTAACATCGTTGTGATGATTAGTATTCTACCAAACCCTCCTGGAGGACCACTAATTAGTAAATAGGTCAATAGGATAAATATTCCTAAAAATAAAAAAGAAAATATACTATATCTATTCATTTTTCTTCTTTTCGACTTCTATGATTATCGTAAATAACTTTTTACATCTTATGATAAATTACTATTTTACGAAGACATTCCATTCAAAAACAAAGAGCCTCCAAGTACATCGGAGACTCAAATACATTAATATTGGTCGGTAAAAATCTGTTGGTCCAAGATGCTGTGAAAAAATTGTTCAAGGACTGGGACGTCCTCTGTCATAATACCAAGCTTTTGTACCCAATGTTCTGGATGTTTAATATCATCCCTGCAAATTAAAACCATTCGTTCGCTTTGAATAGAAACAACCATAGCTTTCCCTAGAAAATGCCCTGAAAAGATAATCGCAAAGTCGTATCGATGACTTTCAGTAGCGATGCAGTAATAATGGATATTTTGAGTTTCCTTCTCTTCTGATAAAATGTGAAAATTCATCCTTACCACTCCTTTTTTTTATTTGCTTCTTTGAGCAACCTATAATTGAAAGGTTTAGTGATTTCAAGATTAAAGAAATTCTAAATAAACTGCCTATCTATTAAATTAAATAAGAATGTACGATTTCCCTTTATTTTTCTACAAATATTTTAATAATCTTCAAATATTTAGCCTAAAGTCCTACATCATTTTTCAAAATATGGACTCTTCAAAAGCGAATTTTAAACATTTAAAATATCCTTAAATAGAAAACTATTAAAGTTTAAGCGTAATTATCATGATAAAAGCTTTTTATAAAGTTTAATAACTGTCAAATGCATTCCTTCGTGATACAAATTGAACGTTAGAAACTGTTTTGGTGTCTCCAAAGTCATTCCTGCAGAGGTTGTATAAGGTGGTATTATTTTTTCGTCAAGTCGGTCTGATAGTGTTTCTTGGATCCGAACTTGTTGTGCTTTCAGTAGTTCTTCCAACTCTGATAAAGTAGGTACTCGATATTCATGCGTATTTAAAGGTGATGTACCGTATTCAAATTGTTCCTTGAAACCTTCTGGTAAATTTTGTTGAAGTCCTAAGTATTGAAACGCAAATCTTTCAACAACAACATATATATGTCCTACGTTCCAACGAATCGAATTACGGAATCCCTCAGGAACTTGATCTGCCATTTCTTCTGAAACTCCGTCTAGTAGATTCAAAGTTTGATTTCTTACAAAAGCTAACTGATTGAATAAAAATTGCTCCATTTTTCCTCAACTCCTAATTTGTCTATCGTTTCCATGATTAACACGTTTAAGTGCCTTACTGATCCTCAATTTTAAATGCAGTTATTCATTTAAAAGAATGGACAAACTTAAAGCAATCAAAATTATACAATATCCACCGTAAAAATAGACTTTGATTACCATAATATGTTAATTCTCTCCCATGCATGATATTCCCTCTAAAGTGAATTTTGAAGTCACCATGTCTTACGATAAAAACACTCTTAGATGTACAAACATAAAAAGTTGGAATCATTAACACTAAATAATTCCAACTTTTTACCGATTCAATATATTTATTACTCAGACTTTATTATTTCTGACTACGTTGCATTTCTTGTTTCAGTTTATAATTTCGCATTCTTTTCATATTTTCAGGAGCGTCCATTGGATCTTCGACAATCATTTCAATAATACAAAGTCTTTTGGCACGTTCTTTATCAGCTTGCTTGATTGCTTGTTCAAGCTCCCCATTTGTCCGGACAATAGCAGTAAACGCATTACCCCCAAAGGCTTCAGCCAGTTTTGTGTATGACCACTGAGGAATTTTGTTGTATTCTTGATTTTTTGTTTTTACGTTTAAATATTTTTCGATCGTATAACCGTTATTGTTTAAGACGAAGATGATTGGAGTCATCCCGTAATAATGCATAGTGCTGATCTCTTGGGCAGTTAATTGAAGGGATCCATCGCCTGTAAATAGTAGTACCCGGCGTTCTGGTGCTGCGATGCTGGCACCAAAAGTCGACGGGGTTGCATACCCAATGGATCCCCAACCACCTTGTCCAATATATGTAACATTGCTCGGTAGTCTTACCTCCGCCATGCCATTGTATAACGTACCAGTCTCGACGACCACGATATCATCTTTTTTCAGCATATGATGAAATATCGGATAATAGCCAGCAGCCTTAAGAGATTCATCGGTTTTTGTTTTGCTCTGACTATAAGGAAATGTCACTTTATTTTCGAATTCTTGATTTTTGTATCCTATATTTTTTACTGCATTTAGCATATCTGTAGCCAGTACATTCGGATACACTGCCTCGCCGACTTTTACAATGTCCGGTTGAACATCGACGATCTTTAATGTATTCAGTTTTGCTGTAAAATTCGCGGTGTTGTTGTCCGCCAATACCAATCCTATCGCAATGATACAATCTGCATTTTCTACAATATCCTGCACTTCAGTAGATCCAAAAGAGCCTAAGTACATCCCAATATAATTCGGATGGGCTTCATCAAACGCCCCTTTTCCGAACAACATTGACGCAACTGGAACATTCATTGCATCCGCCAGCTGTAGAACTGCATGTTGAAGACCAAAACGCATTGTTTTGACATCTACAAGTATGACTGGACGTTTTGAACGATCTAATAACTGACGCACATGGTCAGTCGCAGCTTGAAGAGTTTGCGTGTTTGAGGTTCTTTGCAGTGGTACTGGCGCTTCCCGAACCAAAATCGACTTTGCCACTAAATCATCAGCCACAATGAGGTATACTGGTTTTTTCTTTTCTTTAGCAATTCGAATGGCAGTAGGAATTTCAATCATAGCATTTTCTGGCGTTAGTACCGCACTATAGGCTGTAATCTGTTCATACATCTTACGAAAGTGATCAAAATTCCCATCCATTAATGTATGATGCATGAGCTTGTGCTCTTTTTGATCTTTTTCTGGAGGCGAACCAACAATGTGAATGATCGGAACATTCTCACTGAAGGCCCCCGCGATCGGATTACAGGCGCTTAACTCTCCAACCCCAAAGGTTGTTATGAGTGCAGAAATCCCTTTGATTCTTGCGTAGCCATCTGAAGCATAACCAGAATTAAGTTCGTTCCGTCCTTCAATAAATTTGATCCCATTATATCTCTCCAAAGTATCCAACAAGGTAAAATTATAGTCACCTGCGACACCGAAAATTTCAGTAATACCCTCCAATTTCAAGCAATCAAACAAATACTGACCTACTGTTTTTTTAGCCATACCATTATGTAAGTCAGGATTCACCGTACTGTTCATATTATCCATTTTCACATTAACTCCTTATCCACTTTATGGAATTGTACAGATTACTAGTATCCTTTTTAATCGTACCCTTTCATTGATTATGCTATACGATGTCTAAATTGATTGAATTACTTTATAACGACAAAAAAGAAGAGTTCAGTTTTTGAGAACTCTTCGAAAGTAATAATCATATTCAGATTGCTTAATTAATCGCTCAAACTCTTCTTCTATCCTAGTTGTATCTATTCGTTCAAATATGGGTTCAATATTAGATAAATATTTTGAATTAACTAGAAATGGACTCCATTCAGTTACTGTTGTAGTGATGATCATATACTGAACATTCCTACTTAGTCCTGCCTCGTCGATCTGCTTACCTTCATCTAAATCTTTAATTTCTTTAAATGATTTCGGCCCCATTTTCACACTCATCGGAATATCTCTGTCCAGCGTGTCTCTCATTCCTATCCGTTTGTAACTCGTCTACAAACAACTTTTTTAAATGATTGTTTAAGAACATCCCATTTGGATCAAGTTGATGACGTAACTTTTTAAAGTCTTCTATTTTCGGATATAGTGCACTTACATGATTTGCCTGAAGTGTATGGAGTTTTCCCCAATGTGGTCGTCCATTGTAACGGCGAAAAATTGCTTCTACATCGGCAAAATATTGTTCGTGCTCCATCCCTTTATACATATGGACAGCAATATAAGCTGAGTCGCGTCCGTTTGCAGGACTAAGCCAAATATCATCACCCTTCACAAAACGGCATTCAATAGGAAAATGAACTTGATAGTTGTTTTTCTCGACAAGCTGATGGATTTCACGTACAACAGTTTCCATTAATTCAGCTGGGACACTATATTCCATTTCATTAAAACGAACAAGACGAGTTGTTGTAAATAAATGATGAGTATAACCAACATCTTTACCCGTATCAACAAATTTGGCTGATAGACGACTGATTGATTTACTCAAACTTGGAATCATACGACATAGCCGGGAAAGAGCGCCAAATAATACATTTTCCATAACCAATTGATTTAAATCACGCCAAAATCGATTGCCAGGTAGTTGGTCCTTTGCTTCATTCATTAATTTAGCTTGAATTGTATTAGTGTGTGGAAACCAGTAAAATTCAAAGTTTCGGTAATGATCTCTAAACTCGGCTAATTGGTTAAAGCATTCTTCTAAAGATAAGCGCTTACTTTCGTATAAAAAGATTGTAGCTGGAATGACGCACAATGTTACTTTCACAATAATGCCTAGCATACCAAGTGATACTTGCAACGCCTTAAATAAATCTGGGTGACTTTCTTCATTACACGTCAATACATCACCAAAAGCAGTCACAATTTGTATTTCAACTGCTTGTGTAGAAATACTTCCAAGCTTACTTCCTGTTCCATGTGTTCCTGTACTAATTGCACCAGCAATCGATTGTTTATCAATATCCCCCAGATTCTCTTGCGCCCATCCTTGTTCGTGAAGAGCCACGCTTAGATCGCTTAATTTCGTTCCTGCCCAAACGCCAACTGTTTGCGTCGTTTGATCAACTTTTTCAACTCCTGCTAGAAGGTCCAGTGAAACAAGTACATCGTTTGTGTGTACAACAGGCGTAAATGAATGTCCCGATCCGACAACACGAATCTTGCGTCCTTCTTCATTACAACGTTTTACTAATGAAACAACATCTTCAACACTCGTTGGATAAGCAATATGTGATGGTTTACTTTTAACAATACCAGACCAGTTTTGCCAATTTTTTTGATTTTCTTTTAAAGAAAGCATTGTCCATCCCCTCGATAAGTAGTTACTCTATTAATAATTTCTCCATTTGAAACACAATAAAGATGATTAAAGCGTTCGCAAAGCTCGCCTGCTTTTGCATGCCGTAAAAAAATAGGATCACCGAGCATTAAAGGAGTCGTACCCCGGTAATTAATCGGTGTCTGAACTTCGCCAGCACCTTCAAGTGACAATAATTGGGCGTTTTCTGGCAAATATGGCTTTGGTAATTTATCTGTTCCAACTGCACCTGATCCAATGTAACCACCTCCAGCACAAGTAAATAGATGAACATCTGGTTTGCGAACAATTTCAATCGCAAAGCCAGCAGCTGGTTTATATTGAAAATCACGATAGTTGTCAAATAATCCTGGAGAGAAAAAACCTGACCCGACAGTTACTTCTGTGACAGCGTCCTCATTCGTTGTAGAATGCAAACTTCCAGTCCCACCTCCATTCACAAATTGAAGGGTAATCCCGTAGTTCTTAATCATTTGAATCGTTGCAGCTCGTTTTTCAGCAATTTGCTTAATAGATTGCTTTTTTAGTAATGAAATAATCTTATTTTTGGCAGTTTTCTTCGGATATTGGTCTCCAACCCCAGCAACTTGGGCTTCGTATCCCATCACACCTACTAAACTGACTGACGAGGAAGACATGATTTCCTCAACTACTACTTTTGCATCCTCTACACTACGAACTGGTGAACGCCATACACCGAAATGAAGCCCCGGAACATCAAGTGACATATCGATGTCTAGACATATAGGGAGTGTAACGTTATACATTTGAGCAATTTTGTTCAGATGCTTTACATGTTCGACAGAGTCTATCATTAGCGTAATCATTTTTCCTTGTTGATTTAACTGACAAATTTTCGCCACAGCTTCAGAATCCCAAATTGGATAGCCAATTAAAATATCTTCAAATCCTTTGTTCAACAAATACATTGCTTCATCCGCCGTAAAACACATCACACCTTGAAACAGTGTATGTTTCTTCATAATATATTTAGTGATAAAAACGCTTCGAATCGATTTCGTTGCTATTCGAATGTTCTTATTTGACGCAGCTGAGACAATCCTTTCAATGTTTTCATCTAATAAATCAAAATCAATATACCCAAATGGCTTTGCTGTATTCTCGAATATTTTCTTGTAGTATTGATAATCCTGTTCCATTTGATCGTTCCTTTCTATTTAATTTGAATTCTCTTAAATTACCTTCTGCATTTTTGACACCTAATCAGCAGTAATTTCATCTTGAAATGAATTATTTTCTTAAAATTCAGATAATTAATTTTATAAATAATCCATAGACTTTTGAATTTATGTTAAAGCAAGAAAGAGTCTTTTGCCTTAGATAGGTTCAACTTTTTATAGATTAAACTCCATCATTCTATTCACATTATAAATTCATATACCACTAGAGTTTTGTTTCACAAACAAATACCTTACCACTTTATCCATGAGTATATTTCCTCATATTAATATATTTATCTACACTTATGATTTATCCTGCATTTCGATATAAAAAAGAGCCACGTTTCGCGACTCGAGATCGATCAATTATTACATTTAATTCGTTCTATTCTTATTTGATTTTTTTAAATTATCATAATGATGAATACTAAACTTATTTATTTCGAAAATTGTAGGGTAACAATTTCATTTAAGTAATTTTCCTTTGTAAATTAACCAACACTCTTACTATTTATATAATAAAACTTTCCTACAGTTTTAATGAAGTGAAGAGCTTATTTAATCTAATTTAACACGCGTTCCATTATTCATTTGATATTCGATCCACTTGTCTAATTCTTTTTTTGTGAAATAATATTCCCCTTGGATTGTGATGTTAGGTAAATATTGATACGTGTCAAAAGAACCTTGTGCATTTGCTCGCTCGACATTATCTCGCTTGACAATAGCATTTAGTTGTAAATCACTAATACTTAAATATTTTGCAGTTTCATTTAGATTCCATAGCCCTTTTGACAGATTGAGTTCATTTGATTCATTAAGACTATTATATTTATTTTTAATATTCCTTAGTTCAATTCCAAAAAATAGTAACGTGACACTAAACATACATAAAACAACTATAATAATATTTTTTTTCAGATAATCCCCTCCTACTGCTCACCTCTTTAAAGCTTATACAAATCACTTTACTGATAGAATAAATTCAAATCTTTTACCAAAATCTCTATTTATTAAAATAAAATGGAAGCACTGAAAGCCATATTACAAACTTCTAAAATCATAGTATTCACTTTTGATACGAATATGTTTCTGATTAACTAATATCTCTTTATTATTGATCCATTTAATATTGAAAGGTTCACCAGGTAACCACAATATGAATCTTTCCTTTTCACTCTTATCTTTAGAGCTCAATTGTCCAATATAACTATAATCTGATTTCATAAATACTCCGCCAGCTAAATAAATCGTTATTTTATGTTTTTGATCTGGAGATTCAAGTTGTTGAATCACATCAAGTTTTTTAACATCAACATGATCCAAAGAGGTAATGTAATTTGATTGATTTGTATGAAAATAAAAAAAGACACAAATACAGATGGACAATATAAATATTGAGAGTAAGACTCTTTTACCTAAAAGCATAATTTAAAATTCTCCTTGAAAAAATATCCTAAAATTACTTTTCTACTTTGAGGTAATATTTTCCTTTTTTCACATTTCCGAAAAAATCAAAAAAACCTTATTTAAAGTGTAAAGTAAGGTTTTTGATCAATTAATTTAATTGTTTTTTATTTTCTTTTAATCGAAAAACAAATTGTTTTTGACAAATATAGTTTGTAATGGTGTAAATTCCAGTACTTAATAAGATTGCGAGATCTGTTTGAAAAGAAATTGAATAGTCCATTTCTTTCATCGACCAATCAACTAAAAGTGTTCCTAAGTGGTAAGAACTAAAATAACAAAATAGAATTACTAGTAAAAACCTAATGATACTTTTTTGAACGGAACCATTATTTTTAAAGGTAAAGCTTCGATTTAAAATAAAGCTAACAACTGCACCAACAGAATTTCCGATAAAAGTGGATAACCAATAAGATTGATTTGCTAAGTGGTAAAGTACATACATAATCGTTAGCCCAACTAGGGTATTAATAAGGCCAACGATCAAAAATCGCACAAAAGTAAAGTTCATTATTTACTCCTTTTTATTTCCACTTTTCTTAAAAAAATTTGTGATTCTGAAACAAGATTACTGTTAATTGCATATCTTGGTCGTTTTTTAATTTCATGATGGATCCGATCTAAATATACATTAATATTTGGTTTTCGAGTATGCGTATTAGCTACATTCATTGAGTAGATATCTTTTTCAATTGCGTATTTCGGACGTCTTTTCACTTCTTGATAGATTTTACCTATATATTCTCCAATAATTCCTATACCCAATAACTGAATACCGCCAACAAACCATATTGAAATCATTAATGAAGTCCAACCTGATTTTGTATTTCCTAAAATCGCTTGTACGAAAGAGTACCCACCTGCCATCGCACTTATAATTAAAGATAAAAAGCCAATGAAAGTAACAAATCGTATTGGTGTAACACTAAATGATGTAATACCGTCAAAAGCAAATGAGAGCATTTTTTTCAGTGGATATTTGGATACTCCAGCAAACCGTTCCTTTCGATCATAATATACAGTGCATGATTGAAAGCCAATCAACGGTATTAAGCCCCTTAAAAATAAATTAGTTTCCTTAAATTTCAATAACTCATTAAGTGCGCGTTTACTCAAAAGACGATAATCTGCATGATTAGGGACTAATTTTATCCCAATTTTATCCATGAAACGATAAAATCCTAAAGCAGTTGTTCTTTTGAAATATGTATCTGTTTTTCTACAATCTCTAACCCCATAAACAATATCATTTCCTTCTTTAAACTTCTCAAGAAAGGTACGTATGATGGAAATATCGTCTTGTAAATCCGCGTCGATTGATACAACACAATCTGAATGCTTACTTGCAATTTCCAGTCCAGCTAATAATGCATTTTGATGACCTACATTTCTCGCTAATTTTAAACCTTTTACAAAAGGATTTTGTTTGTTTTCTGATAAAATTAAATTCCAAGTATGATCCCTACTTCCATCATCTACAAAAAGGATACTACTTTTCATTGAAATTTCATTTTGATTGACTAAACTATTTAGTAGATTAGATAATTGAAATGCTGTTTCGGAAAAGACCTCTTCTTCATTAAAGCAAGGAACTACAATTGTTAATACCGGTTTCATCATATAAAACACTTCCTTCATAGCTGTTAAATTACTTCATAGAGGTAAATTCTCCAAGCAGATTGTTGATCATCGAAAGTTTTCATTAATTTCATCCCATTTTGTGTCGCATTTTTAATAGGTACTGCTGAAAAAATGTATTTCCCACCCATATCTTTAAACACTTTTGTATTCAGTTGTAGATTTTTAATTTCTATATTTGAGTCTTTCTCATAATCATATTTTTTCCCTAGCTCAGCTACAAAAATATAACATCGTCCTCCCCATTGATCGAAATATCTTTGTAATTGTGGACTCTTAGCTAATTCTGACGCTATGATGCTTCTAAATTGGTGTTTATAGTGTAATGGATAAAAATTATTGTATGTATCAATTGTATAAAACCCATTATATTGTGAAATTGCAGGATGTAGCCCAATACTAGCTACTCTGTAATCTGATTTTGGTTTTCCAATATAATCCTCTATCTTTCTAAATTGTTTTTCAGCATAGAATTCTTTAAAATTTGGTGAACCATATACACGATAAACAATCTCTTCATTTGATGTGATTAATACAATCATTTGTATGAAAAGACAAAGCTTTACTAAATATTGTCCATACTTCCCCTTTTGCCATAATAAATAGCAACCAGTAGCAAACATTAGATAGATGACCATTGGTCTAAGAAAGTGAAATCTTGCAAAATTAAACGTATTTAATAATTGAAAGTGTTCTTTAAGCGGTACCCATCCTTTAAAAAACCAAAAGGCATACCAAACTGATAGCAAGAAATTAAGAATAAATAAAAAAAGAAAGGTTTTTACATATTTACTTTTCTTCTCTCCTCTAATTATGATGAGGACAATAAATGAAAGTGGAAGGATCACAAGCGTATGTAGTGCTAGTACATGAGTATGACCAATTATATAATTTTTGAATACTAATCGAATCGTACGTGGAAATCCTAGAACCGAACTGAAAAATTCATTTCTACTTGTAGGCTCATCTGGAAAAAGTAACGAATAAACGAGTCGGTATTCGATTGCTAAATAAATGAATATCATGCATATGATACTAGCTAAAAAGGTCCAATTCATACTCTTTTTTATAAATATATCTCTTACCCACAATAAACTTACAGCTACTAAGAAAAAGAAAAATCCTAAAACAAAGCTTGAATAAAATGGTAATAAGATAATTGTTAGCCATTCTTTGAACGTATTTTTGCCTTTTCTAATATTTAAAAATGCCCAAAGTGCTAATGGCATTCCAAGGGTACTCAGCATACCTGATGGCCAAAATGGTGTGAGTGCAAATGCTAGCGAAACCCAGACTCGAATTAAATACCCATCCTTTGAAGGAATAAAGTGATCAACTAAAAGTTTATACATTCCAATGAATGCAAAAACTCTCGTAATTGTTTGAGATAAAGCATAAGCAATCATTGAAGGAAATATGGCATGTAGCCATTGAATCCCACTAAATTCTGTTCCATAAGCATTTCTTGGAAGACCATTGATTACTTGTGGAACAACGTCATTAATATTTCCAAATAAAGTACCGCTGTTATTTAATGTTTTATACCAGGCAATATTGGAATCTAAATTATCATGTATTCTTATATGAGCATTTTCACCTAATATAAAAAGAGGTGATACAAATAAAATTAATAGAATAAATGCCATAAAGATATGCTGTTTTTCAAGGCTCAATTGCTTCCAAAAATTCAAATAGTATTCACCACGCAAACTTTAACATAATATAAAAAAATCATTTATAAACTACTTAATTGTATGTAAACTGTATGTTATTTCTGTTATCTTGCCCAACATTACTTCCAATCATTACTAATAATTAGTTTTCAAAAGCTCTGAAAATAAAAAACATCTTGAATGCATTTTGCAAACAAGATGGTGTTTTTAGATTCGATCAATTTTCTCGGTCGTTCCTCTTTTCTTAAATCGTTTTACTTTTGGATGTTCAACTTTTTGAACTAAATTTTGTAAGTATTGTAGTAATGGCTTATTCAAATCTTTATGGCGCATCGCAAATTCTATATTCGTTGTAATAAAGCCGAATATTTCTCCTACATCATATCGAGTTCCTTGAAATTCATATGCGTAAATATCTTGTATCAAATTTAACCTTTGGAGCGCGTCAGTTAACTGAATTTCTCCATTCGTTCCCTCTTCTAAGTTTTCTAGAAACCCGAATATTTCAGGGGTTAACACGTATCGACCCATAATGGCTAAATTAGAAGGTGCATGACCAGGTAATGGTTTTTCAATTAAACTTTTTATTTTATATAACTCATTTGCTTTCCGTAATGGATCTATTATTCCGTATCGGTATGTTTCAGATGCAGCTACAGGTTTTACACCTATTATAGAGGAACCAACCTGTTGAAACTGATCTATTAATTGTTTAATACAAGGAGTGGTTGACTCAACAATATCGTCACCTAATAACACTGCAAACGGTTCATCCCCTATAAACTTTCTAGCGCACCATACTGCATGGCCTAATCCCTTAGGTTCTTTTTGGCGAATATAATGTATATCTGCCATTTTAGATGATTTGAGTACTTGTTGAAGTAAACCGTCCTTTCCTTTGTCAAACAGATTTTGCTCTAGTTCGAAAACATGGTCAAAATGATCTTCTATCGCCCTTTTTCCTTTTCCAGTTACTATGATGATATCTTCAATTCCAGCTTCAATTGCTTCTTCAACAATATATTGTATGGTTGGTCTATTTACGATTGGAAGCATTTCTTTAGGCATTGCCTTGGTTGCTGGAAGAAACCGAGTTCCAAACCCAGCAGCTGGTATGATCGCTTTTTTGACCTTTTTCATTTTTAATTCTCCTTTTTCCTTACTAAAATATGACCCGTTTTACGAAAGAAGTAATGTTTCAATTTCTTCTATAACATGTTTTCGATTATTAGATTATTAACATAGTATTAATTTGCCTATTTTTTTATGTCCCATTTTTGTTACAACCTTTTCCATTTTGCTTTCTAAATCATTGTTGATTTCAAGAATTCTATTAAATATTAGGCATAAAATGAAGTACGAAACTTAAAACCGAATAAATCCTGTATATTTGAATTGGAGTGTTCAACATGATTATTGTTGATGAAGAAGAAAAACAGTTTCATTTAACGAATGGTCAAATAAGCTATATATTTTATGTGATGAAGAATGGTCACCTTGGTTCCATTTATTTTGGCGAGGCGCTTAATGAACGTACTAATTTTACAAATCTCAGTCATCATTTATATCCAAACACCTATTCTTCTCACCTTGAAGGAGACCGTGCGTTTAGTTTAGAAACATTGAGACAAGAATACCCTGTCTATGGAACGACGGATTATCGTGAACCTGCATTGAGTATTATTGGGGAAAATGGAAGTCATATTTCAAACTTTATTTATCAATATTATTCTATTACAAAAGGTAAACCTGTCTTGGAGGGATTGCCTTCAACATATGTTGAACATGAAGAAGATGCAGAAACCATTCAAATTGTCCTTGAGGATACTGTTTTAGCGGCAGAGCTAATTCTTTCTTATACAATCTTTAAAGAATTACGTGTGATTACACGGAGTGCATATATCTGCAATAAGGGTAACAGTCCGTTTTTTTTGGAACGTTTCATGAGTACTTCAGTAGACTTTCCTGATAATGACTTTAGCATGCTTCAGTTAAGTGGCGCATGGGCAAGGGAACGTTCTGTAAAAGAACGCCGCTTAGAATCTGGCATTCAATCAATCTCTAGCCTACGTGGGGCAAGTTCACATCAACATAACCCCTTTCTTGCATTTGTAAGACCTGATGCAAATGAAATGCAAGGTGAAGTTTTTAGTTTCAATTTTATATATAGTTCAAATTTTATTGCCCAAGCTGAAGTTGATCAATTTGATTGTTTAAGGGTTACGATGGGGATTCATCCATTTCGTTTTAAGTGGAAGCTATGTCCGAATGAGCATTTTCAATCACCTGAAGTTGTGATGGTTCATTCAAATAGTGGATTAAATGGCATGAGCCAAACTTATCATGATTTATATCGAAAACATTTAATTCGTGGAGTTTGGAAGGAAGCTAGTCGACCGATTCTTCTAAACAATTGGGAAGCAACTTATTTTCATTTTAATGAGCAAAAGCTACTTGAGATTGCAGAATCTTCAAAAGAGCTAGGAATTGAATTATTTGTTCTAGATGATGGATGGTTTGGAAATCGGAATGATGCCACTTCTTCTTTAGGAGATTGGTTTCCGAATAAAAGTAAATTCCAAAACGGTATGCAGCATTTTATTAGCGAATTAAATCGTTTAGGACTACAGTTTGGTTTATGGCTTGAACCAGAAATGATTAGTCCAAAAAGTGAGTTATATCATAAACAACCTAATTGGGCCATCAAAACACCAGATCGCCCTACCTCATTAGGAAGAAATCAACTTGTTTTAGATTTTTCAAGAAAAGATATTGTAGATGAAATATATTATCAAATCGTAAAAATCATTAGTGAAACAAATTTATCCTATATGAAATGGGATATGAACCGAAATATTACAGAAGCCTATTCATTACAATTGTCTAATGATCAACAAGATGAGTTTTTTCATAGATATATACTTGGTGTCTATGATTTATATGAACGTTTACATAAGAATTTTCCGCATATATTGATTGAATCTTGTGCAGGCGGTGGTGGAAGATTTGATGCCGGATTATTATATTACGCACCTCAAGCTTGGGCTAGTGATGACACGGACCCAATAGAAAGACTAAAGATTCAATATGGTAGTTCTTTTGCTTATCCGCTTTGTAGTATTGGTTCCCATGTTTCAACTAGTCCAAATCATCAAACTTTACGTCATACTTCCTTAAAAACTCGCGGAAATGTAGCATTCTTTGGCACGTTTGGTTATGAATTAGATCCTACTATACTAAGTGAACTAGAAAAAACTACAATAAAGAGCCAAATAGCATTCTATAAAAGACATCAGTCACTTATCCAATATGGTGATTTTTACCGAATCGCAAGTCCTTTTAAAGGAAATGAAACCGCATGGATCATTGTCAGTAAAGAAAAAAATGAAGCCTTAGTCGGCTGGTATAAAGTATTAGCCACTCCAAATCCCCAAAAATATCAATATTTAAAATTAGCTGGATTAGAAAAAAACTACCATTATTATGTTGAGCAATTAGACCGTTTTTTTTATGGTGATGAACTAATGCATCATGGCATTCCTTTACCGATCGAATTTAACGGGCCAAATAAAAAAATAGCCAAACGGAAAGGTGATTATCAATCAGAAGTTTTTTATCTAAAATCAGACTGTTGATTAACGTTCACTTTTTTCGATGCTTTATTATCGTCTAAGGTAATTCGGCTACTCCAGCTCCTGCACCTCGAAAGAAAAACAATTTCTATCAGGCTGAATCTCTGAGTTTTTTTACTTGTCTCTACTTCTAATAGAAAAAGCATCCACAATTTGTGTAGTGGATGCTTTTTAGTCTTAATTAATTAGAATCATCTTCAATTATTTCTATTTCTACGATTGTAGTTACTATCAAGTAACAAATTGGAATTGATTGTTCGGTTAGTTTTTCTACTTTAATCAATAATTCCCGTACCAGTTATCTGTACTTTTATATTAGGTTTGATGGTAATTTTCGGATAAACTTTTTCCCAATCTAATGATTTCCATACTTTCGGATGAAATGCAATCAGATCTCTTCCAATACCAAATGCATCACAGTTAGCTAATTGTAGTGTTTTAATTAGTTTTTCTGCTTTTTTCGTTAATTGTTTTGAAATTTCTTTGTTCAATCTTTCAATCTCTTTTCGATCTGCAAGATTGTCTTTTGGATATTCAAGTGCTTCTACTTTTATATTTAGATTAAACTCAGCTGTAATGTCATTATTTTTCTTTATTTTCAATTCTTTTTTCACTTTATTCGTACTCACCTGAACTGATATAAAACGATTTCTCTCATCTTTTTCTTTAGGGTTTACTTCTAAAGTGAACTTTGCATACTTTTTCATTTGATCCTTCATCATTAATAATAATGTAGGTTCTTCATCAAATAGATTGTAACCAGTATATTTTCGCCCATTAAATAAAGCTATTCCATATACATCAATCATTTTATCATCCGTTTTTCCTAAATATGGAAGCATGATATCTTCTCCAGGATCAAACATTGTAGGACAAATAGATTGAACATTTTCTTCGGGAACTAGTGTTGAAGTTTCAGCAGTTGTTACAATATCAAGTATTTCCTCACTAATAAGTGATTCTTCCACTACTCTTAGATTTAAAATGTCAGCTGCTTTGTCTTTACTTATCACAACTTTTGCACCTAAAGAGCTTCTTGGGTCACGATAAATAATATCTAATACAGAATAAAGGTCTTCTTTTGCTAAATCTTCATGAAATAATAATACTCTTGCTTTACTTGTAGCATATTCTCCTGAGATTTTCTTCATAATTTGTGTCCTTGAATCAGAAAATGTACTTGCTACACTACTAACAATTACATTTGTCAATGCTGGTTCAGTTGTTCCTTTACTTGCCTGCGCAATTGTTTGAATAACTGCAGTTACCAATAATTTTCCATCTTTTTCAAGGTCAGCCCCAACACCGTAAACAAGCTTAGATTGACTTAATAATCTTTGATCCCAACAACTCGTTAAAAAAAAGAGACAGCAAAGTAAGATTATGCATTGTTTAATTTTCATATAGATGGCTTTGCCCCTTCTTTTTTCTAATAATCGCTACAATCAATAATAATAAAGGAATGATTGCTATAAAAATATAACTAGAATATGAGACGATTAGGTTAAATTTATCTATTATTTGATCTTCTTGTGGGATCAAGACTGAAATAATCATAATGAGGATTCCTAACAATAAAGTTACTCTTTTATGATTGGACTGTTTAAAAATCTTACCCATCCCAACACTTGCAATATGTAAATAAGTAACAAATGACGTTATGATTGGAACGACCCAAATTGAAAGAAATATTAAGTCAAGTCTTTCTACTACTTCATATGATAAAGCCTTTAACATATATAGAATTGGTTCCGATACGATCTTAATTTCTTCTGGACTAAAAACAACAAAGCTAGTTATTAAAAAGAAAGTATATAAAACCGTTACAAAAGTAATTGCGATTGTTGAATTTTTTAAAATATCTTTAGCATTTCCTTTCACAAAAGGATAGATCACTAATAGTGATTCAAAACCTAACATTGCAGTTAATGAATCATGAGAACCAATCATGATATTTTTAAAACCGGCTTGTCCAATAGGAAACAAATATTTATAATTTGCATCTTTGTAGGAAAGTAATTCTAAAAATACTAAAAATAGAATAAGGATTGATACAAAAGTATAAAATCTACCGATTACTTTTAAGTTTTCCCTCGCCAAATACACACCTGTACCAACGATACAAAGTATAATGACAAATGGAGGCGTTAGCGTAAGGATCCATTTCTTCAAAATGTTGACTGTTATGGTTACAACGAATATTGAAATGATAAAAAAATTAAGTGCGTACAAAAATGATATGACGGTCCCTACATACCTACCTACTATTTTAATTGAATACTCATAAATTGTTTCATTCGGAAATCGTTTTCCTAATGCCCACATGATGTACATAAAAATAAATACGATTATTCCTGCGATTATGACTGAGATCCAACCATCATTTTTTGCATGTAAATGAACCATATATGGTAGTGAAAGTAGACCTACTCCAATTTGGGATTGTAAAATAAAAAACATTAACTGTGATTTAGAAAGGTATTTCTTATTATTCATTCTGTTTCCAACCTCTTGGATTTTTTGCACTTCTCAATTTTTTCGGCAATGCAGAGCGTGGGCGTTCTGTCATTTTCCACATTGGTACCCGGTAAATTGTATCTTTTATATCTTTTCTTCTAAATGGAGCAAAGGGTGCAAAATATGGAGTTCCAAATGACTCAAGCTTACATAAATGAATTAAAATAATCATCAACCCGAAAACAATCCCGATCAAGCCAATAGTTGCAGCCGCAAACATTAGTGGAAAACCTAATAATCTAACTGAAGTACCCATTTCACTATCAGGTGTTGCAAAAGATGAAATAGCAGTAATTGAAATGACGACGAGCATAGTATTAGAAATTAAATTTGCTTCAACGACTGCAGTACCAATAACTAATCCACCTACTACACCAAGTGTTTGAGAAATAGGACTAGGTAAACGAATGGCTGATTCTCTTAGTAATTCGAGCGTTATTTGCATACTTAATGCCTCTATTAAAGGTGGAAAAGGAATATATTCTAACGAACTCTTTACATTAGAAACTAGTTCAATCGGAATGATTTCAAAATGGTAGGAAACTAATGCAATATAAAGTGCCGGTAATGAGATTGAAATGATAAAACTCAACATCCTCATTATTCGAAAAAATGATACCATCATCCATCTGCTGTTATAATCATCGGTTGTCTGATAAAAAGAAAAGAATGTGATTGGCATGACAAGTACAGATGGGTTCCCATCCGTTATAATAGCAACTCTTCCATCCATTAAATTTGCTGAGACACGGTCTGGTCTTGATGTCGTTAACATTTGAGGAAATGGTGAGAATGAATTATCTTCAATAAACTCCTCGATATTACTGACATAATCAACATCAATATAAGAAATTCTCCGCTCAACTTCTTTTACTAATTCATCATTTGCAATTGAATCAACGTATACGATTGCTAGACTCGTATCAGATTCTCGACCAAGAGTTACATATTTTACAACTAAATTTGGATTATTTATTCTTCTTCTCAGAAGATTAATATTCGTTTCTAAACTCTCAATAAAGCCATCCTGCGCACCCCGTAAAACCTGTTCAGTGTCAGGTTGTTCTATTGAACGACTTTCTAATAATGCAATATTTAATATTATGGCATGCGTTTCATTATCAGTAAAAATAACGGCATTTCCTTTTACTAGTGCTACTACACTTTCATCAAACGAACTTGAGGTTTTAATTTCTTTTATGGAAACAGTTTCCTCTATCGTTTCTTTAGGATTTTGGATGATTTGTTGGATGATTTGAGTCTCAAGTACATCACCCTTTATAAGGGTATCAATAAAAACGATCCCTATTTTTCTATTCGCAAACTCTAAATTTCTAACGATCAAATCGCTAGAATGTAAAAGTGATTTTTTAACATGATCAATATTTTCTTCTAGCTTCATTGAAATAATTTTATGACCCATATGAGAGCCAAATCGGTTGACAGGATTATTTTTAATTCCGCTCATAAGTGAATGACTCCTCATAGAAACCTCAAATAAAGTAAATATATTTTATGTTAAATAGAATGTAATATACATACGAGTCTTCGTACAATCCAACTAATTTTTCATAAAAAAAAAACGATTCTACCCAGTTGATAGAATCGTTTTTCTTTTCTTGATTATATTTATACTTTTTTTGTAGGTCATATTGCATTTGAGAAGTAATTTTTCGATTAACTGTGTTGATTTACCTTTTCGAAATCAACCTAATTTTGTTCAACTTTCTTTTTCCAAATACCAAGAATGAGAGCTGTGATGACTGAACCAATCAAAATAGCTAATAAATACATAAAAGGTTTATTAACTAAAGGTATGACAAATGCCCCACCATGTGGTGCTGGTAATGTAATACCAAATGCCATAGCTAGACCACCTGCAATTGATGAACCGATTACAGAACTAACAATTACTCTAATTGGATCTGCTGCTGCAAATGGAATTGCTCCTTCAGTAATGAATGATATACCCATGATATAGTTAGTCACGCCAGATTTACGTTCCATTTCTGTAAACTTTGATTTGAAAATTGTTGTTGCTAAAGCGATTCCTAATGGTGGAACCATACCACCTGCCATAACTGCAGCATGTGGTCCAAAATTTTGAGCAGAAATTGCAGCAATTCCGAATGTAAAAGCGGCTTTATTGATTGGTCCACCCATATCAACTGCCATCATTCCACCTAAAATTAAACCTAGTAAAATAGCATTTCCACCACTTAAACTACTTAGCCAATCTGTTAAAGCACTATTTAAAAAAGTAACTGGCGGATTTACGACAAGCTCCATTAATACCCCAGTAATAAGTAAACCAAACACTGGATAAAGCAATACTGGTTTCATACCTTCTAGTGCTTCTGGTAGCTTTGAAAATAGTTTTCGTAAACCAATAACGACGTAACCAGCCAAGAAACCTGCAACTAAACCACCTAAGAATCCGGCACCAGCATTAGCGGCTAAAAACCCACCGACAACACCAGGTGCGAACCCTGGACGATCTGCAATAGAGCTTGCAATAAAACCTGCAAGAATTGGAACTAAGAAACTGAATGCGCCTGCTCCACCAATTTTCATTAGTAATTCTGCAATAGGTCCTTTTGTATGAATTCCACCAAATGCAAATGCTAGCGCAATCAGAATTCCACCACTCACTACAAATGGAAGCATATTACTAACACCATTCATTAAGTGTTTGTAAATGCCTGAACCTTTTTCTTTAGAAGATTCGTCACTTGTTCCTTTATTCGTCCCATTTAAGATTGGTGCATCTTGTTTTATTGCACGTTCAATCAATTCTTTCGGCTTACGAATCCCATCGGCAACAGGTACTTGTATAACATGTTTACCTTCAAAGCGATTGATTTCAACATTTTTATCAGCTGCGATAATAATAGCAGTCGCTTTTCTTATTTCATCTGAAGTTAATTCATTTTTCACGCCTGTAGATCCATTTGTTTCAACCTTGATATCTACATTTAGTTCTCTTCCTTTTGCTTTTAGTGCATCTGCTGCCATATACGTATGTGCGATACCAGTAGGACAAGCAGTTACTGCAAGAATAAGCGGTTTTTTAGAATGTGAGGAAATCACTTCTTCTTCCTTATTAATCGCATCTTCCTTCGCATTAATTAATGCAATAACTTCCTCTGCATTTTCTGCACCTAATAATGAACTTCGGAATGCTTCATCCATTAATAATGTAGATAAACGTGATAAAGTTTCTAAATGTGCATTATTTGCTCCTTCACTTGCAGCGATCATAAAAAACAAATGCGCAGGTTGAGCATCTAATGAATCATAATCTATACCAGCGTTTGAACGACCAAATACAATTGACGGTATTTTTACTGCAGAAGTCTTAGCATGTGGTATAGCAATACCTTCACCAATACCAGTCGTACTTTGAGCTTCACGAGCTAAAATTGCTTCAATAAATTGTTCTTTATCATGTAAACGGTTTGTTTCATATAATACATCTGCTAGCTCATTTATGACTGATGCTTTATTTGCAGACTGTAAATTGATGAGAACTGTATCAATTTTTAATAAATCAGTTATTCTCATTATCTCTCCACCTTATCTTTTTTCGATCCTCACTTGATCGATTAATTCATCAATTTTTTCTCTCTTTGTTAAATCTGATGAAAAAGCCGTTGCACTTCCTGCAGCAACTCCGGTTTTAAAGGCTATCTCTTTATCTTTCGTTTTAACGTAAGTCCCGATAAAACCAGCAACTAATGAGTCTCCAGCACCAACAGAATTAATCACTTCTCCTTTTGGAACATTTGATAAAAATATTTCTTTTTCTGTGATGAGAATTGCACCCATTCCAGCAAGAGATATTCCAACATTTTTTGCACCTAACTCAAGAAGTTTTTGACCATACGGGATTGCTTCATCGACAGTCGAAATCGTAACGTCAAATAATTCCCCAAGTTCGTGATGATTTGGTTTAATAAAAAAGGGCTTATGTTTTACAACTTCTAAAAGTGATTTGCCACTTGCATCAACAACTATATTTACACCTTTTTCATTTCCCCATTTTGCAATTTTTTCATATAAATCAGATTCTAATGAGTTCGGTATGCTTCCGGCTAGAATTAAATAGTCACCGGTTTGTACTTGTTCTAGTTTTTTGAAGAAATCAATTGAATTTTGCTCTGAAATCGTGGGACCTTGACCATTTATTTCGGTTTCAAATTGCGATTTTAATTTAATATTGATACGAGAGTCCCCTTCTACTCTTACAAAATCTGATAATACACTTTCACTTTTTAATACATTTTCGATAAAATCACCCGTAAATCCACCGATAAATCCAAAAGCAATACTACTTACATCAAGTCTTTTTAAAACTCTTGAAACATTTATTCCTTTCCCACCAGCGAATTTCTGGTCACTGATCATTCGATTGATCGAATCAATTTGAAAATGATCAACATTTACGATGTAATCAATTGATGGATTAAGTGTTACAGTATATATCATTTATTTCACTACCTTTATTAATGTTGTAAATTTCTCATATGTTGTAGTTAGTTCATCATCTAATTCATCCGTAATAATAATTGCTTCATTAATATCGGCGATTTTTGCAAATGAAATTTCTGAAAACTTACTATAATCTGCAAGTATATACTTTTTTTCTGAATATGAAATAGCTGTTTTCTTTACAAATGCCTCTTCTGGATCCGGTGTCGTGTATCCGTATTTCGGATGAACACCATTTGTTCCAATAAAACATTTATCGAATCGAAAACTTTGTAGATTCTCAGCGGCCATATTTCCAATTAATGCTTTTGTATGCCCTTTCATTTTCCCGCCTAAAAGATAGGCTGTTACTTCATTTTCAAATAAAGCTTCGACATGCATTAAACCATTAGTGACTACAGTAACATCTAAACCTTTTAGTAAAGGGATCATTTCAAATGTAGTACTTCCTGCATCCAAATAAATGCAATCCCCTTCATTTATTTGTGAAATTGCTAATGATGCAATTAACTTTTTGTTTTGAACGTTTTTGGATGTTTTTTCTATCATGCTTAACTCAGTAGCTTTACTATTTAAAGATGCTGCACCACCATGAACTCTTTTTAATAAATGTAAGGATTCTAGTTCAATTAAGTCACGACGGATTGTTGATTCTGAAGTATCTGTAGCTTCAACTATATCTCTCAGTTTAACGACTCCGTGTTCTTTCACCATATTAATAATGAGCTGCTGTCTTTCAGGTGTTAACATATGAATCATCCTTTCGATAAGTTTAGTATAAAGTAGCATTATCAAAAATTCAATCAAAAACTTTCAAAAACAATCATTTTCAATCAAAAACGTTCAAACTTTAAAGTAATCTAAATATTACATAATATATTTGTGGTATTTATAGACTAGTGTGTCATCGTTTGACAAAATTTGTAAGGTAAATTTGTTATGATGATCTGGGTGATTGATTCCTATTTTTTGAATCAAATGTTCATATTGGAAGTCTTATATGTACAATTATGGATATTAAAAACTTTATAAATGAAATGAGGGTATGACAGTGAATGAAAATATTCAAATTCGAAACGAACTGTTTGAGGCTGTTGGTGAATTATCAAATGATCAGTTAAATAAAAAAGTGAACGAAAATCAATGGTCGATTATGCAAGTATTAGATCACTTATATTTAATGGAAGCTGGCCTTGTAAAAATCATGAACAAAACATTTAAAACAGGAACTTCTGAAGAAATTTCAGATAAGCCGATTCAGTTAACGCTAGACAGATCTCGTAAATTTAATGCGCCAAACTATTTCGTGCCAACAAACGATTTTGTAACTCTTGAGGAAATGAAGCAAAAATTAACGAGTTCACGAAATGCATTACATACTTTTGTAGAAGAAACAAAGGACAATAATCTTGAAGACAAGGGTTTTCCTCACCCTGCTTTTGGTCAAATGAAATTAAAGCAGTGGATTCCCTTTATTGGCTTACATGAAAAACGCCATCTTGAACAAATTTACGACATTAAAAATCAATTATAAAATAAAAAGATGTTTACAAAAAATTGTAAACATCTTTTTTAATGACTAAGCTGATCTAAATCATCTTTATAAAGTTTTAATATTTGATCTTTATGTACATCCAATTGATTCGTAACTTGTGAAATCGAGTAACCAATAAATAAAGGAGAAACGACAAAGCGTGGAATGACTTTACAAATGATTTTCCCATGCCATTTATAAAAAAATAAATTATAACTATTTAAACCATTATAAAAATTGTTTAATAAATAATGTGTAACGATTTGTAATAACACAGCCATTTCAGATATATATGCACGATCTTCAATAATGATATTAAATTCTCTAAAACCCATCATAGGATGAGTAGAAATATTTAATTCTACGCCCTCTTTTGTAAATATTTCAATTCCTTCAAAATAGATATCAGTGATTTTTTTCTTATAATCAATGTTTTTTAAACCAACAATTTGCATATGAGGATGATTTAATGTACCACCTGATAATGGACCATGATTTTTATAAAAAATGACAGATTTAAATTCTTCTGTTTTCTCCATTTCTTCCCATTTTTGAAAAGCAAAATTCAAAAGCTCTTTCATATGACTCTGTGTATATTTAGAAATATCTCCATCACAATCATCTGTTTCAATAATCACTGTTTGTAATGTATCCTCTAGTGTTGGGAATTTATTTTTCAAATAAATGATTGAGCCTGAAGTATCTAATATATCTGTTAACTGTTCTCGATCACAAAATGGACATTTCACTGTTTTATTTACAATATTCTCTGGTTTTTTTATACCTATATCCATTTTAAACTGAAGTAGTTCATTTGGAATATTCATCACATTCCCCCCTTTTTTTACAAACTTATATGATTAATCCTACTAAATTTTGCCTACTTTTCACATACTAAACCAGATTATTTTTTTAATATTTTTCATTATCTTTTTATTAAAAGAATCATCAAAGTTTAATTTAGACAAAGTACAGAATATCCGATTGATTCCATATTATAAAATAGTAGTGCTTATTTTCAATTTTTACGCTCGCATTTGTTTCATTTGCCTACACAAATTGTATTAAAGGATAAGATTCTTTTATAATAATTGAAACTTCTTCGTTACTTTCTGCATTAATTTGTAAATAAATCAAATACTAATGATGATATTCATTAGAATATCAGATATATCCAATACTTCATTAGAGGTGAATCAAACATGACATTAAAAAATCATTTGGATCCACAATCTCAGAAGTTCTACCATAACTGGACAAGACCAAAGCATGCGAAGTCTCAAGTTAATGGACATACGATGATTTCACAAAATACAATCATCTTAAAAAGTAATGCTAAGGCCCACAGATGGTAATGGATAAATCGAAAAAAGAAGACTATTTTTAGTCTTCTTTTTAATTGGCTGCAACACGGTTAGTATTAACATATGTAGTTGATTACAACTCTGATTGTAACCTCATTATTGAAAAGAGCCCTTTACATAAGATTTTTATGTACTAAATCGTTTATTAATCAACAAGTTTTTAAATCAGTCAAAGGAAACAACCATGACGAACATATCATGGTTGCAGTTGATGTAAATTAAAATATGAGATTCAGCTTATAGCAAAAATATAAAAGCTAAGAGATTTAGACTGAGATTATTTATTTGTTCCATGTTGTTTCGTTGGTAACTTTTCATTAGGTGTACCATTACCTTGATGTTCTTTATTTTTTTGGTCTTTCTTTTGTCTTTCATGTAGTTTTTCAACAAACTCATGTGTATCTTCCATTTTTACATAACCTCCTTACTAGCATCTATAGATTACTTTAACCAAACAAATGGAAAACAATTCACGCTTAATTATCCAAGTGTTTTCGCTATTTGTAAGGCCATTTATGAAAGATATTTCAATAGGAATAAAACAGTTTTAACAATGAATATGGACTGTGCGATTCCGAATAATATGCCAGTGATGATTCGTAAACTATTATTACTTTCTCTCCACTTCCATTTTTGGGTAAAACCATCAATAAGGAGTGGAATCATTAATAATGGAATGAACCACCATTTTAAATAATGTAATTGTATAAATAATAAAGGTAGAAATAAATAGCCTAACATGATGCCAGAGCATCTCGCACAAAGTGGGAATGTATAATTTGATATTTTGATCGAACGATCTAATCTACGATGACATGGGATCCATTGGAATAAATTCATTTATATCACACCCCACTAATTTGAACAATCAGGACTACAGTCGCAATCTGGCGTACAGTCTAAATGGCTTTTGCGAAAGTTGCAATCTAAAAAATCGCAATCCGGAATAAAAGCGTCATCACAGTCACAATCATCTTTATCCTTATGTTTTCGTTTTCTTCTACGGTCATAATACACTATCGTAAAAATCAAGAAAATAATACTACCAACTAAAAATAATATTCCTTTTAAAATCAGTCCTTTTACCAATAAAAAAATACCTAATACAAAAAGGATTAAAAAGATACTTAATAACAAAAAAACCAATATATCCCTACTTTCTGTACATCCTACAGACATAATAGTATTTCGATTATGCCTACTTAAAAGTTACGCTTAAGAGCAGTCTATTATTTGGACTTTTGTAGGAATGCGCCAATTAGGATAAACACTGCAGAAAGCACATGTAGAATCCAACCAAGCATAGGAATCCACGCTAAACAAGAAGTAATAATTCCAAAAATATTCCCATATGCAGTTAAACCAGCTTTTTTTGCTAATACTAGCGTAATAATATGAATGATTAATGCTATTACAAGTGGAAACCATCCAAATCCAATAACGATTGAAGCACCAAGGATCGGGATTCCTAAAATTGCTTCAAAGCCACCAGAAATAAATTTTAATGTTCTTACGTTTGAATTCATTAACATTCTCCTTTAATAAGAATTTGTAAATTTTATCCAATTATTATTTAATTGTAGTGTAAAATGATCTTCATGAATAGAGTTATTTAACAATTAATCCTAGAACATATTGATAAACGAAAAAGATCAAAGAGTTATATAACTAACCCTTTGATCTTTTTCATTATATTTTTCTAATTGGAATCCAAATCTCACTTTTAAAAGTCGGTGAAGTAATATCTTTATGTTCATTCCATAAAATCTCTGGGCCTTCAGTTTGTTCATAGTTTGCTGTTGGAAACCATTCTGAATAGATTCGTCCCCAAATGTTTTGTAAAGTTTCCGGGAATGGACCAATTGCTTCAAAGACAGCCCATGTTGAAGGCTGAACTTCAAGTTTTATTAAGTTTTCTGGACATTCATTTGTTGTAGCGACACCAATATAGTGATCAAGTTCACCTTTTTCTTCCATTCTTTCCTCTGAAAAATTGATAGATGCACTGATTAATCCCCTGGGTACTACATTAGATAGCGATTTAAGTTGACTGATTGTATCAACATCTAAACTTTTCCACATTTCTGCGATTTCATCATTTACGCCATTAAACACGATCGGCACTCTTTTATGAATCCCTATAATTCTAAATGCCTCTTTTTCTTCAATTCGGTAGTTCATTTCATTACCTCCATTTATTGATAATTGGAAGGTCATAGGTGGGAATGACTTCAGATTATGGCCATTTTGTCTGGCTTCAGTTGGTGTTAGACCATGTAGTTGATAAAATGCTCTTGTAAAAGAATCAGGTGAATTGTATCCATATTTGATTGCTATATCAATGATTTTTTTGTTTTGTTCTTTTAGTTCGAAAGCAGCAAGAGTAAGTCGTCTACGTCGGATATATTCTGATAATGAGATACCAGATAAGAATGTAAACATCCTTTTAAAATGATATTCTGAGCAAAATGCCTTTTTTGCAACTTCTTGAAAATTAATTTCATTCGTTAGATTCTTTTCGATGTAATTAATTGCATCATTTAAATTCTTTAATTGATCCACAATATGACCTCCTTTATCAAAGCATAACAGGTGTTAAATGATATCATCCGACATTTCCTGACCAAATTATGTAGGTTCTACTTCTTAAATTATATTCTTCTTCCAGATTGATCTTAAATCATATAAAAATCAAGCTTTCACCCTCTTATTAGAGGTTAAAACAATAATATTAACAATAAAAAATGACAACTAAATCAGTTGCCATTTTGAATGTTATTTTATGAATAATACGATTTGATGCTTAATTATATTGTTGTAAGAAAGCTCTTAAAGTAGACGCTACTGAATGTGCATCTTTTAGTTGTGTATTTGTAAATGTCAGTGCCGTTTTCTTTTCGTCTAAGCCTAGAGATTCTTGTAGTAAACCAGCCAATCCACGGTGTGAACCTGCTTTATCTACAGCAACTCTCATGAATAAACCATCTTTATTCGGTTCGATCATGCATTCGATTTCATCGAAGCGCCATTCTCTTTTTGAATTAGGTACGAATTCCCATTCTTGATAGAAACGGCCATCCTGTGCTTCTACTTCCACTTGACGTAATCTGAAGCCTAACAATTTAAATGCTTCAACAAAATTCGATAACTCTTCATGAGCATTTATTTTTAAATAATCTACGTCTGTAGGATCAAAACTCAGATCAATATCTAAATCCGTTTCAATCCATACTTGCCCATGTCCAATTGTAATTGGAGCATAATATGGTAATTGGAATGAAAATGGAATAGTTTTTTGTTCATTTGCTTCTATTGTTAATTTTCCACTAACACGTTCTTCATGTAATTGAATCTTTACTGAAACTTCACCATCTCCACTTTTCTTTTTTGCGTAAGCTTTTAATTTAAGTGCGATATGATTAATCTCTTGATCTACAGATCCACCATTGATTTCTACTGTTCCTTCAACTTGTTTTCCTGGATATAAATCTTTTGTATGTATAATTGTATTTACTGTGGCCGCGCCTATCCCAAGTCTTGCTAATACTTTTTTAAACATCGTATCCCTCCGAATTTTAGATGACTACATTCTCATTATATATTACTATGTTAAGTTTTAATATTCTTTAAATAGTAATCATGTAAAAATATATTATTTCTATTAGCCTTGCATATTTTACTTTTTTATTAGACAAGTTCTTCTTCCCTTTAGCATATTCTATTAAAAAGAATTGATTAGGGGGAACTATTATGCATTTTGTTGTCATTAAGAAAAAATGGCTTCTTTTCAGCATTGTTTTCATTGTAATAGGTATAAGTGCTTTGTATTATTTATTCCCTAAATCCGCAGAAACGACTGCTAAAGAAAAGCCATTAGAAACTGTTGAAATACATATGGTTACAGGTGAATTTTCTACCAAACTTGATAATGGTTCAGAAATTGAAGCTTATCGCTGGGACCCTGGTACGATTAATGTTGAGGAAAATCAAAAAGTAGTTTTAAAATTACATGGAATTAATGGCATGGAACATCATTTTCATATAGAAGGAACTAACGTTTCAGGTGTAGTTAAGAAAGGTGAAACAACAGAAGTTGCTGTTCAGTTTAAAAAAGAAGGAACTTATCGATTAATTTGTGATACCCACTCAACAACTGAAGATTCCGCTCCAATGATTGCATATATAGTTGTAGATTAATAGACATTGTAAAAGATAGTATTCTTAAAATTACTATCTTTTTTTCTTTTTATTCATACTTACATTTCATGCTCATATTAATGAGTTGAATCAAAAAAATAATAAACGACTTTCATTTTTCTCTATTCATCAAAGATTACCTCAATAGAAGGGAATGATTTAAGTGTTGGAATGGGCGAGTATTATATTAACTTTACTATTATCCAGTTATGTCATCATTGTCTCAACTAAAAAGAAAAATAAACTTTCATGTACGCTAGGTAAAATGGTTAGTATGACAAATTCGATGATGGCTAGTGTTACAATAGGTACAGTCTTAGGTATCATGCTTCGATCAACTGATTTGTCCATTCCTACTATTATTTCAATCATGATTGGCATGTCAATTGGATTTTTAACTGGAAGACCAATTTCACAAATGGCAGCACTAGAAGGTATTACCGCAGGAATAATGGGTGGAATGATGGGCGCTATGTTAGGAATGATGTTACAAACAACTTATATAGAACTCATGATGTATTTTCTTGATCTAATCTATGTGATCGTTATGATTTTACTATTAAAAGTAATTGATCAGGAAGCAAATAAACAAGATGATGGTTTGAAATCTTATAAATTGATGTAATCAATTGAAAAAAACACCCCTAATTTATTTTTAAGGGTGTTTTTTAAATTACTTACTGTAAATGAGCCATGTCACATAGTAATTTAAGGTTTAACTGTTCATTTTTAACATCTATTTCAATATGGGTTAAACTTGTACCATGTACAAATGGGATATCCCAAAGCTTATCAATAGGCGCGTTTTTAAAGTATGCAATAATAGTCGCCACGATGACGGCGTGAGTAACAATTAATACATTTCCGTCTTTATTTGTTTCAATAATGTTCTTTAATACTTCTTCTACTCTTTTTCTTACATTTTTTAGACTTTCACCATTATGAGGTAGGTGGTTATACGCACTTGGAGAATCCCACAGTGAAGAAAACTCATTTTCAAATCGTTCATTGATTTCAAATTTCGTTTTCCCTTCCCAATCACCAAAATTTATTTCTCGTAAATTTTCATCTTGTATGATTGGAATATTATTTTCTCCTGATAAGATTTTTGCAGTATGCAAAGCCCTCATACTCGGACTCGAATAAATAGATTGAAAAGGAATTCCTGAGATTTTTTGACTAAGTGCCTTCGCATCATTGATTCCCTTAGATGTTAACGGCGAATCCTTCCATCCTTGTAAACGATTTTGAATATTCCACTCCGTTTCCCCGTGTCTTGTTAAGTAAATATGTAACAAATTTTTATCCCCCGAACATTAAAAACTTTCGATGAACCAATACCTACTTTTTTTTAGGCATTAGTGAAATTAGTTATGATTTCTTTGTTTATTCCAATTCATCGCATCTTTTACACCGTCTTCAATTGATAAAGAAGCCGTCCAATTTAAAAGTTTATTTACTTTTTCAACATTTGCAAAAGCCCCAGCAACGTCTCCTAATCTTGGTTCAGTTTCTATTTTTTCGATGATTTTTCCGTATACATTTTCAAAAATAGAAATAAATTCCTTAACCGTTATCCCTTCGCCTTTTCCAATATTTAAGACAAGATACCGTTTTTGAGGTTCATCTGATAGTTCAAATGCATTCTCAAAGTTTTCAACTGCTTTTACATGAGCCATCGCTAAATCCCAAATATGAATGTAATCTCTTATGCCAGTACCATCTTTTGTTGGCCAATTTGTACCGGTAATCTTAAATACTTCCCCTTCATCTGATACTGATTTTAATAATTTACCTAATAAATGGGAAGGAAATTTGATCGTTGCTCCAGTACGCATTTTCGGATCTGCACCAATTGGATTGAAATATCGTAATGACATCCCTCTAAGCCCATATGCATAGCAAAAATCTTCGAGAATCATCTCTGTCATATATTTACTTCTAGCATAAGGACTTCTAGGATTTAAAGGTGATTCTTCTGTTACGACTAAATCAATTGGATCGTCATAAATTGATGCAGAAGAACTATAAACGATTTTGTGATACCCAAATTCTTTTAAATTTGTAAATAAAGCAATTGACTTTGTCACATTTTCTGTATAATATTCACTCGGGTCCTTTACTGAATCAGGTACAACTGTCATAGCTGCTAGATGAATTGTAAAATCTATATCAGGATGTTCAGTAATAATTTTCCTCAGTAACGCCTTATCTGAAATATCACCTTGATAAAAAATTTTGTCAAAAGTAAATTCCTCGCGATCATTTTTGTCTAAAATGACTGGAATATGTCCGTTATCAATTAACGCATAACACACAGTACTTCCTATATAACCAGTTCCTCCAGTTACTAATATTTTCATATGTATTTCTCCTAATTTTTGTATAGAATAATCATTTCAAGGCATTATTTATCCAAATTTCTACGCTCAAATAGTAATCCTACGATTAATCCCAATAATATATTTGTTATAAATATTGGTTGAAATGGATCGGTTTCTGAGAATATAAAAGTTAACACACCAGCTATTAATCCCCATAAAATCGGCATAAAATTATCTCCTCAGTATAAATAATAACATTTAGTTTTATCACTTAAACATAATATTCGAAAGGTTTCGTATAAAACTGTTTGTGTCTGTCTCTGTTCATTTATCACTCAAACAAGTATAAAATGAAAATCTTCTCCATATTTTACCACGAAATCCTGATTCCTTAACTTATTATTCTTTAAAATATGGTTACAGATTTTTTTCTTCGATTGATAAAATTTTAATGATCAACAAATAACATAAACATGTTAGCCTAAGAAAAGTGTAAAAAAAACGATTCCATATAAGAATCGCCTTTAATTGCTATGACTAGCTCAGTTATTATATACCCATACTTCTTCATCATGATATATGTCACCATTTGGTATAAAACCAAAATTTTTATATAAATTCTTAGCTAAATGATTATCTTTATGAACTGTCAGTCTTATTTCTTCACAAATTGAAAATTTATCTGAAATCCATTTTACGATTTCCTTTAAAGCGGCTCTTCCAAATCCATTCCCTTGGAACTTTGAATCTATCATAAATCCATTAATCCAATACATATTTGTAGAATCCTCTTCGTAAGCAAACATGATAAATCCTACTAATTCTTCGTCATGATAAATAGTAAAGGGGATATATTCAACATGTTCACCATCTGGTCTTATATATATTTTTGCTAAAGAAACCGACACTGATGGGACAAACTTGCTTTGTTCTTTCTTAACAGTAAGATTTAACGCTTTTTCCCAATTATCTCGTGTAACGCTTTCTAAATGAATATTCATATACACACCTTCTTTTAATTTGATGAAGGAACAGCAAAGTATTTTAATGGCTCTTGATCATCTTCTGATATTGTTCCAAGTGCACGCAACACTTCTTCAGCAAATTTTAAATAATTTGAGCCAGTTGCAGTAATAACATTTCGATCAATCACTAAATAATCTTCTTGTTTATTTGTCCAATTTAACACGCTGGAGTATTCTTTATCTTCCTGGGAAAGAGATGCTGTATAGCTTATTTCTTCTAAAATACCTGCTGCTCCTAATAATGCTGGTCCACCACAAATTGCACCTATTATTTTATCAGTAGTATAAAATTCTTTGATCAGCGAAAGAAGTATTTCATTTTCTAATAAAGGATAAGGTGATCCACCTGGAATTATTAAAGCTTCATAATCATTACTATTAATCTTTTCAATCGAATGGTCTGCTAATACTTTTAAATTACCGACAGAAATAATTGGTTTATCATTTGTATTTATTGAAAAAGTTTCTAATTGTATTCCTGCGCCCTTTAAACATGTTATTAATATTGAAACTTCAAACTCTGCAAAAGAGTCATAAACAAACAATAATACTTTTCTCATATTCTATTCTCCTAAAATATAAATATTTTTAATCTAGATAACACTACAACTAATAATAATATCACAAATAATTTATTTTTCTAATTAATCAGACTTCTAATCAGAATCAAAGTTACACGAGTATTTTATATGTAGAGTGTTTACTTAGAAAAATGAGAATTTGCCATTTTTATTAATCTTTTTTCAGCAAACAATGTAATCATCACCAGTAAAATCACTGCAATTAAGAATAAAAATATCGAAGCAACGATGACAATTATTTGTAAAGAAATACTATTTGTTAAAGCTCCTAATATTATTGTAAAAAGTATGATGAAAAACGCCTGAAATAATCCAAATAAACTGCCTACTCTCCCCATTATTTCAACTGGTACTTGTTTTTGATAATACGTATCAAATCCAATATTTGCAAAAGCTAGCGCAAAGGAAAGTAAAAAGAACCCTACCGAAGCAAGTTTAAACTCATTCGAAAATGCATAAATGAGATAACCAAAGGATAATAATATAGATCCATAACCTATTAATTTCCTAGAGTCGAATCGATTACCAATAACTGTATTAACAATAGACCCAATTACAAATCCAATTCCAGCTATACTTACAAGGAATCCGTATTTTGTGTTTGATAAATTCAACACTTCTTTAGAGAAGGCTGCTTCAAGTGAATCAATTGTTGTTGTCATGATGATGATTAAGTAAAAAAGTATAAAAATGCACAACATTTTCATTTGTGGTTTACAATATGTAACAACTAGTTGCCAATCTTTTCTTATTATTTTGAATCCAAATTTTGCATTTGAGAAATCTTGCTTTTCTTCCTTCTCAATATTTTGTAAAAACATCGTTAATACGCCAGACAAAATTAATGTCATACTATTTATGACAATTGCAAATGTTGGTGTACCCAGCATAAAGAGTAAACCTGCAACCGATGGACCTAGTACAAATGCACCAGAACCTACTAAACTACGAATTGAGTTAAATCGTTGCCTCTTTTCTTCTGGTACAAGTTTGGTCATATAGATCATAGAAGCTTGATAAAAAATGTCACTAGCCATATTAATAAAAAATACAAGAATATAAATAAGCCATAAAGATGAAATCACAGGTAAGATTATGATTAATAGTCCTCTAACAATATCTAGGGCAATCATGATATTTCTTTTATTCATTCGATCAATTATGCTACCACTCCAAAAATTAGTAAATATCGTAGCTAATGGTTTTAAAATATATAATACTGAGACCGCAAATGCTGAAGAAGTTGTATCAAGAATAATTAAATTAAGTGCTATGAAATAAATCCATGCTCCTATATTTGACATTCCAATGCTTGATAACAAAATAAAAATAGAACTTTCTCGTTTGAAATAATTACATTTAAACATCATGTACCCCCCGACTTAATTTGTATAAGAATGAAAACATCTAAACAAAAAAAATCTCACCTCCAAGACCTTTGTCTTGGGGACGAGATTTGAAAGTCGCGGTACCACCCCAGTTTGTCAATATGTCACCATATCAACCTCCTTAGGTATTTTCATAAATACCCACGCTCTATAACAGGAGCACCTGTCACATTACCCTCTTGAGACTCAGATTCCAATGTGAAGCTCAGAGACTTGCTTCAATAATTCATTCTTACTCCTTTTCAGCTTACGGAGCTCTCTGTAAAGAAATCATTTATCTACTCTTCTCTTCATCGCAAAATAATTTTTTCAATATTAACATTAATTTGTTTAATAGTAAATGACATTTTTATATTTACATAAATAGGATCTTCTTAAGTCGTTTCGTTATATCATTCAATTTCTTGTTTTTCCAAAAGTATGTAACTACTATAAAAAAAATTTACATTTTCCAAATTTTCGTTTAGTGAATAATAAATATGTATATTTTCTAGGAATTTGGAAATAACAACCATGGGAATATCTGTCGCCTTCGCGACTTTATCTTGAATGATTGAAGAAATAAAAGCGCTTATCATTTCATTCAGATTGGTAACGTAATAACGTTTCTAATAAAATACATTTCAAAAGGAGAATATCATGAAAAAAACATTTGTTTCAGCTTCAATCGTAGCTGCATTTGCCATAGGGTCTCTTACGGGTATCAATAATGGTAGAGCTGATTTGCAAAAAAGTACTCAAGAACACTTAGTAATGGCTACGAATTGGTTTCAAACATCTGCAGAAAATAAGGCATTGCAAATTCAAACGTACAATGTAGCAAAAGAAGAGCTTGCAGAAACAATGGTTAAAAAGATTGCTAAGGATAAGAAGAATAAGAAAAAAGCTAAACCTGCCGCAGTAGTATTAGATATCGATGAAACAGTATTAGACAACTCTCCTCATACTGCATGGACAATTAAAAATAATGTTGCATATCCAGAGGGTTGGAATGAATGGATTCATATGGCTAAAGCGGAGTTGATTCCTGGAGCAAAGGATTTCTTATTAGCTGCTAAAAAATTAAAAGTAGATATTTATTACGTTTCTAACCGTACAGAAGCAGAACGTGCTGATACAGTTAAAAATATGAAATTACATGGTTTACCAAATCTAGATGAAAAGCACATATTATTAAAATCAACAACATCTCAAAAAGGTCCAAGACAACAAGAGATTGCGAAAACTCATGAAATTGTGATGTTGATTGGTGACAATGCAAACGATCTTTCTGATATTTTCTATAAAGCAGATTTAAATACTCGTTTCAATAACGTTGATAAAATTGCAAAAGATTTAGGGGTTAAATATATCCAACTTCCAAATCCGATGTATGGTGACTTTGAAGGAGCTATTTATAACTATGACTTTAGTAAGACTGAAGATCAAAAAGCGGCTGCTCGTTACAATGCTTTAAAACCAATGAAATAAGTACTTCACAAGGGTTAGTGAGGCTTAATGCTCCACTACCCTTTTTTGTTTCGTTAATTCCCCCTTTCGTCTATTACATTAGGCATTATCTATTTTCATTCGTAATAAATTATGAATGAATAGAAAATGAATACAATTCCAATTATGGGGGTCATTTCATGCCTTTTATTGAAATTAACGCCAATACGAAACTACATTATGAAGAATTTGGTGAGGGTCAACCAGTCATTTTTATTCATGGTGTGATGATGAGTAGTAAATTTTTCTATAAACAAATACCCTATTTTAAAGAAAACTATCGTGTCATTACATTAGATTTACGTGCTCATGGGCAGTCAAATCATGTTATGGAAGGTCACACTGTAGCTCAATATGCTAAGGATCTAAAATACTTTATTGATAAGTTAGAGTTAAAAGATGTTATATTAGTTGGTTGGTCGATGGGTGCGTTTGTACTTTGGGATTATGTAAATCAATTTGGTACAAATCAAATTAAAGCTTTAACGATTGTTGATCAATCTGCATCAGATTATATTTGGCAAGATTGGGAATTTGGAGCTTTTGATTTCAATATTTTGAAAAATGTAATGCAATCTATTCAAGAAGATCAAAATACGTTTAATAGTGAATTTATATATGGGATGTACAAAGAAAAACCTGATCCGAATGATCATAAATGGATTTTAGAAGAGATGAACCGTTTACCTGCTGCGATCGCCAGTACAATCGTTTTTAATCAAACCGCAGTAGATTATCGTGAAACACTATCGAATGTAAAAGTCCCTACTTTAATTTGTTTTGGAAGCGCTGGTTTCTTTCCATTAGCTGCGGGTGAATATATTCAAAGTAAAATAAAAAACGCTAAGTTTGTTCCTTTTTACAATAGTAGTCATTTATTATTTTTAGAAGAAACGGATAAATTTAATGCAGAACTAGATTTATTTTTTAAAAGTTTAGAATCATAATATTGAAAACAAAAAAAGCGATTCGTTATTGAATCGCTTTTTTTGTATAGACAAAGTATAAAAAAATAGATAGTTAGACTGTTTGAAAGCGCCGTTTGACGGGTAGTCTGGCATTATTTAAACCAACCTTTTTCTTTCGATTGTTTAATGGCTTCAATTCTATTTTTAACTTCTAATTTATCTAAAATCATTGAAATATAGTTTCGTACGGTACCAGTTTTCAAGCTTAATTCATCAGCAATTTCCTTAGTGTTCTTTCCGTCTGCAACAAGGTTTAATACTTCAATCTCACGTTCTGTTAAAGGATTCTCCTCGCTATAAACATCGTCCATTAATTCAGGAGCATAGATTCGTTTACCATTCATAATACTGCGAATCGAGCTTGCTAATTCTTCGCTTGGGCTATCTTTCAGCAAATAACCTTTTACACCGGCTTTTAATGCTCTCTGAAAATATCCAGAACGTGCAAAAGTTGTTAATATAATGACTTTGCAATTAAATTTTTTTAATTCTTCCGCTGCTTCAAGTCCAGTTTTATTTGGCATTTCAATATCCATAATGCAAATATCAGGTTGCAATTCATTTACAAGTGAAATGGCTTGTTCTCCATCAGATGCTTTTCCAACAACTTCCATATCATCTTCTAAATTTAGCAAAGAACCTAAGGCACCTAACAGCATTCGCTGATCTTCAGCTATCACTATTCGAATCATTTAAGTTACTCCTTTTCAATCTGTTTTACATCAATTGGTACTTTCATTATAATAGTTGTCCCATTTTCATTTATTACATCTAGAGAACCGTTTACAAATTCAAGTCTTTCTCTCATTCCAATCAGACCGTAACCTTTTGTAAAATTCTCTTTTGTTGTACATCCTATTCCATTATCCTTAACGCTGATCATTAGTTCATGGTTAGTTTGATGTAAAGAAATTGAACAGGTTGTTGCTTTACTATGTTTCACGACATTAGTAACAGCTTCTTTTAAACACATACTCACAATATTTTCAGTTAAAAGTGATACATTCGTAAGCGTTAGCTCAACATCACTTTCAAATTCGATTTGAGCTGCTAATAAAATCTGCTTCACTCTGATGATCTCATCTTTGATTCGAATACCTCGCATTTGAGATACTATTTTCCGAACTTCATTTAATGCTGATCGTGCAGTTTGTTGTACATCTTTTATTTCGTTTTGTGCTTGTTCAGGATCTTTTGTAATTAATTTACGTGCTAAATCACTTTTAAGTCCTATTAGAGAAAGTCGCTGACCAAGTGTGTCATGCAAATCTCTTGCTATTCTTTGTCTTTCCTCTAACTTTACGAGATCAGAAATTCTTTTATTGGCATCTACCAATTTTTCTTCTAATTGACCTCTTTCATTTCGACTATGAATACTAAAAGGTAATAAAATAACACTGATCCAAGTGATAACAACAAATGGTAATTGTTTAATCATAAAATCTTCTTGAAATATAATTGTGAGGTTGATAGAAATGGTTGTGATTACTAGATGAATAATATATAAAGTTAAAAAGGTAACGCGGTTTTTCTTATTACCGATTAAATAAGCGTTAAAAAAAGCAAAGTATACATAACTAAATTGAATCGTCATTATGATTGAAATACTAATCAAAATGCTTGACCATAAATAAATTGACCAGCCATTTGAAATATATGCGATTCTGTATAACACGAAAAATAATACAGTAAGAATGACGCCAAAAACGATTTCAAGCGTCGAGGGTGATGAAAGAAATATAAAATAAAATGGCAATATACTTAAAACTGTCCAAATATATGGAGAAATACCAGTACTTTTTAAGAAAATAAAATATCTTTTTAACATGCAGTTATCCTCTTTTTTTAGATATAAAAAATTGAATCATTTTTAATTTTAACATAATTTCAGACTGTTCGTTTTGTTTAGCTTATTAATTGAAAGACATAAATCAAAAGTTCAGACAGAGTCTGAACTTTCGCGATTTACTTTATACATTGCTTTTAATTCTTTAAAGCTAATGAATTTTTTATTTTCTTGGTCCCATAATCGGAATTTTAAAGATGATAAACTTGTTTTAAGGGTAATTGTTGGAACGTTTTGTAATGGTAGTGTGTTATTATGAACATCTTCTAAGTTATAATTTGGTACTCTAGGACTTAAATGATGCACATGGTGATAACCAATATTTCCTGTTAACCACTGCAATAATTTTGGAAGTTTATAAAATGAACTTCCTTCAACTGCTGCTTTAACATAATCCCAATTTTCGTCTTCTTCGAAATAAGTATCCTCGAATTGATGCTGTACATAAAACAACCAAATTCCAAGTGCTGCACTTACGAAAAAGATTGGACCCTGAATGATTAAAAAGTTTTCCCATCCGATTTGCCAACAAAACAATGCTGATAATCCTACGATGGCGATATTTGTTATATAAGTGTTTAATCTTTCTTTTAATTTTGCATTTTTTGCGTTAAAACGATTTGCAAATAGTACGATGTAAATCGGACCAAATCCAAACATAATTAATGGATTACGATAAAGCCTATATGCAAGTTTCGTCCAAACTGATGCTGAAACATACTCATCAACAGTTAAAACCCACATATCACCAACGCCTCGTTTATCTAAGTTACTACTCGTTGCATGGTGAATTGAGTGACTATGCTTCCATTGACTAAAAGGAAATAAAGTAACAATTCCCGTGATGGTTCCTAAAATTTTGTTAGCTGTTTTATTCTTAAAGAATGACTGATGACAACAATCATGGAAAATAATAAAGATCCTAATTAAAAATAATGCTGCAGCTAAGTCAAAGATCAATGTTAAAAAAATTGAAGTGGATAAACTTTTATAAGCAAGTATCCATAAAATAATAAATGGTACAAAGGTGTTAATCATTTGCCATACACTAGCTTTTAAATTTGATTTTTCATAAGGGATAACTTGTTTTCGCAAATTCTTTTGATTTTGTTGTTGTGACATTTACTATTTCCTTCCTTAATTTCAATACTTAGTTTTAAGATGTAATCCTAATTATAAATAGTTAGTATTTACATTGGTAGTAGCAGGCGTCATGTGTTAGATATGACAAATGTCATATTTCTCGTAATCGTTTTCAATTTTTATTCATTTAGTGACACAATATAATTTTTAATAATTTCCTCATATTTATGCTATTAAATTAAAATTAAAAAGTGCATATCAAAAATGACTGGATTTAAAAAAGCAATACTTTTAAAGTATTGCTACATGTTGGTCATGATTTAATCATTTCCACTTTCTTATTCTTTTTAATTTTACCAAAAGGTTTAAAATAGGTAACAATCGTCATAACAGTCATGCAAATTAAGTTAAATATGCCTGTAATAATAATAGATAACCAAGATGTATGAAAATCATTTGATGATAATGCATCTATTCCAAACTGATTAGCGTATTTAATTAATAGAGCAAACCAATCATTTATAAAAAAGATTCCTAAAAGGATAATTAAAATCGTTAAAACAAGTTTCATCACAACCCAATAATATTTAAGCAGTCCCCATTGGGTCCAAATGGATAATAATATTCCTGTGATGAGTGTAGCAAGTGCTGGGAATTTTAATAATGTTTCATCGATGATGTGCATGCTTGATAATGTATAGATTAGTTGGTCTCCATTTTCAGCATTTTTCAAGAAAAACCCTAATAAAATAAGACTCAATGTTGCACCAAACCAAGCACAAAATGAAAGTACGTGTATACTTACTAAAATATTTTTCTTAGTTAGATTTATTTTCTTTTTAGCCATTATGATTCCTCCATTTATTCTTTATGTCTCAAATCATAATCAATAAATATAAAACAACTATTATTAAATCCTTAAATAATTCTTAAATAAAATCAGATACTGTTCCGTCTGTAAAAATTATTTATAGAAAATAAACCGCCAAACTCTAATGTTTAGCGGTTTTACATATTTGATTTAAACCGATATCCTGCTCCCCATACGGTTTCAATATAATCTGGAATTGAAGGGTCCTTTTCAATTTTTTCACGTATCTTTCGGATATGTACAGTCACAGTTGAATTATCTCCAATTGAATCAAAACCCCATATTCGATCAAATAAATGGTCTTTACTAAACACTTGATTCGGATTTGAAGCAAGAAAAGTTAGTAAATTGAATTCTTTTGTTGTAAAGACTTTTTCCTCTCCTTCAACAAAAATTTTTCGTGACTGTTGATTAATCAATAATCCTCCAACCTGTATTTGATTGTCATTCTGATCTTTTTGGACTAAACGATTATATCTTGATAGATGTGCCTTTACTCTCGCTACTAACTCACTTGGACTAAATGGTTTGACAATAAAGTCATCAGCACCTAAACCAAAGCCTCGTATTTTATCAATATCATCAGTTTTAGCTGAAACCATTAAAATTGGAATCTCTTTACATTCACGAATTTTTTTACATATTTCATATCCGTTCGTTTCTGGTAGCATGATATCTAATAATATAAGGTCAAACTGTTCGTGAAGGGCTTTATTTAATCCTTTTTGACCATTTGTCTCTATTTCAACTATCATTCCGTCAATTTCTAAATAATCTCTTTGCAGCTCAGCGATGCTTTGGTCATCTTCTATAATTAAAATTTTGTTCATACTATCTCCTTAATACCAGTGACCTTATTTAAAGTAAGATAAATACTTGTATATACACCTTCTTCACTTTCTGCCCACACTTGTCCACCATGTTCTTCAATAATTCGTTTTACAATTGCTAGTCCAAGTCCCGATCCACCACTCATTGCATTTCTAGACTGATCAACACGGTAAAATTGATCAAAAATAAAAGGTGAAACTTCTTCAGGAATTCCTTTTCCGTTGTCTGTACATACAATAATCACTTTTTCATATTCTTCAATTAATTTTATCGATATATTTTTTTCTGACTTATCCATATATTTTAAACTATTTTGGATAATATTTGTAAATACTCGCTTAAATTGTTCTCTTTCCATCATTACGACCATGTCATCTTGTTTGCTAACATTTTCATACGTTATCATGACTTGAATATTGTCTAAATCAAACTGTAACTCTTCAATTCGATCTAATAAATAATGATGTATATTAACTTCTTCAAAATGAAATGGTACACGCTTTAAATCTAATTTTGAATATAAGAATAGTTCATCAATTAAATGATCCATATGTAAAGTTTTAGTATGAATGGTTTCGATATACTTATCCATTTTCTCTGGTGTATTCGCAATACCATCTTGAATTCCTTCTACATATCCTTTAATTGAAGTCATGGGCGTTTTAAGATCATGAGATATATTTGCAATTAATTCTTTTCGATTTTGTTCATACTTTTGTTGTATTTCGGAGGATTCTTTTAAGCTTTGTCTCATTAATTCAAAATTTTGTGCTAGTTGTCCGATTTCATCCTTACGATCAGGTTCAATTTGAAAATCAAGATTGCCTTCTCGAATTTTTCTTGCAGCATCATTTAAGCCTCTAATCGGTTTAATGATACTTCTAGATACAAAATAAGACAGCAATGCATTTGTAATGGCAAAAATCGGGATGATGATCCCAAAACGGAAAAAATAAAATGAATGTGTTCGTTGCCCACTGTTTGTTGGATCAAAAGATTCGAGGAAAAACATGTCTAAGATTATTTGTAAAAGAATAAAAGTTATAATTGGAATAACAATCATGGCAATATTTGATAATATCAATCGTTTACGTATTGACAATTTACAACCAACTTTCATGTTTCATTATTTTACGAGTAAATGTCTAAAGCTATTGTAAATCTTAAACATAAAAAATTAAATGGACCTTTTATAAATCTTAAGTAATTCTTAAATTTGCTCACATAAAAATGTAGACTTTTAACAATCAGAGATTATCGCATTTTAAGTATTATATTGTCTTAGGTTTTAGAGAGTATACGAATAATCAAGATGAGATTGGAACGGAAGGCTACTCGACTCCTGTGGGAATAGTAGGAAGGTTGAGACCCCTGAGGTGTGCCGAGGAGGCTCAAATCACGCCCCTCGGAAAGCGAGTAGCCTGGAGTGGAAATCAACGCAAATATTTTTAACTAAAAGAGGCTCCTCAAGTTAAAAAGAGTTATGATACAGCTAATATTCAAGTGTATATTTAATTGTTATTTTAATTTTATATCCTTTTTGGTACAACCTCATAATTGTGGAGTTTAACTATAAATGCCGAAAAGTAATCATCAAGTGCATTAATAGGATTTAATCAATTAAAACTGTTCAATGATTGTAGGAATTTCTAATATATCATCAATCAGGAATTCTGGTTGAAAGTCTTTCCAGTAAGTATCTTTTTTCCAAATTACTTTCAAACCAATATTTTGCGCTCCACGATAATCATTTTCAGGGTGATCACCAATATAAATTGCTTCTTCAGGGAGTACTTCAAAAAATGTCAGTGCACGATGAAACAGTAATGGATTTGGTTTGCTTAATCCTTCTTTTTCTGAAATTAAAATGAGTGAAAAATAAGATTCTAATCCTAATGATTTTAGATTATTCATTTGAAACTGTTCTTTACCATTCGTAATGAGACCTAATTTATATGATTTTTGCTTCAACTTTTCTAACATGCTAAAAAGATTCGGAAAAGGTTCACAGAAATGATGAAAATTTAGTATGTAATCTTCTAATAACTCTTCACTCTTTACACCTTTTATCTCAAACTCTTCTATTAATTTTTTATAAACTTGATCTTTCCACACATACCCTCTTTCATCTAATTCCATAAATCTTGTACGATAGGTATCTATTGAAACATGAAAGAAATATTTAGAAAACCGTTCATATTGATCATTTATAAACCGGGTTAGTGATGCTTGACGATTTAAAAGTGTACCATCCAAATCAAAAAGAACAACTTTTATCAATGTAATTTACCTCCTTAAGTGTGTAAACACGAAAGTATAATAGTATGCAATTTTCTATGTTTTGCTATCTTGATTGTAATCTAATTTTTATCGAAATCGTAATAATATATAGTTATTTAACCATTCGCCCAAACAATCGCACCCATTTCCTCATACTTTATAAAGATTGATAACGAAGGAGTTGATATGAATGGATTATTATCCACACTATAGAGTGTTTCCAGGATTCCCTGGTCAACCGGGTCAATTCCCTGGCCATCCAGGAGGACAGTTTCCAGGACAGCCAGGCGGCGGGCAACAAGGTGCACCAACGTCCCCACCACCATCATTTGTACCTCAACAATCAAGTGCAAGTGCATTTGCAATAGATCCGGGAGCAATTGCAGGCTGTCGATTTAGAAATACTTACGTATGGCTAAATAATGGCGAAGCTTTTTGGTTTTTTCCGACATTTGTAGGACGTCGTTCAGTTGCAGGTTTTAGATGGTTCGGATTTTTCTGGTCATACTTTGGTATTGATACAAACCGTATTAGATCGTTTACTTGCTTCTAAAAACTATAAAAAAATCCTTGTGTATATATCACAAGGATTTTTTCTCTTATTAAGCAAATATTTTATTTTCGATATGATAGAAATGAACCTGGTTTCTTCCGTTTAATTTCGCAGTATATAATGCTTTGTCTGCGTATTCGATTGCATCTTCCATTTTCATCGATATATTAGGAACCAATGACACGACACCTATACTAATTGTAACGAATTGATTTACACCTGAATTCATATTCGGAATTTGAAGGTCTAAAACACTTTTCCGGATCTTTTCAGCAATAATGTATGCTCCCTTTTCATCCGTATCGCATATTCCAATGAATTCTTCACCGCCAAATCGTGCACAGAAATCTGAAGTTATATCTAATGTTTTAGAGACTGTATTTGCAACAATTTTTAAACACTTATCCCCTTCTAAATGACCATATGAATCATTAAACTTTTTAAAAAAGTCTATATCAAAAATAATTAGGGATAACGGTTTTTGTGATGTTTGCGCCTCTCCCCACTTTAGTTTATACATTTCTTCAAAGTAACGTCTGTTAGGGATCCCTGTTAGACCATCGGAAATAGATAATTGATGAAGTAATTTATTAGCTTGTTGTAATTTTCTTTCTGTGTTTTTTTGCTCAGAGACATCTC
>Ga0102589_1000515_pt1 | contig 77522 bp, 74 predicted proteins | sample AraplaMF_Col_mLB_FD_76858 | JGI IMG/M metagenome (GOLD analysis project Ga0102589, IMG submission 76858) | Arabidopsis root microbial communities from the University of North Carolina, USA - plate scrape MF_Col_mLB | ecosystem: Host-associated > Plants > Roots > Endosphere | place: USA...
ACGCGGGGTGGAGCAGCCCGGTAGCTCGTCAGGCTCATAACCTGAAGGCCGCAGGTTCAAATCCTGCCCCCGCAACCAAATCAAAAAACACCCGTAGCTCAATGCTGCGGGTGTTTTGCGTTCGGGCCCATGAATGACCTTGCTCCGTGGAAATAATCAATTTTGAAGTAAGCTCTGGCCCATTGAGAAGACCAAAAAAAGGCGCACTCGTTTCACAGACGAACAGATCATTGGGTTTCTGAAGGAGCACGATGCGGCTAAGCCGGCCTCGGAACTCTGCCCAAGCACGGCGTCAGCGATGCCAGCATCTATAATTGTAGAGAAAAACTCAGTGGCTTGGACGTATCCGAAGCCAAGCGGCTGAAGACGCTTGAAGACGAGAACGCGAAGCTGAAGCGGCTTCGGGCGGACGCGATGCTCGACAATGCAGCTTTGAAAGACCTTTTGGGAATGAAGTGGTGACTCCCGCAGCAAGGCGGAAAGCTGTCCTGCATCGGATGGTTCACCACGAGATGAGCGAACGGCGGGCGTGTAAAGCAATGGGCTTTAGCCGAATGACAATCCGCTAGGAAACCAGGCGCAGCGACGATGATCGTCTTCGCGAGCAAATGAAAGCATTGGCGCATGAACTCCGCCGCTCCGGATATCGACGCATTCACGTGCTTCTCAGGCGTCCGGGTCACCTTGTGAACCACAAGAAGCTCTTCCGGCTGTATCGGGAGGAGAAGCTGACGGTGCGCAAGCGCGGCGGCTGGAAACGAGCAATCGGCACACCTGCGCCGATACTGGTCCCGAAGACGGCCACTGATCGACTGTCGCTGGACTTCGTGTCGGATCAGCTCACGATGGCCGCAGGCTCCGGGTGCCAGCGATCGTCGATGATTGCACTAGAGAATGCCTGGGCAACGCCGCCGATACATCGCTCTCGGCCCTACGGGTGGCTCGTCAGCTGGATCGGATCATCGAGGGGCGAGGTAAGCCGGAGATGATCGCCAGCGACAATTGAAGTGAGTTCACCGGCAACGCGATCCCGCAATGGGCCGACCGGGCAACAGTCAAATGGCACTACATCGAACCGGCAAGCCGATCCAGGACGCCTTCATCGAAAGCTGCAAGGTGTTGCTGCGAGATAAGTTCCTGAATGAAACGCTCTTCTCGTCACTCAGCGATGCTCGATCAGCGCTCTTAGACTGGCGCAGCGACTACAACGATCATCGACCACACTCTAGACTCGGCTGGATGACGCCTGCCGAGTCCACCCAGACCATCAACCCGGGACGTGATGCGGTGCTGCGCAGCCGGAATGGTTCCTCATTGCCACCGGCCGCTACCGCCACGAATACAGCAACCCAAAACCGCTGGAGCGAACTCAAAGCTGGACGAAACTTGCGGTCGCGTCAGTCCGCCACCAGCTTATGCTCATTTAGGTCGGGATGACGTCACACAGATTCACAAATCCCACACGAAAATTTTTCTGCCGAATGGAAACCGGGACCGCTTTCGAAAGTTCGGAAAGGCATCAATCGGGAGTACATCGACCATGACATCGCGGCGCAAAAGAGATCCCGATATTGGTTTCAAGCCGGGTCCGGCCGGTGGTTGGGGGTCAGCGAAGTCGGTCGGGGAGGTGTTGCTGCGGGAGCATGTTCCTCTTTCAGGCGCGACATTGCTGAAGCACCAGAACAAGCCTCAGGGATATATGTGCGTCAGCTGTGCCTGGGCGAAACCGGCAAAAACCCACCCTTTGGAATTTTGTGAAAACGGTGCCAAGGCCACCGCGTGGGAAGTCACGAACCGTCGTGCCGACAGGGAATTTTTTGAAAAACACACCTTGGCAGAGCTGGAGAGCTGGCGCGATCACGACCTGGAGGAACAGGGCAGGCTCACCCATCCGATGCGTTGGGATGCATCGTCCGACAAATATCTTCCGGTCAGTTGGGAGGAAGCGTTCGACGAAATCGGCCGGGAATTGCGAGCGATCGCTCCTGAGCAGACCGAGTTTTACACCTCCGGTCGCGCGTCGCTCGAAGCATCCTACATGTACCAGCTTTTTGCCCGCATTTATGGCAGCAACAATCTGCCGGATTCCTCGAACATGTGTCACGAGAGCTCGTCCGTTGGACTGCCCGAAAGCATTGGTGCGTCTGTCGGAACCGCGGTCCTTTCCGACTTTGAGAATTGCGACTGCATCTTCTATATCGCGCAGAATGTTGCGACCTCCTCGCCCCGCCTTCTTCATGATCTCCAGGACGCGGTGGATCGCGGCGTCAAAATACTGACGTTTAATATGCTGCGCGAACCCGGGTTGGAGCGCTTCGTCAACCCGCAGTCGCCCGCCCAGATGCTTGCGACACCGGCCACACCAATTTCCACAAAGTATTATCAGGTGAAGAACGGCGGCGATATTGCTGCGCTATTCGGTATCTGCAAAGCCCTCATCGAAGCCGACGACGCCTTCCAGGCGCGCGGAAACAGCAAGGTCTCCGGCTCCGACGCACAACCGCGAGACCCGGAAAATGCAGCAACCGTCGCCTTCGCGGCCTCCATTGCCGCAGCCGACAGGAAGAACGTTCTCGATCATGACTTTCTCGCGGAGCACACCGCCGGTTTTGAGGAATTCGCAGCGGTAGCCCGCAGCTACGGCTGGGAGGAACTGGAGCGCGTTTCGGGTCTGGCCCGCGAAGAAATGATGGAGGCAGCCTCGATCTATGCCGAATCCAACGCGGTGATGATGGTCTATGGCATGGGCCTTACCCAACATCTGATGGGCGTCGAAAATGTGCACATGGTCGCAAATCTTGCTCTGCTGCGGGGGAACATCGGCAAGCCCGGCGCAAACATCTGTGCGGTCCGGGGGCATTCCAATGTCCAGGGGCAGCGAACTGTTGGCATCACCGAAAAACCGGGCCTGGTTCCCCTGGACAAGCTGGCGGAACTTTATGATTTTGAGCCTCCGACCTGGGAGGGCCACTCGACCGTCGACAGCTGCAAATCCATCCTTTCTGGGGAAACAAGGGCATTTGTCAGCCTCGGGGGCAATTTTCTGCGCGCCGCGCCAGAGACGGATGCGATGGAAGCGGCGTGGCGGAACTTGCGGCTGACGGTGCAGATCGCCACGAAGCTCAATCGCAGTCACGTCATTCACGGCGAGATTGCTTACCTGCTTCCCTGTCTTGGGCGTATCGAAATCGACGAACAGGCTACAGGCCCGCAGGCTGTTTCCATGGAAAGCTCCGTTGCCCATTTCCATGGCTCGAGAGGAAGATCGAAACCGGCAAGCCCGGAGTTGCGGTCAGAGCCTGCGATCATCGCCGGAATGGCGCTGGCGACGCTCACGCGCGGCGATGTTCCCTGGAAACAATGGGTGGATGATTACGCGCTCATCCGCGACGCCATAGAGGTGACCTATCCAGAGACGTTCGAAAATTTCAATAAGCGGCTGTTCCAGCCCGGTGGAATTCCGCGTCCACTACCAGCGCGCGAACGCAAATGGGTGACGAAAAGTGGCAAGGCGAACTTTCTCACACCGGACCGCCTTTTTCCGGAGTTTCCGTTTGACGCCGCGGCGTCGGATGTCCTCCACCTTTCCACGCTTCGATCCAACGACCAGTTTAACACGACGGTTTACGGTTACAGCGACCGGTTCCGTGGCGTGGAGGGAACACGTCAGGTCATTTTCATGAACGCCGACGATATCGCGCTGCTCGGTTTTGCCGATGGTGATATCGTTGATATCGTCACGGCGATCGAGCCGGAGACGGTGCGGGCTGTGCGCGGCTTTCGGATTGTCACCTATGACATCCCTTCCGGCTGTTGCGCTGCCTATTTTCCGGAAACCAACCCCCTGTTTCCGCTCGCTCACCACAGCCCCAAGGCCAAGACCCCGTCTTACAAGCTGCTACCGGTTCGTCTGGAGCCATCAACAACTGTTCCGAACAATTGAGGATTGTCGAGGTGCAGCATGGGGAGGATGACAGAACGCGCGACTCTTGCCGGCATGGTTTTCTGCTCGGGTCTGGGAACGGTGGCGGTCGGTGTTGCAGCGATCATCGGGTACTGGTGGGAGCCCCGTGTGTTTCGCGGCGATCCTCCGATAATGTCCGCGCTCAACCAGCTCCGCTTTATGCCTGTTCCCGTTTCCGGCGCGCCTCCCGAAGTCTATTTAGCCCTTGGGAAACCGTTCGAACGCACAGCCTATGATCTTTCGCAGGGAAAGCGGCTCTACGGCTGGTTCGGATGCGCGTCATGCCACGCTGAAGGGCAGGGTGGAAAAGGACCTTCCTTTCTGGATGGCGACTGGATTTACGGGCCCTCGATGATGTCTATTGCCGGCTCGATCAGGGATGGTCGCCCCGGTGGAATGCCATCTTTTGGCAACAGGATGACGACAGACCAGATCTGGCAGCTTGCCGGATATGTCAGGACCATTGGCGCCTATTCGGCGAGAGTTTCGGCGCCGGCGCGCAATGATGATCGCCAGACACGGCCTGCGGAAAATCGTGCACCGGCTGCAATTCTCTTCAACGAAGGTAAAGCGTGGAAGAGACCAGAAGGTCCGGTGCCTTGAAGACGTCCGCCGCCCTTCTTGTCGGTCTCACCCTCCTTTCGGGCTGCAGCGGCATGCAGTCGGCATTGCATACCGCAGGGCCCTCTGCCTCGAAGTTGAAAGAACTGATCGTTCTCATCGTCGGCATCAGTGTCGTCGTCTGGATTCTCGTCGTTTGCATTCTGGTCTGGGCGCTGCTGCGGCATCGCAAGAAGGCCACCGCCGAGGATCCGCACAACCAGAGGAGGTTGTCGATCGTGGTCGCGGTTGCGGTTGCCGCCACCACATTTATTGTCGCGGGCTTGACTGTCGCGAGCTTTTTGACCACGCGGGCGTTGGATGTCAACGACGACGCCGCTGTAACGATCCGGGTCCGTGCCCAGCAATGGTGGTGGCAGTTCGTTTATGAAGCGAAGGGTTCCGATCAGTCGTTTCAAACCGCAAATGAGATGCATATTCCTGTCGGCCGCACTATCCGCGTGATGCTTGAAAGTGCCGATGTCATTCATTCCTTCTGGGTTCCAAGCCTGGCGGGCAAGATGGACCTCGTGCCGGGCCGCGAAAATATGCTGACATTTCGGGCCGATAGACCAGGTGTTTATCGAGGTCAATGCGCTGAATTCTGCGGGCTCCAACATAGTCATATGGTCTTCATGGTGATTGCCGACGAGGAGGCTGACTATCGCCGCTGGACTGAACGACAAAAGGATGCTGCGTTGCCGCCGGGCAGTGCGGAAGCGCGGGCCGGCATGGCCGTCTTCATGGGCAGGCAATGTGCCGCCTGCCATACGATCAGGGGAACGCCTGCCGCCGGTCTGAACGGTCCTGACCTTACTCATGTTGGCAGTCGGCAAACGGTCGGAGCAGGTCTTTTGGCAACAACCAGGGGCTCGTTTGCAGCCTGGATCGCCGATCCGCAAACGCTGAAACCCGGCAACAACATGCCTTTGGTTCCGTTGACCGGCGAGGAGTTGAGGCAGGTATCCGCCTATATGGAGGGGCTCAAATGATGCCCGACGAAAGAGCTCCTGCGGTCATGGATAGTCATCTGTCGGCGTCGCAACTCGACGAAAAGTTACACGAGACCTGGGATCCCCGCCCGGGATTCTGGGGCGCAATCGCGACCGTCGATCACAAGGTCATTGCAAGAAGATACATTGTCACGGCTTTTGTATTCCTCATCCTGGGCGGGATACTCGCGCTCGTAATGCGCGTACAGCTTGCAACACCCGAAGCTCGCTTCATCGATCCGGATCGCTATAATCAGATTTTCACGATGCACGGCGCCAACATGATGTTCCTTTTCGCCGTGCCTGTCATGGAAGCGATGGCGGTCTATTTCGTGCCGCTAATGGTGGGAACCCGCAATATCGCCTTTCCCCGGCTCAATGCCTACTCTTATTGGGTATTCCTTGTGGGCGGGCTGCTCCTGTGGTTGTCGTTCCTGCTCGACAGCGCACCCGACGTTGGCTGGTTTGCCTATGTTCCGCTTGCGGGCCCCGAATATGGGGCCGGAAAGCGGGCAGATATCTGGGCGCAGATGATTACCTTTACCGAGCTTTCCGCCCTTTCGATTGCGGTCGAGATTGTCGTGACTGTCTTCAAGCAGCGGGCGCCCGGAATGTCACTCGACCGCATCCCGCTGCTCGTCTGGTCTATGTTGGTAATGGCATTTCTCGTCATCATCGCCATGCCGGCGATCATGTTTGCCAGCTCAACGCTGATAATGGACAGGCTGGTGGGCACCCATTTCTACAATCCCGCCGAGGGCGGAGACGCGCTTCTCTGGCAGCATGTCTTCTGGTTTTTTGGCCATCCTGAAGTCTACATCATCTTTCTTCCCGCCGTCGGAATGGTATCCACCATTCTACCCGCTTTCGTCGGCCGACCGGTCTTCGGATATCTCGCGATGGTCATGGCGCTGATTTCGACCGGTGTCCTCTCTTTTGGTCTCTGGGTCCACCACATGTTCGTCGCTGGTCTGCCAAAGCTTGGCGAAAGTTTCTTCACGGCGTCGAGCATGGCGATTTCCGTACCGGCAGGCGTCCAGATTTTCTGTTGGCTGGCCACATTATGGGCGGGGCGCCCCGTCTTCAAGACACCGCTTCTGTTCATCCTAGGCTTCATTGTGACCTTCGTGATCGGCGGGCTGACGGGCGTGATGGTCGCATCGGTGCCTTTTGATACCCAGGTTCACGATACCTACTTCGTGGTCGCTCACTTCCATTACGTCCTGATCGGCGGCGCGGTCTTCCCGTTGATCGCGGCCGTCTATTACTGGTTTCCGAAAATGACAGGTCGCATGATGAGCGAAAAACTCGGCCGCCTCAGCTTCTGGATGATTTTCATCGGCTTCCACCTGACCTTCTTCCCGATGCATATGCTCGGACTTCGTGGAATGCCGCGACGGGTCTACACCTATCAACCGGAATTGCCGTGGGCCGGTCTCAATTTCTTCGTGAGCCTGAGCGCATTTTTGCTGGCGGCCGGGTTCCTTGTCTTCTTCGTTGATGTTGTAAGGAGTTTCCACAGGGGAAGACCTGCCGGAGACAATCCCTGGGGGGCGGCGACACTTGAATGGGCGACGACGTCGCCGCCTCCTTCATTCAATTTCCGCTCCATTCCTGTCGTCCAAAGCCGCGACCCTCTATGGGCGGCTCGGACTGAGTTTCCTGTTGCTGTCGGCCTGCGGGCAGATCGCCGTGAAATTCTGGTCACCAGCGTGGGCGAAGCACAGCCCGAGGCACGGGAAGCCTCGCCGACCGACTCCGTGTGGCCCTTCTGGGCGGCCATTGCGACCTCGATCATGCTTATCTGGTCTATGTTTTCCGCCTGGGCAGTCGTGTGGGGGTCGATCCCGATTGCAATCGCACTTATCGGCTGGTTCTGGCCGAAGGGAACGGCGGAGGAAGAATCGTGAAAGCGCGTGCTGTTCTCGACGTGTCAAAACTACCAATCTCTGGAACGGGCACAGCAAGCCCTGCCTGGTGGGGAACATGCGCGTTCATGTTGATTGAAGGAACGGGCTTTTCCCTGGTGATCGCCGTCTATCTCTATCTGATGAGCCTTGCGCCCCGCTGGCCCATCGACGCGCCAGTGCCCGACTTGAACGCCGGGCTCATTTTGACGGCGGTTCTTGTCCTCAGCGTCATCCCTAACATGATGGTCGCGCGGTGGGCCCGCCAGCGCCAGCTCGGCCACGTTCGGGTCGGGCTCGTGGTCATGTCTGCGGCTGGCATCGCCCTCATCTGCCTGCGGGCGTTCGAATTTCCCGCCCTTCAGGTGAAATGGGACGACAACGCCTATGGCTCTATCGTCTGGACGATACTTGGGTTGCACACGACCCACATTCTCACAGACCTTATCGATACGATCGTCCTCACCTGCCTGATGTTCACCCGGCACGGAGATAGTCCGCGCCGCTACGGGGACGTGCAGGACAATGCCCTCTACTGGAACTTTGTCGTCGTTACCTGGCTCCCGCTCTATCTCTGCATTTACTGGATACCGCGGCTATGACATCAAGGATCGCAAATTATGCGGGGCTGTTTTTCGCTCCGACGGTCTGGCTACTCAACACCCAACTCGGTCAAATACTGCCTCCGGCAGACTGCGCCGACGCGGTGAACGTCACGGCGGCCGTCTCATTCGGCTGCGCCATGGTCGCACTTGCGTCGGCTGTTATCGCGCAAGGAAGGAGAGGTGTTGAGACGTCGCGGCTTTCCGTGTTCATCGCGTCGTTGAGCGTGCTCATCGCCCTTATTTTTGCTTTTGCGCTTCTTCTGCAAGGGACAGCATCATTGCTGCTAAGCCCATGCGCGCGTTGACACTGATCATGGTGGTTCTCGCCAGCGCCAGCCCGCTTGCAGCGCATCAGGGAGAGGAGCACGCATCCGCGGCGACATGGACATTCGATGCCTGGATCGTCAGTCCGATCATGCTTTCGGCCGTGCTCGCCGGTGTGGGTTTCCTTCGGCTGCGACGTCGATCGGGGAAAAGCCGGGAAATGACTAAATCCGCTCTGGCTTTCTACGGCGGCCTGCTTGTCCTTGTTGCAGCCCTTGTCTCGCCGATCCATTTCATGGGCGAACATCTTTTCACATTCCATATGATCGAACACGAACTGGTCATGGCGGTTGCCGCGCCGCTAATCGTCCTTGCCCGGCCGGTTGGCTTCGTCCTCTGGAGCGTGCCCAGGCATGTCCGCCACCTCATCGCGGCTGGCATGACCGCAAAGCCGGTCCGGGCATCGTGGAACCTGCTTGCCGGCGGGGCGGTTGCGACAACGCTGCATGGTGCCGCCATTTGGGTCTGGCACGCGCCGGACATATTCGATGCGACGGTTACGGACGTGACACTGCACCGGCTGCAGCATCTTTCCTTTTTCCTGACGGCGATCCTCTTTTGGTGGTCGGTGCTCTGGCGCTCAGGGAAGGGAGTGGCAGCCTGGCATCTATTCGTGACGATGATGCACACGAGCATTCTGGGTGCGTTGATCGCCCTTGCGCCCCGGGTCGTTTACGTGTCGCAAACGGAGGCCGCGCCCGCTTGGGGTCTGACGCCGTTTGAGGATCAACAGCTAGCCGGCCTTCTGATGTGGGTGCCGGGCGGCATCATCTATGCGGGAGCGGCACTCATGATGATGGCAGCGTGGATTTCACGCTCCAGCAAGCGAGGTGGTTATGACAGTCACGCTCCTGCCGTTTAAAGCTGGCCTCGTCATTTCTGCGGTTTTGACAACCGCGGTTCTCACCGGCGTCGCCGTCGCCATCGTCAAGGACGGGTCGCAGAGAAGTGCGGTCGCGACAGCGATGACTGGCGGGGATGAAACGCTCGCGCCCGCAATTTTTCGCCGCTACGGCTGTAGCGGGTGCCATACGATTCCCGGCGTTGCGGGCGCCGACGGGAAAGTGGGCGGCGAACTGAGCATGGTTCGGGAACGGGTCTATATTGGCGACGGTCTCAACAACACCCCGGACAATCTTGTCCGTTGGATCGTGTCTCCAACGCATTTTTCCAAGCGAACGGCGATGCCCGTGACCGGGATAACTGAAACCGAGGCGCGGCATGTTGCTGCCTACCTTTATGCCAGATGACGTTACGGATGCGGGGTTTCGACCGGGGGCAGGGATTTGATGTAGCGCGCGATGGCGTCGCGGTCGGCCTGAGGGAGTTGCGAGAGATTGGCGACGACATCCACCATTGCGGAGCCAACGTGCCCGCCTTGCGGGGTCTTGCCCGTTGCGAGCATCTCCGAGACATCGGCTTGCGTCCAACCGGACAGGCGGCGTGCTGTGATATTTGGCACGAAGCCTGTTCCCTCCGCATCCGGGCCGCCAGCATAACGCGTTGTGGGTTTGATTGCTCCGAGAACATTGCGCGTGGAATGACATTCAGCGCAATGCGTGACAGCCTCGACAAGGTAGGCGCCGCGATTGAAGACGGCGTCACCGGCAACATTCGGCGCTTGGCGTTGCCTAGCGAAAAAGAAGAGCTTCCACAGCCCGATCAAACGTCGGATGCGCGCAAAGAACGGGAGGTCGTGCGGCGGTGGGCGGCCGGAAACCGCCGGCAAGGTCCTTAAGTAGGCATAGAGGTCTGCGACATCCCGCACGTCCAGGCCTGTATAGCTCGTATAGGGAAAAGCAGGATAATAGTGACGGCCGGCGGGAGAAACGCCTGCAATCAATGCGTTGGCGAGATCAGCCGCCGACCACGAGCCAATACCATCCTTAACGTCGGGAGAAATATTGGGTGGCCGAAACACACCGAAGGGGGAAGCGAGTGCCATGCCGCCGCCGAGAAGAAGAGGATTTGCCTGACCCGGTGTCGCGTGACACGACCCGCAGCTTGCGGCAAGGAACACCAGTCTTCCCACCTGTGGATCGCCCACGGAAAGGCGGGGATCGGCCTGATCAAAGAGTGTTTTAGGAGCAGTCAAAAACCAGAAGCCAGTCAAGGCAACTCCTGCGATGCAGGCTCCAACGAGTACAAGGCGAAACCGCAGCAACGAATGAGAAACGGCAGCATGGGGGATCATCATCGATCATGTCCATCCTCAATGGCGACGGCGGGGCCGCGCGATCTTCTTCTATCGAACTTTCGTGCACATTCCCGGTTCCTTGCTTTCCCAGTAGCGCGCAAACCTGCCCTGGCTGGAACATCTTGGCAGCTGCTGGGTTGGGTTGTGAACCGAAGCCCAGGAGTGGTTTTTTGCAAGGGGCAGGCAATGGAAAGCGACAGAGACAACGTGAAGCCAGAACCCGGTAGCGACGACGCCCGATCTGCAGACGGCGATGTCAGCCAGGAGGACCGGCAGAAAGCAAAGGAAAACGCCGACCGCATGCGCAAAGAACGGTACGGCGGCAGTGACAAGGATGAGAATGATGACGGAAGCAGCGACAACCACCGACCATGAAAAAATCAGAAAATGGGTCGAGGAACGCGACGGTCGGCCCGTCAAGGTGGACGTCTCCGGTGACGGAGGTATCCTGCGGATTGATTTCGGCAAACCGGAAGAGGACCTGACAGAGATTTCCTGGGACGAGTTTTTTGAAATTTTCGAAGAAAGAAAACTGGCGTTCCTTCATCAGGACAAGACGTCCAAAGGCGAAAGCCGCTTTAACAAATTCGTTTCACGCTGAGGCAAAGACTTGCAGGCAACAGACGCAATCGATGCAAAACGCGAACAGCAGCGAAAGGCTTACCGCTTCTGGGCGCCGATTTATGACCGGGTCTATGGCTATTTCCTAAGGCCCGCGCAGGTTGAGCTGGCGCGATGTGCGGGCAACGTCGCAGGCGACGTTCTCGAAATCGGCGTGGGAACTGGCCTCGTGCTTCCACTCTATCCGCCGACAACTACCGTAACCGGCATCGATCTGTCGCAGGACATGCTTTTGAGAGCGAAACAGAAAGTCGCGCTTGGATCGATGCCGCACGTCAAGGCCCTTCATGTCATGGATGCCTGCGATTTATCCTTCGACGACAATTCTTTCGACGTGATCTCGCTTCCCTTTGTCATGCCGCTGATACCGGATACAGACCGTCTGCTTTCCGAATGCGCGCGCGTGCTTCGACCAAAGGGGGAAATCGTGATCGTCAGCAAGATCACAGATAGTGCGGGCGCGGTGCGTCGGGTCGAGCAATTGGTGTCGCCGCTAGCGCAACAGATCGGTTTGAGTTCTGCCTTTCACATCGAAGAGATCGACAGGTGGCTGCAAAAGAACCCATCTTTTCAGATGATCGAAAACAGAAAAATTCGCCCGACCGGGTATTTCCGTCTTCTTCGCATCGGTCGCCAAAGGCGCTGAGGCGAGGCTGTGATGCTCATGCAAAAGGAGCTGTTCCCGGAGATCGAATGCTGAAGGAACAAACGATTTCGATCGCCGTTTGTCGATGATGAGAGGCGGTGCTTGTTCAGCTTTCTGCCTTAACCGCAATAACGCCGGGACTTACAATGACAGACGAGACCGACCTTGCCGAATTCTTTCGCGTTGCGACCGACGACGAACTGTTTCAGAAAATGCGAGAGCTTGAAATCAGGAGCGAAGAAGAAGGTCTGGATGGGGTCGCCGCCCAGGTAGAGTTGACAGCTACTGAAATCGAAAACCGTTTCCCCGGTCAGGCGCTTGCGCCCTATAAACGTTGGAAGCAGGAGCAATTTCTTTAAAGCGACCGGCATGCGCGCCAGCAGATCGGTCAGATCTCGGGTACGTCCCGGCAAACCTTTGGCGCCGGTTTTTCGTGCGAAATGCATAAAAACGAAGAATAGAGCATTTTGGGTCATCTAGGTAGCCAAAAGAGCTCTAGTGGAAGGTCCCGCCCTGTTGCGCGGTCAAACCAGAAACAATATTCCTGATATCCCGCGGATGGGCGGAAAGGACGTAGGGGCCAGCCTCCTGCCGAGCAAGCGTTTGTGGCACATAGAAGAGAAAGGGCGTGCCTTTTTCTTCCAGCTCCTGTGTCAGGCGCAGCATGATTTCGGCGTCGTAACGAACGTCGATTATCGCGGCCGTATATGACAGCGTTTGACCATTGATTGTTGCATCCGCGGTGTAAGGCCCAAGCAGATCGATGTGGGCCGCTGCCCATGCCCCCTTGATCTCGGATGTGAGATCATCGACCTCGCCAATGACAAGGATGGTGAAGCGTCCTGTGCTTCGCATGCAATACTCCCTGCGTGCTCGCCAGCGACGCCTCGTTTCATGAAGGCGTATACGCGCGGCAAGCCATAAAGGCCCATCGGGCTTCATCAAATATCTGCGAGGCTGCGCAGACTTCGTCTGGTATATACGAAGCTAGTGCACGGCGAGTTTCAGCAGCGGGTATATTTCAATTCCGCTTTGTATTTTGACAGGAACAAAACAGGACTGCCAAGGTTCGGGGCTATGTTCAAACACGGAGATCCCCAATGGCTACTCAAAAGACCCTCGAAGGCCAATCTGGATGAGGATGGCGCAACGGACAAAAAGCTTACCAAGCTTGCGTTCGCGAACCAGAAAGTCGAAGGGCCGCATAATTTCCTCTCGGCTTGCACGAACGACGTAGCGAAATCGCCGGCGCGGGAAGAAATTCCGGGCCGGGCGGCGTTCACTGCATTTAGCCACTCGCGTTGATGGAGAATTAAATGGCAACCGTTCCGCAACTAGGCGCCTATCCAATCGGTCTCCTTGTGGGAACCCGCCGCTTCACGCTCTCCGGTGTCGATGACGCCGTGCAGTTGCTTGAACAACACTGGCCGAACAAGACGGGCATCCACTATGGCCGGGCTCTCAGGAGCTGTCGTTTGGCATTGCTCAGGAACGGGCCCGCGGCCGTTGCGCGCGAAGATTTGATCGCCGCCTGTCTGGAGGCCGGCATTGCACACCAAATTCAGTCCGGTTCCGATAAGGAGCAATTGCCTCTTTTTGCCGGGCCGGAGGATGATGAACATCCTTCATCGGGAGCGGGTCGCCAGTAGGCGTCGTCGCCACAAAAAAAGCAGGAGGTTGCGATGCCGGAGCCACGAGAACGTATCAGGCCGGAGGAGGACCTGAACCGCACCGTCAGCGAAAAGCTGGATTCGAAATTTTCGCCTGTCGGTATCGATGATGGCGCCTTTCGCGGGCGGAACAGGACTTGGAAAAGAATGATCGGTTATGTGCTGGTCATTTTTGCCCTCGCAATCGTCATCGCTTTGTCCTTCCTCCTGGGAACGCATCCGGGTCGGGTCTCGTGATACCAGAGCTGAAGAGGAGCATGAGATGAGTGAACGAACTGACGAAAAGTCGCTTTATTGGGCCATTGTCGGTGCCGACAGGAACACCAACGAAGGCCTGGCGCGTTTATTGGGTCTTATTATCCTGCTGATTGTCGCGGGCGGCGTCATCGCCTGGATAATTGGGCGTTGATCCCTCCCCGGATGTCTTAAGGAGCCGTTCGGCGGCTCGTCAAAACGGCCTCTTTCTGGGCGGCGTCAGCCCCTTCACGTCGCTTGCGGCGGCGGCTCTGCCGCATAGTGGCGTTTGCCACGCCGGCACAGATACACCTCGCGTTCCGGATTTTCCTGGATGATAAACCCAGCGCTCCGCAGCATCGCCTCCACAGCCGCTTTATTCGGGATGAACCAGTTCGTCGGATCGGCCGCGTACCGCTCCTCAACGAAGAAGAGTTTGGGAGAGGACGGTTCGTCGAAAACGGCCCACTCCGAGAAGGGATAATCTTCTTTTACCGCCAGCGTTCTTTCGTCGCCCCGTTGAAGGGACTGGAACAGCATCATGTCATCAGCGACATGCTCAAAAATCAGATCCAGAGCGAGCAGGGGATGACGCAGATGGTAAAAGACACCCATGAAGATGACGAGATCAAATCGCTCGTTCAGCAAGCCGACGTCATAGACCGACATTTGCCGGAACTCGATATCGAGCCTCGACTGGTCGGCCACGAAGCGGGCCTGATCGAGATAGTGCGGGTCGGAATCAATCCCGACCACACGTCCCGCATTTCGACGCTTCATTTCCAGACTGTAGAAGCCGGCATTGCAGCCGATGTCGAGAACGCTCCGACCCTCGAGATCGTCTGGAATGACATGAGCGAACCCTTCCCACTTAAACGCCGGATAATCCCCGAGAAAATGATCCGGTGCGGTTTTTACACCGGCGATCTCCATGTTCTGGAACCACGGGCCAAGCTCGATGATCCGCTTTTTAACGCCCCCCATGGCTCAAGCTCCCAGCACCGCACTGGCGGCAATGGCGCCGCTTCCGGCCACAATGGCTCCAGGTGCCGGATGCTGCTTCGATGCGGCGAGGAGAAACCACTCCGCAGTGTGGCGCAGACCTTCAGCGAGCGGTACCGTCGGCGCCCAGCGAAGCAATTCTGCTGCACGCGATATGTCCGGTTTCCGTCGACGCGGATCGTCGGTCGGCAGGGGTTTATGGACAAGGACCGAGCGCGTCGGAACAGTTTCAAGAACCAGATCTGCGAGCTGCCTGATTGAGAACTCGCCCGGGTTGCCCAGATTGACAGGAAGCCCCGGATTGGGCTGGACATCCATCAGGGCGACAAGGCCGGCGATCAGGTCGCTGACGTAACAGAAAGATCGGGTTTGCTCGCCTGTGCCGTAGATTGTCAACGGTTGTCCCGCGATGGCCTGCACCAGCAGGTTCGACACGATGCGGCCGTCGTCGGGGCGCATGCGCGGGCCGTAAGTATTGAAAATTCTGGCAACACGAGCATCCACTTTACCGGCCCGGAAAAGATCGAAACACAGTGCCTCGGCCGCCCGCTTGCCCTCATCGTAACAGGCGCGAGGGCCGGTACAGCTGACATTGCCGCGATAATCCTCCCGCTGAGGATGTTCGTCGGGATCGCCATAGACCTCGCTCGTTGAAGCCTGCAGGAAAGATGCCCGGTTGCGTTGAGCGAGCGCAAGGAGGTTCGCCGTGCCTGAGACACAGGTCATCATCGTGTGTACCGGATCTGCCTGGTACTGCGGTGGCGATGCCGCGCAGGCCAGATTGTAAATCTGGTGCACCGGCTCATCGATCTCCTGAAGGTCGCATATATCCTGTTCGATCAGCCGAAAGTGTGGATGGTTCAAAAGAGGACGCACGTTTGCGTGCGACCCTGTGAGGAAACTGTCGATGCATAGGACCCTATCGCCCCGCGCCAGCAAAGCGTCGCAGAGGTGCGACCCGACAAAGCCCCCGCCGCCTGCGACGACAATCGTTCTAGTAGGTGGATTTGGTGTCGGCATAATCATTCTCCCTGGTTTGGGTAAGATTGGCGCGTCGTGCAGTCTCTGACCGTCGAGGCGATATTCCATCGAGATATGCTTCCAGCTCTGCGGCTCTTGTTTCACCGGTATGGTGGTTGACAATTCGGCTCTTGGCGGCGGTTGAAATTGCCATCCGTTTCGTTTCATCGATGCCAGTGAGCGCCTTGACGACACCGGCTGTTCCCTGCGCGATGATGACAGCCTCGTCTTCCGGCAGTAGTTCCGACAGGCCACGCCAATAATCGCTGATGATGGGAGTGCCGCACGCCGCCGCCTCAAAGAGACGAACGCTTGGCGACCAGCCGGCAGCGACCATATCGGCTCGCGTCACATTCAGGGTAAAGCGCTGGCGGCTATAGAACTCCGGGTGATCCTCCGGTGGAAGATGATCGATCCGTTCCACGTTGTCGGGCCAGATGATGGTCTCAGGATATTGCGGGCCGGCGACAACGAAGTGCATATGCGGCAATTGCCTGGCCGGTTCGATCAGCAGTTCTTCAAGCTTTGGCTGGCGATCGGGGCTGTAAGTGCCGAGATAGCCGAGGTCCCATATGATAGGTTGAGCGGAACTTCGATAACGCTCTGCATCGACAGAGCAATAAAGCGCCGCAGCCTTGCGCGCACCATAATGTCGCTCGAGCCGTTTCAGCGTTTCACCGCCTGTGAAGGAGAAATAGATGTCAAAGAGGCAAATCTGCCGCGTGGCCAGATAGTCTTCCTCGTGGCGATCCAGTTTCGCCATGGTTACCGGTGTATCGATATCGTAGAAACAGAACCGCTTGGGCCCCAGCGCATTGACAGCGTCAACAACCGCTACGCCGTCGGGCACATAGGAACCTATAATAACGGCATCAGCCTCTCGCAAACGGGATGCATATTTTTGCGTAATGGCGAGCGTGTCATCATAGTAGACAAGGTCGCAGAAATCCGGTGCAGGGAGATCGCGGCGCGAGGCGTACCAGGGCGTATCGCGCTCCAGGAACAGAACGCGGTGACCGGCCTTGTTGAGGCCGCGGATAAGCGCGCGGAACGTTGTCGCGTGACCGTTACCCCAGGAGGATGAGAGGCTGAGGCCGAAGAAAATGATATCGAGCGGTTTCGTCATTCTGCCGCCTCCCTGCTGTCGGCGAAACGACGTCGGAACAGTTCGTCCACCGCAGCGGCGCGATCCTGATACGTGTGTTTGTCCAGCACTTTCGCCAATGCACGTTGGCCGATGGCAGCGGCTTTCTCAGGTGTAAGCGCCGTTAAGATGTCCGCGACATCCTGACCGTCACGCGCAACCAAAATTTCCTCGCCGGGGGTAAAGAAGAGATCGATACCGTCCCAATAATCGGTGATGATGCAGGCCGCGGCCCCCGCTGCCTCGAAAACCCGGGTTGCGGGCGAAAATCCGGTTTGTGCCATGCTCGCCCGCGATATGTTGAGCACGGCTTTCGGCGTGGCGTTAAAGGCATTGTGGTCCCGGGTAGAAACGTGCCCGATATAACGGATGTTGGGAGACATCGCCTTCCCCTCCCAACCGGAGCCTCCAAGCAGAAAGGTCTCGTCTTGCAACCGGGAAGCGGGTTCAAGAAAAAACGCTTCTACTCGTTCCTCGCGATCCGGCAGTCGGTTGCCAAGGAAGCCGAGGGAGGCAGCAAATCGGGGTTCAGATGGGACAGGATGATGCGTCTCAGGATCGAGCGCGTTATAGACCGGGATGCAATCCTTCGCGCCAACGGCACGATACGCCTGGATCACCGGTTCACCGCCGCCATAGGTCAAGACAAGATCTATCTCACCAAGGGCCCGGCGTAATGGGTGATCCGGGGACATCCTTATGTCTTGGAGCGTCGCTGGGGCGTCGACATCCCAGAAAATCTTGAGGGCATCCTGCCGGGCGTGCGTCAGCACCTCCGTCAAAAGGAGATCGTCCTCGAATCCGACGCCGCTCGCCTTGCAGACAATGTCCGCCTCGGCAGACAGACGTGCCGCCTGTTTCAACGCCGGGATGGTCCCTTCGTAAACAACCACCCTGCACCAGTCCGGCGGTTCTATGTCCCGGTTTTTTTGCCGATCGAACACATTGGGTTCGTAGAAGGTGATGTCGTAGCCTCTTTCTGCCAAAGCCTTGAGCAGACCGCGATAATAGGTGGCGGCACCATTCCAGTAGGCGGAGACAAGGCTTGATCCATAAAAGGCGATTTTCATTGGGCTGCCTCCCTTGCCGTCAGGGCATCCGTTACTCTGGACGAGCCGCAGGTGCGCAGGATTTCGAACAGTTCATCGACACGGTGACGGCAGGTGTGGCGGCTCCTGATTGTTTCGAGGCCGGATTGAATGAGATGATTGGCGAGATCGCGATCGACGAGAACGGTTCGGAGCTGTTCTTTCATTTCGTCGCCTGAACTGACGGATAGATAGTCGTCGCCAGTGCGGAAGAGACCTTCGCAATCGTTCCATGGTGCGGACACAAGAGGAATGCCGCAGGCCAGCGCTTCAAACACGCGGATGGTGGGGATACCCGGCAGATTTTCGACATAGGGCCTTCGAGGAATGTGAACCGTCACCCGGTTTTGCGCGAAGGCTTCAGGCGCCGCGGCGTTGGCAATCCAACCCTTGTAGGATATGCCCACCTCTGCCAATGCTGCGAGCGCCGGGCGCGGATATCGCACGCCGTGCACCGTCGTCTTCAGACGCAGGTCCGCCGCAGGCTGCACGAGGTACTCAGCGATCTCGGCCGATCTCTCGTCATCTCCCCAGTTGCCGATCCAGATAAGGTCACCGGTTTTCGACACCGATTGCAGCGGCTTGAAAATGCTGTCGTCGGCGGCTTCATGCCAGGTGAAAACGTTGCGCCCCCACCCGGCTTTAAGGTAACGCTCGCGCAACGTGCCACCGAAGACGAGGACGCCATCGTAGGCGCTTAGATCAAGGCCTGCGATATCGGTATCGGCGGAAACGGCGCGGTGATGGGTGTCGTGGAACAGCAGCGTAAATGCTGCGCCCGCCTGGCGCAGCCGCCCGATCCGGGCCACAAGGGCCGGGTCTGTCCATTCGTGCATGATAACGACGTCAGCGTCATCGAGAGCGGCCTCATGGTCGAAGCCATCGTCGTAGACTACGGAGCGCAGGTCGGGAAAAGCGTCATGGAAGGCGGAAACGGCAACGCTTCCCTGATCGGCAATCAGATTTTGGCGACTCCATGATTGCGCAGGCTCCAACGCGATGGCCACGTGTCCGCGGCGTGTGAGGGCGCGCATCACGCCTCTTAAAAAATGGGCGTTGCCGTGGTTCCAGTCCGATATGAGCGAATGGGTGTAAAAGACGAACTTCATGTTTCACTCCGCAGCGGTGAGAGAGGACGGCCGCTTTGCCATGGCGCGATACTGCGCCAGCATGGCGTTAACCTGCGCCTCACGGCTGAAGCGTTGTGAGCGTGTTCGCGCTTCTTGTGCCAGGTGGTTGCGAAGGCTGGCATCCGCAGCGAGCCTGTTGAACGCAGCCGAAAAAGATGAGGGGTCACGGGGGCAAGCGAACACGGCGGCTCCATCCCATAATTCGCGGTAGGTCGGGATATCAGCCAGCACCAGGGCGCAGCCGCTCTTGGCCGCCTCCAGCGCTGCAAGACCGAATGGTTCGTAAAGAGAAGGCGACACAAAAATTGAAGCCGTGTGCATCAGCTCAAGCACATCCCGATGAGCACATTCGCCAGCGACATGACCATTTGAGATTTCGATGCCCTGACCGTTCGGCCCTCTTGTCGACCCTGCCATGATCACGGGCCAAACCGCGTCGCGCGCGGCGCGATCAAGGATATCGCCACCTTTTCCCTCATCCCACCAGCGCCCGGCTGCAACGATAACGTCCTGCTTTTCCGCGACATCGGGGACGTCGCCACAGGAATTGTATACGACCTGCAGGTTGGGCAATGCCCCGTAGATGGCTTCCAGCTGATCAGCGTGGCTCCGGCTCGGGGCAAGAACAAGATCGGCACGTTCAAAGCCACGTTTTCCGAGCTCCTCATGCCATTCCCAGCCGGAAGGGGGTGGCGTCCCCCTCACAGCGGAGAACCAGCTTGGAATGCAGGAATGGGACACAGCAATTACCGGCTTTTCGAGTCGAAGGCCTGCGGCTTGCGATGGCAGGTTGAGGTGCAACAGGTCGATATCCTGACGGAGAGCCAGCTCTTCGATCATTGCCGGTATACGCACAAGCTGCGCGACGTCATCCGCCATCCAGTCGAGCGGTGCATCAAGCCAGGCGAGCCTGCAATTGCGGGGGATCTCCAGAATCTGCCGAGAGGTGGGCGGTGGTCCAAACCCGGTCAGGATCACCTCGATATCGGCGTCCTCCAGTCCCGTGGCAAGATCCAACGCGTAACGCCAGACACCACCGACAGCATCGACCGTCATCAGTATCGTTTTGATGGTAGGCGTTTCCGGAGGCGGCCTCATGCGCGCCTCCTGCCCTGTTCAGGAGAAGCGTCCACGGCATCAAGGCGGCTTTCGATAAGCCATGCCGCCAGATCACGCAGCCCTTGCCGCCACGGCGTCCGCGCCTGCCATCCGAGCGCTGTTTCAAGCTTGCGGGTATCTGCGACAAAAAAGAGCTGGTCGCCTGCCCGCCACTCACCAAAGCTGATCTCCGCCCGGCGCCCGGTGACCGTCTCGATCTCCCGAATGACTTCGATCACGCTCACGGTGTTGCCGGGTCCGCCGCCCAGGTTGAACGCCTGCCCCTTGATTGCTTCGATGTTTTGGAAGGCAGTGCGGTAGGCGGTAACTGCATCATTGACGTGCAGGACATCCCGCACCTGTCGGCCATCGCCGTAGATGGAAACGGGCTCGCCGGCCAGCAATTGAAGAAGGAAATGAGCTACCCATCCCTGATCTTCGGTTCCGAATTGCCGAGGGCCGTAGATACAGCTCATGCGCAGAACACTCGTCGGAATGTCGAAGGAGTGGGCGTAGTCGAGGACGTACTGATCGGCTACGCCCTTCGAACAGCCATAGGGAGTGCAGAACGAAAGCGGTCTGTCCTCACCTATCCCGAAAGCACGGACGTTTTCGTCGCCCGGCAGATAGCGGTCGCCGGCTTCGATCATAGCGAGATCGTCGAGGGCGCCATACACCTTATTGGTACTGGCAAAGACAACCGCTGCCCGATGACCCGCCCGCCGCACCGCTTCAAGGACGTTGAGTGTGCCACGGGCATTCGTCTCGAAGTCATCCTGAGGATGGACGAGGCTGGTGGTGACCGCTGTCTGTGCTGCCAGATGAAACACCGCTTTCGCATCGGCGAATGCGGCTTCGATGCCGTTGAAGTCGCGGACATCAGCGAGAACTGGATGCACCCTGTCACGGTGCCTTCTCATCAGCCATTCAAGGTTCTGATCCACCCCGGGGCGCTGCAGATTATCGACGATAACAACATCCTCGCCATCCCTGAGAAAACTGTCGGCAAGATTGGACCCGACGAAGCCACTGCCGCCGGTGATGACGATCGGGGCGGCGTGGGTTGCCACGCGCGGGGTCGCAAGCCGCGTCACCTCTTGAAGTCTGTTTACGCCGCCCTCGGTCAGCAGGCGCGCGAGAAGCTTCGGTTGATTGTCATGGGTGACTGCACCGAGATGATAGTGTCGTGGATCGAACCAGAGGCCTTCCTGCACCGCGACGTCAGGAGGCACGTCCTGCCAGGCGTACCAGTACATTCGGTCCGCATCGACATTAAGCGCGACCATGAACCGCCTTGCCTGTTCGATCTCATCCTTTCGCCACGTCGAATAGCCGGTTTCAGTGATCCAGATTTCAGTCGCGGGGTTGAAGCGATCAAGAACCTTGCGCATTTCCCCAAGATGCATGTCCCAGCCACTCCAGGCACCTTGTTCGCTGTCCCAAGTGCCGGGAAACCCGTGGAAGCCGACGGCGTCTACGACTGCGAGGACGCCACGCTCTCCCATCAGGTTCAGCCAGAGCGGATCGAAGGGGCAGGGGCCGCCAAGAACCGGCTTGAAGCCACGTTGACGGGCCCAATAGGCGGCGCCCCCAACCATCTCGCAGAACAGCATGAAATCGCTGTCTTCGCGCCAGTCCCAGTCGAGCAGGTTGTTCGGTTCGTTCCACAATTCAATGTGGCTGAAGTGCTTGCCGTAGCGGGTCAGGATGTGGTCGACAAAATCCGCATAGGACTTCAGGTCGCGCGGTGCGCCGGACGAGCGGCCCGTGCGCGACATGGAGGGTGGGGTATAATGAATGCAGGGCAGGATTTCGATCTGGCTGGCGAGGTGGGGAATGAGCCAGTCGAACCATTCTTCGCCACCGGGCGCCAGATATTCCGCCCAGGACAGATGCGTTCGCAGATAGCTTGCGCCACTTGCGCAGATGTCTGGAAGAGCTGCTTTCGCCCTGTCATATTCGCCCGGGCGAAACCACTCCACAAATCCGAACTTGCGTTGCTGCGCCGGCAGGATGCTCAAGGGTTCCGTCATGACACCAGACCCCTTGCCATGAGTTCCTGCTGCATCTGGGCTCCCCGGTCCGATCCTCCGGTGTTCCGCACCCAGGCGGCGAAGGGGCCGAGGGAGTTTTCCAGCCGGTGGCGGGGCGTGAAACCAAGAAGCTCCTGTGCCTTGGAGATGTCAGCGAAGCAGTTGCGGATATCGCCGGCGCGGGCTTGCGAGGTGATTTCCGGCTCCAGATCCGGGCAATCCATGGCCTGCGCAAGAAGGGCGGCGACCTGCGCGATTGTGTATGCTTGGCCGCTGCCGATATTGAAAATGTGACCGGGCGCGGCAGGCTTTTCGAGAGCGAGACGAAAAGCGCGGGCCACGTCCTCTACGTGGACGAAATCTCGCCGTTGCTCGCCGTCTTCGAAGATGATCGGGCGTTGACCATTTGAGAGCCTCGCAGCAAAGTTCGCAAGGACGCCGGTATAGGGATTGGAAAGCGCTTGGCCCGCCCCAAACACGTTGAATAGTCGCAGCGCGACCGCTTCGACCCCGTAGGCGCGGCCAAATATCAGGACCTGTTGTTCCTGTGCGTATTTGGTCAAGGCGTAGATCGACGCAAGGTCGACGGGTTTTTCCTCATCGGTTGCGACAGGCATCAGGTCGGCGCCATCGGCGTCCGTTGGATTCCAGTGCCGTTGTTTGACCTGATGGGTGTTTCGGCGAACACGTCCGAGGATGGTATTCTTGCGATCCCGATAGAGCCCCTCACCATAAACGCTCATGGAGGAGGCAACGACGATCCTTCGGACGGGACGCTCAATCAGCGCTTCGAGTAGAACCGCGGTTCCCAGATCGTTGCTGCCGACGTAGCGGGCGATCTCATACATGGATTGGCCGACCCCAACCTCCGCTGCCAGATGGATGACCCCATCAACATCCTCGAGCGCTGACAGCACCGCCTCCTTGTCGCGTATGTCGGCTTTGATGATATCGGTCAGGTTGGCAAGAGCAGGTCCGCCATCGCCATGGACCTGATCGATGAAGGCATCGAGGACGCGGACGCCATAACCGTGCTCTGCAAGTTCTGCCGCAACGTGGCGGCCAATAAAACCACCGCCACCTGTTACCAGGATTGTCGCCATGGGGAATGTCCTTTGCTCGGTGAGAGGGGTGCGAATTGGGCTCCCCAACCGCACACCTTTGCAAAAGTTCCTTCTTGAATGACTTCAATGTTGTCATCTTGATCAATGACTTCTTCCGGAACCAATGGTGCCCCTGGTTGTTCGGCGCCCCGAGATCCGTTGCAGCCTTTAGGGTGGCGGGACCGGCATCATCTGAACAAGGAGCGCTTCGATGAACCTTATGGAAAACCGCAGCGGCACCATGGAAGCCGCGGTCGTCAGCGGCCCCGGCATCTTGCAGGTTGGACGATATCCGCTTCGTGAGCCGGGCCCGGGTCAGGTCCGGATCAGGCTGGAAGGGTGCGGCGTCTGCGCTTCCAATCTGACGCCTTGGGCTGGCCCTGAGTGGATGCAGTTTCCGACGGAGCCAGGCGGTCTGGGGCATGAAGGGTGGGGCGTTATCGACAGGATCGGCGCTGACGTTTCCCATTTAAAAGTCGGCGAGAGGGTCGCGGCCTTAAGCTATCACGCCTATGCCACGCATGATATTGCCGAGGCCGATATGGTGGTTCGCCTGCCGTCGGAACTTGATGGCCAGCCCTTTCCGGGTGAGCCGCTGGGCTGCGCCATGAATATCTTCGAACGGTGTCAGATCGAGGCCGGGCAGACCGTTGCAGTGGTGGGCGTCGGGTTCCTTGGAGCACTGCTGACCCAACTTGCTGCCCGAGAAGGTGCGCGGGTCATCGCCATATCACGACGTTCTTTTTCGCTGGCGCTGGCACGCGCGATGGGTGCAGCGGAAGTCATCGAGATGGACGACCACTGGAGAATCATCGAACGCGTCAAGGAATTGACCGGCGGCAGGTTCTGCGACCGGGTCATTGAAGCCGTTGGCCAGCAATGGCCGCTTGATCTCGCAGGAGAACTCGTTGCCGAGCGCGGCCGCCTGATCATTGCGGGCTATCATCAGGACGGCCCACGGCAGGTCAACATGCAATCGTGGAACTGGCGGGGATTGGACGTCATCAATGCCCATGAACGGGATCCACAAATCTATATCAGTGGCATGAAAAAGGCGGCGGCAGCCGTGGTTTCCGGCGCACTCGACCCATCAAGGTTATACACCCACAGCTACCCGCTAGGAGATCTCGATAAGGCACTCAATGACACAAGGGATCGTCCGGGGGAGTTTTTGAAGGCCCTTATTTTCTATCCGTGACCCAGCGGACGACTGCGCGCAGCGGAGCCTTTCCATTCAAGGGGCGTCGGGAGAAGGCAGGATGTCATGGTCGGCAATGAACGCCGACGTTCCATCAGAAATCTCCTTACTCGAACCGGACAACAGATTTTAGCGGGATTTTTGCGACCAGAACGCCATCGCCCCTCACGACCTCGAACTCAGCGCCATCGACAATTTCGTTTTTCAGAATTTTCTCGGCAAGCATTTCCCTGGCGGCCTGCAATGCCTCGATGCAGGCCCTTTCGTCGTTCGAAAGCATTGCACCTTCTGTATCCACAGAGAGACCTTCAGCATCTCTGATGTGGAAATAATACCGCGGCATTGCAAACTATCCCGTTTTCATGGATTTTCATTCAACCTGCTCTCGCGGTCTTGGTTCCATTGCCGGAGCCCAAAAAAAGCTTCGCCGATAAATCAGACTGGAACCTGTCTGTTGCTGCTCGGTTGTGTTGCGGTGCAAGGATAGCCGGTTTAGCTGGCGTAACGATGCAGGACATAACGCATGGGACAAAGGAAGTGATTGTCTCCTGTTTGCCGCCATGGAGCGGCTGCCGGCATAAAAAGGACATTACCGTGCTACGTGTCTTCAGAGGCAAGAGGCTGATGGTGGTTGAGCAGCGTAAGGTGCTGACGGCGGCGTGCCGTGAGCAGATTGCGGCCGCCGGAGCGACTGTCCTCGGTCCCGTCCCCTCGTTGCGGGCGGTACTGCGGACACTGGAAGCGGGAGACGCCGACGCCGTCATCATCGATATCAACGTCGACGTTGAAACGATGCTGCAACTAACGACGCTTTTCGAGGCGATGGGGCTACCTTTCGTCTTTTCTTCTCCCATGTCCGCAAACCGCGCAGGTTACGTCCTCAGCGATGACAGAAAACAGCTTCGAAAAATTGCCGACGCGCTGTTCGGGCCCCCGGGAACGTCGTCAACGCTTCACTGACCGTTTTTCATCACGCCTGCTTCAGGCCGAGCGGGAAGATTGTCGGTGCGGGTGGAAGGGATACTGAATTCGCGCAGGAAAACCCGCCGCATCGTTGCGAACAACTCAACATCGATGGCAAGCTCGTCATCTTGCACCGGGAAGCGTCGCAATGTGTGATTGATGGTATCTTCTACCAGTTTCACCCGCAGCCCTTCGTGCGAGGTAAAACGTACGGCCCAGCGCATCAATGTGCGCCGTAAAAGACAATTGTCGAGATTAATGTAAGAGGACACAATGGCTCTCCCGATCAGCAGGCGGGAGCACATAGTAACCCTCAGTTGCCACCGCCTACGAAATCGGTTGGTGGCAATATCTAAAGGATAACATTGATCGGCTCAGAGTCCACCCCAATATGTGGGGAGTACGAACTCTTCCGTCGCAGCTCTGACATCCTAAATTTTTTCGTCAGACCCCGGCGCCGCGTTACCGGCTTCTTTCTCCCTGTCGCCGGGTTGGCCGATAGGGACCGGCGGGGCACCCTCGTCCCCGTTCGTGATGATGTCCTCATCCCGGGCCCTCGGCCGCCACGTCGATCCGCGGGTGGCTTTCGGGTCGTCAGGCTTGCCCACCGTGTTCTTGTTCAGGTCACGCATCATGGTCTCCTTTTGAAGGACGAACCATCAAATGACCTCCCGGTTCCGGTACCCTCGGGCTTAAAGCACTGCAGAGCAGACGCCGCGTGAAAGCGTTCTTGGCGTTTGTCACGGGGAACGAGACGCTGCGAAACCGGCCTAACTGGCGTCAGTTCAACCGTAAACCTGTGGCGGGATCAAAGACGTGAATATCCGACGCGGCCACGTCGACCCCGAGCACCTCGCCTACGGCTGGTCTGACCTCCGCCGGAACGGAAATGTTGATCTCGTGCCGGTTGTTTTTGAGGCAGATCAAACGTGTCTCACCGTGGAACTCATTGCGCTCAACGGTTCCGCGAAACGCCTTGGCATCGTGGTTCAGGCGGAATGATCCCGGCCTGATCCCGACGGTGACCTCACCAGAGCGCAGACCCGCCGGGGCTGCAAACGTGACGAGATCGTCGCCGACGCCCTCAGCCGTCATCTGCAATTGCAGGAAATTCATGTTCGGCGTGCCGATGAAGCCTGCGGCAAATATGGTTCGGGGTGTCTGGTAAATCTCTTCGGGCGTGCCCATCTGCTCGATCCTACCATCTTTCATGAGCACGATACGGTCGGCAAGCGTCATGGCTTCGAGCTGATCATGAGTGACGTAGATGCTCGTCGTTCTCAGGTCCTTGTGGAGCCGTGCGATCTCAACACGCAGACTACCGCGCAGCTTGGCGTCGAGGTTCGAAAGCGGTTCATCGAACAGGAAGACCTCTGGCGTCTTGATCATGGCGCGGGCAATCGCCACACGCTGCTGCTGGCCGCCAGATAGTTCGGTGGGCTTACGCGAGAGATAGACGCCAAGGCCAAGCGCATCAACCACAGGCGTCAGACGCTGATCGATTGCGGCCTTGGCGATGCCGGCCCTCTCAAGACCAAAGGTAATATTGTCCCGCACACTCATGTGAGGGTAGAGCGCATAGTTCTGAAACACCATGGCGATGCCCCGGTCGCCCGGGTCGCGGTCGTTCATCCGCGCGCCGCCAATGAGAAGATCACCGCCGGAAATTTCCTCAAGCCCGGCGATCATCCGCAGCATCGTGGATTTCCCGCAGCCGGATGGACCGAGAAAGACGACGAATTCGTGATCGTCGATCTTCAGGTCGAAATCGCGCATCACCTCAAGCGAGCCATAGACTTTCCGGATTCCCCGGCACTCGACGGTGGCCATCAATGCGTCTCCCCATCCAGGATGATCTGCAACTTCACGTCTTCAGGCCTGCCTTCGGCCGCCCGCTCGAAAGCTGCGATCGACTGATCGAAAGCGTAGGTGCCGGAAACCAGCGGCTTCAGATCAACCTTGCCCGCGGCAATCAGCGCCAGCGCACGATCAAACACATTCGCATAGCGGAAAACGGTCTCGATACGGCATTCACGGAAGCAGGCCGCTGCAAGGTCAACGGCGACCGGTTCCGGCGGCAGGCCGACGATGACCACCGTTCCGCCCGGACGCACGACCTTGAAGAGATCGCGGACCGCAGCCGGCGCGCCCGAGCATTCGAAAACGATGTCCGCTCCCCAACCTTCGGTTGCTTCCTTGACGGTCTGAACGAGATCGACCTCTTTCAGATTGACCCCCGTTATGCCGCCATAGCTTTCGGCAAGCTTCAGCTTTGTGGCGGAAATATCCGAAATCAGGACCCGCGAGCAGCCGCCGGCGAGAGCGGCCAGGGCCACCATGATGCCGATCGTGCCGCAGCCGGTCACAACTGCCGTATCGCCGGGCGTTATCTTCGCCCGGGCGGCCGCCTGCATCCCAACCGCAAATGGTTCGACCATAGCGCCTTCGGCAAAGGAGACATTATCCGGCAGTTTGTAGGTGAAGCTTGCGGGATGAACTGTCTCGGGGCACAGAACGCCGTGGACGGGTGGCGTCGCCCAGAAAGTGACGGCAGGATCGACGTTGTAGAGGCCGAGGCGGGAGGCGCGCGATTTCGGATCGGGGATACCCGGTTCCATGCAAACCCGGTCGCCCGGCTTCAGATGGGTGACATTGGCACCGGTCTCGATGACGGTGCCGGCCGCCTCGTGACCGAGAACCATGGGCTCGTTGACGACGAAGTCACCGATGCGTCCATGAGTGTAATAATGCACGTCGCTGCCGCAGACGCCGACAGTATGGAGACGAATGCGAACGTCATCCGGCCCCATTTCCTGGGAGATTTCGATGTCGCGCAGGGAAAGTTCGCCGACACGTTCGAGGACAAGTGCTTTCATGGGTCAGTCAACCTTGATCAGTTTTTTTGGAGAATGCAGCATTGAGGCCACCGGCCAGCACGCCGAGCAGGATCAGCGGCGGCAGCGATAGAAGCACCACGGCGGCGTTGAGAATGCCCCATGGAACGTTCATGCCAAGCTGCGACATTTCGGACGCGATGATCGGCAGGGTCTTTGCCTTCGAGGTCGTCAACATCATGGCGAGAAGGAACTCGTTCCAGACGAGGACAAAGGAGAAGGCGATGGCACCAAAGACCTGGAAACGGGCAATCGGCAGGGCGATGCGGAAGAAGGTCGCATAAGGGCCAAGTCCGTCCACCCTGGCAGCTTCTTCGACATGGAGGCTGACGCGCTCGAAAGCCGGGACGGAAAGCCAGATGGTGATCGACGCCGTCACGATGAGATAGGTCACGATCAGGGACAGTCGCGTGTCGTAGAGATCGAGGCCGAGCCAGATGACCAGCATGGGAATGGCGATGGCAACGGGCGGCAGGAAGCGGAGCGACAGCACGAAGAACTGCGCTTCCGCCGTGATCCTGTTCTTGAACCGGGCGATCACATAGGCGGCGGGCACACCGAGGACAGCCCCCAGAACGACCGCGCTCGAGCAGATGATCAAGGAATTTGTGAGCGCGCGTGCGACCGATCGGCGGTTCAGCACGTAACTCATATTCTCGAGAACAGGCTGGAAGACGAGCTTCGGGGTCGATACCAGCAGGTCGGCATTGGTCTTGAAAGCGTTAAGCAGCGTCCATAGCAGCGGCAGCACGACGAGCGCGGCGGCAAGGACCAGCAAGAGCCTGAGCAGGAAGGTGGAAATCTTCATCGATTCAGCCTCTTCCAGGTGAAGGTAAAGGTGACGATGGTCAGGACCATCATGATGACGGCCATGGAGGAGGCGTACGAAATCTTGCCGGCTTCGATAAAGCCCTGGGAATAGGCGTACATGTCCAGCGTCTCGGTCGAGATGCCGGGACCACCGCGGGTCATGACATAGACGAGGTCGAAGGAGCGCAGACTTTCGATCGCCTTGACAAGCAGCAGGCTGATCAAGGGTGCCTTTAGCATCGGCAGCGTGACAAAGCGGTGAATTTCGAAGCGGGTCGCCTTATCAATGCGTGCGGCCTCCAGCGGCTGCGGCGGCAGGGATTCCAGAAGCTTCAGGATGATGACGGCGAAGAAAAGTCCCCACTGCCAGACGTCTACGAAGGCAACGGCAAGGAGTGCGCCAAGTGGCGTCGACAGGATATCGAGCGTGATGCCGGTGAGTTCCCTGACCGGCCATGTCAAGGCGCCGTAGAGCGGATGGAAGGCGAACTTCCAGACGAAAGCGGCGCAGACGCGTGGCAAAAGAACAGGAATGATGAAGAGCGCGCAGAGCACGTTGCGCATGCGCGGGCTTGCGGCCTCGAACATCGCAATCCCGAGTGCAAGCCCGGTAACCATGGTCAATGAAACGCTGATGACCTCCCACTTGAAGGACACCCATAGCGCATTCAGGAAACGGGAATCTGAAAACAGCGCCAGATAATTGGCAAACCAGACATAGTCCGCGTCGGGCGCAGACAGCGTGCGGTTTTGCAGGGAGATATTGATGGCGTAGACCGTCGGCACGAGCGCCAGAACGATCAGTATGCCCAGAGTGGGTCCAAGAAAGACGTAAGGCAGCGAGCGGCCGCGGCGCATGGCAGATCCTCGGGTGGGAAAAAGGGGGCGCGTCACCAGACGCGCCCGTCAGACGGCTTGGGAGGCGTCAGAGTTTTGCAGCGAAAGCTTCAAGTTCGTTGAGCGTCGCCTTAATATCGGTGCGGCTGCCGGTGATCAGCTCTTCGAGCATGATACCCCACTGGTTGCCCAGTTCCTGCCAGCGTGCATCCTGCCAGAAGGTAACGGTGGTCTTTTCGCCGGTCGCCGCCATCGCATCGGCAAGATTCTGGCCGAAGGTCTTGGCGTATTCCGGGCTCTGATAGGTGCTTGTACGCGTCAACTCCCCCGGCTGACCGGCGGCGAGGCGGCGTGCCTCCTGTTCCTTGGATGTCGCCCAGGCAACGAAGAGGCCGGCGCAGGCCTTATCCTCTTCGGTCTTGTTGGCCTTGGAAGCGATTGCAAAACCATGGGCGTAACCAGCGCCCGGCAGCGGCGACGGTGGAACCGAGAAGGCGACCTTGTCTGCAACCTGGCTCTGCGCCTTATCGACCGACATGCCACCGAGTGGCGCAGATTCGATGATGATCGCCACCTTACCGGAGCGGAAAGCGCCGGTGGACTCATCCCAGGAGCCCGTCTGGGTGCCCGGTGCGGAGTATTTGAACAGTTCGAGGTAGGTTTCGGTCGCCTTTACGGCTGCATCGGAATTGAAGGCCGGCTTGCCATCCTTGAACCACTCGCCGCCATTTGCCTTGAAGAAGGGCATCCAGCGCCAGACATTGGCGCCTGAACCGCGCTGTCCGCGCAGGGCGGTGCCGTAAACACCATTTGCCGGATCATGCAGCTTCTTCACCGCGGCGAAATAGTCGTCCCAAGTCTTCGGCGGGGTGATGCCTGCCTTCTCCAACAGATCGGTGCGATAGACCATCAGGTCGCCGCCGCCCTGTACCGGTGCAAACCACTCTTTGCCATCATAGGTCGCAGCAGCGCGCATGCCGGCGTCGAAATCTTTGTAATCGTATTCTGCCGGGTAAAAGCCTTCGAGCGGAACGATCCACTTTGACGAGGCAAAAAGGGCAAGATTGGCCTCGTCGACGTAATAGACGTTAAAGCTCCCGACCGTCGAGGCGTCAGCCTGTGACTTTGCGCGGCGATCATTTTCGTTGAGATAGCTGATCTCGAAACCAGCACCCGAGAGTTCTTCGAACTCATCGACGTATTTTTCGAGAAGTGTCAGTCCGTCGCGTGGCTGCGCCAGAACACGCACGTCGCTGGTGCATTGTGCGGCGGCAAATGCGTTGGATGCGGCAAAGATGGCGATAACCGCGCAGCCGGCGCGGAGTGCGTTCAGTGTCATGATGTCCTCCCTTGGTGGCAACTCCCGTGCCATCGACCGGGCCAGATTTGCGCAAGCCAGACGCGTAAACTAGTTGGCGTCAATCACAGAACTGGTATTATCTTGACATTTGTGCGCCATAACATGAGCAGATGAATGCGTATTGCATCGGACTTTCCGCAATCGGTCTCCGAGACCTTCTCCGCCACACGCGAACAGATCGTTCTGCCAGGAGGGGCGTCCTATCTAATCCGCAGGGACGACTACCCCAATCCGATCTGCATCTGGAACTACCACCCAGAATGGGAAATCCACTTCATTCCTGATGCTACAGGCTTTGCCTATGTAGGGGATTACATCGGGCCGTTCCGCCCGGGGCATCTGGTGCTCACGGGGACGAACCTTCCCCATAACTGGATTACGCCGGGCGCGCCCCCGTTGCCCGGTCGAGACATGGTTCTGCAGTTTGATGCGGATGCGCTGATCGGTATCCGTGCGGTCTGTCCGGAGTTAGATGTCCTTCACCGGCTCAAACCTCTGGCACAGCGTGGCATCGAGGTTCTGGGCGAAGACGCTCTCTCGATCGGTGCCAAAATCCTAAAATTGCACGCGGTAGGACACCGCGGCGGGCTTGGGCTTTTTCTGGAAATCCTCGAAGATATCGAGGCAGCCGCCGACAAACGCTTGCTCGCAAGCGAACATTTCATATCCGTTTATAACCAGGTGTCTGACCGCAGGCATCGCAGGATCGATCAGGCGATCCAGATCCTCCAATCGAACCCGGCCGCCCAGATGCAGGAAGTGGCCGAGCTGGTTGGCTTCGAGCCCTCGGCATTCTCCCGCGCCTTCCGACGCCTGACCGGCATGAACTTCTCCGACTATAGCCGATCGGTTCGCGTCTGGCGGGCGCGAACCCTGCTTGCCGAGACGGAGACATCCATTACCGATATCTGTTTCGAGGCGGGCTTCAACAACCTGTCGAACTTCAATCGTTACTTTCGACTGGAGATGGGGCTTACCCCCAGGGCTTACAGAAAGGCGGCGCGCATCAGGGCGAAATCCGTCATCGCGGGACCGTCAGCGAAATAGGGTTTGTCGCTGACCTGATTGGGTCCGCATGTGCAACGCTTTTGACGCCGATGCGTTCTATGGCGCCAGCGTTCGTCCTTGATCGCTGTCGGGGTATACCGCGACGGCGGGCGGATACCTGGGCCTATGGACGCCATCAAAAGGAGGAGTTCATGCAGACGGGTATCAAAAAGCTGGCCGGAGCGTTAACGCTTGCTGTTGCGCTATCGGCCCAATCCGCCGTCGCCGCCAGCCCGAAGCCGGTTCCGGTGGGGATTGATCACTACCGCGGTACGTGGCTTGAGATCGGCCGCATGCCCATGCTGCTGACGGACGGCTGCGTCGCCGGCTACTCGACCTACCGGCAGGGTAGCGCTGCAAACGAGGTCATGGTGGAGGACGGCTGCCGGGTAGGCACTCCGCAGGGCCGGCTGAAAACCATCAAGGGTGTCGGCAAGATCGAGGACTTTGGCTCCGCAAATGCCAGGATGCGGGTGCGTTATCCGCTTCTCATCACGTTTAACTATTGGGTTCTGTACAAATCCCCGGACAAATCCTGGTTCATCAGCGCCAACCCCTCCACTGACGACGTGTGGATTTATGCTCGTGGCATACCCTCCAAAGCGAAACTCCAGGGAATGATCGCGAAAACGCGCGAGCTGGGCTATGACGTCAGCAAGCTTGAGTTTCCCGCTCAACGCTGAAGGGGTATATCGATGCTGCATTCCCTAGCGGACGACTACAGGGCGATCGTGATAGGCGCATCCGGCGGCGTCGGAGGGGCCTTGATGTCCCTCCTTGAAGCCGATGCTTGCTGCGCGGTTGCCCTGCCGCTCTCCCGCAGCAAGGACGATCTGGACATTACCGATGAGACGAGCGTCGCCGCGGCCGCGAGCCGTCTCGGCGACCAGCGCGGGTCCTTCGATCTGATTTTCAACGCCACCGGCGCCTTGACCATTGACGGTGTTGGCCCTGAAAAGTCGATCAAGGCAATCGACCCTCTACAGATGGCCAAACAGTTTGCCGTCAATGCTATCGGACCAGCCCTGCTGTTGAAACATTTCGCGCCGCTTTTGAAGCGCGAAGAAAAATGCGTTTTTGCCTCGCTGTCCGCGCGCGTCGGCTCGATCGGAGACAACCGATTGGGCGGGTGGATCTCTTACAGGGCATCTAAGGCGGCCCAGAACCAAATCATAAGAACGGCAGCAATCGAGATCGGGCGCACCAATCCACGGTCTATTGTCGTGGCGCTTCATCCCGGAACGGTCGCGACTGATTTGTCGCAGCCGTTTTCAAAGGGAAAGGATCGGTTCGAGCCGGAAGAGTCTGCCGCGCGCCTCCTCCAGACGATAGACGCCCTCACGCCAGAGCAGACCGGTCAGTTCTTTGCCTATGACGGCTCAAGAATCGAATGGTAGTTTTCGATCTCGCAAAACGATTTTAACGGCTAGTTATCATGTCCTGAAACTTTTCTGTCAGTCCTTTCGTCTTTTGTCTCGCTCCAATGAAGGAGTGTTAGCCCGAGGAGGCGCGCAATCCGCGTCGGGGCAATTGAACAAGAGGACGTTACGATGATCCGGTCTGCAATACAGAAGCTCGCGCTTGCCACAATCGTTTCTGCCATCTCGACTGGCGCTTTTGCCGCTAATCCGAAAGTCGGTGGCGCCGCGATGTATGAAAACAAAAACATCGTTGAAAACGCCGCGAATTCAAAAGACCACACGACGCTTGTCGCAGCCGTCAAGGCCGCCGGCCTGGTGGAAACGTTGCAGGGCAAGGGTCCCTTCACGGTTTTTGCACCAACCAACGAAGCTTTTGCGGCCCTGCCCAAGGGCACCGTCGACAATCTCTTGAAGCCTGAGAACAAGGCACAGCTGACCAAGGTTCTGACCTGTCACGTCGTTGCGGCTGACGCCATGTCAAAGGCTATTGCAAAGATGATCAAGGACGACAACGGCACCCACGACGTGAAGACAGTGGGCGGGTGTATTCTGAAAGCCAAGGAGAGCAAAGGTAAGATCACCCTCACCGACGAGACTGGCGGTGTAGCCCATGTCACAATCGCCGACGTGAAACAGTCGAACGGCGTCATTCACGTTATCGACAAGGTCCTGCTTCCTAAGATGTGACGGTAAACCCTTGATAAACAGGGCTGGCTCCGGTTTCGGAGCCAGCCCTTTGTCATCTCGCGTTGTTGCCGCAACAGTGTCTCAGGTTGCAGGCAGGATGGCGATGTCGCGAATCCGGCCGTCAGCGCCGGCAATCGCACCAATTTCAGTCGCAGCACCCGTGTCCAGATTGACGGTGTAAAGCGTATTACCCGCGGCCAGAAAGGCAGTGTTCTTGCCGCCTTCCTCTCCGTGGATATCGAATGCATAGCTTGCGGGTGTTTCCTTCAGGCCGAGCTTGCCGATCGACTTTAACGTTCCATCATTTGGCTTCGTCTGCTGGATCAGCGCGCCGATTGTGGCGTCGATATTGTACATCGCGGTTTTCTCGGGCTTGCCGATCGAGTTCGTGTAAGCCGCAGCAACGATATTCGGCGTTTCACCCTTATGCATGTCGCCATCCTCATAAGCGAGTGAACCATCCACCGTGACTGCCCCGGTGTCAGGGTGAACGCGGTGGTTCGTCGTGCCCGTCATGAAACGAAGACGGTCTGCAGCGGGATTGAAGTCGACGACAACAGGTGCATCGGAAAGGGTGAGCGTCTTGTCCATCTTCGCGACCTCGATGGCAGCGCCGGTCTCGAGGTCGATTGTGACGATACGATGATCCGATGTCACACCAACGACGGTCTTGTTGCCCGGGCGGAAGTCGATGCCGACGAGCTTTTCGACGCCGGTCACCTCCATGGACTTCGTAACCGAAGGTTTTTGCGTATCGAACATGACGAGGGTCTTGTCTCCTGTGAGACCAAGGACCGGCGCCGCTACGGCAAAACCTGCCGATGCCGCGAGGGCCATGGATGCGATGAGACCGAGGCGGATAGTATGCATGTGCTTCTCCCGTTGTTGAACCAATCTGAAGGCGTCGTTCGAAAGCCTCCGGTTTCAGGACACGGCAGTCCGCGCGGTTGGATGCAGACGGGAAAAATTATTTTAAGATGCATCCATTAACTTGTCTGATGGGTATGATGCAGCGGTCGCCGTTCACCCGATCACGTGGAAAGGAATAGGATGCAGATGGGCTCCGTGCCGAACGATCTCGACAGGGCGCTCGCTGCCTGCGCGAAAGGCGATAAAAATGCGTTGCGGTTGATATTTGATCGCGAGGCCGGGCGGCTCGTCGCGGTAGCCCAGCGTATCGTCAGGCGGCGCGAACTGGCCGAAGAGGTTGTTCAGGAAAGCTTTGTGCGAATTTGGACCCATGCGCATCAATATCGCGCCGATCAGGGATCTGCGCGGGGATGGATTTACGCGATCGTCCGCAACCGCGCCCTCAATCTTATCCGCGATACGCGCCGCGAACTGACCGTCGAGGACGTCGACATGCTTCGGGATGGTGAAGACGCAACGCAGGTGATCGCCGCATGGCAGCAACTGGATCGGAACTCACGGCTCTATGAATGTCTCGGTAACCTCGACGAGACGAAACGTCGGGGAATCTTGATGGCCTATGTCGGGGGGTACTCTCACGGTGAGATTGCCGGCAGGCTATCCATTCCGCTCGGAACGACAAAGTCCTGGATAAGGCGTGGTCTCATCGCCCTGCGGGAGTGCATGGCATGACAATTGACCGCAAAGACAGTGCCGATCTTGCCGATGATTACGTTCTTGGCTTGCTGGATGAAAAGGACGTCGGAGCAATCGAGGCTGAACTGGTGCATGATGCTGCCCTGCGCGCGGAGGTGTCCAGAAGCCGGGAGCGATTTCTTCCCCTTGATACCGCGGTTGAACCTGCTGCAAATACCGAAGGCTTATGGGAAAAAATCGAAGCCCGCCTGGTTCAGCAAAGAGCTCCTGCACAGGACGCGTCGCCCAGGTCCGCAAATGATAACAATAGCTGGCGTGGCGTCGCTCTCTCAGCGATCGCCGCAAGCCTGCTGCTCGCCATCGGTCTCGCCTTCAGCCTAGCGCGGCCTTCCGATCCCCTCGTGATCGCGGTTCTCCTTGACGAAAGAGGTCAGGTGCAGGCTGTCGTTGAGGATTTCGGAAACGAGAGGGCAACGGTGCGGATGCTGGCCGATTTTGCGGTGCCGCAGGACAAGACGATCCAGCTATGGACGTTGCCCTCGAAGGAGGTTGGTCCCGTTTCGCTCGGTTTGCTCGAGGGCGTGCGTTCCGCGCAGCTGGAAGGGCCTCCACTTCCTGCCCCCCGAACCGACCAGCTTTACGAAATCACGCTCGAGCAGGCGGGTGGCTCGCCAACCGGCAAACCCACCGGGCCAATTCTTGCAAAGGGATTTGCCCGGATGCCACGATAGGACTGTCCGCAAAGTGTGACATGTGATCTCGATGTTGCCCGGATGTTGAACGGCTTGTGGCCGCTCGCCTGAGTGAGTGGTAAAATCTGGTCGTTGCAACTCGTGCCCCCTGTCCCTTTAGTGTAGGGACGATACCGGGACGTCAGGCTCCGTGATCATGCGCACGCAGGATGTGACATCATTACCGTTTCATGTTTGCATCGTTGGTGCTGGGCCGGTGGGACTAGCCACTGCATTTCGCCTGGAGAAACAGGGTATCGGCGTTCTTCTGGTTGAGGCGCGACAACACGATAACGGCGGTCGAGTGGTGAACGCAAGCAATCACCACCACGCCCCTCCGGCCTCCTCGATGGCTAGTGGTCTCGGCGGGACTTCATCGCTTTGGGGCGGGCGTTGTGTTGGGTTTGACGACATCGATTTTATCGAACGGCCTCATGTCCCAAACTCGGGTTGGCCTATCCCGCACCATGCTGTCAGTCGGTATTATGACGACGCCTTCGATTTTCTGAATGTTGAAGGCCCGCGTCCGGTTGTGACAAGCAACCCTTTACCACTCGGCGAAGTGCATGCCGATTCCATGGAATGGTGGAGTTCGAAGCCTGAGCTCGCAAACATATATCGTGAGAAAATCGAAGGTTCGCAACTCATCCACTTTCTTCCCGACACGTCGGCGACCTCGATCGAGCTTGACGCTTCGGGCGCTGCAAGCCACCTCCATCTCGAAGGTGTGCAGGGGAGACTACGGGTTCCCGTCACCAAGTTGGTCCTTGCAGCCGGCGGCGTTGGAAACGCCCGCCTATTGCATCAGCTGAACAGTGCATATCCCGGCAGGCTTTCACGCACGCTTGGCGCCTACTATCAGGGACATCTGACCGGCTATATCGCTATGATAGAGTTTCATGATGATGCCGTTGTCGATGCGCTGTCGTTCAAAAAGACGCCAAAGGGCAGTGTTTTTCGACGACGACTGCAACTCTCTGAGGATGTGCAGCATCGGCTTGGTTTGCTCAACTGCGTCTTCTGGCTCGATAGCGTATCGATTTCAAATGCCCTACATCATTCGGCAGGATTTTCCGCGTTGTTTCTCATCTTGCAACTGACCGGGCTATACCGGTTCCTGGCAAACGGAAAAGCTGCCGGGTCGTTTTTGCGCAGGGACGTTCGTTATCGCGATCATCTGCGCAATCTCGTTCCATCATTGCGGGCGCTCAATGACCTGCGCGACACCGTAAGGCAACTCCGTCGCCGCAATCGGAAAGCGCCGCTAGTCAACCCGGCCCGGCGATACCTCCTGCGCTATCACGCTGAACAGGCCCCGGATCCGGCAAGTGCCGTGACGCCATCTCCGTCGAAGGGCGAGCATCACCTCGCTGCGGTGACCATTGATTATCGTGTTCGCGAAGAAGACCTTGAGTCGATCGAACGATCTCATGTGTTCCTCGACCAATGGCTAAGAAAAAATGAGCTCGGGCGGCTAGACTATCTCCATGCTGAGGAGGAGCGCAGGCAAGCGCTGCGCGACCAGGCTTATGACGGGTTCCACCAGATCGGCTTGACCAGAATGGCTGCATCGCCTGAGAACGGGGTGGTGGACAGCGACTGCAAGGTTTACAACGCCGATAACCTCTACGTCGCCGGCAGTTGCGTCTTTTCGACTGGCGGCCACGCAAACCCGACAATGCCGGCAGTGGCCCTTGCCGTGCGCCTGGCGGACCACCTCGCTGAAACAATCAGAACTGTCCATTCTATCGAGTGGGCCAAGTCCTGAAATGACCGGTGCCTGCGGCGCCTAGATGCGGCTCTTGCGAGGATGCGCCAGGGGATAGCCGTTCTTTTTTTCAAAACTGGGGCTGAAGATCTCGCTCAGCATATCAAGGACGCGTTGAACGCCGGGATTTCGGCAAATGTAATAAACCGTCTGTCCGTCCTTGCGCGTCGCGACTAGTCCATCGCGGCGAAGCTTGGCAAGGTGCTGTGAGATAGCCGACTGGCTCATATTCAGTCGCTCGGCCAGACTGCCAACTGAGCTCTCATTGTCGCAGATGATCGACAAAATCTCCAGCCGAACCTCGTTTGAGAGATTGGATAACAATCTGGCCTTGGAAGAATTTGAGTACATGGTACCGATCCGGAACTGTGCAACCTTGTCCTGACCTCATTTGATCAACTTGGGACAAGTAGCGATCAGATACGCCAAGCTGCGCTTTGCCCTCAACTCTGAGCTTTCCCATACTATGCAACAAACTTAAGGCGGGCAAGTTATGCATTTAGTGCCGTCATAGGTTCAACTGACAGCAATGGAAAAGAGATGCGCGACTTCAACGATGACATCAAATATGTCGGCGGTTTGAGCGATTCCATCGGGTTCTTCAGCTGGGTTCTTGCCGACAATCTTCTTTTTGCCGATGCGGTATTCGCGTCGCTCTACGAGATACCACTTGAGGATTTAGTTAAGGGCATGCCTGTCGAGACCATCCTCTCAAGGATCGTTGAGGAGGATAGGGCGATGATTGCCCGTAATACTCATGAAGCAATAATTTCCGGTAACACATCCGCATCATCTTACGCCGTGCAGCTCAAAAATGGCGGGCGAAAATGCCTTGTCGCCTATGGGCGATGTCTGAGGGACAGCAACGGCGAGCCGTCGGTGTTCACCGGGGCTGTCATGGATGCCGTCATGCCGGACGTTACATTTGGCTCCAGTGCGCTTGAAGCGCATTGTCGAGCAGCCTATGAAATTGCAAACCGAAACGGTGACGATCTTGCTGCGCGCTATCTCAAGTCGGCCCTGGCACTCGTATCTGGCTCATGACACGCGACTCAAGAATACTAAAATTCGATGCGGGCGTTGAAGGCTCCATAACTACGCGAAACCTACTGATGCTGCTTTTGGCAAGCGTCTTCATCTCTGGCGCTGGTGCCATCGGTGCGGCGGAACAGGTCCGCAAGGACGATCACGTTATCGTCTTTATTCGGCACGGAGAAAAGCCGTCGAATGGATTGGGCCAGCTGAGTTGCCGGGGCTTGAACAGGTCCTTGGCTCTGCCGGCAGTTCTCACCCGATTGTTCGGCAAACCTGATCGCATCATTGCGCCCGATCCATCCCGGCAAAAAGAAGATGATGGTAAGGGCTATGCCTATGTCCGACCGCTGGCGACAATCGAGCCAACAGCGATTGCAAACGGCCTGCCAGTGGAAACGTCGATAGGCTACGACGACGTCAAAGAATTGGTGACCGCTTTGGATCCTACCGAGCACCCAGACCGGGTTACCTTGGTCGCATGGGAGCACAAGAAACTGGTCAAAGTCGCAAGGGCGTTGATGGAAGCTGAAGGCGGAGACCCTGATGATATCCCCAAATGGGCAGGCGATGATTTTGACAGTCTTTATGTGATGGCCTTTCCAGGCAACGGCGAAAAGCCGCAGTTCAAGCATATGACACAGGGACTGAGTGGATTGCCGGATACATGTCCTTAACGGTCGTGGCCTATGAGGCGCCCCGTCCATAGCACCCTGCATCTATTGACTGATTTGGTTCCCAAGACTTGTTCGGGCCGTGCCGGCGGTCCTTGCCCCACGTTCCAGTCAGGGAGTTTTTTCTTTCATGATAGCGGCCTGGCACGCGGAACGCGATCAGCGATGCCGTGAGCGGAGGTGCAGCCGCTTTATGGTGACATATACGGACATCTCCACCTCCAAAATATCGCCCATCCAAAAGCAGAATGGGCCGGTGCGCGCAATTTACCTAAATAAGAGTCAACTGATAGATAGCCAAATTGATGTTCGAGGATCGCTTGAATAAAATCAAATCGTCCATCGTTGCGAAGATTTTTCTTGTCTGCTTCGTCAGCGTCCACGTGCCGCTCATTGCGCTCGTTACCTTTTTGTCGCTCGGCTTCCAACCAAGCGCCCTGTCGATTTTTGGTCTTGTCCTCGGCGCGACATTGGTCGGAACGGTTCTGTGTCTTTACGCGATCTGGCGACTTATCAGTCCACTTAACCGGCTTGCATCGGCTTTGAAGCGCTATCCCGACGACAAAACGATCCTGACCCTGCCAGCGTCTGCCGCTGATGAAATCGGCACTGTTACCGATATTGCGCGGTCCATGCTGCTGGAGGTCGAGGACTTGACAAGGAAGCTCAAGCATCAAGCAAGCACGGACTTTCTCACCGGGCTCGGAAACCGCAGGGCGCTGATGGAACGCATGCCGGTTATTCAGGCCCAGGCCAGCCGATCGGATGACGCGGTTTCCATCATCCTCTTCGACCTGGACCACTTCAAGCGGATTAATGATGAATATGGACACGAGACCGGCGACAAGGCGCTGATGGCGGTTGCCGAGGCCGTCAAGGATCATTTGCGCCCCTATGATTATGCGGCAAGGATCGGCGGCGAAGAATTTTGCATCGTGTTGCCCAGGGCTAACATGGCGTCGGCACTGATCGTGGCTGAACGGCTCCGTAACGCCGTCGCCGAATGTGTTGTCGAGCCGCTGGCAAAAGGGCGCATCACCTGCAGTTTTGGTGTCGCTGAAGCTCGACAGAACGAGAGGCTCCAGGAACTCCTTCTGAGGGCGGATGCCGCGCTGTACCAGGCTAAACACGGCGGTAGAAATCTCGTGAAGAGCGCCCAGTCAAAATGACTTGAGGTGACTGAGATAGAAAGCCGTTCGACGAACAGTCGGTGTCAACGTCGACCTCTTTCTCCTATGGCGACGGAGGTAAGGCCCTCCGTTGACAGTATTAGCAGCATTTGACCCTGGCTTCATGCCTCGAAGAATGAAGTGAGGGCCTGCGCCAGTTCTGAAGGTGCCTCTTCCGCCATGTGGTGCCCGCTGTCTATTCCTTGCCCTGAAACCGGATGTGTCGACCAAGGCTGCCATATTGCCCGAATATCTCCATATAGTTCTTCAAGGTCGTCCTGCATCGACCACAACACGTGGAGCGGGCAAGTCAGCTTTTTTCCGGTGTTCCGATCATCGCGGTCGTGGAGGTGGTCGACCCGGACACCGGCCCGATAGTCGCCAAGCATACCCTGAACCGTCAACGGATCACGGATCGCCGAACAGAAATCCGCAAAGTTCTCGCGCCCCATGGACGCTTCGTTGCCACCGTACCATGTCAGGGGATCAGCGAGGATGGCCTGCTCGGGTTTGCCATGTTGCGCGAAAAAGAACCAGTGCCACCATCGTGAGGCAAAACGAAAGTCACATCGTTCCAATGCTTCCAGGATCGGAATCCCGTCCAGGATGGCCAGCTTTTCCACCCTTTCCTGGTGATCCATGGCCGTGCGGAAAGCGGTGTAGCTGCCTCTGTCATGACCTGCCAGAAAGAATCGGTCGAAGCCCAGGTGCTCCATGAGTGCAACACAGTCACGGGCCTTGGCCCGTTTGGAAGACGCTTCATAATCATAGGGGTCGGCCGGCTTGCCGGACTTTCCAAACCCCCTCAGATCCGGGCAAACTACCGTGTAATTCTTCGCAAGAATAGGAGCGACCTCGTGCCAGGTGGTGTGAGTCCTGGGATGTCCGTGCAGCAGAAGAACAGGTGGGCCACTTCCGCCATGTCGCACACGAAGCATTGTCTCCGGCAACCTGATCATTTCAAGCTTGAAATCTTTGAACATGCGCACTTCCTTTAATAAAATGCTGAACGATCTTCGTGATTGCCGGTTCCGAGGAATGTCCAGTTGTATGAGACGTGGAAAACGCCAGGCGGGGCTTCCGCCGCACGACGCATTTGGGCGTTATCTGGGATCAGAAACGCCACCTGCTGAACCTTCACGCTCTAATCGACCGCCGCCCTCGAAATTTTTTAAAGGCGGCTCTTGAATTCGCGGCGTCCAAAACCAAATCGATACGCGCCGGCCGCTCATGACAGGGCTGGCACTGCTGGAAGCGCCATCTTTCGGCGCTCCGTACCCATGTTGCTTCAAGGAGGATATGGCTATGGCAACATCTTTTGACTATTCGCCCCTTTTCCGGTCCAGCGTCGGTTTCGACCGGGTGTTCAATCTTCTCGAAAACGCGCAGCGCGCCCGCTCGGTCAGCGACTGGCCGCCCTACGACATCGTCAAGACGGGCGATGACAGCTACCGGATTGCAATCGCGGTTGCCGGCTTTGCGCACGACGATCTCGACATCACCTTTCAATCCAATCTGCTGACAGTCACCGGCAAAAAGCAGGAGACGGCCGCAGAGGCCTATCTGCATCGCGGCATTGCCGGCCGGTCATTCGAGCATCGTTTCGAACTTGCCGATCATGTCAGGGTCAGCGGAGCAGATTTGAAAAACGGTCTTTTGTCCGTCAATCTCGTCCGTGAGGTTCCCGAGGAAATGAAGCCGCGGAGGATAACCATCGAGACCGCGCCCGCGCTTGGCTCGACATCGTCTCCTGCGCAGATCGAAGCAAAAAAAGCCGCGTAAGCTTATAGCTTTCAATGAGGGCGCCGTGGCCGCGGCGCCTTCGACATCACGGGTTTGGAAGGAGGAAGCAATGAAACCCGATATGTTCAGAGAACCTGTTTCAATTCTTGTTGGTCTCGGCTATCCCGCTCAGGTGCGCAGCGTCATCGATGCTTACCGACACCTCGTAGAATGGCCGACAGCGCTTAGAGACAGCGCGCATTCGGTTGCGCTCAAGGCGTGCGGAGCAGCACTGCGCGGTGAGATCGAAGCGGAAACTGCCAGAGGGCTGTTTGCCGCCTTCGCGCAAAAACATGATTTATTGGCGCCGGAGACGAACTTTATCGCCTCGACTGGTTCGCGCCGGGATAAGGATCCACGCCTCGCCTGAGGCAACCCTCGACGCCCGTCAACGAGATTGGAACGGGGCGCGCGGTTGGAGCGCCCGCGGGCTGGCTTCTTACTCCAGATTGGGAGATATGCGCGGCGTTGCGCCGAGCTCAAGCGAGCCGGCACCCGGTCAGCAGCTGATAGGGTCGAGCGAGTCGAGGTGACTTATGGTGATTGCTGCGTTTCCTGCATGTCGGCTCCGTTTAAATACCTCTCCGTCTGGAAACCGAGCCTTGTAAGGCCGCTCCTCACCTCAGCCGCGTTCATGAACAAATCCCATATCAGGCCGCTGCGATAGTTTTCCATCATCGCCACGACCGGGCCCTGATTGATCGCGAGATGGGTTTTGGAAACCCATCCAGTCGATGGCTCAAAGGAATCCATCAGGCCGAAGCGACCCATTAGCCTGCCTTCCCGCCATTGCAGAAAGGACATCGCCGCCTGTTTTGATCGTGCCGGGAGAAACGGCATGCTTGAGAGAGCAGCCGTCGTTGCAATGATGCCGTGATCTTCCGTCGGCGAATTGACGACATATCCTTTGGGACCATCGCAAGCGGAAAGCCCCCATCCGTCAGCAGGCGCATAGCGATTGCTGCAATAGCGATAGTTGATGACACTATGAGCATGCGCCTGCTCGACATAGTCCTCGCAATAGGCATCCCGCAATCCGCGCGGATCGATCGTGCAGAAGGAGTAATGCGACAGGAAAAGCGGACCTCCGAATGGCTGTCCGAGCGGCAGCCGGACACCCAGATAGGATGCACCATTCTTGATGTCGCCGTTGCGCGCCCAGCCGGTATGGTAAGATGCGGGATCGATCGAATGTTTCGCCGATCCCGCGGCAAGAACATAACAGACCAGAGCCTCGTTCCACCCCACGATCGGCAGGTTCTTCGCCCAGCCGAACCGGGGGCTCCAATGCCAGAAGAGCGGGCCGGGCTTGCCCTGTGTGAACCAGTCCCATTCCACCGTGTCAACGATGGCGGCTACGGATTGGCGCAGACCGATTGCGCTTGGCGTCGGCTCGCCGAAGAATTCGCGTGTGCAGATCAGCGCCTGGACCAGAAGCGCCGTTTCAACGAGGTCTCCGCCATCGTCGAACTTTGCAAACGGAATGGTCTTGCCTCCTGATGTCTGCACAAAATGCGGAAAGGCGCCGTGAAATCGTTTCATCGCAAGAAGAGAGCGAAGCATTCGATTTGCCCGATCAATCCCCTCCTGCCGCGTGATCCACGAACGGTGCACACCGACGATCAGCGCGAGAAATCCGAAGCCGACACCGGATATGGAGGTAACCTCATGGATCGGCTCTCCGTCCGAACTCATTCGATCCCTCGGAAGTCCGCTTTCGCGATGGCTGCCGGACCAGAAATAATCAAAAGTGCTGTGATGCAAGCCATCAAGCTGAGCAGAAAATTCGTCTGTCACTTCCAACCTCGGATGATCCGCAGCACAATCGGAAGCAGATCCGCATACAGGCTTAACCGACTCGGCTATTGATTCCAAATGTGCAGACATGCAGGGCTGAATTGGGGTCGCTTGGCAAAATCCATCACGCTACCACATCGCGTTTCGGGAACATCGCCGGGTAAGCTTGGTTGATGACCGTACGCATGTCACCGAGCAGAACACGAGTTGGGAAACCGAAGCCGCATGATCCTCTTCATCTCCGACGTCAAAAAGACCTATGAAACGGCTGAAGGTGTCATTCCGGTGCTCAATGGTGTCGGGCTATCGCTTGATGCCGGTGAAAGCCTTGCCCTGACAGGAGAATCCGGCAGCGGCAAAAGCACGCTTCTCCATCTTGTTGGCGGCCTTGATCTTCCCGACAGCGGCACCATCATGGTATGCGGCCGCACGATCACCGATCTTGACGACAGGGGCCGGGCGCAATTTCGCCGACATGATGTCGGTCTGATTTTTCAGCAGTTCAATCTGATACCGAGCCTTGATGTCGGCTCCAATGTTTCTTTCCATGCAAAGCTTGCGGGCCGTCATGATCCGACGTGGGAAAAGACGCTGGTCGAAGCGCTCGGAATTGCAACGCTGCTGAGGCGCTACCCAGAGCAGCTCTCGGGCGGGCAGCAACAACGGGTTGCGATCGCACGAACCCTTGCGGCACGGCCGGCACTGATCCTCGCCGACGAGCCAACCGGCAATCTGGACGAGGCGACCGCGGATATCGTCATCGACATCATGCTTCGGCTGACGAAGTCGGCCAATATAGCACTTCTGCTCGTCACCCATTCGAGCCGGCTTGCCGCGAAGCTTGATCGGCGAATCACCTTAAGCGGCGGGAAGGTTTCGCAATGAACCTATCCGCCTTCAACGCGCTGCTTTCGCATTGGCGCTACCGACCTGTTCAGCTGATGACGCTCGTGATGGGCGTGGCGCTCGCGACAGCTCTCTGGTCCGCCGTGCAGGCCATCAATGCCGAGGCGCGGGCGAGTTATGACTGGGCTGCCTCCGTTTTGTCTCAAAACCAGCTGGATCAGTTGGTGGCAAAGGACGGGGGCATGATAGCGTCGCAGACTTACGCGAAACTTCGGCGTGCGGGTTTCGATGTCTCTCCAGTCATTGAGGGTCAACACCGGTTCGGGATGACGCGTATCAGGCTTATCGGAATTGATCCGTTGACGATGCCGTCGGACCGTACGCTTCTGCCCGCCAATGATCGATCTGGACTGATCGAATTCATGACGCCGCCCGGCGTCATGATCGTGTCGCCGGCAACAGCCGGTAGCCTGAAAGAAACTTCAGGCCTTGCGGTGAGAACGGCAGAAAATATCCCTGACGGTGCTGCTTTTGTCGACATCGCCACCGCGGACCGTCTCCTTGAACGTAATGGCCGCCTCAGCCGAATTGTCGTTTCCGCGGGAGAAGGGCAGAAATTGCAGGCGATTGCGACTGTCGCGCCCGAGCTGAGGATTAAAGAAGCAGGCGGGCGGCCGGATGTCGCGCGGCTCACCGACAGCTTTCATCTCAACCTTGCCGCATTTGGGTTTCTTGCTTTCGTTGTGGGTCTTTTCATCGTTTATTCCGCAACCGGCCTGTCGTTTGAGCAGCGGCGTGGCACCTTCAGGACGATGAGATCGCTCGGCGTCTCGCTGACATCCCTCACGGCCATGCTCTTTATCGAAGTGACGCTCTTTGCGCTCGTTTCGGGCGCTTTCGGCGTTGTGCTGGGTTATGTGATTGCCTCGGCACTTCTGCCTGGCGTGGCAGCGACGCTCGGCGGCCTTTACGGGGCGAGCGTTGTGGGTTCGCTTTCCATCAGGCCGGAATGGTGGCTGGCAGGCCTTGGCATGGCGCTGGTCGGCACCTGGCTTTCTTCCCTTCAACATCTCTGGCGTGTCTGGAAGATGCCGATCCTGTCAGCGGCGCAAAGCAGGGCTTGGGCGATGGCCTCGTTTAAGGGGCTTGTGCTTCAGGCCATAGCAGGCGCAGTTCTTCTTGCGCTTTCTATCCTGCTGATCTGGTGGGGCAAGGGTCTTGTTGCCGGCTTTGCCGTGCTGGCGGCATTCCTGCTGGGCGCAGCTCTTATCCTCCCACCATCACTGGCTGTAGCCCTGAAAACATGTGAGCAGACATCCCGACATGTGTTGGCAAAATGGTTCTTTGCCGACACACGGCAGCAATTGCCGGGACTGTCGCTCGCGTTGATGGCATTGCTGTTGGCATTGTCGGCCAATATCGGCGTGGGAACCATGGTTTCGAGCTTTCGCGAAACGTTTGTCGGTTGGCTGGACCAGCGGCTCGCGGCGGAAGTTTATGTAACGGCAAGGGATGAGAGTGAGGCGGACCGATTGCGTCAATGGTTCCCTGATCATACAAAAGCGGTTCTGCCGATCTGGAGTACTCAGGGCGAAATTTCGGGAGAAAAGGTGCAGATTTTTGGTGTCGCCGATGACGCCACCTATAGGGACCACTGGCCGTTGATCCAAGGTACCAAAGCGACCTGGGACGAGGTTGCGAGTGGGCAGGGAGCGCTTGTCAACGAGCAGTTCTGGCGGTCCGGCAAGGCATCGCTCGGACAGAAAATCGCCCTGCCGGGCGGCTGGAGCGCCACCGTCGTCGGTGTGTTTTCGGATTACGGCAATCCGACCGGCCAGGTCATCATCGGTATCAAAGCCCTTGTTGAACACTACCCCGACGTCGAGAAGCTGCGCTACGGGCTCCGCATCGCCCCGGAGGAGACGTCCGCCTTCCGGCAGCGGCTGATGGACGAATTCGGGCTCCCTGAAAGCAATATCGTTGACCAGGCTTCTCTCAAGCGGCAGTCGACGGCCATTTTCGAGCAGACCTTTGCAGTGACGGGTGCGCTCAACGTCCTGACGCTTGCCGTCGCGGGCTTTGCGATGTTTTCGAGCCTTTTGACGCTTTCGTCGCTCCGGTTGCCACAGCTGGCTCCTGTCTGGGCGCTCGGGCTTCGTCGTCGCGATCTGGCGTGGCTAGAACTTCTCCGGACGCTTGCTTTGTGGTTCATCACGTTCCTCGCGGCAATTCCCGTCGGGCTAGTATTGGCGTGGGTTCTCCTGGTGATCATCAACGTCGAAGCATTCGGCTGGCGGTTGCCCATGATGCTCTTCCCCCTGGAATGGCTTAGACTGGCCGTTGTCGCGCTGCTCGCCGCCGTCATCTCGGTTCTCATTCCGATCCGGCGGCTGGCGAGAACGGCTCCTGCCGACCTTCTGAGGGTCTTTGCCAATGAACGCTAATCCCATCATCGCTTTTCTTTGCGCTTCTCTTGTTCTGATGCCCGCCGCGGCAGTCGGGCAGGGTTTTGCCGGTCTCGGGTCGAACGCGGAAGGTTTTAGCGTTCCGAGGAGAGGCGTGCCGCTGGTGTTCCCGCAGGACCATGGGGCGCATCCCGATTTCAGGATCGAGTGGTGGTACGTCACAGCTAATCTGCGCACATCCGATGGTGAAGAACTCGGTGCGCAATGGACGCTTTTCCGGTCGGCGCTTCAACCTGGTAAGCGTGGCGGATGGGCCGATCCGCAAATATGGCTCGGCCATGCGGCAGTGACGACCGCTAACCGTCATTACCTGGCTGAAAGATTGGCGCGCGGCGGTGTTGGACAGGCAGGCGTCGAAGCTGAGCCGTTCGACGCCTGGATCGACAACTGGCAGATGAAAGCGGTGACGAGTGAACTTGCCGATCCTCTCGACAAGATTGATCTGAATGCCAAAGGCGACGGTTTCCAGTATCAGTTAAGGCTTGCCGCGAAAGGACCTCTGGTTTTGCAGGGCGAAAAGGGCTTTTCGGTCAAATCGGCGGCAGGCCAGGCAAGCTATTATTATTCCCAGCCATTTTACGAGGTGCGCGGGACGGTCATCCTTGATGGCCGATCACGCGAGGTGGATGGCAGGGCTTGGCTCGACCGGGAGTGGTCGTCCCAGCCGCTGGCTTCAAATCAGACGGGGTGGGACTGGTTCTCCCTCCATCTTGCGACGGGTGAAAAGGTTATGGCGTTTCGCCTGCGGGACGACAGGCAAGGATATGTTTCTGCCAATTGGGTGTCGGCGGACGGCACGACCGCAGCCATTGATCCCGCAGATGTGCAGCTTTCACCCTTGCGAACCGCAACTGTCAACGGCAGGGTCATCCCTGTGGAATGGAACCTGAAGATACCGAGCCGCGGTCTCGACATCAACACGACCGCTCTTAATGAACAGGCCTGGATGGCGACCTCGACGCCCTATTGGGAGGGGCCTATCAGTTTCACAGGGACCACCTCGGGGAGTGGCTATCTGGAAATGACCGGCTACTGAAATTTTTTCTTAAACGGGCGGAACAAAATTGAAGATGACACATTTCCCCGGCGTATAATCCTCAGGACGCTGAATGAAAGACGACCCACACTCCCGGCAGGACGCTAGAGACGCCGGAGAGCGTCTTGTTTCAGGCCACGCTTCAGAAGATCCTTTTGCGGCGGCTTTTAAAGCCACCCGCATGCCGATGCTCATCACCGACCCTCGGCAGCCCGACAATCCAATCATTTTCTGCAACCGCGCCTTCTGCAACCTGACCGGCTATGGGATGGAGGAGCTGATTGGGCGCAACTGCCGCCTTCTTCAGGGACCGAAGACAAATCCGGAGGCGGTCAACAAGCTGCGCGACGCGATCGCTTCGGAACGGGATCTCGCCATCGATATCCTGAACTACCGCAAAGATGGCTCGGAGTTCTGGAACGCGCTTTTCGTCAGCCCTGTGCGCGACGTGTCCGGAGCGGTCATCTACTTTTTCGCATCGCAGCTCGATTTCACCAACATCAAAAGCAAGGAGGCCGAGCTCGCCCGCGCCCGGCACATTGCCGAGGAAGAGGTGGCGCTGAGGACGGCCGATCTGACCGAGGCACTGCGCGCAAAAACGGCGCTCGTCCATGAAGTCGATCACCGCGTCAAAAACAATCTTTTGACGATCGCCTCCATCGTCAAGCTCCAGGCGCGAATGACAGACAACGAAGTCGTCGAGCGGACATTGATGTCCGTGCTGAACCGCGTCGAAGCGCTGAGCACTGTTCAGCGCAAACTCCTGAACGATGAGGATGTGGGCCATTTCGATGTGGCGGATTTCGCCAATACCCTGATGCTGGACAAGATCGGTGCCTTGAAACGGAGCGACATCAGTCTCACGACGGACCTCCACGAGGTCGTGGTTCCAGCAACCAAGGCATCGCCTTTGGCGTTGATCATCAACGAGCTGATTGGAGACGCGATTGGCCGTGGACTGAAAGATGGCGGTGGCGAACTGCATCTGGAAGTGAAACGGCTCAACGGCCACTTCCTCATTCGGGTCGTTGATATCGTTGTTCCGGTTGACGTCGATAGCGAACAAGCCGCCTTCAGCAAAAAGATGCTGGAAGCATCACTAAAACAGTTGCGTGCAACGATGGTGAGGACCGTCGATAATCGCCGGACGGACGTTCAGGTCACGCTTCCTGTAAAAGACTGAAAGGATATCTGGTGAAAATCTTGATTGTTGAAGATGAGGCTTTGCTGGCTATGGAGCTCGAGAGCGAAGTGGAAGAGGCCGGGCACGAGATCGTGGGTGTCGCCGCTGACAGCAAACAAGCTCTTTCATTGATCGACAAAACCTCGCCACAATTCGCCTTTGTGGATATTCAATTGCTGGACGGTCCAACGGGTATCGACGTCGGCCGGCACCTTGCGTCCCGTTCAATTCCCTATGTTTTCGTTTCCGGAAATCTGAAGCGCATCCCTGAGGATTTCGCGGGGGCCCTTGGCGCGATCGAAAAACCTTACACGATGAACGGGTTGCAAAATGCACTTGAATTCATCGACACCATCGTGAACGGCGAGCACCAGTCGGTTACGGCACCGCCAAGTCTTGTGTTGTCGCCGAACTTGCTCGCTGCCTTGTCGGTGTAAGACGCCGTCGTAAATAGGATTTGCCCTTGAACTCGCCATCTGAACGCATCGAAGCCGTTCGCAATTCTGGTTTGCTTGATGTTCAGGGCCAATCCGAATTCCAGGATATTATCGAGGTTGTGAAATCCGGGCTGAAATGTCCGGTAGCACTGATTTCCATTCTCGATGAGCATCGGCAGGTCTTCATCGCCCATCTCGGCCTTCCGGAAAAATGGGCCGAAGCGGCAGAGACGCCGCTGACGCATTCTTTCTGCCAGCACGTGGTGCGCGACAAGATACCCCTCATCATCGGCGACGCGACACTCCACCACCTCGTCAGGGACAATTTGGCCATTGCCGATCTCGGCGTGATTTCATATATGGGCGTTCCGGTCACCATGCCGGATGGCCTGGTCATCGGCGCGCTCGCGGCAATCGACGGAGAGCCGCGAAGCTGGACCGAGAGTGAGCTGGAACTGCTGAGCCGGATCGGGCGTGTCGCTTCCAATCAGATTGCCACCTTCCTCTCCGAGCGTCGATGGGAAACACTGTTTCAACAGCTGGAAGAGGGCATCGTCGTCGGCTCGGTGATCCGCGATCCTGAAGGATCGATCATCGACTGGCGGTTTGAAACGATCAATCCGGCCTGGAGTGTTCTTCTCGGCTTACCCGGAGATAATGTCCCCGGCCAAACGATGCGCGATGTCTTTCCAGACTTTGAGGAAGAATGGATTTCCGATGTCGCCGAAGCGATGGAGACCAGGCAAAGCAAGCGTTTCACACGCAGGATTCGCTCCCTGGAGCGCTGGTTCGACGGCTACGTGCAGGCGACCGGCAACGATAAATTCGTCATCATCTTCGTCGACGTTACCGATCGCATGCAGGCGGTGGAGGCGTTACGCAACAGCGAGACGAAACTGCGACTGATCGTCGAAGGGGCCAAGGATTACATCATCCTGACGCTCGATGAGAACCACCGCATCACCAGCTGGTTTGGCGGTGCCGAGGAGACTTTCGGTTGGTCGGAAGCGCAGATGCTTGGCAGACCGTTCGAAGATATTTTTACGCAGGAAGATCGGGCGGCGAATATTCCGCAGCTTGAGATCGACACGGCGGGGCGGGAGGGTGTTGCACTTGATCGCCGATGGCATCTCACCGCCGATGGTACGCGGGTCTTTCTCGATGGCACCATACGCCCGATGCCCAATCATTACTCCTCCCATCTTTCCGGCTTCATCAAGGTTGCGAGAAACGCGACAGCACAAAAGCTCTCGGAGGACAGGCAGCTCGCTTTTCTCGAACTGGGGGAAAAGATCCGCGAACTCGACTCGGTCGCCGACGTCGCTTTCGCCGCCGCGGAAATTATGGCTCGAAATCTGCAAGGGGCAACGCGGGCGGGTTATGGCATCGTCGATCCCATCGCCGAGACCGTGGAGATGCTGCCCGACTGGCGCGCGCCCGGCATGTTCACCGTTGCCGGCCGGCATCATTTTCGTGATTACGGCTCCTATATTGAAGACCTGAAGCGTGGCGAACTGGTCATCATCGCTGACGTCGCGACAGATCCAAGAACCTCGGCGTCAGCGGCGCTTTTGAACTCTCTGGGTATTTCCGTGCTCGTCAACGTCCCGATCCTTGAGCGGGGCGCTTTTGTCGGAGTCATGTTCGTGCATTACGAAAAGCCGCACGAATTTTCTCCAGAAGAACGGGATTTTGTGCGGACCATTGCCGATCGGACCCGCGAAGCGATATCGCGAATCCGTGCGGAACAGGAGCAACAGGTTCTCAACCATGAGATAAGCCATCGGCTGAAAAACACGATGGCGATGGTTCAGGCAATCGCGACCCAGACCCTTCGGCCCGTCACCGACAGGGCGCCCGTTGAAGCCTTTGTCAGCAGGCTACATGCACTTTCAAAAGCGCATGAAGTGCTGCTCAATCACGACTGGTCATCGGCGCGCATGATGACCGTGATCGATTCCGTGCTTCGACAACTCTCCCTTCCAGATCGTTATCGTCTTTCAGGTTCGGACCTTGAAATCGGGCCACGGACTGCGCTCAGCCTTGGGCTTCTCATGCACGAGCTCGGCACCAACGCGCTTAAATATGGTGCCTGGTCGAGCGACGCTGGAAAGGTCATCGTGACGTGGAGGGTCGAGCCCGTCGGTGGGGACAGCACGCTTGTTGTCGAGTGGAACGAGCAGGATGGTCCCCCGGTGGTGCTGCCGTCGGGCAAAGGGTTTGGATCTAAGCTCATCCGCATGGGCCTCCTGGGAACCGGGGGCGTCGAGATCAATTACGATCCTGACGGACTGCGCGTGACCATGCAGGCGCTGGTTTCACAGCTGGGACAATAGCATTTTCCATAAATCGCGCCAGCTATATGCGAGGCTCTTTGGTTTGCGGCCTCAAACAATATCAGCCCCAGGTGTCGGTGACACCTGGGGCTATTTGCTTTTCATGTCGACCGGAGCAGCGCTCGATGGCGCCCGCGATCCACGTCAGCGGTGCTTCCCGGAGCGAAGCAGGACCAGGCTGCGTTCGACCAGACCATATGGAGAATCCCCGACCTCCCGCTCTTCCAGGAAAGGATCGACGGTGGTCAGCACTTCAAACCAGCCGCCCTCAACCTCTGGCAAGGCGAACGGCACGTGCCCGTCATGGGGATTGAAGAGGATGAGAATGTCGTCCCAGCCCTCTTCCTGGTCATGGTCACGGGAGACGCGTAGACCGATCGTGGTCGCGCCGGGGTCGGCCCACTGTTCGTCCGTCTGTTCGGTCGCGGCAGGATTGTACCAGGTAATGACCATGCCATCACGCCAGTCGTCGCGCCTCAGGATTGAATGAGAATGGCGCAACGCGATCAGTTTGCGGACGAAATTGCGAAGTTGGTCGGCGCTTTCAGGCAGATCGTCCCAATGGACCCAACTCAGTTCGCTATCCTGACAATAGCCGTTATTGTTGCCCATCTGGCTACGGCCGAATTCGTCGCCTGCCAGCAGCATGGGCGTTCCGTGAGACAGGAACAGCGTCGCCAGGAAGTTACGCCTCTGGCGATCGCGTAGCGCAATGATTGTCTCATCGTCCGTTGGACCCTCGACGCCAAAATTGAAACTGCGGTTGTCGCCATGACCGTCCTTGTTGTCTTCCCCGTTGGCCTCATTGTGTTTGTCATTATACGAGACAAGATCGTTGAGGGTGAAGCCATCGTGGGCCGTGAGGAAATTGACGCCCGACCAAGGGCGGCGGCCGCGCTTGTCATAGACGTCACCGGAACCAAGAATTCGTGCGGCGAAATCCGGCGTGGTCCCGTCTTTGTCGCGCCAGTAGTCACGCACGGTGTCGCGGTACTTGTCATTCCATTCGGCCCAGCCGGGAGGAAACCCGCCTACCTGGTATCCGCCGGGGCCGATGTCCCAGGGTTCACCGACCAGCTTCAAACGCGACAGAACCGGATCCTGGCCAACCGCATCGAAGAAACCGCTGCGCTGGTCAAAACCTTCAGGCTCGCGCCCGAGAATTGTTCCAAGATCAAACCGAAAGCCATCTATTTCCATCTCCTGCGCCCAATAGCGCAGAGAGTCCGTGATCATCTGCAAAACCCTGGGGTGGGATGTATTCACGGTGTTTCCGGTGCCGGTATCATTGATGTAATACCGGGCCTGATCCGGCATCGTGCGATAATAGGAAAAGTTGTCGATGCCCCGGAAGGAGAGCGTCGGCCCCATCTCATTGCCTTCGGCCGTATGGTTGTAGACGACATCGAGAATGACTTCGATACCGGCATCGTGAAATGCACGGACCATATCGCGGAAACCATCTATGCCGCGAGGTCCAAAATATCGGCTGGCCGGCGCGAAGAAAGCCAGCGTGTTATATCCCCAGAAGTTCTTCAGCCCCTTGTCCAACAGGTGGGCGTCGTCCGGGAACCAGTGCACGGGCAACAGCTCGATGGAGGTGATGCCAAGGCTTTTGACATAGTCGACGATATTTTTATGACCGAGGCCCTCGAAAGTCCCGCGAAGCTCTTGCGGAACGGCCGAGTGCAACTGCGTGAAGCCTTTGACGTGGGTTTCGTAAAATATTGTCTTGGACCAAGGAATTTCGGGGCGGGTTGCAAGAGGAGATTTGTCTGTCGATCCGACGATTCGGGCTTTTGGGACGAATTGCGCGCTATCGGTCTCGTCGAACGAAAGGTCCTTGTCCTCGCTGCCGATAACGTAAGCAAACTGGGCCTGTTGCCACGCGATATCGCCCACAAGCTCACGGGCATAGGGGTCCAAAAGTAATTTGTTCGGATTGAAGCGGTGACCTTTTTCGGGGTCGAAAGGACCATGAACACGGTAGCCATAAAGTGCGCCTGGCTTCAGTCCCGGCACAAAGCCGTGCCAGATCTCATTCGTATATTCTGGAAGATCGAAGCGATCGACCTCCTGAGATCCGTCTTCCGAATATAAGCAGAGTTCCACCCGCTCCGCATGCGCGCTGAACAGCGCGAAATTCACACCCTTATCGTCCGCTGTCGCACCGAGTTGACGATAGTCACCGGCGACGATACGGGAATTTCTGCTGATCATTATTGCCTCTGAAAAGTTCGACGGGGAAAGGAGGTCGTGGCATCTGGAGGAAAGACGAACTCGTTTTCCGCCACGCAAACAACCTCCGCGCAGCCGAACGGTTCCTCCCTGTCGCGAAGATTATTCGCGCTTAAGGCGCGAGCGACGTTTCAGTGCGCCCCGCATCAATGCTTTCCAACGAGGTGTCGTCCTGTGGCGGGGTTTCGGTGGGTCCGAATTCCTCCTCCCATTCCGCGCTCGCGGCGTGCCATTGTTCTTCATCCTGCCCATCAGGGCGGCCCGCCTGTTCCCATAGTTCATAAGCGCGTTTCGAAATCCATTCCTCGCGATCCGTACCCATGTCGTTCTCCCTTGAAGGTTCGAGAAAATGTCGTCCTGTCCAACCTCAGCCCGAAAGGAAAGTTCCGCCATGGCACACGAGCGCGCGCCAGATCGCTAAATGCAAAAATCTTAGCGGTGCTGACGTTGTGCCTGTCGCTTTTTAAACAGGACGATGCCGGAGAGACAGAAACAGATGGAATTCGTCAGAATGATCGGCCATTCGCTGCGCAGAAATCCGAATGTCGCCCAAAGCGCAAATCCCGTCACGGTCAGGAAATACATGCGCGCAGAAATAGCTGCCGTGTCGCCTGTTCTCACCACCTTCCAGACCTGCGGTATGAAACTGGAAACCGAGCAAAACGAGGCGAGATAGCCAACGATCAAACCAGCGTCCATCACTGTTCCTTTCCTGCGCAGTCCACCAAGAATCGTTTCTAACCATCAGCACCTTCGCAGGACGACCGCTCGAGCACAGCAATAGTGCGAACCGCGGTGGCTAGTCGTGGTTCCAAGCCTTTTTATGCGCGGGTTAGGGAACTTGCGGACCATTTGCCCGATTTAAACGGCAGTTTGGTCTAATCTAGAGCTACGCGGCGCCGGATGGGGATTCAGCACCAGTCACTCAGCGATGAAAAAACGGGCCTTGGCGGCGGACATCAAAAAGCAATCCCGCCCGGCGCCTGCGTTCTTTTTGTCTACGCTCCCTAGAGACTACTGCGCCTAATCGTGATTGACGTTCCTGAGCTCAGCTGCGCAGACCTGGTGCTTCCTGTCCCGTGCTCTCGACATATTCGGTGTAGCCGCCGCCGTACTGATGGATGCCTTCAGGTGTCAGCTCCAGCACGCGGTTTGAAAGCGCGGCCAGGAAGTGGCGGTCGTGCGAAACGAAAAGCATCGTGCCTTCATAGTCGGAGAGTGCCTTGATCAACATTTCCTTGGTGTCGAGATCAAGGTGGTTGGTTGGCTCGTCCAGCACGAGGAAATTCGGTGGGTCGAACAGCATGGCGGCCATGACGAGGCGCGCTTTTTCGCCGCCGGACAGAACGCGGCAGCGCTTCTCGACATCATCGCCAGAAAAGCCGAAGCAGCCGGCAAGGGCACGCAGCGGTGCTTGACCGGCTTTGGGAAACCGTTCCTCCAGCCATTCGAGGATGGTGCTGTCACCGTCAAGGACATCCATGGCGTGCTGCGCGAAATAACCCAGCTTGACGCTGGCGCCGAGGGTAACATTGCCGGAATCCGGTTCTGCCGTTCCCGTGACCAGTTTCAGCAATGTCGATTTCCCGGCGCCATTCACACCCATGATGCACCAGCGCTCCTTGCGGCGAACCATGAAGTCGAGATCGTCATAGATCGTGCGGCTGCCATAGGCCTTGTTGACTTTCTTCAGCGCGACGACATCCTCCCCTGAGCGCGGTGCGGGCGCGAATTCGAATGCCACCGTCTGTCGCCGTTTCGGCGGCTCTACACGGTCGATCTTCTCAAGCTTCTTCACGCGGCTTTGCACCTGCGAGGCGTGCGAGGCGCGGGCCTTGAAACGCTCGATGAACTTGATTTCCTTGGCAAGCATCGCCTGCTGGCGCTCGAACTGCGCCTGTTGCTGCTTTTCGTTCTGGGCGCGCTGCTGCTCGTAAAAACCGTAGTCACCGGAATAGGTGGTGAGGTTACCCGCATCGATTTCGATGATCTTGGTAACGATGCGGTTCATGAATTCGCGGTCATGCGAGGTCATGAGCAAAGCGCCATCGTAATTTTTCAGGAAGTCCTCAAGCCAGATGAGGCTCTCAAGGTCCAGATGGTTCGACGGTTCGTCGAGCAACATCACGTCGGGGCGCATGAGCAGAATGCGGGCAAGCGCCACGCGCATCTTCCATCCGCCTGATAGCTTGGAGACATCACCGTCCATCATGTCCTGGGTGAAGCTCAGCCCGGCAAGAACTTCCCGAGCGCGGCCTTCCAGCGCATAGCCGTCAAGTTCCTCGTACCGCGCCTGCACCTCGCCATAGCGCTCGATGATCGCGTCCATCTCGTCCATCCTGTCAGGATCGGACATCGCGGCCTCCAGCTCCCGCAGTTCGGCAGCCACGGCGCTGACGGGACCTGCCCCCTCCATGACCTCGGCAACGGCAGACCTGCCGGACATTTCGCCGACGTCCTGATCGAAATAGCCAACCGTCATGCCCTTCTCGACAACGACCTGGCCTTCGTCGGGCTGCTCTTCCCCCGTTATCATCCGGAACAGCGTGGTCTTGCCGGCGCCGTTCGGGCCGACGAGGCCAATCTTCTCACCGCGATTGAGCGCGGCGGAGGCTTCGATATAGAGAATGCGATGGCTGTTCGACTTGCTGATATTTTCGATGCGGATCATGACAGGGCCTGTGAATGGGAGCGGCCCTCCTATGCCATGGGCCGCTGCCGCTGTCACCTGCCGTGCAGGTTCTGACAGCCATGCACGGCATAAACCTCATCCGGGGAGATCGCGAGCCCCGTCAATTTGTCAGCGTGGCGATGCTGCCGGCGGCCTTGCGGGCGATTTCGCCAAACGCGGTCACGATCTGCTCCATGTTTTCAGGCGCATAATAATTGTCCGCACTTGAGGCGCAATATTGCAGCAGCGCCTTGCCCTTATCGGGAGCCATGAAGGCGACGGTAAAAATTTTGATCCCGTCCTTCTTCGCGGTTTCGCAGGTGGTTCGCACGGACTGGTCAATGCTGGAATTCCACGACGCACTGTTTCCCGTCATCTCGCCATCGGTCATGAGAACGATATAGCGCTCGAAGGATTCACTGCCCTTGTCTTTGTGTGCCTTCGCTTCGGCGGGGTTGGATGTTTTAAGCGCGTTGTAGGCGGCGGTCAGGCTGCTGCGGGCATCCGTGCCGCCGGTGGGGAATTCCGGGATCTGCTTGTCGACGTAGGTGACGACGCTGTTCGTCCCCCAGCTGAGGGGCTGGGCAGGATAGGTCTCGTGCGTATAGACAGACGCGCCCGTGCGGACGAGTTCCGAGCCGCCGTTCGCTGTGTAGGTCGGATCGGCCTTGTTCAACGTTGCGACAAGGAACCCGACTGCGGTTTTCAGCGAGGTGGCCTTGTTGACGTAACACGGCGATGACTTGGCAAGATTGGGATATTTGATCCAGTTGTCAGCAGTGTAGTTCTGGCAGGACGTTTTTTTGGTGTCGACTGTGTCCGTCTTGAACGACATGGAACCGGAACGATCGAGGGCCAGATACATGGAGATCGGCGCGCCCTTGTTGACGGTACTCTTTGCCGTGCCCGTTACGGAAACGTCGATCGTGTGCGCCCCGATCAAACCGAGCAGCGGGTTAAGCTGGATTTTCTGGTTTATCTTGGTTTCAATGATGAAGGTCTTGCCGCGAGCATTTTCGGTTGTCCCGACATTGGTGAGAGAATTCTCGTCCAGCTCCTTTTTCTGCTCCTCGGTCAGGCTCTGGTCCATCTGGCCCGCGATGAAGGCTCTGGCGATTTCCTTTATCTGTTCATCGGTCAGTTTGCCCTCCCGCAGACGCGCTTCCGTTGCGGCGGCAAGTGCGGCGGAATCTGCCGTATTCTGCAGGTTCGCTTTCGCCTGCATAACATTTGCGAGTTCCAAGCCGGCGCCTGCAACGCCCAGCAGGACCGGAAGCAATATAGCCGTCAACATGCCAAAATTTCCGCTCGTATCTGCAAAGAAACGGCGCTTGAGGCTTTTGCACGGCAGGACGGTCATCGGGCGCTCACTATTAGAATATTCGACTGAGCGCAGGAAAGCCGCAAACGATGTAAAATACGCTAACATGACCGCTTCAATTTTACGCAGCGTTCAAATTGGTGCAGATTTTGAAGTATTTTCAAGAATTGCTTGAGGCGTTGTCCGCAATAATACAGATCGTATCATTATTGGACGGGGACGACATCGACCGCCTGTTTTATCTGCTGGTTACCGTAGCTCTTCAAGACCCCGATGACGGGAGCGACATCGGAATAGTCGCGGCCGTAGCCGACGACGATATGGTCGCTTCCCGCGGCAATATCATTCGTTGGGTCCAGTTCCAGATAGCCGGTTGCTTCACCGCACCAGATGCGCACCCAGGCATGCATGGCATCCGCGCCTTCCAGCCGCTCTTTGTCAGGCGGCGGAATGGTGCGCAGGAAACCGCTGACGTAACCGGCAGGAATACCAAGGCTGCGCAGCGCCATGATCATGATGTGCGAAAAATCCTGGCACACGCCGCGCTTAAGCTTGAAGGCTTCCGATGGTGTTGTGTCCACCGTCGTTGCCTCGCCATCATACGTGAAGTCCTTGTGGATATGCCTGCAGAGCGAAAGAGCGATTTCGCGAATGGTCATTCCGGGTTCCACCATGTCCCGCGCATAGGCGGAGATTGCCGCATCCGTTCCAATTCTAGGGCTTGCACCGACGAGATGGTGGGGTGACTGGAAATCCAGCGACCATACATCCGCCAGTTCCTGTGGCAGGCGCGAAAGCTCCGGCGAAAAATCCGCGGTCAGTGCGATTGGCTCCACCATCACGCGGGCCTGCATTCGAATGTCGAGCTTCTCATGCGGCGCACGCAGATGAACTGATGTTGCAGACTGATGGAAGAAGTCCTCGAAGACGACACGCTCTTCCGGCGTCGGCAAAACATCGATGGATCCGGCGACCAGCCTTTGCCGACCCGGTATCGAGAGCGGCAGGATACGAATGATGTGGCGTGCGCCGTGGGCTGGCGTGTCGTAGGTATAACCCATATGCAGGGAAAGGTCGTAAAGCATCGGTTATCCCAGGTAGGTCCGAGCCAGAACATCGGAGAGATGTTCCATATCGGTCTCAAGCTGACGATAGATCGCGCCGTTCATGGTTTCAGGTGTCATGACCGCCAGTCCGGAATGCAAACGCATTGCCTCCCGATAGAAGGGAGACATCTGACCATTGACGAAAGCGTTCGGAAGCTGCTCCACCTCGGTGCGGATTTCATTCAGCTGGAACAGGATCGAGCGCGGATTGAGTGGATCAAGCGCCAGAAGATCGGTGACGGTCAGCCCGGCCGTGTTGACATTGTAGCGGCGACGATGGGTCATCACGCTGTCGCCGATCTCAAGCAGCATGTCGTAAGAACCATCCGGAGCGTCGGGACCGGCCATGTGGCCGAGAAGCCGTGTCATATGTAGCCCGCGCTCGAGATAACGGCCAATCGAGAGGAAACGCCAGCCCGTGAAGCGATACATGTTTTCGTGCACAAGGCCCGCAAAACCGGCGAGCTTGCGCAGCAGGATCGTCATCGCATGGGTGGCGTCGTCGCCGGGCGCCACCTTGGCGTGGAAACGCCGCGCGGTCTTGGCAAGATCGTTCAGCGCCAGCCAGCCATCCGGTGAAAAGCGGTCGCGAATATTGCTGGCCGAGTAAAGAGCGCTGTTGATGTTGTTGAGCAGACTTTCCGGCACCGCATCATTCATCTCGACGTCGAGCGCTTCGAGATAACGCGTCACATGGGCAAGCAGCGGCTGGCGCGGATCGGCGGATTCCGCGAAGCGCCCGTGCCATGCGCGCAGGATACGCAGCACGCCTTCCGAGCGTTCGATGTAGCGGCCAAGCCAGAAGAGGTTGTCAGCGGCGCGGCTCGGCAGGCTTCCCGGCATATTGCGGGTGAAACTCTCTTCCGCTGGCAGCAGCGATGTGCGCTCAACCGGCTGGTCGCTGACGATCCAGACGTCAGCCGCACTTCCACCCGACTGCATGGCGATGGCGGAGACATCGTCGCCGCTGCCGATGCGGGCAAAGCCACCGGGCATGATCTGCCAGCCCTCCTGTGTACGGGCGGCGAAGACGCGAAGGCTCATCGGACGTGGGACAAGCTTATTGTCGACATAGGCAGGTGTGGTCGAAAGCTTCACCACTTCCTGGCCCACCAGCCTGTGGCCATCGGAAGCAAGCCAGTCGCTGATCGATTCCTTGGCTGTTTCACGCAATGAGGAGCCGAGTACGGATTGGCCGTTATCATCAAAAAAAGGCAGCCGCGAATAAGCGGGGCCGATGACCATGCCTTCAATATTGGAGGCAACATGGCGACGCTCGGCTTCCTGTCCGCACCACCAGGTGGCGATGGATGGAAGTTTTAGCTCCTCATCGAGAAGGTGGCGGCAGATGCGCGGCATGAAGGCAAGCAGCGCCCGCGTTTCCAGAATGCCGCTGCCGAGCGCATTGACGATCGTCAGCGCTTCATTGCGCAGCGCCTGGACCATGCCCGGCGTCCCGATATGGGAGTGCTGGTTGAGCTCGAGAGGATCGGAATAGGAGGCATCGAGACGTCGCCACAGCACGCCAATGGGCTTCAGTCCGGCCACAGTTCTGACCATGACGCGACCGTTGACGACCGTCAGGTCCTCGCCCTCCAGCAACATGAAGCCGAGATAACGGGCTATATAGGCATGTTCGAAATAGGTCTCGTTGGCGGGGCCGGGGGTCAACACCGCGATGCGGTCGTCAGGGTGTTTCCGGTGCGACTGCAGGGCATCACGGAAGGCCCCGAAAAACGAGGCGAGGCGATGTACATGGCTTTCCGCGTAGATATCGGACAGGGCGCGGGTTGTCGCCACTCGGTTTTCCAGCGCGAAGCCGGCCCCTGAGGGCGCCTGCGTCCGGTCGGCCAGCACCCACCAATTTCCGTCCGGCCCCCGGCCGATTTCGAAAGAGCAGAAATGCAGGTAGTGGCCGCTTGCTGGTTTCACGCCAACCATGGGGCGTAGATATTCCGGATTGGAGGCAATCAGCGCCGGCGGCACATAGCCTTCCTTGACCAGCCGGTTCTCGCCATAGAAGTCAGCGACCATCGCCTCCAGGAGATCGGCGCGCTGCTTTAATCCTTCCGAAAGCACCGCCCATTCCCGGTCGTCGATCAGGACCGGAATGTGGGAAATCGGCCAGTTTCTCTCACCGCTGCCCTTGCCGTAATCGCGATAGAATACGCCGGCGTCGCGCAGATAGCGGTCGGTGCGGGCAAAACGCTCATGCAGTTCCCGCTCCGACATGCGCGACAGTGCCTCGAGCAGGGTCTTCCATACCGGCCTAACCCTGCCGTTGGTATCGAGCATTTCATCGGCCACACCCGGCAGCAGGAAATAGTCAAGCCCGCTCGTTTGCGGGCCTGTCTTCAACTTGCGATCCGTTGCCGGGGCTTTGGACAATTTACACTCCGTAAGGCCGGCGCAGATCAAGCGTCAGCGGAAATTCTGGCGACACGGTTTCCGCCTGCAACGGATATTGCCCTGCCGTATGTCCCCATGGTTCGAAACGGGCGAGGCGGCGTGCCTCCGCCTCGTTGCCGTTGACGGGAAAGGTCTCGTAATTGCGCCCGCCCGGATGAGCAACATGGTAGATGCAGCCGCCGATCGATCGGCCCGACCATGTATCATAAATGTCAAAGGTCAAGGGTGAATTGACCGGCAGAACCGGGTGCAGACCGGAAGCGGGCTGCCATGCTTTGAAGCGGACGCCGGCCACCGAAACGCTACGATTTTCCGTGGGCGTCAGCGGGACGGCGCGGCCGTTGCAGGCCACGGTGTAACGGGCGGGATTGGAGGTTTCCAGCCGCACCTGCAGCCGCTCGACGGAGCTGTCGACGAAACGCACGGTGCCGCCAATGGCGCCCTGTTCGCCCATGACATGCCACGGCTCCAGCGCCTGGCGCAATTCGAGTTTCGCGCCCTCGTATTCCACTTCACCAAAGAACGGGAAACGGAATTCCTGCTGGGCCGTGAACCATTCAGGTTTCACGTCGAATCCGTTTTCCCGCAGGTCAGCCAGCACATCCAGAAAGTCGGCCCAGATATAATGCGGCAGCATGAAGCGATCAGCGAGCGCCGTGCCCCAGCGCACGAATTTGCCGGCGGCCGGATTTTTCCAGAAACGGGCAATAAGGGCACGCACCAGCAATTGCTGGGCAAGCGACATACGGGCATTGGGCGGCATTTCAAAGCCGCGAAATTCCACCAGCCCGAGACGACCGGTCGGCCCATCTGGCGAGAACAGCTTGTCGATGCAGATTTCAGCGCGGTGGGTATTGCCTGTCACATCCGTCAGCAGGTTGCGGAACAGGCGATCGACCAGCCATGGCAGCGGCGGCACCCCTTCACCGGGTGCAGGCACCTGCGCCAACGCTATTTCCAGCTCATAAAGGCTGTCGTGCCGGGCCTCGTCGATGCGCGGCGCCTGACTCGTGGGGCCGATGAACAGGCCTGAGAAAAGATAGGAGAGTGACGGATGCCGCTGCCAGTGGAGCACGAGGCTTTTGAGAAGGTCGGGACGGCGTAGGAACGGGCTGTTATTGGGGCTCGCGCCCCCAACCACCACGTGATTGCCGCCGCCTGTGCCGGTGTGACGACCGTCGATCATGAACTTGTCGGCACCGAGACGCGACTGGCGCGCCTCCTCATAGACGGCGCTGGTGATGTCAACGCAATCCTTCCAGCTCGACGCCGGATAAATGTTGACCTCGATGACACCGGGATCGGGCGCGACCCGGATGACGTTGATGCGCTCGTCATGGGGCGGCGCGTAGCCTTCGATGTGCACGGGCAATCCTTGCTCGGCAGCGGCTGCTTCTGCGGCGGCTATCAGCTCCAGATAATCCTCGATGCGCTCGACCGGCGGCATGAAGACGCAGAGTCGGCCATCGCGCGGCTCGACGGAAAGGGCCGTCCGCACCGCACCGCCAATCTCGCCAAGCGTCTGTTCGATCCGCTCCTGCCCTGAAACCTCGCTTGCCTGGAAAGACGCTTCCGGCATGGCGCGGCCGGATGGCTTGAAGGCATCGGGAAGCGGACCGCGGGGAATAGAAGGATCGGCTTCATGGATGTAGGGATAAGCAGATGGCGGCACGTAGGGCAGGGTGCCGAGCGGGAGGCGATAACCCACGGGGCTGTCGCCGGGAACAAGGAATATCTTGCCGCGACGGGTCTTCCACTTCTCGCTGATCCAGCGCTTGCCGCCAGCACGCGCGTTCCACGCCTGAACAGGAAGGATATAGCCCGTTGGCGTCGTCAGTCCGCGCTCGAAGACGCGGGCGAGGCGGTTTCGTTCTTCCGGGTCTTTCAACTTGGAATTGGACGGATCGACATTGTCGGGAAGGCTCCCTTCCTTGATGATCCATTCGGCTGGATCCTCATATGCGGGCAACACCAGATCGCCCTCGATGCCGAGCTGTGTTGCGATGCCGCTTAGCAGTTTCTGCGCATCGTCGGCACCAACGCCCGTGTCTGCGCCCTCATTGGCGATCAGATCAGGATTTTGCCAGATGGGGAGCCCGTCTTTTCGCCAGTAAAGCGAGAAAGTCCAGCGCGGCAGGCTTTCGCCGGGATACCATTTTCCCTGTCCGTAATGCAAAAAGCCGCCCGGGGCGAAGCGTTCCCGCAGGCGGCGGATCAGGATGTCTGCTTTCTCACGTTTCGTCGGCCCCACCGCGCCGGTATTCCATTCGTCGGACTCGAAATCATCGATGGATACGAACGTCGGCTCGCCGCCCATTGTCAACCGGACATCATGGCTGTTGAGAACCTCATCCACCCTATGGCCGAGAGCATTAAGATCGTCCCAGCTCGCATCGGAGAACGGTTTCGTGATGCGCGGCGTTTCCGCAACCCGCCGGACCTGCATGTCGAAGGCGAATTCGGTATTGGCTTGGCCGAAATATCCACCCGAGATCGGTGCCGCATTGCGGTAATGTGGCGTTGCCGCGAGTGGAATATGGCTCTCTCCCGTCAGCAGCCCGGAGGTCGGGTCGAGGCCGATCCAGCCGGCACCGGGCATATAGACTTCGGCCCAGGCGTGCAGATCGGTAAAATCGACTTCGGTCCCGGAGGGGCCATCGAGGGCCTTGAGATCAGGCGTCAGCTGAATGAGATATCCCGACACGAAGCGTGCCGCGAGCCCAAGGTGCCGCAGAACCTGCACCAGCAGCCAGCTCGTGTCGCGACACGAACCCTTGCCGGAGGCGAGCGTCTCCTCGGGCGTCTGGACGCCGGGTTCCATGCGGATGACGTACCCTATTTCCTGCTGCAGCCGGGCATTGAGGCCGACGACCATATCCACGGTTGGTTGCCCAGGTGTGCGGTCGACGGTGGCCATGAATGCGGAGAGCAAAGGGCCCGCTGGCTCCGGCTTCATGTAAATGGAAAGATCGTCCCGCAGTTCCTGCGGATAATCGAAGGGCCACTTGGTCGCCTCTTCCTCTACAAAAAAGTCGAACGGATTATAAACCGTCATATCGGCGACAAGATCGACCTCGATCTTGAATTCCGTCGCCGGCTCGGGAAAAACGAAGCGGGCGAGGTAATTGCCGTAGGGGTCTTGCTGAAGGTTCACGAAGTGGTTTGAAGGCGAAACCTTGAGCGAATGGCTGATGACGCGGGTTCGGGAATGCGAGGCGGGCTTCAGTCTTATAATCTGTGGTCCAAGGCGGACCGGGTTATCGTATTTATAATGCGTCAGATGATAGATGCTCGCTTTGATCGCCATTAATCTGCCTTGCCCGGTTTTCCGGTTTATGCGGTTGTCCGCCCCTCTGAAATTAACGGGATTTTGTGCAATGCAGGAAGAGAAAGCAAGGATCATTTCCGGGGGCAATCGCATTGTTCGCTTCGGATGGCGGTACGTCCCCGAACAAAGAATTGCCCCGGCTTTTTAGTCACTGCCGTTCAGATTTTGCCGCGATTGTGGACAAGGGTGAACGGCATGTTATTGCTTGGCATCGCAAGGCGCAGAATCGCGACCCGCTTTCTTTGCCGATTGACGTTTCGGAATGGAATGAATGGCAACATCGGTAACCGACGATCAGCGCAAAGGCGCGGCTAATCTTTCGGGTTTCGATCTCGATTTTCCAGCACAGCTGCGCATGATGGGCCGTGCCTTCTGGACGTCGCCGGTGCGCACGCGGCTGATCCTGTTATCAGTGGCTCTGCTGACGGTGATATTGCTCACTGCCTACGGGCAGATCAGGCTCAATGAATGGAACGCGCCCTTTTATAACGCACTTGAGCGGCGCGATCTCGATGCCTTCCTTCATCAGCTCGAAGTTTTCGCCATCATTGCCGGGCTACTATTGCTGCTCAATGTCATCCAGACCTGGCTTAACCAGATGACCGCTCTTAACATGCGCGAGGGTCTCGCCAAGGATATGGTGGACCAGTGGCTGAAGCCGGGTCGCGCGGCCCGGCTCGCCAGCTTTGGCACGATTTCCATCAACCCGGATCAGCGCCTGCATGACGACGTCCGCAATCTTGCGGAAAGCAGCACAGCCCTTTCCATCGGCCTCGTCAATGCAACAATACTGCTCGTCAGCTTCATCGGTGTCCTCTGGTCACTTTCGGCGGGCTTTGCAATCACGATCAGTGGCGATACCTATGCGATACCGGGCTATATGGTCTGGGCGGCGATCCTTTATGCAGGGTCGGCCTCGCTTCTCAGCAATCTCGTCGGCTATCGGCTGGTGGGGTTGAATGCCGAACGTTACTCAAAGGAAGCGGAGCTGCGCTTTTCGTTGATGAGGGCAAGCGAAAATCTCGCGGCGATCGCGCTTGCTCGGGGTGAGAAAAACGAGAGACGGCGCATCGGGATCGATATCGACGCCGTGCTCGGCGTCATTCGCGGGCTTGCCATGGCCTTGACGCATCTGACATGGGTCTCCGCAGGTTATGGCTGGCTGGCGGTGGTCGCGCCGATTTTGATTGCGGCACCCGTCTATTTTTCCGGCAACCTCACCTTCGGCGGGCTGATGATGGCCGTTGGAGCGTTCAACCAGGTCAACACGGCGTTGCGCTGGTATATCGATAATTTCGGCCCGATTGCTAGCTGGAAGGCGACGTTGCAGCGCGTTTCGGTCTTTCGCAACGCTCTCATTCAAATGGATAGCGTCGAGCAGCACGGCCTCACGATCGATCTCGACCGCAACGCGGAGCATGAAAAAATCCGTCTGCGGGCGGTGACGATCTGCCGGGAGGCGGGCGGACAGGATCTGGAGCGCGGGTTCCGCCTGCGCGAGGCGGAGGTCGAGATCGGCCCCGGCCAGCGGCTGATGGTCAATGGTGAGCAGGGCGTCAACCGGCGCCTCCTGTTTGCAGCCATGGCTGGCCTCTGGCCCTGGGGGCAGGGCAGGATCGAAATGCCAGAACAATCGGACACGCTTTTCATTGCCCAGCATGGCTACCTTCCAGCGGGAACACTTCGCGAAATCCTTGCCTATCCACGCGCACCGCAGCGTTATGCGGATGCGGACTATGTCGCAGCACTCACCGCATGCGGGCTTGCGGAAATGACCGCGCGTCTCGATGAGAATATCCGCTGGGACAAGAAACTCGACTCGGACGAACAGGCCGGTATCCGCATTGCCAATGCGCTGCTTTTGAAACCGAAATTCATTGTGATCGACGATTTGCTGGAAGGGCTGGAAAAGCAGACGCAGGACACACTGGCGGAGGTCCTGAACGGCATTGAGGGTGCGGCGATCATCTATATCGGCCGGTCCGAGACATTTCTGTCGACCCTGACGCCTGACGTCGCCCATCTCGATCATGCCATGCCGAAGGAGAATCTCGCCAATGTCGATAACACTCAGCTGGAATGAAGGGCGGGGCGTGCCGCAGATGCCCGGACGCGATGCGTGACGCGCGCCTGGCGGCCGCTCGAGAAGCATCGTGCGGTGAGTGACCCGCACGATGGGTCGCGTTGACTCTCAGCGTCGGGCAACTGTCACGATGACGCAACCGCCCGCTGAGGGCATGAACATCGCCTGGCTGCCGCCTGGCAGTCCGAACACATCCATGCCCATAAGCGGGGTCTGCTTGTTGCTGCCCTCTGGGAGACTTGACTGGGCGACGACGCAACTCTGCGGAAACGGCACGATTTTCACCATGTTCCCCTCGCAGCCTTTCGCCGTGGGAACCGCCAGAACGACGCCGCTTCCGGGGCCGGCGTAGTCATTTGGATTGTTGAAGTTCATGCCGATGAGGCCGAGGGTGGCGTGTTCCGCGGGGTCGCTCCCTGCCGTTTGCGTCTGAACGGCAAAGGTCGTGCCGAGCGTGATGTCCTTGCCGAGGGCACCGTAGAAGCCGGCACAGGTGGTCGCACCAATTTTGGTTGCGTTCTCGGAAAAGATGCCTTCGGCCGTTTGCCCGGGCTCGGCCTGCACTGACCCCGGCGCCGGATTGGCCGACCTTTGCGGCTGGGCATCAGGTTTCTTTTCCTGCGGCTGATTTTGAAAAGCCCGAGGCTGCTGTTTGTCGTTCGCTCCAGCCACCGCATTGCCGCCTGGTGAAAGGAGCGCGAGACTTCCGCCTGTTGCGATTATTAGCATAACGCCAGCCGCAAGTTTCAGGTGGCTGCGCAGCCGCGTTGAAGATCGCAAATCGTCTGCTAGCTCAATCGCATCTGCATGATCTGCTGCGGGATTTTCGGTTTCATTCATCGTTTTCATAACAGTCCTCTCAGCTCGATGCCCGCCATGCGGCGAGAGCATGAGCGATGTTTCATGGGTGGAGGGATAGGAGTTCAAAAAGAAGGTCGTCATATTGCCGGATGAGGTGCGGGTTCTCCGCGTGGAAACGCCAGATATGACGTCGCTGCGTATCCAGGTAATCTCGCCAGAGAGCATCGTGGTGGCGAAGCGCAGAAAGCAGGCGCTCGGCACCGGTGACTATGTCGCTGCCGTCATAATAATAGCCGATGTCCTGAATGAGCTCGGCGTTGTGAATAAGCGGATAACCCTGCCAGCAGCATTCGAGATAGAAGTAGTTAAGCGGCAGACCCCATTGATGCGAAATCACCACATCGGTGTATTCGGCAAGGAAATGCGGCGTGATAACCCGGCCGATGAAACTCGCCTTCTGCGCGCGGACGATATCGAGCTCCCGCATCAAGGCGGCGAACTCGCGGTTGTCATGAACGAACCGGTCAGCATTCGCGACATGAAGAAAGGCGATATCATCCGGTGACTGCCGGAAAGCGTTTTCGGCAATGAGGATGGGGTATAGACAGAATTTTAGAACGTCGATGTTCGGCTCGATGATCGTTAGCCGTTTCGCCCCTTGTTTCGGGCGATACTCACCGCCATCCGGCAGGTCCGCAACCACCGCCTCCATCGCCATGGGATCCCAGACGAAGGGCACTTCCCGGGCCGGGCAGCGGCGCATGGTCTGCAAAAAACCGCGATTCAGGCGGTCGATCTGGGGGATGATCCAGAGGCAGTCGTAATGCGGATTGACGTAAAGTGAATCGTAAAGCGGACGCGAAAAAATCATCGCCTCGATGTTCTGGACATATTCGGGCCCGCAGCAATAGCTGACGAGCTTCGTGCCCTGCCGTTTGATCGCTTCCGTCTGCGCCGGATCGATCTGCCCACCGAGCTCGATCAATACGTCCAGCCCCTGAAAGCCCTCGCTAAAGTTTCTGACGTCAAAACCAAGGCCCTTGTAAGGGGAGTTGCCATTGGGCCGAACATCCGTGGTGTTGAGGAGCGTAACCTTGTGACCGAACTCGGACCCTTGAAACAGCTTCGCCAAAAACAGAGCGTTCTGCTTGATGCCATTGTTCCAGAGGCTCTCGTTGGCGGTTCTGAGGCCGATGGTGATGCCGATGTTCAACGGCCGCAAGCCACCGGGCGTTTTCTGTGGGCCTGTCAACGTTCTCCCTCCGCAAAGAGAGCCGCTATGGCCTGTCCATAGATATCGGCATTGCGGCTCGAAAGGGGGTCGAGGCGATTAAGGAAGAGACTGGCGTCGCGCCGATAGGTTTCGATGTTGCGATCGTGTTCGCGCAGCGCCTGCAGCAGGGCGGAAGCGCCGTCCCGAGGGTCAAAGTCGCGGTAATAATAACCGCAGTCACCGATGAGGCGAGAGTTGTGGATCAGTGGAAATCCGCCGAACAGCGCCTCGTAATAAAGGTAATTCTGCCCATTTTCCCAGTGATGCGAAACGATGGCATCGGCCGCGGGACCCAGGATGTCGATAACGGGATATCGGCCTTCGAAAGTCGCGAGCCCCTGCGCAACGAGGTCTGTTGCGCGGGCGAAGGCGACGAAGCTCGGGTTTTCGGAGAGGCGCTGGGCGCAGAAGATACGCACCTGCTCGATTGCCCGCCCGTCCAGACGGTGGGCCACATCGCAGGCAAGCAACGGCAAATGGCAGGTTTTGACGCCGCAGATATTCGGCTCCATGATCGCAATTCGCCAGCGGTTGCGCCCCGGCCTATACGCAAAGGAAGCCTCTTCTCCCCGTTGGGCAAGGGAATGTTGCAGCAGCACCGGCGACCACAGGTGCTGCATGATGCGAACGGGTGCTCTGAATCCGGTGCCGTAATAGGGTGCACATGTTTGCTCGAAAGCCGGTAGCGTCCATATTTGATGATAGGGCACGCCGGACATGAGAAGTGTTGCGCTCAGGCCATGCGCCATTCGCTCGGAATCGATCACGAAATCATTGGCGACCCGCATACCGATGATACGCCCGCCCCGCGCTTCAAAGGCCCGCGCCCAATCCGGGTTCAATTGCGCGCTGAGTTCGATGATGACGTCGAGATTCGTTGCCGCCTCGTCCATCGTCAGAATGTCTGCATCGACACCGGCAAACAGGCCCGTCGCCTGGTCGGGATCACCAGGGCCGCCATTGACGATGAAACACTTGCTCACGCCCGGCAACTGTCTCAACAGCATCAGGAGAAAGAAGCAGTTCTGAAAAATCCCATTCTCCCAGAGAGATTGTTTCTCATCGCGGATGAACAGGGTCACGCCGATCCGCAGACCCGAACGCTCGGCAGCCTTCATGGCCTTCTGTCGTTTAACATTCATGGTCATGCATTTCTCCCCGCAGGCGAGCCGCTGGTCAGGCAGAGCAGACGTCTGGCATATTGGTTCAGGTTCTCGCGGGTCTCGGGCAGATAGGTGTTCAGCTTCGCCTTGCTGCGACGGCTGTAGTCCTCGAGGCCGATGTCGTGGTGGCGGGTTGCATAAAGAAGGGCGGCGGCACCGGCAGCGACGTCCGACCGGGGGTAATAATAGCCAACGCCAGCGAAAAATTCCGAGTTGTGGACAAGCGGATAACCGCCGTAAAGCGCGTCGCAATAGAGGTAATTCTGAGGGCAGTCGATTTGGTGGCTGACCACCATGTTGGCCCCGCGGCCCATGATCCGGGTGAAATAGTCCCTTTCGTGCAGCGTCACCCGACCGGTTTTATAGAGGCCGAGGTTCTGCATGAAGAAAATGAAGCTCGTCTGGGACGCCATATGGTGCCCATTCAGAAAATCGACGGTGGCGATCGGGTTGGACGCCGCGCGCTCGGCGTCCTCGCAGATGAGCATGGGTATAAGCCCCATCTTCATCGGGGAAATGTTGGGCTCGAAAATTGCGACCCGGATCGAACCGATCGTCAACCCGCCCGGAACGTAACCGAACGACCAGGACCCGTCCGGCAGTTTGCGTGCCGATCGTTCGAGAAAATAAGGGGACCAGAGAAAAGGGACGTCATGGACCGGACAGCGATACATTGCTTCGAGCATGGGGATAAAGGGCTTATCCTTCGGCAGCACCCAGACCTCGTCAAAATGCCGAACCTCACCGGTGTAACCGCCGCGCTCGAAGACCATGCTTTCCACCAGGCTGCCGTAAGGCTGGTCCCGCGAAAACAGTATCGTCCTGCCCCCTCTTGCCCGAAAGCGTCGCATCCACTCGGCATCCAGATACCCTGACGCCTCGACGGCGACATCCAGAATGTCGCCCGCGTCCTTCACGCTCACCAGCGGGAACCGCTTGCCGAGCGTTCGCGCGCCATCGGGATGCTCTGTGTGATCGCCGCAATTGATGAGGGCGACGCTTTCGATAAAGGGAATTTTTTCGAGGCAGCAGGCGAGATTATATATGTTTTGGAGAAGCCCGCCATTCCAGACATTCTGCCCTTTGCCCGTCCGGATCGTTATTCCTATGCGCATTTTAGGCCTTCTATCGTTTCTCGTGGACGGGGTCGGTGCAGGCATCGGCCGCCGTTTGGGTGGCGGTCAGTTTCCGAAGATTGCCCGATAGGCCGCGCCGCTGGGATTTTTGAGTTCGCCGGCTGCCGGATCGATGCGGATGCATTTGCGCGCGCGGCCGGTCGTGTCGGTGCAGTCTATGATGTCGTAGGAGGGTTCGAAAACCGCGCTTTTCGCCATGCCGACAAGGCTCGTTCCCGAGAGGATGAGCAGATTGATCGTCAACAGGATGAGAATGATAAATAAAATATTCTGCCGCAGCGAATTTGACATTGCCTTGGTCCTTTCAATGTGTGTGAAGCTGTCTTGTGCCGATCGCGCCGCGATCACCAGATTTCCGTGCTTGCGTTCAAGGCTTGGGCGAACCCCTGGCCGTTGATGCGAAAGTCGGCCGCATCGCCTTTCGCCAGCGGCCAAAGCCACGGCGTTCCCGCGATCGGTTGCGACCGGTATGCCTTAAGCGAGATAGTCTCGCCGCGATTCAAAGTGACGATCAGTTCGGAGTCCGCCGGAAAAACAAACTTGCAGCTGCCATCGCACTGCGCCGCACCGACAGCTTTTTCGTAGCTGCCCTTGCTCTTTTTTTTAGAACTGGTGGTGGCTGTGCCGGCACTTATCAGCAGCGGCTTATCGAGACGGACGGGCCAGCCGAAGGCGATCATCATCGCCGGATTCCCGGTGTCGTCCGTTGCAAGAAGTACCGAGCCGACTTGCTTTCCGTCCTTGTCCAGCACGGATGACAAGAGATTACAAACGCGGCGTTTCATCTTGACGATCTGCTGGCATTTCAGATGCCAGGCACCGTAAGTCGCTTCCTTCTGCTCCACGGCGCCGTCTTTGAACAACGAACTGTCGATTGCCGGTGTGGCAATCGCACTTTGCGCGGCGGCGACGTTGACGGAACATGCGATGATCAGGCTCGCGATGCCGCATAGATGCGCCACCGTAACTGTCAATGACCGCTGTGGACTATTCTTGCTTGGTTTCTTTGTCATTTGCTTTTCGCTGTGAGGGGCAATGCCTCAAATGGCCTCCAGATTGCTGCGATTGATGGAACGTGCTGTTATGCGTGGAAGCGCCACCTCGGTGGTGGCGCCTCCTTTTGTTTACCAGCTGTAGGAGAGGCCGGCGCCAACGGTCACCTTCGCTACGCCCGGAGAGTAGCCAACCGATGCATTGCCACGCCACGCGCTGTCGACGGAAGTGAAGGCGTAGCCGGCGGCGATGGCCGCCTGCCCGTCATAGTAGCCAACTCCGAGTCCCAGGGTCTGCCCGCCGGGCTTGTCGCCATAGCGGATCTGTCCCGATGCCACCGCTGCCGCGGTACCGGCCGATGCGATCTTCCGGTTGTGATCGATCCGCGATTGAAGGACGCCCAGATTGGACTCGATCGATCCCGTCCGTTGGTCCAACGCGGCCACCGCCCCGCCAACATTGTCGTAGGCTTCCCCGCCCACGGTGTAGCGGGGCGCGTTGATCGATCCTGTCGTGGTGTTGAACGTCGCGCCGCCGCCAAGTGCAGATGCAAGGCTCGTGCCGAGCGAATTGACCTGGCCGCCATTGACGGCATCCGTAGAACCGGCGTTAACGCTGCCTGCGGCGACGTTGTGCAGAACCACAGGCCCGCTACCGGACCCTGGCTTCAGATAAACATCATTCGGCGATGCCCCCGGCATTCCAGGGTCATCCATGCTTCGCGATTCTACACCCGTACCGTAGCGCACCGCTCCGAGGGTTCCGGTGTTGATTGCCGTTGAGAGCGACGCGACGACGGAAAGACCTGTCGAAGCAGAGGTCGACAGCGATTCGAGCTTGTTTTCCGTCGAGCTGATACCCGTTGACAGTGATGCCATTGAGCTGGTCGTGGTGCTAAGGCCCGTGGATACCGAAGCGAGACCTGTCGACGTGATGGTCGAGAGACTATTGACATTGGCATTTACGGTGGAAAGGCCCGTTGACGTCGTCGTTGAGAGCGAGGCGACCGAACTGTTCGCGGTGCTGAGGCCGGTCGAGACTGAGGCAAGCCCGCTCGACGTGGCGGTCGAAAGATTGTCGACGCTTGCGGTAACGGTTGAGAGGCCCGTCGATGTCGTCGTTGAGAGCGACGCGACCGAACTGTTCGCGGTGCTGAGGCCGGTCGAAACGGAGGCGAGGCCGCTAGAGGTCGCGGTCGAGAGATTGTCGACGCTTGCGGTGACGGACGACAGTCCGGTTGACGTTGCCGTCGAAAGCGACGCCACAGAGTTGTTTGTCGTGCTTACTGCGGTTGATACGGAGGCAAGACCACTCGACGTCGCGGTCGAAAGGCTGCCGACATTAGCGGTGACCGTGGAAAGGCCGCTTGAGGTTGCTGTCGAGAGGCTGCCGACGCTCGCGGTAACGGTGGAGAGTCCAGCCGATGTCGTCGTTGAGAGCGATGCGACGGAACTGTTCGTCGTGCTGAGGCCGGTCGATACGGAGGCGAGACCGCTTGAGGTTGCTGTCGAGAGGCTGCCGACGCTCGCGGTCACTGTTGAGAGCCCAGCCGAGGTTGTCGTTGAAAGTGACGCGACCGAGCTATTGGTGGTGCTCACTGCCGTCGAAACGGAGGCAAGGCCGCTGGAGGTCGCTGTCGAGAGGCTGCCGACGCTCGCGGTAACGGTGGAGAGCCCAGCCGATGTCGTCGTTGAGAGCGATGCGACGGAACTGTTCGTCGTGCTGAGGCCGGTCGATACGGAGGCGAGACCGCTTGAGGTTGCTGTCGAGAGGCTGCCGACGCTCGCGGTCACTGTCGAGAGACCCTCCGAGGTTGCCGTTGAAAGTGACGCGACCGAGCTGTTGGTGGTGCTCACCGCGGTCGAGACGGAGGCAAGGCCGCTGGAGGTCGCTGTCGAGAGGCTGCCGACGCTCGCGGTAACGGTGGAGAGCCCAGCCGATGTCGTCGTTGATAGCGATGCGACGGAATTGTTGGTGGTGCTTACCGCTGTCGAAACGGAGGCAAGGCCGCTTGAGGTTGCTGTCGAGAGGCTGCCGACGCTCGCGGTAACGGTGGAAAGCCCGCTCGACGTCGCCGTTGACAGCGATGCGACGGAACTGTTCGTCGTGCTGAGGCCGGTCGATACGGAGGCGAGACCGCTCGAGGTTGCTGTCGAGAGGCTGCCGACGCTCGCGGTAACGGTGGAAAGCCCACTTGATGTCGCCGTCGACAATGATGCAACCGAATTGTTTGTCGTGCTCACTGCCGTCGAAACGGAGGCAAGTCCGCTGGACGTCGCTGTCGAGAGGCTGCCGACGCTCGCAGTGACGGTGGAGAGCCCGTTCGACGTCGCCGTTGACAGCGATGCGACGGAGCTGTTCGTCGTGCTGAGGCCGGTCGATACGGAAGCGAGCCCGGTCGACGTCGCGGTTGAGAGGCTGCCGACATTGGCCGTAACGGTGGACAGGCCAGCCGAGGTTGCGGTCGATAACGACGCGACCGAGTTGTTTGTCGTGCTGACCGCAGATGATACGGAGGCGAGGCCGCTTGAGGTCGCGGTTGAGAGACTGTCGACGCTGGCTGTTACCGTTGAAAGGCCGCTCGCCGTCGCCGTCGATAGGGAGGCGACCGAAGCGTTTGTTGTGCTCAAGCCTGTTGAAACCGAGGCGAGGCCGGTTGATGCTGCCGTCGAAATGGAAGCCATTCCCGTGGATGTCGCCGTAGACAGGTTATCGAGGTTAGCAGACACCGTGGAAAGCCCGCTCGATGTCACTGTGGATAGCGATGAGACGGAGCTATTTGTCGTGCTCAGACCTGTCGAGAGGCTAGTCACGCCTGCAGCGACGGTAGAGAGCCCGCTTGATGCGGCAGTCGACACTGAGGTCAGCCCGGAGGAGGTCGCGGTGGACAGCGAGGCAACGGCGCTGTTGGTGGTGCTGAGACCCGTTGAGACGGATGCAAGGCCGGTCGATGTTGCCGTGGAAAGGCTACCGACATCAGCAGAGACGGTGGAAAGGCCGCTCGATGTTGCGGTCGACAGCGAGGCGACGGAGCTATTGGTGGTGCTGAGGCCGGTAGAGACGGAGGCAAGACCGGTCGAGGTCGCCGTCGAGACCGAGGCAATCCCGGTCGATGTCGATGTTGAAAGCTTACCAAGATCCGCAGCAGCGGTGGAAAGACCGCTTGATGTTGCCGTTGACAGGGCCGCAACGGTGCTGTCGGTGGTGCTCAGTCCTGTGGAAAGGCTGCCGACACCGGCGGTGAGGGTGGAGAGACCGCTTGACGTTGCTGTCGAGAGGCTGCCGACGCTACTGGAGACGGTGGAAAGGCCGCTCGATGTTGCGGTCGAGAGCGATGCGACGGAGCTATTGGTGGTGCTGAGGCCGGTAGAGACGGACGCAAGACCGGTAGAGGTTACCGTCGAGATCGAGGCAATCCCGGTCGATGTCGATGTTGACAGCTTACCAAGATCGGCGGCAGCGGTGGAAAGACCGCTTGATGTTGCCGTTGACAGGGCCGCAACGGTGCTGTCGGTGGTGCTCAGTCCTGTGGAAAGGCTGCCGACACCGGCGGTGAGGGTGGAGAGACCGCTTGACGTTGCTG